>Ga0335083_10000996_pt1 | contig 40196 bp, 54 predicted proteins | sample Lox_Sample_42_FD_206716 | JGI IMG/M metagenome (GOLD analysis project Ga0335083, IMG submission 206716) | Soil microbial communities from Loxahatchee National Wildlife Refuge, Florida, United States - Lox_Sample_4.2 | ecosystem: Environmental > Terrestrial > Soil > Wetlands | place: USA...
TTCAAAGACTTTCTCAAACTCAATACACATTAATTGCAAATAATTGGATTGATAAGAATATCGCCCCTGTAATGGCTGATACTTCTAAATATGAATTAATCAATCTAAATAAAGATAATATTCCTAAATTACAAATGGCTGTTTACGAATACCTCAATAAGCTTAATGCTGAAGGTAAACCACTACCAAAGGTTGAGGAAGTATTGGATACCATTGAAAAGGAAGCTGAAGAATTCGCTAAACAAAACCTTACCCAATATAAGAATGTAAAAAAATTCAAAACATTATTTGGTCCTGATGGTGAAGAGGTTAAGCCAGCTAAGAAGGCTAAGAAAGCCCCTGAGCCCACCGAGGAAGAGTCAATGGAAGAAGAGTTAGACTTAGCCACAGATGATCAATTAGGTGCAGATGACCCAGAGGTTGAGGAAGTTAAGCCTGAAGAAGATGACGAAGAAGAAGTTTATGAAACAAAGAACTTTAATGTATCAAAGGCAAGTGCTAAGAATGTACCATTTGCTTTAATGAGTCCAACGGAAAAACTTCGTTTCTTACAAGAGGCAAGAAAACCTAAAAAGAAGTAATAAAGGTAATATTCTAATATATAAGTGATCCATTCTGGCAACGTTTTACCTGCCATGGCTTAAAAGAGCCAAATAACGCATCCTCTATTGGAATGGAAAAGAAACAATTCAACACTTTTTTCAGTCTCAATAGAGGTAAATACAATGGCTTCACCAGTCGCAGGTAATAACAGTTCATCAGTACAACAGATCCTTAAACTATGGTATAAGGATGGTGGGATGACACTTTCCACTTATCAAAATCGTCCCTACTGGACACTTTTAACAAAGAAACCAGATAGTTCCGAAGTTGAAGGTAACACATTCCAATTCGCAATTCAAACCAATGACAACCAATCTCGTAACGTACTCTTCCCAGGGGCACAATCACAAGCATGGGGATTGTCAGGTCAAGGCGCAACAAACGCATTAACAAATAGCGTTGCTGGCCCACCAAATGTTGGTTCAATCGGCGTTACACAATTTAGCGTTTTCCGTAGCTATAACTACGCCTACGCATCAATCTCCACAGTCTTAGAGCTTCAAACTAGAACAAAGAGAGGCGCATTCGATTCAGCAGTAACTCGCTTAATCCAATCCTCACTTAACGTCCTAGCCAATGACCAAGAAATTGGTTTATTTGGTGGAAATGCTCCAGCTTCAATCATCTCTTCAGGCTTGACCACATACTCAACCGGATTCATCGGAAACATTGCTTCTTCAGTCGATGTTACCTCTTCAACAGGTGTTTTGACACTTGCTGTCGCCGCAGATGTCTCCAAGTTCAGCTTCGGGCAAGAATTAGACCTTTACTACAATAACTCTGGTACCCTTACAAAGCGTACCTCAGCAGGTGCGGGTGGTTTATTTGTTGGTTCAATCAACAGAAACACTGGCACACTTTACATTGTCAATTCAGCAGGCTCACCTGTTGCAATTAACTCTGTCTTTACCAATGCTGCCGTCGGCGACTACATCTGTGTCACCAACGACTTCAACAATGGTGCTGCCTCTGGTACACAAGGTATTGCAAAGATTGCAGGTTTCGAATCATGGGTACCATTCGGTGGCCCAGTCAGCGATTCCTCAATGAATCCATTCATGGGTATAAACAGAAACGTAGGCGATGTTACCAGACTCGCCGGTAACTGGATTGATGCAACTGGCGCAATCGGACCAAACACAGGAAGAGTCTTAAACATTGAAGACGCAATTCTTGCTGGTATGACACAACAACAAATCAACTCAGATAAGATGATTGATACTTGGGCACTTCACCCAATTCAAAATCTTAAACTATTGAAGTCAAATATCAATAGAGTTAATCTTCCTGGTGGAACATTAAAGACTGAAATTCCAACACTTTCATTTAAGGCAACTCAAATTGAAACAGATGGTGGGTTATCAACGGTAATTCCAAGTCGTTACTGCGGGTCAAACCGTATGTATGGTCTTTACATGCCATCATGGAGTTATGTTCACCTTGGGGAACCAGTTGAAATGTATGGTCAAGACGGTCTTGATGGCCTTCGTGAACCAATGTTGGATGCAAAGGGATACAGATTCTTCTCATTCGGTAACACCGTATGTGATGAACCTTCAGCCAACGTAACAATCAACCTTCCACTTTAAGGAATAAACTAAGATGCCTTTTAATTTTACTGGATACAAGGGACAGGCTTACGATGCTAAGCAAGGCGTAGTTGATGACGGCTATTTATTCGTTGTCAATGATGGTGCAGGTCACACTGTAACATCAAAGCTACCTCAGCTTACTATCTTTTCAGCGAATCCTGTCCGCAGTGCTACAGGGGTCTGGTCCGTTGGACTATTAGACTCTGTTGACTCATATCTCGATATTGAAGTCAAGACGGTTCTGGCTTCCGGAACATATCTTTCAACGCAGCTATTGCCCCCAACCACTGATGCTAATGGGAAACCAGTCATCAATTGGGTATTCAATGTTGCGGGAACCCCTACGGACTTACCTTCAACAGGTAGCCCAATGTTTTTGGTTCACGTTAGATATTCTGAAACACATTACGGGTTTTAACAATGGCGCTTCCAATGGGATTAGCTGACATCATGGCTAAACATGGTGTCGGAATGTCTGCAAAGCCAGATGATGGTGACGCAGATATGCCAGAAGGTGATGATTCAGAAATGGAACATTGCCTTACGGGAGTTGCTGACGCTGTAGCATCAGGTGATAAAGAAGCTATTAAGTCTGCCCTTAGAGACTTAGTAGACTGTATCAAACATGATGATATGGAACAGGACGAATCTGAATAAACCTAAGGGCAGATCTTACCCTGCTCTTTATGCCTCTCATGTAATTAAATTTGCGTAGGGGCACCATAACAATAGCAATGAGTATTCTATATTGGAGCTTGGATGAATTTTGGAGAATTGCAAGTTTATGTCAGACAAAGACTAGGCATTGAACAAAACCAGAATGTTCAACCTTCTGAGCTAAATACAATGATTAATCTTTCCCTTGGAAGCCTTGATGAAATCTTGGCAACCACATCTCAAGATTATCACCTTAAAAGTTATCTTGCAACCCTTGGTAACGCAACCCCTGCTAACCCATCCTCAGGCAACATGATTCCCCTTCCTCCAGACTTCTTCAAGTTAAGAGGCGTTGACTTCGGTTCCCCAGGCCAATGGATCACAATCTACGGGTTCAATTTCCAACAAAGAAACTACTTTAATTCACCTTATTCTAACATGTTTGCTAACTATGGCAACCAAATTCAAAGAAAAGTTAGAGTAATAGATAATCAATGGATCCTTGTCGAACCATTAAACCTTTGTTCAGGTCAGTATCAAGTTTGGTATACACCTAAATTTCAACCATTAGTAAATGATTATGATCCATTACCAACAGATATGGATACAGAAGGATTTATTGAGTATTGTGTTGCATGTACAGGACAAAAGGTATATTCCAAGCTATTGTTACCGACTGAAATCTTTGATAAACAAATTGCTTATTATGAAGAAAAAGTAAGAAACAGTTCACAGAATTTAATGAGTCTTGGTCCACAAACGATGACCAATGTAAGAAACAGAGGAAGAGGAATTGGATGGGCGAGAGGCGGGAGAGGATAATATGGCGCTTCCACAATTTTTGAAACGCTTCCTTGCTGAATCCGCCACCACAACAACAATCAATATAGTAAAAGGTTTCAATCAACTAAATGATAACCTTGATTCAATATTCCAAGCATTATTAAAGAAGGTTCAGCTTGATAGTGTTTTGTTACAGAATATTCCATTAAATCCTGGCGTCAATCAAATCAGTCATACCTTAGGTAGAGTATTAACAGGGTGGACGGTGATTAGGTTATCTGGGCCCGCAGTTATATATGATATGCAAGCTACAAATCCTAACCCAGGACTCTACCTAATATTGAATAGTAGTATTGGATGCAATGTTAGCTTGCTTGTATTTTAGGAGACATAAATGACCGGAGAGATTACTTATACAATACCTGTGGCGGGAGTTACCCCCGGTCCTAACTATGCAGTCAATGTTAGTGACGCCCTCACAGTAATTCAGACCCATAATCATGATGGTCTCGATGATGGTAGTCAAATTGATATCTCAAAACAAGTAATTAGTCAAGATTTACAACTTGATGGCTATAACATTGGAACCGTCAGAAGTCTTGAGATGGAGTCTCAACCTTCCCAATTGACAGGGGAAGGTGATGTCAATTGTCTCTATGTAAATCAAAATAATTTAGGCTTTAATAACTCTAATGGTGTATTCGTCCCAATCACTAGCGGCAATACCCTTGCAATCGGTGCCTTAACCTTTACGAATTTTTCTGTCCGTACCATTGTAAGCAGCGCCACAATTTTGGCAACCGACACTTACAATTGTGTTGATGTAAATGCTTCTGGTGCATTAACAATCACCCTCCCTATTGCTGGCTTAATTTCTCCTATCCCTGCTGGAAGACTTTTCCTCATCCGTGATACAAACTTCACCGCAGGCACAAATACAATTACAATCCAAGTAACCCCCGCCAGTGGTAATACATTTGCAACGGGAGCTACAAGTATCGAGATTAATAATAATGGTGGCTATATTGGTGTGTATACAGATGGCGTAAGTAAATGGTTTATCTGGACACAAAATGTATATAGTACAAGTGAAATCATCAATTATAATGGTGTAACAATCACTGAAACTGGAGGGGCTCATTACTTTGTTGGTGAAACAATAAATATTGATTCAACCTCTGTAGTAACGAATAATGCACCTCTTGGACAAAATGGAGATGCTAGCTTCAATGGTAATGCTTACTTCAATAGTCCTGTTGTCTTTGGAATTGTTGCAACACTTCATACAACCGCAGCAATTTATGCAACAAGTCAAACCACAACATTCCAATCCTGTACAATTGATTTAATCTCATCATCACAAATTAGTGCTAACAATACTACCATTTGTTCATTTGCAGGGGCATTGAATGGCTCCGGTATCAATACATTTACAGGGACAACAAGCATTGCTAGCCCAACAATTTCGGGCGGCATGACCTTATCAGGGGGCGGAGCTATTACCGGGAATGTTAGCTTCAATTCAGGTACAATTACCGTTGATGATAATATTAACTTTAATAGTTCTACATTATTTACAAATACTTGTGGTTGGAATATCCACACTAATTCATTTATTCAAATGGATAATTCATCTGTATTAGAAGTAGATGGTTTATTTAAGAATTATGGTCCAAATAGAATTGGTGTTACTCTAATATCATATGGAACATATAATATCAATCCAGCCACTGATAATTATATTGCTGTTGATACATCATTAAGTGGATTGACTACAGTAAATATGCCTGCCACCCCAAGCACAGGTGATACTTATGCAATTGGAGATGCCGCAGATAACTTAGGTAGTGCAACAATCCTATTACAAGGTAATGGGCACAACTTCTTTTTACCAGGTGGATCTTCTTCATATACTTATCCTCACACAAATGGCTTATGTTTAAGATGGGTATTTGCCAATAACTGTTGGGTACAGGTGGTCTAATGCCTTTTCCTGGCACTTCAACGCTTCCACTTATCTTTTCTGGTGGATTAAATTCTGCTGTCGCAGAGTATAGTCTTGATCAGCCTAATTTGCAAACGGCAGAAAATGCTGTAACGGCAGAGTTTGGTCAACTTGATAAGCGTACAGGGTTTGTTGCTCAACCTAGAGCCATTATGGGTGGTGGTCAAATCTCTAATGGTGAAAAGATTACCACCTTCAATAATGGTGGTGGTACCGATGAACTTATCCTATTAGATGGCGCTACAATCTACTCCTACCAAGAAGAAGAGCAAGTTTGGATTAATAGAGGTCTAGTCTTTGATACTGTATGCACCCAACAAAAGGTGTTAAATACAAAGATTGCAACTCAATCTAATCCTAATGTTTCTTCAAGCAATAATATCTCAGTATACGCTTGGGAAGATAATAGAACTCTTCCAATTCAATCTAGCGGTGTTAGATATAGTGTAATCAATCAATTAACAAATACATTCATTATCTCGGATAATCTTGTTTTTCCGAACTCTACAAGACCCACTGTAATCAGTGATGGCTATCATTTTTATCTATTTTATTGTGCGTCATCTTTTGATGTATTGTATAATGTCATTCCTGTTGCTGCGCCAAACACTGTAACTCAACAATTAATTTCGCTTACTTCCAATGGTTATTCTAGCACTTTTGGTGAGGCTAGCATTGCTTATGATGCAATGATCTACATCCCAAGAAGCCCAGCAGATGCCCCTGGGGTATTGCTTACGGTTGTGGCAACACAATCCGGCTTAATAATGCATTCAAGTTTAACCGGAACTGTCACCGTAGATAGCAATACTTTCATCAATTGCGTCTCAATCTGCACAGATCAAAATCATAACATCTGGATTACCTATAGCGATAATTCGGCTGTATATTGCACAGCATATAATCTTAATATCTTAACTGATATGTATGTTCAACTATTTGCTCCAATTACAGTAGTTACATCTCCAGCGGTAAATCTTGGATGCTGCGGTGATAGAAATAGAGGAAGCTTAAATCTCACCTGTGAATTTGTCAATGACCCACTAAATAATTATTGCAACAATTATATTATCACCAGTAAAGGTATCCACACTCTTATTGGTCAGATTAGATCTGTAGGGTTAGCAAGTAAGCCATTTCTCCAAGATGGTAATGTATTTATTAATACGATTAATGCTTCTGTATTACAGGCAACTTATTTCACACAATGTCTTTCATTGGGTATTGGTTTTATCCCAGGGACATCAACATTACAAGCCATAAATAACTCTACAATTCAAACAGACTTTACAATTGTAGCAAAGCATTCTGCAACCAACGGTGGAGTTTATAGAACTAATAATATTCTTTCACAATGCTCTTTGGTAGCTCCTGATACTTATCTATTCGCAGGACAGCGGAAGGGACCATTCATTTCCTATGAATCATCACAAGCTTCAATCCTTGGGGTTGCGGGATATACAATTGGTTTTAATAATGCAAATCCTTTTCAAAATGTTTCAAGCAATAATAATCTCCATATTGTTGGTGGTGTTAAAAAGATTTATGATGGTATCTCTTGTGTGGAAGATAACTTTCACCTATTTCCAGAATTACCTGATGGTTTCGGATGTGATCTAAGCATCTTTACTGGTGGTGGTGGTCTTAGCTATAACCCAGAAACCCCAGATGCACAATATCAATGGATTGTTGTATATGAATGGACTGATAATTATCAACAAGTTCAACGTAGTGGAACCTCGGTAGCAAACTCATACATTTCAACCGCTACGGGTCAAGGCGCAATCCTTACTGTCCCTACCCTTAGACTCACAGATAAAGTATCCCCAAGATCCCCTGTATCCATCTCAATCTACAGAACCCTCTATGATGGAACCATTTTCTACAAAATCACCAACGATTCTGATCCATTGGTAAATGATACCACTGTAGATACGCTTACATTCACCGACAATCTTACGGATGCGGATATTCAACAAAATGAAATCCTTTATACATCGGAACAATTAGCAAATACAGCTCCACCCTCATGTAGCTTGATCTCACTTTATCAACAAAGATTAATGATTAATCAAACTGAAGATCCTAAGGTTCTTTGGTATAGTCAAAATAAGTTTGACCTATCACAATATAATACATTAGCTTTGGATTGGAATACCTCATTCGTTGAAGGTGTTGATAGTAGGTTTGGCTCCGATATCACAGCAATTGGTCTCTTGGATAATAACTTAGCTATTTTCAAGGAAACATCAATCTTCTTATTGAGTGGAGATGGTCCAAATCCATTATTTACAGCAGGGCAATTCAATGATGCTCAGCCTCTTGTTTCTGACACTGGATGCACCAACCCTGACAGCTTAGTATTTCTTACCCAAACCCCAAAGACGCCTGGGGGATTGATGTTTCAATCTAAGAAAGGGATCTATCTATTGGGAAGAGATCAATCGCTTTACTTCATCGGTGCCCCTGTAAAAAAATACAATTACCTTACAATAAATGGGGCAAATATTCTTGCCAATAGCAATCAAGTTGTGTTTACCTCAGACGAAGGAATTTGTCTTGTATACAACTATTACTTTGATTGTTGGTCTACCTGGACAAATCTTCCTTGTGTTAGTTCTACAGTGTGGAATGATCAATTAGTATTATTGACTAAGAATGGTGGTGCAATGATTCAAGACATCACCAATACCGTCTATCAAGATACTTATCCAAATGATAATCAATCAAATCCACAATTAAAGATTGTTAGTCCATGGGTTAAGTTTAATGGCCAAGGTAACCTTCAAGGAAGAGCTGTTGTTTATAATTGTGTATTGTTAGGGCAATTAAAGGAGCCACATAATTTACAGATTGATATTGCTTACGATTATGATCCGGCAATAAGAGAAACACAAATCATATCTTCTACTGTGGCGGCGAATAGATGGGGTAATCTTCCTATCTGGGGAAATGATGGTCAATGGGGTGGATCACAATTCTCTAACTATCAATTTATGATTAATTTCAAATATCCAAGAGGGTTTTATGGTGGTGGATGTCAATCCGTACAACTAACGATAACAGATTTAGATCCAGATCCATCCGCTGGATATAGCTTAAATGCGTTAGTGTTTGAATTTATGCCACTTCCAGGAAATTATCTTGTCCCTACGGGCAATCTTTCAGGAGGATAATAATGGTTTCTAATGCACAATTTCAATTGGGTGCCCCACAAGCGGCAAGTTCCAATTTCGGTATAGACACAAATATTCAAGGACCAGATGCTTTTGGAACAGGAATGTATAGACCAGGGGCTTTCCAGATTGATCCATCTCAATTTCTTAACCCCGGAGGTAACTACGCTCCTGCGCTTAATAATCAGCTTGGTAATTATCTTAACGCTACTACGACTCCTGTTCAACAACAAACTTCTGCATTGGTAACCTCACCACAATATGGTCAAGGGGTAAATGGTCAATTAGGCCTTGCACAACAATATCAGAATATGGCTGCGGGTCAAGGTCCAAGCCTTGCCGCAGTAACGGCACAACAACAAGGCCAAGCTAATTTAGCAAATAATTTAGCTATGTTGGGTAGTGCTCGAGGCGCCGGTAGTCCTGCCGCTGCACAATTGGCTGCGAGAAATGCTCAAACTCAAACCGGTCAAAACATTGCGCAAAATGCAACCCTTGGTAGAACTCAAGAAGAGTTAGGGGCATTAGGGGCTGCTGGGGGGTTATATAATAATATTGCTGGACTTGGATTACAATCTGCGGGTCAAGGCATTCAAAACAATCAATTCAATGCAGGTCAAGGTAATCAATTAGGTGTCAGCAATCAAGCCAACAATCTTGCTGCACAAACGAATTATCTTAATAATCTATCTCAACAAAATCAACAAAATCAACAAGGAGCAATTCAAGCTCAACAATTGGGTGTGCAGAATCAACTTGGATTGGATCAAATTCAATCTCAAGCATATCAAAATGCAGCTCAAAACAACCAAAAAGTTGCTGGTGCCGCATTGCAAGCGGTTGGCGGATTAGCTTCTTTCATCTAAAGGGAATACATGTCAGGATTCTTTGATTTATTAGCTCAACATATAAATGATACATCTGGTTCAGATGGTCAAATCAAGACTGAAGGTGCTCTTGGAGGGGAAGTACTATCTCCAGAGATAGCTGAACAATCAGGATTTGTTGGCAATCAATCAGGTCCAACAGCTCCATTAGCACCGACAAATCAACAAGCAGCGCAACCTGCCCCAATGAATCCAATAGCACAAGGATTAAGTAATGCTGGGAATCAATTGGGTGGATTTGCTCCACAGGCTGTATCTCAACAAGGTCCATCTCCATTCTTACAGGCAATGATGGGCACAAGACAACAACAATTATCAACTAATATAAACAATGCATTAACGGCTAAGTTTGGAAGAGGGTTTTAAATGGCTTCTGAAATAGATGAAATCAAGAAACTAATTGAGGACAATCCTGCACAAGACGATGACGTCAGTGTGCCTAGCGCCCTTCCGCCCCCTGCCCCTGTAGCCTCCCCTAACGTTGGCCCTGCCCCTGAGTCTACCCCAGAGATTCAACAACCAACCCCTACCCCCTACGCCGATACATCGAAGCCAGGGGCCCTCAGCCTTACCCCAGGTCAAGCCGTCGCAGGATTCCTCAACCTCTCCGCCGGACAACAGAACCTAGCAGGACAACAAGGTAATATTGAATCTGACACTGCGGCTCAATTAGCTGCGGTCCAGGATAAAGCCGCAGCAGAGAAAGCTCAACAAGCCGCTGATTATCAACAAGCATTAGCCAAGACACAAGCTCAATTAGAAGCTGACCATGCTAGAATGGCACAAGCATATCAAGACTATTCCGCTAAGGCAGGATCACTAAAAGATCCATCTCAACAATTCTGGGAAGATCATGGCCAAGGTAGTAGAATTCTTGCGGGATTTATTGGCGCTGCCTCTGGATTAGGGGCAGGCTTGCTTGGCCAAGCAGGAAATCCATTCCTAACATTCCTTAATCATCAAATTGATAATAACTTTGAAGCTCATAAACAAAACATTCATGACCTTTATGACAAACAAGTTGCTGCCGGTCATATCGCAGATACAGATCAGAATTATCAAAAGTTTATGCAAGATGCTAAGCTTAAAGGTTATGACCTAGCTAGTATGCATATTCAAAATGAATTACAAGCTATCGCTGATAGAAGTGGAAGTCAAATTGCTAAGGTGAAGGCTGCGGAAGCTATTAATCAACTTCAACAACAAGATGTGCAACGCAGAGCCCAATATGGTGCACAATTGGCGGCTCAAGCTGCCGCAGCAAATGCACAAGCAAGAGCTAAACAAGCTAAGCTTCAAGAGGACTTTCTTAAGCAAGTCAATGCGCATGTTACCGCAGGATTACCAGAAGATCAAGCTAGATATGAAGCATTTAATGATCTTCAATCTGCCGGCAATGATAGAAGTGCATTGGCTGCTTTGGCTGCGGGAAACAATATCCCATATAATCCAAAAACTGAACAATTCGAAGCTCCTAAGGCTGACATCAAGACTGACTCCATTATCCCTGTTGTGGACCCTGATACTGGTAGAAGATTAAAGCCTGAGGAAAGAGAGGCAATGCGTCAATTAGTTGTCCCTACCCCTGAAGGGCCAAGACTTGCTAATTCCCCAGATGATGCAAAGCGTTATAAAGAAGAAGCAAATGCAAATATTCAAATCCAAGAATATGTTGACCAAGTAAGACCATTGGTTGAAAAGTGGAAGAAGGGAACATTGACCAATGAGGATATTGGTAGATGGGAAGGTTTACGCACTGCTGCATTGACTAGTTATAATAGAGCAGGTAGTGGTGGGGAAAGAGCAACAGGTCAAGGTGAAAGCAAAATCCTTGGTGAAGATGCATTCCCACCTCCACCATCAATAGCATACAATGCAATTGTTGGTGGTAGTCAATATTCACCTGTTAGAATTCCAGGCTCCATTGGATATGAAGGTAAATATCTTGGGCAATTAGATGCTCTTGAGAATGCTGTAAAAGAAAACAATAAGACTCTTGAACAACGATTACGTCCTGCAACTTCATCTAATGTAAAGAAAGAAGCGGTTAAGGAAGAAGACTTAACGAAGAAACCAGTAAGATTTAAGGCTGATTAAAAATGGTTGATATTCAAATAATAAGTCCAGATGGTAAATCTGGAACAATCCCAGAAGAGGATAAGGAAGCGGCATTGGCACAGGGGTATAAGATCCCTGGAAGCGGTGCTACGCCTGCCGAAATCTCTGGTGGCCCATTACAAGGGGAATCACTCACTGAGCTTCACCCTACACCTCCCGAGTTAGAGAATCATGAGCCAGTAACACCATTAGTCAATAAGAAGACAGGTGAAGAGGATTATGTTCCGACAAACCAAGTAATTGGCAAACTTATCGCTGGAACCCATGCTTACCCTGAGTCTACTAAGGAGATTCAAGTTATTAGCCCAGAAGGGAAACCTGGGACAATCCCCAAGGAAGATCTTCCTCAAGCAATAAGTCAAGGCTATAAACTATCTAACCCAAGAGACCTTGAAGTAAATGAAAGAGTTAAAGAGTTACAATCTCATGGTGGTCTTACAACAAATGTTGGCGAGACCAATGCCTTTGAGAGTGGAATTAGAAACTCATCATTAGGTCAATTAGTAAATACTATTGATGAAAAGATAAGAGGTGTAAATCCTCTTGATGAAAATGTTGAAATTGCAAATCAAGCAGAAGCAATAAACAATGCACAGCATCCTTATACTAAGCTTGCTGGAACTGTTGCGGCTGAAATCCCAGCATTAATTGGAACAGGGGGATTAGCTGAGGCAGGGGCGGCAGGGTTAGGTGTAAAAGGATTAGCAAAGGCTGCGGTAGAAGGTGCCATCTATAGTCTTCCCGAGACAACACAAGCCGTCATCAACAAGGACCCAAAAGGTGCCGCTGAGGCATTGGCTCTAGGGGTAGGATTCAATGTAGGATTACATGGATTATTAAGCGTCCCTGGGATTGTTAGTGACCTAGCTAAAGGTGGTGAAGATGTGACACCTGAGCTAGCGCCAAAGGCTGCGGGTCTCACTGAGGATTTAGCAAAGACACAAGCTGAAAATCGCTTTATGGAAAAGGCCATCGGTATCCCACCTACCCAACGAGATCAATTCAGAAGTCAAATTGAACCATTAATCAAAGCCACCGGTATTACCCCTGATGATAGTCTTAAAGTAATTAATGAAAAGATTCAAAAGCTTGGTGAATCTGGTGAAAGAATTGGTAGCGCAATAAAAGAACTTGATAAACTTGATGGCAAATCCGAACTTATTACACCAGCATTGCAAGATGCAAAGTCAAAGATTGAAGACACTCTTGGCGATGAGTATAAGACTTACAAGACTGCTGTGCAAGAGAGAGCCGATAAATTAAAGTTTCTCACCGATGAAACAGAAAAGTTCAAAGCTCAGAAGGATGAAGCCAAAGCTATTCTTAAAGAATTAGAGAATCGCAAAAAGGTTGGATTAGAACCTGATGAATTTGTTCAAGGTAAAGCTATCGACGATATTACAGAGGCAGATGCAAAAATTAAGGAATATACCAAACTTAGAAAATCTGTTGTACAAGAGGCTTTGCCAAAGATTACCGGTGAAGCTAAACAGGCCTTTAATGCGCTTCGTCCTGTTTTAGAAGAGTTTGATAATGTCAGTCGTAAACCAGATGTTGGGTTTGCTGATACACAAAAATTAAAGAAGTTTCTTCGAGACCAAACAAGTTTCACCGATATTACAAATGTTGGTAATGTCAAGAAACAAGCCTACACAATTCTAAGAGATGCTCTTACAAAGGCTGAGGATGAAGCGGCGGCAAAGACTGGTGGTGCTGTTGTAATGGATGCATTGCAAAAGGATAGAGCTGCCTATGCATTAGAGCAAGTATTCGGTAAAAATATTGATGCTCAATCTGCAAAGGACATTGGTAAGACCATTGGTGAAACGTTAACTGGCTACCATATCAGTCACCGGGCAGGGATTGCAGGGGTTGCAGCGCATCTTACAGGTCTTCCTCATGCGGCTCCAATTGCTGTGGCTGGTGTCCTATTGCAAAAATGGGGTAAAGGTATCTTCGAAAAGAAAGCATTATCTGGGGCAATTAGAAAAATTATTGGTGAAACCGCTAACCCACATACAGCTCTGGTCAAAGAGGCTGTAAATCAACTGGATCTTCATATCTCAGATAAAGTTAAAGATTTAGTAGGGTTACTTGGGACATCAGCGGTAGTAAAAGCACATGATCCAAATGATCATTCTCTAGGTGAACATTTACCTAATGGTGGGGTAGGGTTAAATAAAGAAAAACAATTAGAAGCATTAAAAGATATGGCTCATCAACCTCTTCAACAGGTTACGAATCACCTTGGAGATATCACAGGTGAGATGCGTAAAGAGGGGCTACATCAGGTAGCGGATGAATATACACAACATCAATTAAGAATTATGAAGCTTATGCAAATGGCTCTTCCCCAAGATGACCTAATGAAGAAGTCAATGCCCTTTGCTGCCCAAGTGGATGCTAAAGAGATTAGTCCCGCCACAATAACAAATTTTAAGAATTTAATGCAGATTGCTCAGGACCCAACTCATCTCTTGGAAAAGGTAAAATCTAACACAATTACCCCATATGATGTTGCGGTGTGTGAAGCAATCAATCCTGTTGCGCTTTCTAAGATAAGACAGGCATTATTAGATGAAGCAATCAAGAGTAAACCAAACACAACATATCAACAAAGATTAAGTTTATCTGTAATTATGGGACAAAATCTTGATGAATCGACGGCTCAGTTGCCAGTGTTACAATCGGTTTACAGCGGAGTAAGTCCAACAGGCGCAAAGAGCAAACCTGCCAAGCATCCAAGTGAAGCGGCAGCAACAAGATTGACTAAGGATTTACCACAAAGTTTCTTAAATACAAGTCAAAAATCGACATTATCAATAAAATAGTATAATTTCGTCGTCTCAAGTCGCAGTCGTAGGAGAACAATATGGCATCAAATTCGCAAGGCAGTTTAATTACTGATGGGTATAATCCGTCAGTTTCAAATAATTCATTCGTTAGTATGTGGGCAGATAAAAGATCCGCAACTACAGTCTCACTTTCATTATCATTTACTGGCCCCAATAACGCAGATGGGTATGCTACGGTAGAAACCAGCAATGCCCCTGAAAACTATAATGTTACATATGGATCCGGTCCTCTTTTAGGTCCAAATCCTCCAGATGTAATCACTTATCCTGGTAGTAGCATTACCTTGACTAATAACTCTACCCCTGCCCGTTGGGATATTACCACAAGCGCAAGGTGGGTAAGGGTAAGATTTGTTCCTATTTCAAGTGTATCTAATTTGTCTGCTTATGTGTGGTGTAACATACCATTTCAATCACCATAAGGAGGCAGCATGACTACTCCAATTCTTACACAATATACAATGACTGCACAGTTGAATGGAACCACCCCTCCATTTCAACCTTGCTATTGGGTCTCTTATAATACCCCTGACTATGCGGGTACTTACTGTCCTTATCAAAGTCAAATCATTGCAGGCACCATTGCAATTGCCTCAGAATATAATATCAATAACCCTAACATATACACCAATGTTCCTTATGGTCCTGCTGGTGGAGATTTAGCGGGAAACTATCCTAATCCTGAGGTTGTGGGGTTGATGAATAACCCATTGAACCTTCCTATCCTAGGGCCAGGACAAGATCAATATGTGTTGACTTGGGTAAATGCAGATGGATATTGGGAAGCTCAACCGGCTCAAGGTGGTGGAGGTGGCTCCCCTACAGGCCCAGCTGGTGGAGATCTAGGTGGAGATTATCCAAACCCTATAGTAAATACTTCCAACGGTAATAATATCGTCACAGATATTACATCAGCTGGTGGAGACTTAATTGGAACATATCCAAATCCATCAATTCAATATATTCAAGGTTATCAAATAAATGTTTCATTTCCTAACTTTGGAGATGTATTATGGTGGAATGGTAGTGAATGGGTAAATGACAATACATTATATAGTACAGTTCAATCGCTTGTATCTCAGGTTAATAACTTAGCAATTGGGTTAGGATTTGCGTTACCGGTGTCTGGACCAAATGTACCAAATGTATACTTTGACGGAACAACCTTATCTACGGTAACCACATAATGACAGATGAGACTAACCAAAGAATTCTTAATGGAGCAGCAACTTATATTGCTAATCCACAAGATGATGCCCCATTTCCAATAAGGGTTTTAGGTAGCCCTGCGCAACCAGGTCAGGTAATAATTGCATTGGATGAATATACCGGGATGTGGGGTGAAGGTGGAGGTGGTAGCACTCCTACAGGGCCCGCTGGTGGAGACCTAACCGGAACCTATCCAAATCCACAGATTGGCAAAATCACAAATAATGATTTAATTTTCTATGATGGTTCAACTGGCTACATGGAAGTGACAAGTGATGGTGTAAACTTCGTCAAGATTGAATCTCATTTACCTTCGTTAAGTATTGGTGGGACAGGGACAACCTTAAACTTTGATGGCGTAACTGTTGCAAATGGTTATGGTGAGTTTGAGTTTAATTTTACCAATGTAAATCTGCCTTATACATTGCCAGGGGCCCCTGCTCCGATGGATGGCTATGTATACACTTATGTTGCGGCGAATGCAGATTGGGAACCTAGACAATCCGCTGGCGGGCCTCCAACGGGTCCAGCAGGGGGCGATTTAATCTTTACCTATCCTAATCCAATTATTGGAAGCATTACCAATGATAATCTTGTGTTCTATGGTGATTTGCCTTATGCAGCGATTAAAACAGATGGTGGGGTAAGTTATATTACATTTGAAAGTTATGTTCCAACATTCAACATTGGTGGAACAGATACTATATTAAATTTCTTTGGAGTAAATGTAGCGAATGGATATGGTGAATTTCAATTTGATGGGTATGGGGTAAATATTCCATATTCATTACCTACAGCACCTACTCCCATGGATGGCTATGTTTTAGTTTATAATGCTGGCAATCAGGATTGGGAACCTCAAGCTCCAAGTGGAGGAACAACAACATTAACAGGAGATGTTAACGGTCCTAGTAATGCAAATATTGTAAATTACCTTACTGGCAATCACTCGGATACTACATTATCAATAACAGGAATACATAGAAGTAGCGGCGGCAACACTTCAGATGATAAGATTATTTCTTATAATTATAATGGCGCAACGAATGAGATGGATTTCCAAACACAAGGTGGTGCCTTCGGTCCAGCTGCTGCATTTTCCCAATCTTTATCAGTTCCAAGCGCATTTACAATTCCAAATATTGTCAGTTTCAATACAGAGAGTACAATAAACAGTGGAAATATATCATTAGATGTATCTACGCCTAATAATTATTCAGGGACCGCATGTCAAGCAAATATGAGTTTTAATGCAAATACAAGTAATTCACAAATCATTTTTAATGCATTACAGGAAACTATATCAAACAATTGGTCTACATATTTCTTCACTGAAGCAAATGGAGTATCAAGCAATTCAACTATTTATATAAATTCAAGCTCTGGTACACTTGGTGAAATTAAATTAGCGCTAACCTCTACTTCCACATCAGATTTTAGTATTACCACAAATACTTTTACATTAAATGGTGTCGTAATTCCTAACACTCCCCCTTCCGCTGGACAAATATTGCAGGCAACAAGTCCTACAGCAGCCTCTTGGCAAACAATATCTACAGCGCAAAAACCAGATTATACAACTCAATTCATGTATTTAGGATATTAAAATGACACAAACTCTTAAATGCTTAGCTCAAGCACTGCCAACACCCAATACACTTACAACATTGTATACAGTTCCAAGTTCTACTTCAACTGCGGTATCATCATTAGAAATTTGTAATCAAAGTCCATGTCTTATTACATTTTTCGTATCTTATGCAATAGCAGGAGCATCAGATACACCAGCGCAATATATATATAGTCAAATGCTATTGAGTCCCGGGATCACTTATCAAGCATTAATTGGTATCACTATGGCTCAAACAGATCAATTAAGAATGAAATTTATAAAACCATCGTCATATAGTGGAGCTGTAAATGTTTCGGCTCAATTATTTGGATGTGAAAACTCTTAAAGGAAAATATGTCAGGACCATCACAATTCATATCAGGTATCGTTGGGGGAGACTTATCAGGAGCATTACCCAATCCTGAAGTTTCCGGCGTTTTAGGTTATCCAATTGCTCCAACTACATTAACATCTGTAGAGGATGGCTATGTATTGACGTATAGGCATGATGCGGGTGAAATGGAATTCTTACCACCCTCTGGCGGAGGTGGAGGTAGTTTCACTCCTGGTGGAGATCTTTCTGGCTCCGATATTAATCAAACTGTTGTCGGTATTCAAACCAATCCTGTTCAATCAGGAACATTGGGCCCAAGCGAGGATGGCTACGTATTAAGCTGGAATAATGTCGCAAGTGAATTACAATTCAAACCCGCACCAAGCGGATTTACTGCCGGAGGGGATCTTTCAGGAACCTCAACAGATCAAGTTGTACAATCTATTCAAGGTGTTGTAATTTCTGGAACACCATCATCTGGTCAAGTATTAACAGCCAATACCCCAACTACAGCTACATGGTCCACTCCTGGTGGAGGTGGAACAACAAGCCAATTACTCACATCTTCTGGAGCATTTACTATACCACCAAATGTATACAATCTTTCCATTACGATGTGTGGTGGTGGTGGCGGTGGTGGTGGCGGAAGTGGTCTTAATGCAATTGATGGTGGTGGTGGTGGTGGTGGAAGCGGCTACTTTGCTTCTGGTATTTTTGCAGTTACACCCGGTGATGTTCATTCCTATACTATTGGTGCTGGTGGTGGCGGTGGTGCCGGTGGTAATCCTCTTGATGGTGCAGATGGAACCAATGGGGGAACAACAAGCTTTAGTGTTTTATTAACAGCTAACGGTGGATCTGGTGGTGGTGGATCTGTTAGCGGTTCAGGTGGCGCTGGCAATGGTAGTGGTGGATCTGGTAGTGATGGTTCTCCACAGCCAGGTGGCACAATAACACAAACGAATACAATCACATTATATAGTGGTGGGGCAGCCGGTACTAATAATGGAGATGTTACCGGTGGTGGTGGTGGTGGTGCTGGTGTTGGTGGCAATGGTGGTGCTGGCGGTGGAGATGATGGATCTGGTCTCAATTGTACCCCTGGTGCCAATGGTACAGGTTATGGCGCCGGTGGTGGCGGTGGTGGTGGTTTCTATAGTGATTCTGGTGGTGATAGTACAACCGGAGGAAATGGTGGAAACGGAATAAGCGGATTCATTGCCGTAAGTTGGTAATATGGAAGAAGAATTACACAAACTATTCGCTACATTAGTCGGCATCGGATCAGCCCTATTACAATCCAGCATTGTAAAATCTATCTTCATTGGCGTAAGTGTCTACATAATCACCCACACCATTAGTTATCTTGTTAAAAGACTTATACATCTCAAGGAGTTTTAATATGCCATTTACAGTTTGGAATCCAGTAACAAAACAATACGAAACTACAGAAACAGATCCTAATGCTCCGGCTCCAGTGGCCCCTGCTACCCCAGCAGTCCCAACGAAGCCTACGCCAAAGCCAGTAACCCCAGGGCACCCTGGTCATACCCCTCCAATGCCCACAGCCCCAGCTAACCCTGTCCCTCCTCATCACCCTGTGGCCCCTACTCATCCGGTTCATGCCCCTCCAGCTCCAAAACCCCCTACTCCTCCTGCTGTCCCAGGACCCACAGTTGCCACACCTAACGCAACCCTAACTATTGAAAAACCTTCCCCAAACACAATCAAAACCACAGGTAACAACACATTCATTACCTGTCCCCACTGCGGTGTTTTAGTAGCAAAGATAAAGTCATGAATGTAACAAATCTTTTAACATTACTCGGAAAACTAGATGGTTCTGTGGCAGCTATCGCCGCTGCATACAGTGTATATGACCCAGCTCATGTTCAAGTTGCAATCTTAGTCTCTGGAATAACCGGAGCAATTGGAACCGCCTTGAATGCTGTAGCTAATTATCTTGGGAGTGGAAACGTATTCACATCTAAATAACCTAGTAATTATCCGATATAATATTCCTTATGCGCATAAAGAAATCATCATATCTAGTAAAGCCAATTGATCATTACAAATATGTGTCTCAGCGAGTCAATATGACTGCTGAAGATGTATTTTGGCAAAAGATTGAACTTCAAGCCAATGCTATGCTTGGGCTTAGAGATAGTCGCCACTTATTACCAGTTGGCGACATGCATCCTTCTGACTCTTATCAGTATATTCTAAAAGAAAGATTTATCGCAGATAAGATACATTCAAAGACAGGAAGGGATAGTGATGGGCAGGATGAGGATGCTAAGGGCTCCATTCTATCTACTCTAGATACATTTAAGTTTTTCGAGTCTGATCCTGAAGATGTTAGATTGATAAAGGATAAAATAAAGGATAGGGTTTTTGAGCTTGCGAGAGAGATTGCGACGAAGAGACAATCTGAAGTTATGGAATTGATGCTAGATGGTTATAAGCAAATGGAGATGGCTCAAATTCTTGGGGTTAACCAAAGCTCAATTGTGAAATGCATTGCAGGGAATGTGGAATATAAGAATAGAAAGCATAGAAATGGTAAGAAGCGTTATGGTGGGTTGGGAAGGAAATGTTTTAAAGCATTACAGAAAGATGAAATCTATTTAAGTTTAAAAGAACAATTAAATTATTTATTATCCTCACCAAAATTTTAATAATAATGCTACTCGGTCTTTGACAAATTCAGATATTACAACTATTTTTTTTATCTTCGTATCTATCTATTTGTTTACTCATGAGAAAGTTAGCCATAGGTCAATTTGTTTGTGGTACTTGCGGATCCATCTAATTGCGTCAGCCGCATTGTAAAGCAGTCTGTCGTAATTTTTGCAATTGAAGTTAGGTCTTTCCATGAGATAGCGATAATTATCGATAGCTAAGTCTGGAGTCAGTTGCCTAATCCACTTTCGAGTTTCTAATCTATATTTTTTTCTACTAATTTTTCTTCGTTTCATTTGGGTTGGGTGCCTCGCTATCATGAAAAAGTTAGATAGACTTTAAGTTGTTCTTCGGTGATATCAAATGGACAGTCGTACATCTTCTGTCTATCATCTTCATACATCCTAACTGTTTTCATGAAAATGTCACCATAATTCTTAATCTATTAGCTAATTCGATTCTATTTAGTTTTTCAGCAGCTGCAATAATAGTTTGGGGATTATCCATAAAATATCTTTTAATCATAACTCTATCCTTATCCAAGCAATCATCTTTGTAAGAGATATACTTTTTAATGAATACATAAGTTTCATTTGTAATGAAATCAATTACATGTTCGTCATCAAATGGTTTCATTCTTTTGGCTACATATCCTACAATTGCTTTTTGAGTTTTCATCCGAATACCATCTGTTAATTCAATCATTCTGTGCCTCTTGTTTCCGCATCGGTATCGTTTTCTTCTTTAATTGCCTTATTCACTAACATTATTAATTCCGTATGTGCTTTATCAAACTCTTTGAAGGCTTTTGTTAGGCGCTTGTATGTTTTCTCATCAATATCAATTGTTGCCTCGACACAATAATTATTATCTGTAAAGCTATACATTGGCCACCATTCATCTTTCATTACATTGTATTTCATTTAGCTCCATTATATTTGCGCAAAATATCTATTGCGGCTTGTAATTCATCAATAGTTGGAATGGTGAATATTTTCTTTTTATTAAGATCAACACTGCCATCTAATGTGCCTTTACATTGTTCAAGAAACCTAATAAGCACAGGCGCAAAATCCACCTTTTCGTTGGTTGGGGCTTGGCTTGCTGCTTCTTTCGCCGCCGCTTCTGGCTTATAATCATCAAAATCTTTCATTAATTTTTCTGCTGCTTGATTTTGTTGTTTCCAAAATTGTTCATGTGGCTTAGCCGCCGCTTCTTCTTGATAAGCTCCACCACCAAATTCAACAGGTGTCATCATATATAGTTTCTTCATTTGCTCATCCCAAGCGTTATTCACCTGTTCTGCTTGTTCATCGGTTAGCTTTAATTCTCTTCCGGCAAATCTTTCTGGCGGCGCTGCTGCTGCATCCCATACTTTTTCTTTCTTCCAGATATATTCACAATTCTCTTCGTTAGCCTCTCGTAATGAATAGATTTGCTCTTCTAATATTCGATAATTCTTTGAAGTTTCGGTGCGGAGGTTTGCGACTTCGGATTCAAGCGCCGCAATTTTATCTTCTAATTTACATACATTTGGCCATTCGCTTTCTAACATCTTTTCAAGAAACAAAACTCTATTCTCAAGATTATTCATTATTTTCTCCATATGGCACATTTATCATTTACATATACATCACAAGCCGGATCAACATGAAGTCTTAAGTAACTTGGGCACTCAACTGTTTTGGCGCTCTGAGGCATCATTCCCCCACGAAGATCAGACATCCCCACAACCTCTACACAGCTGCCATCCGCATTGCGAACAATTTCGGAGGTGCAGCCTGCTAACATAACCGCAGCTAATATAATTGTAATAATTCTATTCATTACTTTAACTCCGCTGGTTTTACGTCATACATTCTGCACAATTCTAACCCAAGCTTATTATCTCTCTTGAATACTTCAAAGAGAATATTAAGTACCAATTGTCTTGCCTTATCTGGTGGCACAACGCCTTCAAAGTATTTGAATACTGCCTCAACCGCAACTGGATCAGTTGTCGTGATCACGAAATCATCTTTCTCAGTATGAAAGGTCACCTTTTGTAGCGAGGTATTGGCGATAATCTTATCTAATTTATCGTTTATTTTTCCGTAGAGACCATTTTGTAGATCTTGCATAAGCCAATCCCAAACATTACGATCAATAACTCGGTAAAGGTATTCTTCAGCTGACATATGTGACGCTTGATAATCTTCCCATGTAATTTTCTTTTCCATTTTATTCTCTCTTATATGTGTTTTGCGGTTTCGATACCGGCGATGAAAACGATTGTGCATGCGCCGACGATTGCCATCATTTCTTTAATTCCTTAATATCTCTCAATTTATCAGCGGTAAGAAAATGAGCTGGTTTCCCGAGAAACCCAAGATCTTCTTCTACCCCTTGCTCAATCACATCTGTTCCATAAGCCCATCCCATAAGATACAGAAGGGGAGCTTTACCCAAGACCAACACATAAACACTGAATTTGTCATCTCTTGGTCTTACAACTAATCTTCCCGTTTTCTCAGCACACCATCTAACCTGAACAAATCCCACATCCGGGATATGCTTTGGAGAGTTAAAATGAGGTGTCCACTTCAATTTGAGAAATTTTGCCACAGCCAATTCAGCTCTCTGTGCCGCAATGTCGCTAGCTAAGAATTCTTCAGGACTAAGAATGGAATCCCCTACATAATTAGATTGATATTCCGAAAGCTCATGCATCAATTCGCCTGCAAGTTCCCCTAGCCTCATCTCTTGAGGCGTCAATTTGATCTGTTTCATTATCTTCCAGCCTTAAACTTCTTGAATTCCTTGTAAGCTAGGAAATCTGCCCAATCAGCGTCTTCCTGAGCAATTACCTCAGGTGGAACAACAGGTGGTAATGGATTAATATCGGTGCCATCCTCAAGAATTGGAAAGATATCTTTCATAACTTGTCCTTGTTGCTCCTGATATGCTTTGAAACCTAATTGAAGAAGATTGCGGTAGAATGAATTCTTTAGTTTGGCTTTATTAACGACTCGAGTTAGATTATATGCTTCTTCATAAGCTGCAAATTCATCACTTGTTACTCTGACATTGATGCCTCTAAGAGGCTTATTATTATTGATTCCATAATTGCTCATGTTATTCTCCTTGTCTATCGAGATAGTCTTTGATAAATGTTCTAATTAATGCTGATCTATTTAGATTATACTTTCTACAGTGAAAGTCAAAAGCGTTAAATAGATCATCATGTAGAACAATATTCATTTGGGTTTTGTCTGCCATGTGTTTTTTACGATTTTTATTGCTATCCATATAAGCTTATATAACGATACCTATGCTAATGTAAAACCAAATAAAAAGCCCCTAGCTAACTGAATAACTAGGGGCTTGGATGGTAAAAAAGAATATGCTGACCGAAGTGTCAACGAGAGTTTCTATATCGCCGGAAATATGAGTTTCTTCATCTCAATTTAAAAGGTGTTGAGATACCATTGCTAGATAAAAACAACATGAGTATAACAATATTTAATAGTGTCTCAGATGTAAAGGCTCTAAGATGCCATTGCTAGTACAATTCACTGATGATATAATAATTTCATGCTAAAGTCTCAGATATAAAGGCTCTGAGATGCCATTGCTAGCTCCATATTCAAGAACACCGTGACCACTTGAGATCCGTCTCAGATGTAAAGGCTCTGAGATGCCATTGCTAGGTTTGAGTTGCGATTGTATAAGTGCATTGATCACATGTCTCAGATGTAAAGGCTCTGAGATGCCATTGCTAGTACCAGAAACAGCAAAAAGTATAGCTTCGTCGCTTACGAGTCTCAGATGTAAAGGCTCTGAGATGCCATTGCTAGTTCTCGTGGGAGTAATTGAGCGTGGGTTTTATTATCGTCTCAGATGTAAAGGCTCTGAGATGCCATTGCTAGTTTTAACTAATGGTGCCACGATGTCCGATGTTTTAAATGTCTCAGATGTAAAGGCTCTGAGATGCCATTGCTAGATGTTGAAGTCAAGCGCTGGAAGCGCAATGCTGTCATGTCTCAGATGTAAAGGCTCTGAGATGCCATTGCTAGGGGTCTCGCAGACCCCCAATAATATCATGCGTTTACAACTTGATCTGCGAGAGCCTCCTCCTGCGCCAGCTTGTCAGCCTTGCGCTTGGTCCACTTGCCCACAAATTCCTCCGTATTATCAAGCTGTTTGCGCCAGCGAGAGGTGCCGGCATTTTGAGCAGCACTTCCCCTCTCGCACAATACAACCGCTGCATTCTGATCCTGATCCCATAGAGCCCCACATCCTGAACAAACATGATGAATGTATGCCGCTGCATCAAACTCATCCACCTGACCACACAAACTACATTCATGTGTAGAATATGCTGGATCTACTCCCATTACATTATTAAAAGCATTCGTCAATGCCTTGACCAATTCACTCACCCCAACAATCTGACGAATTTGATTGTGATAAGCTTTCTCTTCCGCAATCTTGCTGATATTAAAATCCTCCAATACCAAACAATTATACTTATTTGCCAGTTGAGCTGACCAAACCTTATACAATTCATCTCGACGATTGTAGAATTGATTGCGTACCCCTGCCTCATATTGAAGCAAATGCAACTCTCGTTTACACCATTCCAAATATGGAGTCATATCAACTCCATCAATTGGATTCTCTTTGAGCCAGTAGATAGCATGACGCAATCTATCCTTGCTCTTCCATTGTGATAGGTGTTGAAACTTTTCGGCTATTCTTTTGTTATTGTCCCCATTATCAAGGTAAGGGGATACCGTTTCCACAAGTTGCTTCAAACAAGCATTAAATAGTTCATCCCGAAGACTTTGAAGCTTAACACTATTGTCATATACTTCAATCAAACTATTAGGCAATACAAGACTTTCATCATCACTTGTATATCCTACCCGGATTCCATCAGGAAGTTTGCGCCACCCAATATCAACCGCTACCATATCTTCCGTTGTATTACGGATGACACTAGGCGAATCAACGGTGATACAACAGTACCAACGGTAGCGATAACTTTCCCATTTGGCATGAATTGAGATGCTTTTGATAATCCCATCCAATGGCATAGGGCGATGCATCAACATCGGAAACCTAGCAAATAGAATATCATTTCTTTTACCTGTCGGGCCATCCCCAAGTCTTACATCAAGATACATTCTTTCTTGTAGAGTTGTATTATCAGGTTGTTTAGTTATTCTTAGTTGAGTATGAGTTGTTCCAAATACATCCCTAACGAATTGGGTCTTATTCGCATTGCTTTGAAGCTGTACACCAATTTTGCCATCTTTGCTCCAACGTTTGAAGGCCACATTCTTATACATTGGGGTAGTTTTGCAAGCCGCCTCCACCGCTGCCTCCACTAGGAGGTAGGAACCCCAATAGACGCCACACAATGACCTCGCAAGCTTTGCTTGCTCATTGGCAGCCTCTGACGTCGCTTCAATCTTCAACTGAATTTCTGAATTTGATTTGAGAGCCTTCCTAGCATCTCGGAGAGATGCTCTGAGACCCTTGACGACATCGTTAGCATCTTTCTGAGCTTTCTTTTGGGTAGCGGTATCAGAGTTAGATCTGGTAGATTTACGTTGATTTTTGATAGCTTGGCTAGCGTTTTCAGCTTCAATCTCTGCCTCGGCTAGTTTCTGTTCTAGTTCAGAGACAGAGGCTACGGAGGATTGAATGGCTCTGATTTGATCTCGTTTATTGTTTTCGATTTCAATCAGTTTATTATAGTATTTGTGCATTTTGGAGAATGCATCGAATACTTTATCTTTGTTTTGGATAGGTTCAAGAAGGTGAAACTTATATACTTTCATTTGTTATTATCTTTCTCGGTTGTTTTTGGTCTCAATTCATAAGGTATTGAGATACCGTTGACTCTTCTATCATAGCACCAAGTTTTTAAGGCGCAAGCAAGTTTTTAAGGCGGAGAATTTTATTCTAATCTATCATCTGCTGTAATCATGTCTTCTATACGTTTACTGCGTCCCACCTTCACCGTTTTAGTTTGGCCTTTGATGGTGGCCTTGACCGGCTCTTGATAGTCGGTGAAGCCATGGTCTAGGACAGGCGGCTGGACCGCTGGCTGGCTTGTCTGAATAGGAGGACAGGCGGCTGGCTGGACGGCTGGCTTGTCCGTCAATGTTAGCAAGTGCTTCATCAATTCATTCCAAGTTTGGCTGCCTTTAATTGCCCGCAATTTTTGCGCCACATTATCTTCAAGTTTCATGTCAATTATTTTCATCTTATCAATTCTCTCTCTTCATTAGTGGCGCATGCGTTGCACCAATAGGTTTTTAATAGGTAAAACATCGGCGTTTCAATTGGAAAAGTATTCATGCACCTGCAACAGGTGAATGGATATGTGGCAGGCTTACGCTTGACCGCTGGATTATAATTGTCCATTAGTGCATTGAGTAGCCGGCTACAATTTACGCCTAACTTATCAACCATCCTCAAGAATCGGACTTGAGTCTCCTTGTCGAAAGTATTTCTTGTAATTCTGTTTTCCATGTCAATCCTTGTAATCAATTCCAGATAATAAAACCAATGTTATAAGAGGGGGTAAGGGGGAGATTAATACAATCATCAATTCATTTCAAACAGCAGGACGGGCCAGGGCCCTCTTAGGTTTGTCATATGTTATTGCATGTTTTCTCTGTTTTCTCTGCACATTGTTTTCCACATACATAAAGATCTATTCTCCACCCATTATTGTTTGTAAATTGCAATAATTTACAAAGAGTATTCTCCTTGCAATTGAAACAAATTGCCTTGATCCATTCTTCATCGAGTTGCTTCATGAGAATGTCGCCAATAACTTAACATAATCTTCTGTCAAGTCTTCTTTCTTTACATCCGGTGGTAAATCGCAAACATAAGACCAAATATCGGTTTCAGCGTTGTACAATAATATTTGGTATTCTTTTACAATGACTGGACCATTTACGAAAAATGGAAGTTGAACAGCTCTATTACCGAAATTTAAATTCACAACACCATAATTCTCCAAAAGAGCTACTTTGTCAAATAGGAATTCCATAAGGTCACTATTGACTGGAATAATTTGTGTATAGTTGTAGTCCTTTGGTAGAAGATGATAATGAAAACATGGCTGCTTAGAATTACAGATATCACATTGAATGTATTTTACTGGACGCAAAAATCCCCACCAACCTAAAATACTTATAATGGAAGCTAGAATTGGAGAAATCCAGTCATACCAATGATGATTAGCCATAAAGTCGATAGTAAGTGTTATTGATAACGGAATAAGCCATCTCAATCTTTTGAAGTCCCAATCTTTATATTCTTTTTGATGTTTGACCATTATCTCTTTATAACTCCAATATGTTTTACGCCAACCAAAGTCTTATCCCATTCCTTAAACGCCTGGTCCCAATCGGCAGCCGATGGCATCAGAGCATATTTTGCTAATTGCAAGTGAATTCCAGAATTATCTTTATGACTGGAACGCCTAAGGAGCTGCAATGCGAGTTTAGGATTTTCTGACATTGGATTCGATTACCTGTCCAAGCGACACAAGAATGGCGCTTAATTTTATCATTACATTATAACTGAAACAAGCAGCAGCAAGATAATACCAACCCATATAAGCTGCGATGCAAATTAGAGCCGCCGCAAATGCATCACTTCGAGAATGATTACGAAGATGTTTCATAGCATCAAATATCATTAGTTTTTCCTTCCGTTTTCTAGTTCAAGCACCGTTTTCAAATCACTAACCATATGGCCAGCCAACAATTTAGCCCAACCGATAGGATCTTTTACAGATGTTGCAATGATTTTCAACATCACATTGTAGAGAATATTGATGTCATCAGCTGGATTGCTATCCAAGGTATCAAGAAACTCTATGAGTTTATTTGCCTTAGCTGCTAACTCGGGTACTTCCTCTGCTTTTACGGGTCCAGTTTTCATTTTATTCTCTTTCATGCCGACGAAGCGGCGTTATAGTTGTCATAATAGCATCAGACTTGGCGGGCGCAAGCTCTGTCAATTATTTTGTATATTAACAGCGACGCATCGTTAACGCATGACCCTACCAAGGGGGCAACTTCAAATTGTCACAATGCAATTACTAACATGTAATTCACCCAAAGTGGAGTATATGTCAGCAATGTCAAAAAATTAAAGGAAATTTAGTCATGGCCTTTAATTATCCCGGATAAGAACAGTGAGTGTTCAGCGGTCTGTAAAATCGTCGCCTAGTGCAAGGTTGGTTTGATTCCAACATCCGGGACCAAGAGGTCTCAATCTTCTCAATTTAAAAGGTATTGAGATACCGTTATCATAAGTTATATACATTCTGTCAGGGCGTAGTGTCAGAGGATGTCTCTGAACAATTCCGTTTATCTTGTTCCGGAGCTCATTAATCACCTGACATCCAGTTTATCAAAGGAATAATATGAATAGTTCCGTCAAAAAATATCTGCTTATCCAAACCCATAATAAGCTAGTCAAGATGCAAACTAGAAACGCTAGCTTACCTAGACATAATCAAACCATCGCTTGCACCGAAAATCTCTGCAAAATCTGTAATAAATTCGCATTCAAACAAATGCAAATTCGTAAACTCAACAATAGATTCAATGAACTAATGCAATTGAATAATGTATTACCGCAATTACCTACAAATGAATCGGAAGAGATGCTTGAGACTCTTTGCCCATAAGGAATAAATGACCAGGTCTCAATTTATAAGGTATTGAGATACCGTTAAGGAAAATATATGACAAGTAAAGTTATCTTTTATACACAATACGCTAACGGCAAAACAAAAAGCATGGAAGACAATCTAATTGACATCTCTTGGGAAGAGAATATCTGTGTGGTTTTGAATAAGGAAGAAGCTCTTGCATACGCCAGAAAAATTTCCCCATGGAAGAATCAATTCGTAATCAATAAAACAGATGATGGGAAGGAAAGTAAGTTTAAATCATTTGTATTCGAAGGCGGCGTATACAAGGTAATTTGTATCTTTGGAGATGCGCAATGATTGTAAAAGAGGGTTCAGGATATTCAGTGAAATCAGAAGATGGAAAAAAGCATCTCGGTGGACCATATAAGACCAAAGAAGAAGCTGAGAAACGCCTTCGTGAAGTTGAGTACTATAAGCATCATCCGAAACATTTGGGAGAGGATTAAATGGCGTTAAAAGATTTCTACTGTCCTACCTGTGACCATATGTTTGAGGAACTTATCTGGTCCTATGAATCTACGGTTCCTTGCGAAAAATGTCAAGCCCCATTAGAGCCTGAAAACTTCTGCATTGAATACACTGGAAAGAGATCCCCAAAATACTTTGAGATGCATCGCAAAGCAGTCCTAATGCGAAAACGTATTACAGGTCAACTACCTTGGCGAAAAAATTCTGAAAGCCAAACAGATTAATTGACGACAACATTTTTCCTGCTAACCTCCTCTTATGGATGAAGCCAAAAAGTTTCCGCACATACACCCACATTATCTATCCCGCCGCAACAATCACGGCACCTACGCCAGATCTTCCCCTGACACCATCGCAGGGATTCCAATTGTCATTTTCTATTCAATGATGATGCAAGGTACTAAACGACTTGTATACAACAATAAAACCATTAGAATCATTGACCGATTTGCCGTAATCCAAGATAATGATAAAGAATATGTTTATCAAATGCGTCATTCTTCATTGGAAGGTCAAGAATTGGTTAGAAAAGCCAGAAAAGAGCTAATCCAATTGCCTCAACTGGAAGAAGAGATTCAATCTTCTAACTTCACATTGACCAGGTTAGATAATGAACAAATCGTTTCATTCAAAAGAGAATACTATGAAACGGAGTATTCTCATAAGGATTGCTGTATTGTTATTCCTGAGGGTTATCAAAACGATTATGATTGGTGATCTAACATGGCATATTGGGATAGTTCAAAATCTCCCAAATCATGGCGAGTACAATACCATAGACCCCATAGACCAAGAAAGAGAAAGATCTGCAATAGGTGTGGCAAACGTCGCCTTCACTATAGAGCCGGACCAAAACCTACCGCCCGTAACCCTGACGGCTTTGCCACCATCTGCATCCAATGCCTCAAAGAAAGATACCACTCCAACCCAAAAGTAAGAAAGAATATCTATCTCAATAGAAAACAAAAATACGAAAGAAATCGTCTCTACATTGCTGAATACCTAAAGACTCACCCATGTATCAATTGCGGTGAAGATGACCCCTGTACATTAGATTTTGACCATGTAAGAGGTAGAAAAAGGAAGAATGTATCAAGGATGGTTGTAGATGGCTACTGTATTAAAACTCTGCAATTAGAAATAGATAAATGTCAAGTATTATGTTCCAATTGTCACAGGAAGAAAACCGCCCATCAACTGCGCCACCACAAGGTAAGGTTGCCGCCAGGCACAAGTTATGCTACGCCCCCTGTATGACCCCTCAAGAGTGGGTATCCTATGTTTGCCTGGGGAAAACTGGTGCTGTACTTCCGGAGAAAACAGTAGAAAAGTTTTCTTTTGATCTTGACGCCTACATCCAAGCCGATAACATGGGCGTCCTCAACACCGGAGTCTTTCCCATGTCAATCAGTCTCGGTGAATTTATCATCAAGAACCCCAAGACTCAGCAAGTCGACAGAGAGCAAACCATCGAATTCTTTACAAAACAACTCGATGAGTGGCTCAAAGGAAGGCAAGAGCAAGCCGAAAAGTATCGCCAGGCTGTCCTGGCGGTCTTCAAACGCTACAAGAGCCCTAGAATCGGGGCAGGGATGCTTGCGGATTACGCCATCTATGAGGCTGGATTGCTCAATAATGTTGAGAATATGCAGCTCATAGAGGATACAATTGACTACATGCTGGATGATGGTACCTTGCTTAGGTTCGGCACCAAAGGCAAAGGAGCAGGGATCCAACTGTCTCAGATCAAAAAAGGCTCTGAGATGCCGCTAGAAGAAGAGGAAGAGACCAAAGAAGAAGAGACAGAAGAGGAGACTACGGAGGAAGAGGTTGAGGAAGAGCCTGAACCGCCTGTAGCACCTATTCCCATAGCAAAGAAACGGGCTAAGTAGCCCAACCTAGACTATCAAGGCCTGGATCTTATGGATCTGGGCCTTAGTCATTTGCAGCTTTACAGCTCATCAGGAATTCAATCCAATTCAATTCATAGAGACTAATAAACATTTTCATTTGCATTCACCTTTCACAGTTATTGTAGCAGAGATGGGGGAGGGGTCAATACCACCCCTGTAATATTTTTCCCAAATTCCAAAAAGTTTCTCGGGCAAAAGTCAATTTTCCAATTTTGAGAATTTTTAGGTTCCCCCAGACAATCTGTTTCCAAAAATTCAAATCAAAATCCTAATTCGACAACTAATCCCACAATGTGCGAAAACACCTACATATCCAAAGATAGACTTCGGATTACATAGCAGTCTCTAAACCTGCATTGCTTCGATTAGGTTTTCCCCGTTACATCAGTAGAGAACGACACTTTCTAGAAAAACATTAGTTATTTATTGGCGGAAATTTCTCCTACATATGGGGCAACCTATCCAAGCAACGCCCCATAAAGATAGCACCGCAAAGACCAGGCGCAACCTACTTGTAATAATTCTCCTACCTTACCCCAATTCGATTCAAACCTTTTCAGATACAACCGAATACAGCCAGACGATACCATGTGCGCAATCGCCACACCCTGGCACTAATCGACACATGCCACATAACTGTAATATTGTCCCACATAGGAATCATAACTTGCTTACAACGCCACACACTCATCCCAAGGCGCTGCTCATACCAATTCACAAGCGCCCACCTAAGCCCATCATGTGCGGCAAACGCCACAATAACGCCAAGAATCAAGCCAATAACAATCGAGGTAATCATTCGTCCGTCCCTTCAACAATAGAGAACGGATCAAACCTGTAAACCTTTAGTCTTTTCGTATCAACCTTATTCTTTTCTTTGGCATTGCTATTGCTCTCTTCACAATTCATACCAATTACTCAAGCTACTCAGGGAGACAGGTAACCCTATCTCCCTTGATGTAGTAGTTTTACTTACGCCGCTGCAACCTTCTCAGCGTCACGGCGCAGCACTCCGCCGCCCTTACCCTTGGCCAGCTTATACTTCCCGTCTTCCTTCTTATCCTCCGCCCTCACATAATCCTTTGCCGCTTCAATCGCCTCATTGCCCCCACCTGCCGCCGCCATGTAGGCAAGCTCAGGCAATGTAATCGTCTTCCGCCCAGCACTAACCATATCAGAATACACTTGGTCAACCCTACTCCCAACAGCCTCCAATTCCTTACCCAAACCTTCCAGCGCCTTGCTAAACGCACCTTTCATCCCCTTCGTATCAATCGCACCCTCAGCCGTATACATAACCTCAACCGTAATCGCCTTCATGATATTATCCTACCTTGTCTTTTCAGAATCAATCTTGTTTATACAGGGGTTATTCCCTGATCAGATTACGTTATTCCAAACAAGAATAACATAACCTACATCAGGCACTAACTACTTAGATCAAACGAAGGTAATAATCTTCCAGAGCTTGACCTTCCAAACCATCCACTATCACACTCTTGACCATCCAATCATACTTGCGCCTTTCCTCCAGTGTAAGTTCATGAAGTTTCTTTACCACTTTTACAACACTTTGCTTTTTAGCAGCCATTATCTTACCTAATTCTTTCCTGGCATAATCGCCATTCAATATACTAGCACCCAGCAATCAAGCTGCAATGCCTTTTCTTGCCCCTTGGCTGACCCAAGAAACGCTTTCCAATTCCGCTTGGACCTCCTCTAGCACCGATTCATCCAAATCTACAGCCTCGCTACAGACAATCTCATCACCCACAAGGTAATGAAACGTACCATTCGCAAAGTCTTCAACCGTAATAACTTTCGTCGCCATCTCAGCATCCTTCTTTCTTGTCTGCCCTCAGACTCAATAACTATAATCCTAATCCGAACAGAGTCAAACCCAATTCAAAAACTTTTTAGCAGGCAAGAAAAAAGAATCAAACCTACACCAATAACAATCGCTACAAGAGGACTGTAATTAGTTACCCAATCACCTTTCCCCACAATAACACTAACGCCCTCTTTCTTTTCCTGCTCATCAATATAAGCAAAGGTAAGATTACAATAACGGATAACCCCTACCTTCTCAAGAAAAGTGAGCTTTCTACATAACTCAGCTTCCGCCAGGTCAATAGCCTCACTCAGTGCCGTTTCCTTCTCTGATCTGCTCATCATGATAAGAGAGTACGGATCAAGACTGCTTTTCTTTAGCCTGATCTGTATAATTCTTTTGGTAATAATTACGAATAATTACGGTGTGAATGCTTATGAACGTGAATTGGGGATATATGGCTTATGATGAATAAAGGTAATTATCATGCGAGATTCAAGGATAGGTCTCATAGAACCGCACATGTAGTTCTAACTCCTGCTTTATGGGCTGCAATAGATCTCATTCACACCGCAAACCCATCTTGGGCCCGTAATAAGATAATTAACTACATGCTCTCCGAATACATCAAGCAAAACTACAACATAATCAATGACTTACAGGATGCTACAGATGACGAAACAGAATAAACCTTTTACACTTGATGACGTATACGACTTGCTAGGCAAGTTCGCATGTATTCTAAACGATGAGGCAGACCGTATAATGCATATATCACCTGACAAGCGTACATCTGCTGATATAAAGACTGCAATATCATGCACTTCCTCACTTGTAGCAATACAGAAGGATCTTCGTATAGAGAAAGAAAGTATCACACAAGAGCTACGTTTGGTGCCAAAGGAGAAACTAAAGGGAATTGTGGGACAAGCGAATCAATTAGGTTAACTTGTATTACATGATCTTTTTACATGATTCTTGCAATAGCAAAGCGCATTCCAACAATGTGGCCCAATTCTTGTAAAGACAATTATCATGCCGTTTACCGTATACGCATAGTCTGATATAAAGTAAGTGTATACCGTATACAGGAGTAATAATGAGTAAAGCTAAGAGCCCAGATAAGGAAGTCGTAATAAGTATCAGATGTAGTCAAGAGTATAAAGCCAAGCTACTTGAAGCAGCTAAACAGAAAGATATGTCAGTCTCAGAGTATGTAATCTTCTGTATTGATAACGTAGAGATATATGCGGCACCACTAGTTGTAGGTGTAGATCCTGGTGTGGAGGCGGATGAAGAGGTCTACTTACTTAGCCGCAATAATAACCTACATGTATTACAGAATGATAGACTTATTCCAATTACATCAGCAAAGAAGCTACGTAAACCCAAGAAGCCAGTAAAACATACATGTGATCCAACTGCATTCTTATGCAAGGAAGGCTTATGTGTAGGGCCATCAGAGTAGAATGTCATACAAGGAACAATTACGTAAGAGAATAGCTGAGCAAGAGCTACAACGGATAGAGGCTGAAAGAGATGTGGCAGAATTGTTTCTCTTATACGCCACCAGGAATTGTCAGTGGCAACAAGACTGCGTAAGGGACACCTGTCTGCATAAAGCTCTCTACGGTGAGCGTAGAGGCGGCAAAACATCACTTATGGGTATCTCCGCCATCTATACTTGTCTTCTTACCCCTTACTCCAAAGTCCTATACTGCGCCCTCACCCAGGATAGCTGCCGTAAGGTTATGTATGATGGCGTCTTATCTATGCTCACTAGAGAGGCTGCCAAAGGTGGAATACCTATTGTCTGGAAGCTTGTAGGTGGAGACAGGGTAGAGTTTGACAATGGGTCAATCATCTACCTTGTGGGATTAGATGCGAATAAGAAGGAGAAAGATAAGGTCAGAGGTGTCAAGACAAGTCTGAACATGTTGGATGAAATGCAATCTTTCACCCAAAACACTCAACTTATCCTACAAGAAGTCTTAGGCCCTACCACAGCAGATACTAAGGCACCCACAATATTAGGTGGGACAAGTGGGAATAGTCTTGGAAAAGGTTATTGGTGGGAGATAACCCATGATAATACCAAAGCTAACCCAATAGCCTACAGCAGTTTACATCCAGAATGGAAAGTATGGCGATGTGAGTGGAGTAAGAACACTAACATAGATGAGATGACTGGCAATAGGATCTGCGACAACGTAGCGGCGTATCTTGCGGAGTTACAGAGTAGGCATCCAGGGATTGAATTAACCAACAGTTACCGACAAGAGTGGAATGCTGAGTGGGTAGCGGAGGAATCGGTTCTTATCTACCGTTTCACCAGAGCAAACGTCATCACTGACCCTAGTTGCGTTGAGATACTTCCAAAGAATACTCCACCCCACATCTTACCTGCGAGAATACCTCATCCTGACGTAGGGTTCCTTGCTACCGCCGTATACATCTTGGGAATAGACCTTGGCTACAATGACCCTACAAGCATGACTGTGGTATGTTATAATCTTAAATATAGTAATCGATTATATGTGATTGAATGTTTTAATAAAGGTCAGATGTTAGTGGGGGAAGTTGCAGAAAAGATTCAATCATTACAGCGTCATTATAAGTTTGCTCATATGGTTGGAGATAGTTCTTCATTACAAGTATTTGAGACATTGAATCAAGATTATCATTTATTTATTGAAAAGGCAGATAGAGCAGGGAAGCTTAGTCATCAGTTAGTATTGAATAGTGATCTTCAGACTAGAAGTGTTATATTTTTACCTGGGACTGAAGAGCTTCAAGATCAGCTTTCTAAGGTTCAATGGGAGAGAAAGGCATTGGAAGAGGGAAGGTTTGTCGAAGACCCAAAGTTCAAGAATGATCTAAGTGACAGTTTTCTCTACGCTCACAATTACAGTAGAGCTGCCTGGTATACAGCGCCCAAGGTCAAGTATGTTCCGACGACTCCAGAAGAATTTAATAAAGAATTATGTAGAGAGTTAATGGGGAAGAATAAACCTCAGGCATTATGGAGTGGTATTAATTTTGCTACCCCTGGGAAGAAAAGATGATCTTAGTAGATACAACAATAAGACTTGCCACAATCGATGATCATCGATTCATTCTTGATTCATGGGTTAAGTCAATGGCGCAAATTTACCCAAATAATTACGACAAAGAATTCAAAGGTAAATATAGACTTCATTGTCAACAACTACTTGACAAAAGTTTAGCTATGATACAGGCGTTAACAACGGATTCAGAAGAGATAATTAGTTATGTTGTGTTTCAGAGTTTTCATCATAAGCTTGTAATTAACTACGCTTATACGAAGGCAGATGCTAGACGACAGGGTAAAGTTAGAGAATTACTTCAATATCTAAACCCAGAGAATCATCTTGTGATATTTACTCACCCATGTAGAAATGAAAATATAATGGAAGCATTTGTTAGCAGGTTTCATTATGACCCTAGTATATTGGAGTTAATTTGAGAATACATTTAGCAAAGACATGCAGTGCATTTGATTACAAAGACGTAATTATTGTAGATAAGGTGATTTATAGAGAGAATAGGGTGTTATTAACGTATCTTAACAAGAAATTAGTGGTTCCATTTAGTAATATTCTTGTTATGGAGGACGATGAATCTTAACGATGTTAGTGTAGAAGCGATAGAGAATATGATCAAACTGATGGTAAAGCATCAATTGCAAGAAATCTCTATTGGTGAGGTTAAGATTGTTAAGACGGTTCATCTTCAACCTACGCAACGCCGTCGTAGAGGTAGACCTGCCAAGGTAACGCCTCAGGTTCAATCGCTAATTCAAGATGCCCCAATGATGGCAGGGGTACCAGAGGAAGTCTTATATGCGGTCTCTGGCCCACCCAAGAATGGCTACAGCAATCTTAAAGCTTCTAATATCCTTCCTAATTGGAATAAAGCTTCAGGAGAATAATGTATACGAAGCGTAGTGGAGTAATCTAATGGTAAAGAAATATAAATCCCACAATGTAAAGGCCAAGCCTCCTGAAATCGTAGATAATAACCCCAAGACTAAGGTTACAGGCTTAAAGACATTTTCAGATCAAAATAAACATTGGTATGATTTACCTACCGAAGCAATTGGCGCTGCAATTAAACAAGTTGTTATTCAAATAGATACAAATAACAAAGATATCACATCACAATTTGATATCTATGCGAATATGTATGGTAGTTATGAGAATACAGGGTTCAATGTAATGGATCAGAACCAATTAACATTTGATACCTCAACAAATATTCCAACCTATAATATCGTACAATCTATCACAGATACATTAATGAGTCAGATTGTCGAAGATAATCCTAAGCCTGTGTTTATTACTAGTGGGGCAGATTACTTTACGAAGCTTAAGGCAGAAAAGCAAACTCAATTTGTTCAAGGTATATTCCAGCAAACTAATTTCTATGATATCATTAATAATCAAGTCTTAAGGGATGCTGCGATTCTGGGAACAGGATCAATTAAGTGGAGAATAACCAAAGATAACAAGATTGCTTGTGAATGGGTCTTCCTTGATGATATTAAGGTTGATAAGGTAGATAGCTTTAAGAAGCTTCCAAGATCACTATTCTTTTGTTCACTTCAACAAAAAGAAGTATTGCTTGAAGAGTTTCCTGACTCGGCAGAAGAATTAAACTCATTATGTTCACAACACCCTGAATACTTCCGTAGTAGAGATACTGTTGTAGAGGTAATGGTAACGATTGAAGCTTTCCATTTGAAATGTGGGGACAAGCCAGGGCGCCATATAATTACTTGTGAAGAAGTTGTATTGCTTGATGAAGAATATGATGAAGATTATTATCCTTCCCCAATATTCCAATTAATAAATAAGCCAACAGGACTTTATGGAAGAGGGGTCACCGAGACCGTCTATAGTGATCAGATTGAAATTAATAAGCAATTATTAATGATTCAACAGATACAAGAATTACAAGCGGCACCTTTGATTTTGCTGCCAAACTCGGCGCAAATCTCACAAGATGTAATTGGATTAAATAATATCGCCCGCTTTGTTCCATATGCTGGTCAAGTTCAACCTACATTCGTTTCACCACAGGCAGGAGATCCACAACTTTACAGTCATTTGCTTTGGAGAATTCAAGCAAGTTATCAAGAGTTTGGAATCTCACTTACCCAGGCTGCCGCAGTAAAGCAACCAGGAGTAGATTCTGCTGTTGCAATGCGTACGATGATTGACGTACAGAATAAGAGATTTATCCAAATCCAAAAGAATTGGCAAAAGTTTGTCATTGATAATGCTTCGGTTGTAATGAAACTTGCAAAGAAAGCTTATGAGAAAGATAGTTCATTCTCAGTTCAATATACTGATAAGAAATCTAAGATGATTAAAGAGATTCCTTGGAAAGATATCAATGCCCCAAATGATGAATTCGTTATTCAGATTGATACGACTTCAAGTTTTCCTGCTTCTTTCTCAGGTAGAGTTTCAACGGTAATGGATATGTTTACCACCGGGATCTTTTCACAACCTAGAACACTTGAGATGTTGGGAATGGATCCTGATCTTGATGAAGAGTATCGTAGACAAACATCATCTTTGCGTCTTTGTGAAAAGAGACTCAGTGATATGGTAGAGAATAATATCTATTACAAACCAGAACCTTACATGGATACCAAGCTAGCTCAGAAGACATCAGAAATGATATATAATCAGCTTGTGATTGATGAATGTCCTGAGGAAAGATTACAGTTGGTTAGAAATTGGATTAATGAGTTAGCTATTATGAATAGCTCTCCAGATCCAAGACTTGCACAACTTCAACAAGCATTCGCAGATGATGGGGCTCAGCAAACAGGTGCACCATCTGGGCCTGCCCCTGCCCAACCCGGCGCAACCGGTGTTGCTCCACCTCCCCCACAACAAGTCGCACAATAAGGATAATGAATGACTAATTTCAACCCAGGCATAGTGCCACAAGGCCCAGCCCCTTCAGTAGGATCTAACCCAGGACAACGCACCACACAAGGTGCAGAGGTAAAAGTAAAAGTCCCAGGGATAGCCCAATATAATCCAGATACAAAAATGCCTGGTGAAGCTAGACCTTGGAATGTTACCTCAGTAGAAAAGAAACCTGCTGCCGAAAAGAAGGAAGCAGAAGTAAAGGTAAAACCTATCCCTACAGATACAGAGGCACAAAAGGCCCGTCATGAAAAGTGGAAAGCTGAACAAGCGGCAAAGAAAGAAGCAAAAATTAAGGCTGATAATGCAAGAGCCGCTGAAAAGCAAGCATTAGCTAGAGATTATCTAAAGGAAGGAAACATTACCAAGGCTGCTGATGCCCTTGGGGTCTCCGTAACTGAATTAATCACATTAACACAAAATGCTGCACTTCAAATCAAAACCGAAGAAAAGAAGCTTACCCCTGCTGAACAGCAAGCTAAAGACTTTGCCGATTATAAAGCAGCCAAGGAACTTGAACTTCAAAGACTTTCTCAAACTCAATACACATTAATTGCAAATAATTGGATTGATAAGAATATCGCCCCTGTAATGGCTGATACTTCTAAATATGAATTAATCAATCTAAATAAAGATAATATTCTTAAATTACAAATGGCTGTTTACGAATACCTCAATAAGCTTAATGCTGAAGGTAAACCACTACCAAAGGTTGAGGAAGTATTGGATACCATTGAAAAGGAAGCTGAAGAATTCGCTAAACAAAACCTT
>Ga0335083_10000997_pt1 | contig 40142 bp, 35 predicted proteins | sample Lox_Sample_42_FD_206716 | JGI IMG/M metagenome (GOLD analysis project Ga0335083, IMG submission 206716) | Soil microbial communities from Loxahatchee National Wildlife Refuge, Florida, United States - Lox_Sample_4.2 | ecosystem: Environmental > Terrestrial > Soil > Wetlands | place: USA...
GCGCAGGCGCTCGAGAGTAATCTGCGCATCCGGCCGCTGGCCGTGCAGATCACGATCGACACCGAGGACTTCGGCAAGATCGTGCGCTTCATCGAGGTGGCGGGCTGATGCGCGTGCCACGCGCGCAACGCGGGATCGCGCTGCTGGTGGCGATTCTCCTGGTCGCGCTCGGCACGATCCTCGCCGCCGCCGTCGCCTACGAGAACGCCATGACGTTCCGCCGCGGCGCCGCAACTTACGCGTTCGACCAGGCGCTGCTCGTGCAGCAGGGGGCCGAGGCGCTCGCGGCGTATGGATTGCGCCTGGCGCAGAAATCCGACCCGCAGCATACCTATGCCTCCGAGGGCTGGGCACAGCCGGTGGGGCCTTTCGAGGTCGTGCCGGGCGTGATGCTCACGGCCTCGCTCGAGGATCTGCAGGGGCGCTTCAACCTCAACAACCTGGTGCGGCAGGACGGTACGCCCGATCCGGTCGAGGTCGCCGCGTTTCAACAGCTGCTCATGATGCTGGGACTCGAGCCGAAATGGGCCGGCTTCATGGTCGACTGGATCGACCGCGACATCGTCCCCTCGAGCCCGGACGGGGCCGAGGACAGCGTCTACATGGGCCAGGTGCCGCCCTACCGCACGCCCAACCGCTACATCACCAGTGCCAGCGAGCTGCTGGCGCTCCCGGGCTTCGGCCGCGACCGCTACGTCACCCTGGCGCCTTACGTGACCGCCCTGCCCTTCGGCGCCAAGCTCAACATCTGCACCGCCAAGGGTCCGGTGCTCGATGCGTTCCTCGGCCACGGGGATTTCTCCAGCGACCCGACCGGCCTCGCCAAGAACCGCACCGCCGCCAGCGGTTGTTTCCCCGCTCTGGCCGACTACCAGGCCGCGGCGGATCCGGGCACGTGGAAGAACATCTCCCCGAAGCTGCAGATGACCTCGAGTTACTTCCGTCTGACGAGTCTCGTCACTATTGGCAGCACCGAATTCAACTTGTACAGTCTTCTTCTGCAGGATCCGTCGGGCCAGGTGCGCCCGATTCTGCGCAGCTACACACCCGATTGATGGAGCCCTCTTCACATGGCTGACTGGCTGCTGCTGCGGTTGCCGCACGCCCCGCAGGAGCCGGCGACCTGGCTCGTCGTGAGCGCCGCGGGTGCGCCGCTCGCGGCGACGCAGAGCGGGCCGCTGGCGGCGGCCGCGGCGGCCGCTGCCGGACGGCGGGTGTGCGCGCTCGTGCCGGGAAGCGACGTACTGCTCGTCGAGCCCGAGCTGCCCGTCAGGAGTGGCGCCAAGGCACAGCAGCTCCTCCCCTATGCGCTCGAGGAGCAGCTCGCCGACAACATCGACGAGCTGCACTTCGCCATCGGCCGCCGCGCGGCCGACTCCCCGCGCACGCCGGCGGCCGTGGTGGCGCGCACGCTGATGGACGAGTGGCTCGGAGCGCTGCGCGGCGCGGGGCTCGAGCCCGCGTGCCTGTATGCCGACAGCGAGCTGCTGCCCGCGAACCCGGGACAGGCGGTGGCACTCCTCGAGGAGGATACGGTCTACGTGCGGGCCCCCGGTGCGCCACCCGTCGCGCTCCCGGCCGACGCGCTCGCCGAGGCGCTCACCATCGCCGAATCGCCGCCCCGGGCGCTCAGCGCCGCGGCCGCGGCAGCCGAAGAAGGCGGCGCGGCCCCCGAGGCCCGCGGTCTCATCCTCTACGCGGGCACTGCCGAATGGCAGCGGCATTCGGAGGCGGTCGAGGCGGCGCGCGAGCGCTTTGCCAGTCTCAAGGTGCAGCTGCTCGGCGACGGCCCGCTCGCCCTGTTCGCACAGCAGCTGCCGACGACCGGCGCCATCAACCTGCTGCAGGGGAGCTACGCCCCGAAGAGCCAGCGGCTCGCGGGGCTGTCCGCCTGGCGCGTCGCGGCGCTGCTGCTGGTCGGCTTGATCGCCCTGCACGTGGTCGGCAAGGCGGCGGAACTGCGCGTGCTGAAGAGCCGCGAGCAGCAGGTCGACGCCTCGACGCGCGATACCTTCCAGCGCGCCATGCCCGGCGAGCCGTTCACGCGGGACTGGCGAGCGCGCATGGAGCAGCGGCTGCTCGCCGCGCGCAGCGGCGGCGGCGCGAACGGCCTGCTCGGCGCGCTGCAGGCGCTCGCCCAGGCACGCGGCGCGGCGCCGGGCACGAGTCTGCAGTCGCTCAACTTCCACGACGGGCTGCTCGAGCTCACGGTGAATGCGCCCGATGCGGCCAGCCTCGATCACCTGAGCCACGCGCTGCGCAACGGCAGCTGGGACGCGGATCTGGTCGGCGGCAACACCGTCGGCAGCGCCTACCAGGGGCGCGTCCAGATCCACACCCGGAGCCCTTGAGCCATGAAGCTCTCCGCCGACAGTCTCACGCTCGGGGCCGCAGAGCGCTGGCTCGCGACTCTCTCCGGGCGCGAGCGGCGCATCGTGCTCTTCGGCGCCGCTCTCGTGCCGGTGCTGCTGGTGTTCGCCGTGCTGCTGCTCGACCGCAGCGTCTCGCAGGCTCACCAGCGGCTTCTCAAGAAGCGCACCGACCTCGCCTGGAGTCAGGTCGCGGCTCCCGAGATCGCGGGCTCCCCCGCACCTCCTTCGCCCGCGGGAGAGTCGTTGCTCGTCATCGTCGACCGCTCGGCCCGCGAGGCGGGACTCGCCGGAGCACTCGCCGGGAGCGAGCCCGCCGGACCCGGCCGCCTGTCGGTGCGGCTGCAGAAGGCGTCCTTCGATGCGCTGGTCGGCTGGCTCGCGCGCCTCGCGCAGCAGAACGGCATCCGTGTGGATTCGGCCACCATCGACAGCGCCGGCGCGCCGGGCCTCGTGAACGCCGCCCTCGTCCTGCACGCGGGCTGAAGTGCCGCGTTCGGCCCGGATCGCGCTGCTCGCCGCGGCCGCCTTCGCGGTCATGATCGTCGCGCGCCTGCCGGCACGCTGGGTGGTGCCGCGCACCGGGACGATCGCCTGCGCGAGCGTCGACGGCTCGATCTGGAGCGGGTCATGCAGCGCCGTCACCTTCGAGCGCTTCGCCCTGGGCGACCTCGCCTGGGAGCTCTCGCCGCTCAAGCTCCTCACCGGCGCCCTCGCGGCCCACGTCGTGCTCGCACACGGCCCGCTGACCGGGAGCGCCGAGGTGACGCTGCGGTCCGGGGGACGCATCGAGCTGCGCAACCTCATCGCCGACCTGCCGCTCGACCCGCGGCAGGTGCCGCATCTGCCGCCGCGCCTGCGCGGTGCGCTGCATACGGACCTCGCACTGGCGCGCCTCGAGCATGGTGCCGTCACCGAGCTCAAGGGGCGCATCGAGGCCCACGACATCACTCAGCGCACCGGCCACGTCACGCCGCTCGGCAGCTACGCCCTCACGTTTCCGGGCGGCGGCCCCGAGCCCGTCGGCACGCTGGTGGATCTCGGCGGACCGCTCGCAGTCCAGGGGACGCTGCGCCTCACCAGGCAGCCAGGCTACGAGCTCGAGGGCACCGTGGCGGTGCGGCCCGACGCCCCTCCAGAGCTCGTGAGCGACCTCGCCTACCTCGGCAGCCCGGACGGACTCGGGCGGCGGCCTTTCAACATCGCCGGCACGCTCTGAGTCGGGGGCGTCAGCCGAGCTCGCGCAACGCGCCGAGCAGCGGGAAGTAGAGAGCGGCGCGCACCGGCTGCGGCCCGAGCGCGCGCGCCAGGTCGCGGTAGGTGGCGAGCTGCGGGCGGTAGCGCTCGAGCTCCTGCGCGAGAAACTCCTCGAGGCCGCCGCCTTCGTGGCTGCTGGTCTTGTAGTCGATCACCCAGCGCGTGCCCTGCTCGTCGATGAAGGAGCGGTCGATGACGACGCTGCGCAGACGTCCCTCGCTCATCCCCGAGAGCTCCCATTCGCTGTGCGCTTCCCGGTGTCCGCTGTCGAGGATCCAGCGGCCGCGGTCCTCGCCGAGCGTCTGCCGGAGTGCGCTCAGCACGCTCGCCTGCGCCCGCGAGCGCTCACGCTCCGCGACGCCCGCGCGTCCGAGCGCGGCGCGCACCGCCTCGCTCTCACTCTCGATCGCTGCCGCTGCCGGCAGCGGGGAAGTGCGCGCGAGCCGTGCGAGCCAGCCGTGTACGACCGTACCGACGTGCCGCTGCGTCTCTCCCACCCAGCTGAACTCGGTCGGCTCGGCCGCCACATACGCTCCCGGCAGCTGCTCGAGCTCGATCCGCGGCGGTGCGGGCGCGGCTTGCCAGCTCGGCCGCAACCGCCGGAGCGGTCCCGCGCGCGGGCGCTCCGCTGCGCGCGCGCCCGTTGCGGTGGTCGTGACGCTGGTCTCGAAGCGGGCCGCGAGCCCCGGCCAGAGCACCGCCAGGGGGCTCCGCCGGTCGAGCTTCGTGGCGCCGTCGGCGCCGGCTGCGGGGGCGCCCGACAACCACAGCGTGCGCCGCGCGCGCGTCGCCGCCACGTACATCAGACGGCGCCGCTCGTTGAGATCGTGCTGGCGGATGAGATCCTTGAGGTAGACGTTGAGGTCGCCCTCCTCCTCGCGCGCACCGACCGCCGGCACGGGCGCGATGAGCAGGTTGCTCTCGCGCGCCGTACTGGGCAGGTCGATCCAGCGCAACAGGCGCCGCTCCGGCGCACGCGTCGTGCGCTCGAGCGCCGGGACCAGGACGTGATCGAACTCGAGTCCCTTGGCGCGGTGGACGGTCATCACCTGCACCGGGTTGTCCCCCACCGCCGCCGCGCCGTACAGATGCTCGAGCAGCGGCCCGAGGTCCTCGGGCCCGCGCCACCCGAGGCTCGCCGAGCGCTCGGCCAGGGCGGCAAAGAAGCTGCGTGCCTCGGGCAGTTCCGCGCTCGCGTAGGCATCGCTCGCGCCGAGACGCACCCAGGTCGCCTCGAGCCAGCTCGCGACCGGCTCCGTACCATAGCCCTCGAGCGCTTCCCCGAGCACCGTCCTGACCCGCTCGAGGTGCAGCCGGTCGGCGGCATCGCAGCGCGCGAGCCGTTCCGGGTCGGCGAGCGCTTCGACCACCAGCGCGGAGTCGTCGACCTCCGACAGCGCCGTCAGCGTGGTGAGGCGTGCCCCGCACCACGGAGCCCGCAGCACCGCGAGCCAGGCGGCGCGGTCGGCCAGGTCGTGCAGCGCGCGCATGAGCTGCACCAGGTCGCGTACCACCGGCCGCTCGCGCAGCGGCACGAGGTCGACACCGAGCGGCGCGAGGCCGAGGGCCTCGAGGGCGGCGGTGACTGCCACGGCGTGCGCATGGGCGGCCACCAGCACGCCCACCGTGCCCGTGGGGTCGAGGCGCCGCAGCTCCGCGACGCGTGCGGCCACCGCGCGCGCCTCGGACTGCGGGTCGCCCGGGTAGAGGCGCAGCGTGACCGCCGCGACGCCGGCGAGCGCGGCGGCGGCGCGCGTCGGCAAGCTCTCGCGATAGCTGACCCCACCGGCGCGCAGCTCGTCGACCGGCGGAAACACCTGCGCGAACAGCTCGTTCACGAACTCCACCAATGGCCGCTGCGCGCGGAAATTGCGCAGCAACCGCAGCGTCTTGAGCGGCAGTGCCCCGATCCCGGCGGCACGCGCGCGCAGGAACAAACCCACCTCGGCGTCGCGGAAGCGGTAGATCGACTGCATGGGATCACCGACGACGAACAGCGTCCGTCCGTCTCCGGCCTCCCAGCCGACGGTGAGCGCCTCGAGCAGCTGCACCTGCGCGAGCGAGGTGTCCTGGAACTCATCGACCAGGATATGGCGCAGTGTGAGCCCTGCGCGCAGTGCGAGCTCGGTCGGCTCGCCCTGCTCGGCGAGCGCCTGACGCGCCGCGCCCGTTACGTAGGTGTAATCGACGCGTCCGGCCTCCGCGAAGGCGCCGTGCAACTCCGCCGCGGCCCGCCTGAGGATGCGCGACAACGCGGCAAGCGCCGCGCTGTCGCCGGCGGCGAGCTCGGCCGCCGGCGCACGCCGCAGCTCGAGCAGGGCCTCGCGCAGGCCGCCGACGCCGCGCAGCTCCTCGATCAGACACCTGAGGCGCTCGCGCGCGGCGGCTTCCACGAAGCCGGGGCGCAGCCGGTGCGCGGAGAGTTGCTTGCGCCAGTCGTTGCGCGTCAGCACCAGATGGGCGAAGTGCTTCCACTGCGCGAGGTCGGCGGCCCCGGCGTCGAGCGCGCCGGCGCCCGGCAGGCCCTCCGCGCGGCGCCGCAGCGCCTCGGGCAGCAGAGCGCGGAGCGCGCCGAGACGCGCGCGTGTCTCGGCGGCGAGACTCTCGTTCACACGCTGGCACAGCGACTGCGGGTCCGCGTCGATGACGAAACGCAGCCAGTGCCCGCGCTGCTCGAGCATCTGCGCGATCAGCCGCTCGAGATTCAACCAGTGATTGTCGAGCCGCTCGAACAGCAGCCGCGCATCGTCCTCGAGCTCCGGATCGACTTCCGCCGCGAGCAGCGTCGCCCGTGCGGCGCGCTGGTAGAGCTCGCCTGCGTTGTCGGTGATGCTGAGCGCTCCGCCGACCCGTGAGGCAACCGGCAGCTGGCTGGCGAGCCAGTAGTTGAAGGAGTCGATCGTCTGGATGCGCAAGCTCTCGGGCTCGCTGTCGAGTCGCCAGCCGCGTGTTCTGCCATGCGCCCGCGCCGCCGCCGCGAGCGGCGCCAGCGCCGCGGCGCCCGGATCATCCGCGGCGAGCTCGCCGCGCAGGGCGCGGATCACCCGCGCACGCATCTCGGCGGCTGCCTTACGCGTGAAGGTAATCGCGAGAATCTCCCCCGGGTCATCGACCGTGGCGAGCAGCCGCAGGTAGCGCTGCGTCAGGACCGCCGTCTTGCCGGAGCCGGCGGGAGCCTCGAGCAGGATCGAGGCCGTGGGCTCCACCGCCTCGCGCCGGGCGGCGTCGTCGAGCCGTTCGTGCGACTCATTCATCGGCTTCATCACCATGGCCCTCGACCTCGGCGGCAAGGTACGGGCCGATGCGACACAGGTCGGCCAGGTGGCAGTAGTCGCAGGCGCCGGGCGCCGGATCGACGCGCGCCGCGCCGGCGAGGAAGTCGCGAATCAGCCGCTCGATGAGCGCCACCCAGGCGCGCTGCTGCGCGCGCCAGTCGGCGGCGGCCGCCCCTGTGACCGCCGGAATGGCGCGCACCCGGGGCAGCACATCGGCGCGCGCCGCAACTCCCGTGAAGCGCGCTTCGCGCGCCGTCAGGTTGACGGTCGCGAGGGCCACCACGTCGGCGCCGATGGCTGCCAGGTAGGCGAGCAACTGCGGGTAGGTCGGGCGCGCGCCGAACCAGTCGGGGGTCTCCGGCCGCCCGCTCTTGTAGTCGAGCACGGCCTTACCCCCGGCCACGGCGTCCACGCGATCGAGCCGCATGCGTACGCGGGCGCCGCCGAGCACGAGCTCGGTCACGTGCTCGGTGGCCTCGACCGTGAACGGTGCGCGGGTGCGCTCGAGGGCGCACAGCTCGCCGATGAGCCGCCGCGCCCGCAGGCACTCGCGCGTCAACGCGGGCGAGAGCGCGCCGAACAGATCGAACTGCCCGTTGGGGGTGCGTTGCCCGCGCCGCCGCCCGCGCTTCCCGAACTGCAGCGCCTGCGCGGCCTGCGCCACGCAATCGGCAATCAGCGTCTCGAGCGCGTCGTCTTCACGGGCGCCGAGACCGTCCGAGTCGCGCAGCCGCTCCCACAGCGCCTGCAGCGCCGCGTGCAGCAGCAGGCCGCGCTGATCCATCGGCACACCGGGCTCGGCCTGCACGGGCGCGTCTGCGCCGAGACGGAGCTCCGCGTAGGCGCGGAAGGCACAGCTGTTCTGCAGCGTGATGGCGCGCGTGCCGGAAGGCAGCGGCTTCGGCGCGGTGAAGGCGGCGCCGCGCACATCCTCGCGCGCCTCGGTGCATCCCTCGCGGTGCAGCCGCAGCGGCAGCCACAGGCTCGGCGGCGCGGCATCGAGGAGCGTCACGCCCGCGAGCACCGGGCTCGGCAGCAGCTCGAGGTCCTTCTCGCGGGCCGGTACGGAGAGCACGAGCTCCGTCGTCGCGCGCCGCCAGGCCTGCATCAAGGCACGCGCCTCGATCCGGCGGCCCGCCGCGCTGGCCTCCGGCATGCCGGCCGCGAGCTGTGCGGCGAGCGGCAGGAACGCATCCGGCGTCACCGGCATCGGCAGGACATCCGCGCTGAGCGATGCCACCCAGACTCCGTCGTAGCTGACGATCGGATCCACCAGCATCGGAGAGATCGTCACCGGGACGTCCTCGTCCGCCGGCCGGTAGGCGGTGTGGGCCGCCAGGGCCTTGAGCTCAGCGAGCGCCGCTTCGCGGGTCAAGCTCCCCACCGCGTTGGCCAGCGTGCCGAACTCCTCGAGGAGCTCGCGCCAGCGCAGGCGCGTCTGTTGCACGGCGCTCCCGGGCGGCAGCCCTCCCGGAAAGCCGAGCGCGGCGAGCGCCGCCTCGAACCGCTCGGACCAGCGCCGCGGCGAGCTGCTTCCCTCGCCGAGGAGCCCCGCCGCGCGGCGCGCGAGCGCCTCGAGCGCGCTGGCCGCGGGCTTCAAGCCGCGCGGCGCGAGCTGCAGTGCGCCGAGGAGCTCGCGCAGCGCAAGGCTCGGGGCGCCATGCTGGCGCAGGTACAACGCGAGCGCGGCGCGCGCCCCGGGCGCACCCGTATTCCAGTACGGGGACGCCAGCCAATGTCCGATCGAGGCGAGATCGACCGTTGCCCCGCTGAGGATCGTCAGCGAGAGCAGCGCCTGCGCCGGAAGCGGCTGCGAGCCGAGCGGCTCGCCTCCTTCGATGGCGACCGGCGGGCGCTGCGCGCCGCGCCCGGAGAGCACGGCTCCGGGATCGAGGCAGCCGCGCACCAGCGCCGCGAGTCGCTCGCGCGCCGCCGCCGATCCGGGCAACATCACGAGAAGCCGCGCGTCGGGTTGCGCCGTGAGACGCTCACGGCACCAGGCCGCGATCGCCTCGAGCTGCGCCTCGGCGTCGGCCGTGCGCACACCGCGCGGGGTCGCTCCCCCGCCGCCGTCCGCCCCCTCCGCCGCCGACACGGCCGCTCCAGCCAGGCGCGCCAGGGCGCGCGGCGGGTGCCCGAAGCCGCACAGCAGCGGCCGCCCGTCGCCCGATGCGGGCTCGAGCCGGGCGGCGAGCACGCTCGCGCTCCCCGCCCCGAGCTCGCGGCAGCGGGCCGTGAACAGTCGCTCCGCCTCGTGGAAGAGTCGCGTCTCGCTGTCGGCAGCGCCACGCGCAACCGCGATGTCCCAGGCTGCGGCGCGCTCGGCCGCGCGCCGCAGGACTTCCGCCAGCGGCTCGGTGCTGAGAAAGGCATTGTCCCCGGCCGCCGTACGCGCGGCTTCGGCGGCCGCTTCGCGCCACAGCCGCCACTCTTCCGCCGGCCCGAGAAGCCGCGGCCAGTCGAAGGAGGCGCGCTCGGCCGCGCGCTCGCACTCGCGCCGCAGCCACGCGGCCGGCACCAGCACCTGCGGACTGGCCCACACCCGCAGACCCGCGCCGAGCCGGCCGGCCGCGTGCGCGAGACGCACCGCGTGCACGCGCTGGCGCGTCGGCACGACGAGGGTCCGGCCGCGCTCGATCTGCCCTTCTAAGTCGCTTGAAAGCCTAAACAAAACAGGCTTTTAAATAGTATTTAGATAATTCACTTGAAGCGTGATTCCGCAGTCACCACATTCGCCGCCGCCGTCCCGTCCGAGCGTTGCCCGGCGCTCGCGTAAGTGTCGAGCAGTTGCTCGATACGTCCGAACACCTCGCGCAGCGTCGCCGCATCGGGAAGATTCGTGATGCGCAGGTGATTGCGGTACGGCACGTTGAAGCTCACCCCCGGTGCGACCAGGACGTGCTTCTGCTCGAGGAGGTCGAGCGCGAACTGCTGGTCGTCGAAGCCCGGCAATGCCTGTCCGTCGACACCCGGGAAGGCGTACATCGCCCCCCGGGGGGGCACGAGCGTGAGAAAGCGGCTGCGGCGCGCGGCCTCGATGATCACGGCGCGCGACTCGTACAGCCGCCCGCCCGGAGCGACGAGCTCGCGAATGCTCTGGTGTCCGCCGAGCGCCGTCTGTATCGCCCACTGCGCCATGACGTTCGAGCACAGGCGCAGCGATGCGAGCAGCTCGAGCGCATCGAGATATTCGGCCGCCGCGTGGACGCGCCCGGAGAACACCGCCCAGCCGGCACGGTAGCCGCAGGCCCGGTACACCTTGGAGAGGCCCGAGAGCGTCGCGCACAGCGTGTCGTGCACCAGCGTCGCCATCGGCACGAACTCGGCGCCGTCATAGGTCATCTGGTCGTAGATCTCGTCGCTGAAGACCACCAGGCCGTGGCGCTCCGCCAGCCGCGCGAGCGGCTCGAGCACCGCACGCGGGTACACCGCCCCCGTCGGGTTGTTGGGATTGATGATGACGAGCGCGCGCGTGCGCGGGGTGACGAGCCGGGCGAGCTCCGCCGGATCGGGTACGAAGCCGTGCTCGGGCCGGCAGCGGTAGTGCACCGGCCGCCCGCGGTTGAGCGACACCGCCGCTGTCCACAGCGGATAGTCGGGACTCGGCACCAGCACCTCGTCGCCATCGCAGAGCAGCGCCCGCAGCGTCAGGTCGATGAGCTCGCTGACGCCGTTGCCGATGAACACCTCCTCGGCGGTCACCCCGGTGATGCCGCGCTCCTGCTGCTGCATCACCACCGCTTCGCGCGCCGGAAAGATGCCCTTCTGGTGGCAGTACCCTTCCGCCTGAGCGAGATTCTCGATCATCGCGAGACGCATGGTCTCGGGCGTGCGAAATCCGAAGGCGCGCGGGTTGCCGATGTTGAGCGAGATGATCTCGTACCCCTGGCGCTCGAGCTCGAGGGCACGTCGGGCGAGGCGCCCGCGAATCTCGTAGCGCACGTGCTTCAGCGCTTCGCTGGGGCGGATACCGGCTTCAGTCTTCATGCCGGGAGCATAGCGCAAGCTCACGCCAGCGATGACACGCGACCCGATCCCCCGCGCCGGTATCCTCCCATTCGGGCACCCGCTCGGCGCACACGGCGAGCGCGTGTGGACAGCGGCTGCGGTATACGCAGCCGCTCGGCGGCGAGAGTGGTGACGGCGGCTCGCCCGGCCGGGCGCGCCCGAGGCGGCCCGGTTGCACGGCCGGGTCCGCCACCGGAACGGCGTCGAGAAGCGCGCGGCTGTAGGGGTGCCGTGGGTTCCGGTACAGCGCCTCCGTGCCGGCGAGCTCCATCATTCTCCCGAGGTACAGCACGAGCACCCGCTCGCACAGGCGCCTCACGACGGCAAGGTTGTGGCTCACGAACAGCACGCTCATGCCCGACTCGCGCCGCAGTCTGGCGAGCAGCGCCAGGATCTCCCGCTGCGTCGGTCCGTCGAGGGCGCTCAGGGGCTCATCGCACACCAGCAGGCGGGGCTCGAGGATCATGGCGCGCGCGATGCCGACGCGCTGGCATTGCCCGCCGGAGAGCTCGTGCGGATAGCGGCCCAGGAGCTCAGGTCCCAGCTCCACCCGCGCGCAGCTGGCCGCAATCCGGGCGGCGCGCGCCGCCGGATCGAGCTCGCGCGCGTGCACGGTGAGCGGCTCGCCCACGATCTCGGCCACCGTCATGCGGGGATCGAGGCTTCCGAGCGGATCCTGGAAGATGATCTGCAGCTCAGCGCGCACGGCACGTAGCGCGCGCGGCGGCAGCGCGTTGAGGTCGCGCCTCATCCAGACGACTTCCCCGGCGCACGGCCTGAGGAGCGCCAGTGCCGCGCGCGCCAGCGTCGACTTGCCTCCACCGGATTCCCCGACCACGCCGAGCGCCTCACCCTCGCCGAGCTCGAGGCTGACGCCGCTCAGCGCCCGAAGCCGCCTGCGGGGCTCGAGCCAGCCGCCGCCAACGGCAAACTCGACCGAGACGTCGCGCAGCGAGAGGGGCGCCTCGCTCCGGGGGACGGGCGGCGCGGCCCCGCCCGGCAGTGCCGGCTCCACCGCCTCGATCAGCTGCCGCGTGTAGGCCTCGCGCGGAGACTTGAGCACCGCCGAGACGGTACCGGTCTCGACCACGCAGCCGCGCCGCATGACCAGCACCCGGTCGGCGACGCCCGCGACGGCCGTGAGGTCGTGAGTGACCAGCACCAGCGCCATCGAGCGCTCGCGCTTCAAGTCTGCGAGCAGCGCGAGAATCTGCGCCTGCACGGTGACATCGAGCGCGCTGGTGGGCTCGTCCGCGATCAGCAGCTGCGGCTCGCAGGCGAGCCCGATGGCGATCATCACGCGCTGGCGCATGCCGCCGGAGAGCTCGTGCGGGTACTGGTGCGCGCAGCGCGCGGGGTCGCTGAGCTGCACGCGCTCGAGGAGCGCGAGCGCGCGGCTGCGCGCTGCGGCACGCTTGAGCTGCAGGTGCCGCACCATGACCTCCGCGAGCTGCTCGCCGACCGTGAGGTGCGGCGTGAGGGAAGTCATTGGATCCTGGAACACCATGCCGATACGCGCGCCGCGCACGCGGTCGAGGGCCGCGGCGCCCAGCCCGAGCAGCTCCGTCCCGAGAAAGCGGGCGCTGCCGCTCGCCCGGCCGTTGGCTGCGAGCAGCCCCATCACGGCGAGAAATGTCTGGCTCTTGCCGGCGCCCGACTCGCCCACCACGGCGAGGCATTCGCCGCGCGCGACGCCGAGCGAAACGTCGTGCACCGCGCGCACCGGCCCCGCCGGCGTCGTGAAAGTGACGCCGAGCGCGCTGAGCTCGAGCACCGTGGCGCCCGCCGCGACTGTGCCGGCTTCAGCGCTCGCGGGGGTCGAGGGCATCGCGCAGACCGTCGCCGACAAGATTGAGGCACACGAGCAGCACCACCAGGAACGCGGCCGGCACCAGCAGCATCCACGGCGCCGACTCCATCTCCTGTGCGCCGGCGCTGATGAGATTGCCGAGGCTCGCGTGCGGCTCCTGCACGCCGAGGCCGAGGAAGCTGAGAAAGCCCTCGAACAGGATCATCTGCGGTACGGTGAGCGTGGCGTACACCGCGACCGTGCCGGCGAGGTTCGGGATGATGTGCCGCAGGATGATCGCGGCGGTCGGCAGCCCGGTCGCGCGCGCCGCCTCGATGAACTCGCGGCGCTTGAGTGCGCGCGTCTGCCCGTGAACGATGCGCGCGGTGGTGAGCCAGCCCACGGCGCCGATCGCGATCAGCAGCACCGCGAGACTGCCGCGGCCGACCACGGTGCTGAGGACGATCACGATGAAGAGATACGGCAGCGAGTAGAGCACGTCGACACACCGCATCATCCACTCATCCGTGCGTCCGCCGGCAAAGCCCGCGAGCGCGCCCCACGCGAGCCCAATGCCGACGCTCAGCGCGCTCGCGAGTGCGCTGATGAGCAGCGACAGCCGCACGCCGTGCAGGGTGCGCACGAACAGATCCCGGCCGAGCCGGTCGGTACCGAACCAGTGCGCGCCCGCAGACCCCGGAGGCTGCGCGAGGTGCCGCCAGTCGAGGCTGTCGTAGGCCCAGGGACTCGCCACCGGCCCGAGCAGAGCGAGCAGCGTCACCGCGGCGATGAGCGCCAGCGCCAGGCAAGCGCCGTGGTCGCCCCTGAGCCGCCGCGCCGCGTCCTGCCATAGTCCGTGGGCGAGCGGGTCGCGCTCACTCATGCCGCACGCGCGGATCGAGCCAGCCATAGATCAGATCGGCGGCGAGATTGAGTGTCAGGGTGAGCGCGGCGTACACCATCACCATCCCCAGAACGAGCGGGTAGTCGCGGTCAATCGCGCCCTGTACCAGATAGCGTCCCGTACCCGGGAGGCCGAATACCGTCTCGATGACGAGCGAGCCCGTGACCACGAAGGCGACCGCGGGACCCAGGTAGCTGACCGCCGGCAGCAGGGCCGGGCGCAGCGCATGACGCCACAGGACGCGCGCAGCACCCAGGCCCCGGGCGCGCGCGCTGCGCACGTAGGCGGTGCGCAGCACCTCGAGCAGACTCGCGCGCGTCAGCCGCGCGAGGTACGCGGCCACCGGCAACGCCAGCGTCACCACCGGCAGCACCAGATAGCGCGGCGCGCCCCGCTCCCAACCCGCGACCGGCAGCCAGTGCAGGTACAGCCCGAAGAGCAGTGCCAGTGCCGGACCGGTCACGAAGGTCGGCAGGGCCACCCCGAGCGCGGCGAGCGCGCTCACCGCGTGGTCGGTCGCGCGGCCGCGCCAGACCGCCGCCGCGATGCCGGCGGGAATGCCCGTGAGGATCGCGAGCAGCACCGCCGCGAGCCCGAGGGTTGCGCTCAGGGGCAGCCCCTGGCCGATCAGCTCGCCGACGGTGAAATCCCGCTGGCTGAGCGAAGGTCCGAAGTCTCCGCGGGCCAGGGCGGCGAGATAGTGCCCGTACTGCACCGGAATCGGCCGGTCGAGCCCGTAGACGCGGTCGAGATTGGCGCGCACCGCCGGAGCGAGTGTCTGCTCCTGGTCGAAGGGTCCCCCGGGAGCGAGCCGCTCGAGTGCGAAGGAGACGGTGATGATGACGAGAAGCGTTGGGACCGCAACGGCGATGCGACGCAGCGCGTAGCTAAGCATGGGCGACGACTTTAGGGAGCGGGCGCGCAATCCGTCAACGGCGCGGCGTCTCCCGGCAACACCGGCCGGTGCCTCCCGCTATACTGCGCGGCTTATGAAACGCATCCTGGTCGGAATCAAGCGCGTGGTCGACTTCAACGTCCGCATCCGGGTGAAACCCGACGGCAGCGGCGTGGTCACCGATGGCGTCAAGATGAGCGTCAACCCCTTCGACGAGATCGCCCTCGAGGAGGCGCTGCGCATCAAGGAGCGCGGCGGCGCCGAGGAGGTGGTGGTGGCGACCATCGGTCCAGCCGATTGCCAGCAGCAGCTGCGCAGCGCGCTCGCGATGGGTGCCGACCGCGCGCTGCACGTGCAGGCCGACGGGGTCATCGAGCCGCTCGTCGCCGCGCGTGCGCTGCTCAAGCTCATCGAGCGCGAGCAACCCTTCCTCGTGATCCTCGGCAAGCAGGCGATCGACGACGACAACGGCCAGACCGGCCAGGTGCTCGCGGCGCTGTGGAACCGCCCGCAGGCGACCTACGCCTCCCGGCTCGAGCTCGTCGGCGAGAGCAGCGCGCGCGTGACGCGCGAGGTGGACGCCGGCCTCGAGACGCTCGAGATCGATCTGCCCGCGGTCATCACCACCGATCTGCGCTTGAACGAGCCGCGCTATGTGAAGCTGCCGGACATCATGAAGGCCAAGAAAAAGCCGCTCGACACCTTCACCCTCCCCGCCCTGGGGGTCGAGCAGCGCCAGCAGCTGAAGCTGGTGAAGTTCGAGCCGCCGCCGCAGCGGCAGAAGGGAATTCGCGTCAAGGACGCCGCCGAGCTGGTCGAGCAGCTGAGGAAGAAAGGTCTGCTGTGAGCGCCAGGATTCTCATCGTCGCCGAGCACGACGGAGCCAGGCTCAACGCGAGCACCGCCAAGTGCGTCAGCTGCGCGCGTACTCTGGCCGGCGCCGAGATCACGGTGGCGGTGTGTGCCGTCGATCCGGCCCCGGTCGCAGCGCAGGCAGCGCAGCTCGCCGGCGTCTCGCGCGTCCTCACCGTGGCCAATGCCGCCAGTGCGCACGCGCTGGCCGCGGTGCTTGCGCCGCAGATCGTGGCGCTCGCGGGTCCCTTCACGCACCTGCTCGGCCCCTCGACGACCTATGGCAAGGACCTGATGGCACGCATCGCCGGGCTCCTCGGCGCGCCGCAGGTGAGCGACATCATGGCGATCGAGAGTCCGACCCGTTTCCGCCGACCGATCTACGCCGGAAACGCGATCCTTACCGTGGAGTCGGACGGCACCGCCAAGGTCGTCGGTACCGTGCGCATGGCCTCGTTCGAGGCCGCAGGCGGCGGCAACGCTGCCCCCGTCGAGGCGGCGGCGGTGTCGGTGCCGCTGCCCTCACACACCCGCTTCGTCTCGGTGTCCGCGGCCAAGAGCGACCGGCCGGACCTGCAGACCGCGGCGCGCGTGATCTCCGGCGGGCGGGCGCTCGGCAGCGCCGATGGCTTCAAGATCCTCTACAGCCTCGCCGACAAGCTGGGAGCTGCGGTCGGTGCCTCGCGCGCCGCAGTGGATGCCGGGTACGCGCCGAATGAGATGCAGGTCGGGCAGACCGGCAAGATCATCGCGCCGGAGCTCTACGTGGCGGTGGGCATCTCCGGGGCGATCCAGCACCTCACCGGCATCAAGGACGCGCGCACCATCGTCGCCATCAACAAGGACGGCGAGGCCCCGATCTTCGAAGTCGCCGACCTGGGACTCGTCGGGGATCTCTTCCAGATCATCCCCGAGATAGAGAAGCTCGTGTCTTAGGCGATTGGCGGAAATCGCCTGCGGCGATTTCCCCGGGCCAGCCTGGCGGTGGTCTCGAGCACGCGGGCAAAAGGCGGGGCTCGAAGCGCTACAGCTGTCCCAGTACGTGCTCGGCGGATGAGACCTTGAACTGGCCCGGCTCTTCCACGAACACGTGGGTGGCGGTGCCGTCCTTCACGATGACGGCGAAGCGCTGGCCACGCTTGCCCATGCCGAACTTGCTTCCGTCGAGCTCGAGCCCGAGGGCGCGTGCATAGTCGCCGTTGCCGTCGGCGAGCATCAGCACCTTGTCGCCGACGCCCGAGGCCTTGCCCCAGGCGTTCATCACGAATACGTCGTTCACCGCCATGCAGGCGATGGTGTCGACGCCCTTGGCGAGAATCTGCTCGGCGAGCTGCACGAATCCCGGCAGATGCTTGGCGTCGCAGGTCGGGGTGAAGGCGCCCGGCACCGAGAACAGCACGACGCGCTTGCCCTTGAACAGCTCGTCGGTCGTCAGGTCCTTCGGACCTTCCTTGGTCATGCGCTTGAACGTGCCCGCAGGCATCCGCTCACCGGCCTTGATCGCCATGATCGAGCTCCTTGTAAGGACGAAGCGCTATGCCTGCCTGGCGTGCAGCACCCACAGGCCGGCCAGCCGCTCGAGTACCGGATCACCTTTGACCGCTTTGAAGGACTTCACGGCATCGTCCTTGTGTCCGGCCTTGAGCTGAGCGATGCCGAGCATCAGCTGGGTCTCCGTCGCGTTGCGCAGGCCGCCCTTGCTGACGGCCTTGGCGTATTCGTCGGTCGACTTGTCGTACTGGCCGTAACCGAAGTAAGCGAGCCCCATGCCGGCATTCTTGGCGCCGGTAGGGGCTGCGTCGGCCTCCTTGACAATCTTGTCGAGCGTCGGCTGGTCGGCAGCCGCCTTCTGCTTGGCCTTATCGAGCAGGCGCTGAGCCTTGTCCTTGTTGCGCTGGTCGGTGAAGACGTTCTTGTCCATGCCACGCTGCAGCACCCGCTGTGCCTCGCCCGGGGAGCCCGCATCCATCGCCAGCTGCGCCATCTCGATGTAGTCGTCAGGGCTCCTGAGGACGTCTACCTCATACATCAGGCGGAAGGTCTGCAGCGTGTTGACATCGCTGTTGGCGGTCTCCTTGCTGATGCTGAACAGCAGGTTGTACCAGTAGTCGGGCTTCGGGTAGTAGGTCACCAGCCGCTCGAGCGCCTTGGTGGTGCAGGCGGAATCGTCGAGCTTCACGCACGAGCTGAGGATCAACTGCAGCGACTCGCTCGGCGGGGTGGCGCCACTCTTGATCATGCCGTCGACCAGCGCACCCTCGAAGGCGAGCGTGCCTTTCCAGTCGCCCTTCAGGTAATAGGCCTGGCCGACCAGCTTCTTCAGCTCCTCATCGCCATAGCCGCCCTTGATCGCCCGCTGTCCGTATTCGATCGCCTTGTCGTAGTTCTTCAGCTGGTAGTGCACCTCGGCGAGACCGCGCACTTTCTGCTGCTGCTCGGCTGGCGTGCTGAAGCCGTCCTCGAGCTCCGCCTCCCACGCCTTGGCGGCATCGGCCAGATTATTGGTGCGGATGTAGGCGTAGGCCAGCATGTCGTTGATCAGGTGCTGATCGTAAGCGGTCTTGCCGGCGATGCCTTCCGCCTCCTTCAGCTTGGCAATCGCCTCCGGGTACTTCTTGGCGTTGAGATCGTCGTGTGCCTCCTTGAGGGGCTTGGCGAGCTTGGCGCTGTTCTGCGGCTTGGCCGGCTGGTCCGCCGCCAGCGCCGCCGCCGTTGCCAGCACACCGGAGGCGGCGATGGCCGCGACCACGATCCACGAACGCGGGAATGTCGAGAGGTTCTTCATGCTGACGGACGCCCTTGTCGTTACTCGGCAAATTCTGCGGTGTTGACGAAGCCGATCTTCTTCATGCGGTTGCGCTGCGCGGCCGCCAGCACTCTGGCCACCACGTCGTACTTGGCGCGCCGATCCGGCCGGAGGTGAATCTCCGGCTGCGGATCCTTGTCCGCGTAGGTATGGAAATAGCCTTCGAGCGTATCCATGTTCGCTACCGGCGTGCCGTTCCACACCACGGTGCCGTCGAAGTCGATCTCGAGATCGATGACCTCCGGCTGCACCGGCGGCGGCGGCGTCTGGTGGCTCAGATCGGGCATGTCGAGCTTGACCGCGTGAGTCATGACGGGAAGGGTGATGATGAGGGTCACGAGCAGCACCAGCATGACGTCGATGAGCGGCGTCGTGTTGATGTCGCACATTTCCTCGCCGCCACCGCCTACTTGCATGGACATGGTGTGTTCTGCTCCTCGAGGTCTAGCGGTAGCCGCGCACGCCGTGATCGGGCTCGGTGAGGAACCCGACCTTGACGATGCCGCCGCGCTGGATGGCGTACATCACCCGCCCGACGAACTCGTAGCGCGTATCGCGGTCGGCGCGGATGTGAATCTCCGGCTGCGGCACCTTTACCGCCGCCTCCTTGATGTAGCCGAGCAACATGGAGCGGTTCGGCATCTGCTTCTCGTTCCAGTAGATGTTGCCGTCCCGGTCGACTGCGATGGTGATGTTCTCGGGCTTGGTCTGCGTCGGGATGTTGACGGCCTTCGGCAGATCGACCTTCACCGTCTTGGTGATCACGGGGATCGTGATCAGGAAGATGATGAGAAGGACCAGCATCACGTCGACCAGCGGCGTCGTGTTGATGGTTGCCATCATGCCGCCGCTTGCCGCCTCGCCCACGTTCATCGACATGGTCAGCTACTCCTTGAAAAGTACCGGGCTCAAACCCGCCGCGACGGACACCCTTACCATCCGCGCGGGGGTCGCCGCCTGCCGTCTCAGCGGACCGGAGGAGCGGCCTTGGCCGCGGCCGGCCGGGCACCGCCGGCGCCCGCACCTGATTCGACCTTCACGCCGCCTACCAGGTAGGCGTGCAGATCGCTGGCAAAGTTGCGCAGCGCATCCTGCAGCACCTTGTTGCGCCCGAGGAGCCAGTTATAGCCCCACACCGCGGGCACCGCCACGAACAGGCCGAGCGCCGTCATGATGAGCGCCTCGCCTACCGGGCCGGCCACCTTGTCAATGCTCGCCTGGCCGGCGATGCCGATGCCGACCAGCGCGTTCAGGATGCCCCACACCGTGCCGAACAGGCCGACGAACGGCGCCGTCGAGCCGACCGTTGCGAGCAGCCCGAGGCCACCGTTCAGCTTGCTGTTGACGCCGTCGACCGCGCGCTGCAGCGACATCGTGATCCACTCGTTCAGGTCGATGCGATCGGTGAGCCGGCCGTCGTGGTGGGAGGCGGCGCGCAGGCCGTCCTCGGCGATGCCGCGGAAGTCGTCACCCTTCTTCAGGCGGTCGACGCCGTCCTTGATCGAAGGCGCGCTCCAGAACTGCTTGTCGACCGACTTGGCCGACTTGCGCAACGCCCGCTGGTCCCACAGCTTCGTGAGGATTACGTACCACGAAGCCAGCGACATGATGAGCAGAAGTATGAGCACGGAGCGGGACACCAGGTCCCCGGACACCCACAGTGCGCTGAGGCCGTAAGGGTTGTTAACTGTTACGCTCGGTTGGTTTTCCATAGTTTCCTCGAAGCAGAAAAGAAGCCGCACCCGAAGGTGCCGCCGGTGTTCATCTCAGCTGGAATTTGACGTTGTAGTTGATGCACCCGGGAACGGACTTGCCGTCCTCGGTGGCGGCGACGTACTTGCCCGAGCCCGCCTTGGCGAGCTTCACCGCGCCGCCGTCGAGGCGGTTGCTGCCGGAGCTCTTGGCGACCGTCGGCTCCTCCGTGACCTTGCCGCTCGGGTCGATGCACACGTGCACGGTCACGACGCCCTGCTCCTCGAGACGGCGCGAGGCGTCCGGGTAGAACTCGTCGCTGTTGGGGAAGCCCTTGGCGAACCCAATCGCGGTTCTCCTGGTGGGCGCGGCGGCCACCGGCGGGGCCTTCACCACCGGCGTGTTGGTGACACGGATGGCCGTGGTGCTCTCCTCGGCCGGCATGTTGATGGTGACGTCAGGTGGCGGCAACTCGACCGGCGGCCGCTCGAATTGCGGCGGCGGCGGTGGCGGCGGCGCCTCTTCTTTCTTCGTCTCCTCGACGATCGTCGTCTGGATCGGCGGCGCGAGCACCTCGATCGCCCGGCGCGCAAGTCCGGTGGCGAGCATCCAGGCGATGAAGACGTGCAGCGCGATGATCGCGACCAGCACGGCCCCGCGTCTGGTAAAGAATTGGGAATCGTGTACTAAGGCTGCCATGTGTTGTTACAGATGCTTCTTACTCAGCCAGAACCCCGTTGCCGGCAGGCTGACCCGCCGGTTCCCCTGAATCATACTTGCGAACTCACTTCGTCAGACCGTCGATCGGCGGGCGTGAAATTCTGAATTCCCCCCGGGACGGCGCCCTGCAGGGTGCGCCGCGACGTAAGCTCTCGCGAACTGTACCGGGTGCCTCCGGCACTGACAACTCCGCCCCCACCTCAGGAATTGCGCCGCCGCGGCTCGCTCGCTTCCGTGACGGCGCCTGCCGAGGCACTGCCGACGAGGCTCGCGTATTTCGCCAGGACACCGGCCTGCGCCGCGGGCTTCGGGGCCCGCCATGTCCGCCGCCGGGCACGCAGCTCGGCGGCCGGCAGCTCCACGCGAAGCTCGCGCTTGCGCGCATCGATGGTGATTCGATCGCCGTTGCGCAGCAGCCCGATCGGACCGCCCACCGCTGCCTCCGGGGCCACGTGTCCGACCACGAAACCATGGCTTCCGCCGGAGAACCGGCCGTCTGTAATGAGGGCGACCTTGCCATCCAGCCCCCGCCCGCTGATGGCTCCGGTGGGGCTCAGCATCTCGCGCATGCCCGGACCGCCCTTCGGGCCTTCGTGGCGGATCACGACGACGTCCCCGGGACGAAGCTTGTCGGCGAGGATCGCCTGAGTGGCCCGCTCCTCGCCGTCGAACACTCGCGCGCGGCCCTCGAAGCGTTCCCCCTCCTTTCCCGTGATCTTGGCGACCGCTCCCTCGGGCGCGAGGTTGCCGTAAAGGATCACGAGGTGACTGTCCTTCTTCAGAGGATTCGAGAGCGGCCTGACAATCTCCTGTCCTCTCATATACATGGGAACTTTTTCAAGATTCTGCTGGAGTGTCCGTCCGGTCACCGTGAGGCAGTCTCCGTGCAGGAGACCGCCGTCGAGGAGCATCTTCATCAGGGGCTGAATGCCGCCGATCGCGACCAGCTCGGACATCAGGTAGCGGCCGCTCGGTCTCAAGTCCGCGAGCACCGGCGAGCGCTTGCCTACCCGCGCGAAGTCATCGAGCGTGAGACGGACCCTGGCGTCGCGCGCGATGGCGAGCAAGTGCAGCACGGCGTTGGTCGAGCCGCCGAGCGCCGTCACCACGGTGATCGCATTCTCGAACGCCCGACGCGTCAGAATGTCGCGCGGCTTCAAGCCCTCGCGTACGAGCCGCACCACCGCCGCGCCCGCGCGCGCACTGTCGGAGTGCTTGGCCTCGCCCACCGCCTCCTGCGCCGAGCTCCCCGGCAAGGACAAGCCCAAGGCCTCGATTGCCGAGGCCATCGTGTTGGCCGTGTACATGCCACCGCAGCTGCCAGGACCCGGAATGGCCGTACGCTCGATCTCCTGCAGGCCGCTCTCGGTGAGTGTCCCGGCGGCTCTCGCTCCCACGGCCTCGAACACCGTGACGATGTCGCGGTGCTGCGCCCCGGGACGAATCGTGCCCCCGTAGACGAACACGGCGGGCCGGTTGAGGCGCGCCATGGCCATGGCACAGCCCGGCATGTTCTTATCGCAGCCGCCGAGCGCCACGAAGCCGTCGAAGCCTTCGGCGCCGACCACCGCCTCGATCGAGTCCGCGATGATCTCGCGCGAGACGAGCGAGTAGCGCATCCCCGGAGTTCCCATGGAGATGCCGTCGGACACCGTAATGGTATTGAAGAGGACGCTCTTGCCGCCCGCCCCGTCGACACCCGCGGCAGCGGCGTCGGCCAGCGCGCCGATATGCATGTTGCAGGGCGTGAGATTGGCCCAGGTCGAGGCCACGCCGATCTGCGGCTTGGCGAAATCCTCGTCCCGGAAACCCACCGCGCGCAGCATGGCGCGTGCCGGCGCCTGCTTCAGCCCGTCCACGACGACTCGCGAGAACGCCCGCGGGTCCACCGCCGCCTTTTTCATGATCACCTTCCGGCTGGGCGCCGACTGCGCGCCGCACCGAGAGATTACAAGACTTAAGACTCCGCGCTTAACTCGTTGACAAGTCCGCAGTTCCTATGGTCCCATCGGAATCAACAGGTTTGGTTCGCATGACACCCGCAGCAACAGCGCCTCTGATACGCGCCGCGGCACCCGTCGCCGGGCTCGCGCTGATTCTCGGATTGCCCGCACTGCAGCTCCTTAGCGGAGTACAGCGGTGCGGGGCACGCGCGAACGCCTGAACCCAAGCAGGCACGAGCGAAGCAAGACAGAAGACCCCGCACCGGCCAGGAGCCGCTGCGGGGTCTTTCACGTTTGGAGCGCGGCCGCGAGCCGCAGGAGTGATGCGATGAGGCTTTATTCACATAAGGACGTCGACCGCAAAGCGCTGCGAGGCGCGCGCATCGCCGTTCTCGGCTACGGCAGCCAGGGGCGCGCGCACGCGCTCAACCTCAAGGACTCGGGCTTCGATGTCGTGGTCGGGGTACGCAAGGGGGGCGCGAGCTGGAAGAAGGCGCGCCGCGACGGCCTCGAGGTCGCAGAGCCCGCGGCCGCGGCCGCGAGCGCCGACCTGGTCGCGATGCTGGTGCCGGACCTGGCGCAGAGGGCGCTCTACCAGGACATAAAGAAAGGCTTGAAGAAAGGCGCGGCGCTGCTGTTCGCCCACGGGTTCAACATCCACTTCAGGCAAGTGAAACCGCGTCCCGACCTCGACGTGGTGCTGATCGCGCCGAAGGGGCCGGGAGACCTGGTCCGCCGCCAGTACAGCCAAGGCCGCGGTGTGCCATGCCTGCTCGCGGTCGCCCAGGATGCGACCGGCAAGGCTCACGCCCGCGCCCTCGCCTACGCCCACGGCATCGGCGGCACGCGCGGCGGCGTGCTCGAGACCACCTTCGCCGAGGAGACGGAGACGGATCTGTTCGGCGAGCAGGCGGTGCTCTGCGGCGGTACGACCGAGCTCGTCGTCAAGGGCTTCGAGACCCTGGTCGAGGCGGGCTATCAGCCCGAGGTCGCGTACTACGAGTGCCTCCATGAGCTCAAGCTCATCGTCGATCTGCTGCACGAGGGCGGCATCTCCAAGATGCATCAGTTCATCAGCGAGACCGCCAAGTACGGCGATCTGACGCGCGGTCCACGCATCGTCGACGAGCGCGTCAAGAAACAGATGCGCAAAGTGCTCAAGGAAGTACAGAGCGGCAAGTTCGCCCGCCAGTGGATCAAGGAGAACCGCAGCGGCAAGGCGAACTACCAGAAGCTGCTCGCCGCCGACATCGACCGCCAGATCGAGAAGGTCGGGGCGTCGCTGCGGGCGCGCATGCCATGGCTGAACGAGCGGCGAGCGTGAGGGAAACGCCCGCGAAGGGAATGACCATGACCAGCAATCCCGACCGAGTCCTGATCTTCGACACGACGCTGCGCGACGGCGAGCAGTCGCCCGGGTGCAGCATGACGCAGCCGGAGAAGCTGCGCGTCGCACGCGCGCTCGCCGAGCTCGGGGTCGACGTGATCGAGGCGGGCTTCCCGGCTGCCTCGCGCGGCGACTTCGAGAGCGTCAGGGCCGTGGCACGCGAGATCGGCGGGCCGATCATCTGCGGCCTGGCGCGCTGCAATCGCGAGGACATCGACCTCGCCGCGCGCGCTCTCGAGGATGCGCCGCGCCGGCGCATTCACGTATTCCTCGCCACCAGCGCCATCCACCGGCAGTACAAGCTCAACATGGCACAGGAGGAGATCCTGCGGGCAGCGGCAGCGGGCGTGGCCCGTGCCCGCGAGCTCGCCGAGGACGTCGAGTTCTCGCCCGAGGATGCCTCGCGCACCGAGCTCGAGTTCCTCGCCCAGGTGGTCGAGGTGGCCATCGCCGCGGGTGCCACGACGGTCAACATACCCGACACCGTCGGCTACACGGTCCCGGACGAGTTCGCCGAGCTGTTCCGCTACCTGCGCAAGAACGTCCGCGGAATCGACGGCATCCGCCTGTCGGTGCACTGCCACGACGATCTCGGCATGGCGGTCGCCAACAGCCTGACCGCGGTGGTCGCCGGCGCCCGCCAGATCGAGTGCACCATCAACGGCATCGGCGAGCGCGCCGGCAACTGCTCGCTCGAGGAGGTGGTGATGGCGCTCAAGACCCGCGCCGCCTTCTTCCACGTGACGACCGGCATCCACACCCAGCGCCTCTATCCCACCTCGCGCCTCGTCTCGAGCATCACCGGCATGCCGGTGCCTCGCAATAAAGCGGTGGTCGGCGAGAACGCCTTCGCGCACGAGGCCGGGATCCACCAGCACGGCATGCTCAAGCACTACTCGACCTACGAGATCCTGCGGCCCGAGGATGTCGGCCTGTCCCGCAGCCACCTGGTGCTCGGCAAGCACAGTGGGCGGCATGCGCTGCGCGAGCGGGTGCAGGCGCTCGGCTTCGAGCTGGACGAGGGCGAGTTCAACCAGCTGTTCGAGGAGTTCAAGGCCCTGGCCGACCGCAAGAAGGAGCTCTACGACGGCGACATCGAGGCGCTGGTGCTGCGCGCGGAGGGCTCGGCACAGGGCCCGTGGACGCTCGAGGAGCTCACCACCGAGGCGCGCAGCAACGGTCCGGCCCGGGCGCTGGTACTGCTGCGCCACACCGACGGCCGCTGCGTCGAGCACACCGCCAGCGGCGACGGCCCGGTGGATGCCGCGTTCAAGGCCATCGAGGCCGCGACCGGCATTCGCGTGGTGCTGCGCAAGTTCGAGGTGAAGGCCGTCTCCGAGGGCGAGGACGCGCAGGGCGAGGCGCGCGTGTACGTGGAGTACAATCACAAGACTTACCGCGGCGCCAGCGTGAGCACGAACATCGTCGAGTCGGGCACGCGCGCGTTCCTCGAGGTGATCAACCGCATCGAGCTGGCGCAGGCCGGGACGCGGACGCGCGCGGCGGCGACGCCGGCAGTGCCGGCCGCGGTGTGAAGCTACAGGAGTTCCCATGCCCATTCCGGCCACGCAGTTCATCTGGTTCAACGGCAAGCTCGTGCCGTGGGAGAAGGCCACGGTGCACGTGCTGTCGCACGCGCTGCACTACGGCTCCTCCGTTTTCGAGGGCGAGCGCGCCTACGAGACCCCGCGCGGGGTGGCAATCTTCCGCCTGCGCGATCACACGCGGCGGCTGTTCGACTCGGCGAAGATCTACCGCATCGCCCTGCCCTACTCGCCCGAGCAGATCAACGATGCCTGCCGCCAGGTGATCTCCGCCAATGGCCTGAACCGTGGCGCTTATATCCGTCCGATCGTATTCCGCGGCTACGGCGAGATCGGCGTGACGCCGAAGAACGATCCGCCCACCGACGTCGCGATCGCCGCCTGGGAATGGGGCAAGTATCTCGGCGGCGAGAGCGAGGATGGCGTCGATGCCTGCGTGTCCTCCTGGAACCGCGTGGCGCCGAATACGCTGCCGGCGCTCGCCAAGGCGGCCGGCAACTACCTCTCGAGCCAGCTGATCGGCGCCGAGGCGCGCCGCCTCGGCTTCGCCGAGGGGATCGGGCTCTCGCCCGACGGCACTCTGAGCGAGGGCTCGGGCGAGAATCTGTTTCTGGTCAAGGACGGTGTGCTCCTCACCCCGGCGCTCGCCCACTCGGTGCTGGGCGGCCTCACCCGCGACACGGTCATGCGCCTGGCGCGCGAGCGCGGCATCGAAGTGCGCGAGACGTCGATCCCGCGCGAGCTCCTGTACCTCGCCGACGAGGCGTTCTTCACCGGTACGGCGGTGGAGATCACTCCGATCCGCTCGGTCGACCGTCTGCTCGTCGGCAACGGCAAGCGCGGACCCGTGACCGAGACGCTGCAGAACGCGTTCTTCGGGCTGTTCTCGGGCAAGACGCCGGATCGCTGGGGATGGCTCGACCACGTCGACATGGCGGCGCCACGCGCCGCGGCCGCCTCGGGCTGAAGGCTTGAGCCCGGCCCGTACACTCTTCGAGAAGGTCTGGGAACGGCACCTGGTGGCGGCGGAGACGGCCGCGACTCCGGCGGTGCTCTACGTCGACCTGCACCTCGTCCACGAGGTCACCTCGCCCCAGGCCTTCGCGCTGCTGCGCGAGCGCGGCCTGCGCGTGCGGCGCCCCGAGCTCACGCTCGCCACCATGGACCACTCGACGCCGACCCGTACCGCCCAGGTGTTCGGCGGCGCGCCGATCGCGATCGAATCCGCCGCACGGCAGATCCGCGAGCTCGAGGTGAACTGCGCGCAGTTCGGTGTCGAGCTGCTCGGACTCACGAGCGAGCAGCGCGGCATCGTCCACATCATCGGGCCCGAGCTCGGGCTCACCCAGCCCGGCAAGACCATCGTGTGCGGCGACAGCCACACCAGCACCCACGGCGCGGTCGGCGCGCTGGCCTTCGGCATCGGCACGACCGAGGTGGGGCACGTGCTCGCCACGCAGTGCCTGTTGCAGAGAAAACCGCGCACGCTGGCCATCGAGGTCGAGGGCGGACTGCGCCCGGGCGTCACGGCCAAGGATCTGATCCTCGCGATCATCGGCAGGCTCGGCGTCGGCGGCGGCACCGGGCACGTGATCGAGTACCGCGGATCGACCGTCCGCGCGCTCGATATGGACGAGCGCATGACGGTCTGCAACATGTCGATCGAGGCAGGCGCACGCGCCGGCATGATCGCGCCGGATGAGACCACCTACGCCTTCCTCGCCGGCCGGCCGCGCGCGCCCCGGGGCGCCGCATGGGAACGCGCCGTGAGCGAGTGGCAGGCGCTGCCGAGCGACCCGGGCGCGCGCTTCGACCGCGAAGTGCGCTTCGACGCCGGCGCCATCGAGCCGATGATCACCTGGGGCACGAATCCCGGCATGGTGGTGCCGGTCACCGGCGCGATCCCGTCCCAGGGATCGGATGCGGTGTTCGCGCGGGCCCTGAGCTACATGGGCTTCGAGGCCGGCCAGCCGATCCGCGACCGGCCCGTGAACGTAGTGTTCATCGGCAGCTGCACCAACGCACGGCTCTCGGACCTGCGCAGCGCCGCACGCGTGCTGCGCGGCCGGCACATCGCCCGCGGGCTCACGATGCTGGTCGTGCCGGGATCGCAGCAGGTGAAGCGCCAGGCCGAAGCCGAAGGACTCGACCGGATCTTCATCGAGGCCGGCGCCGAATGGCGCGAGTCGGGCTGCTCGATGTGCCTCGGCATGAACGGCGATACGGTGGCGCGCGGCGAGTACGCCGTGAGCACCAGCAACCGCAACTTCGAAGGCCGCCAGGGCGCGGGCGCGCGCACGCTGCTCGCCAGCCCGCTCACCGCGGCGGCCTCAGCCGTGCGCGGCCGGGTGACCGATCCGCGCGAGCTCCTGTGAGCTGAAGATGCAGCCTTTCACCACTCTCACCTCGTGCACCGTGGTACTGCCCGCGGCGAACATCGACACCGACCAGATCATCCCGGCGCGCTTTCTCACCACCACCACGCGCGCGGGACTCGGCGCGCATCTGTTCGCCGACTGGCGCTACGACGAGCGCGGCATGCCGCGCCCGGAGTTCGTGCTCAACCGCCCGGAGAGCGCCGGCTGCCGGATCCTCGTCGCGGGCCGCAACTTCGGCTGCGGCTCCTCGCGCGAGCACGCGCCCTGGGCGCTGCTCGATCACGGATTCCGCGCGGTCGTGAGCACGGAGATCGCGGACATATTCCGTACCAACGCGCTGAAGAACGGTCTCCTCCCGGTGATCGTCGACGAGGCGAGCAGTACCTGGCTGCTGGCCAATCCCGGCGTGGAAGTCACCGTGGACCTCGCAGCCGGCACGCTGACGCTGCCCACGGGCGCAAAGGCGAGCTTCCCGATCGAGGCGTTCGCGCGGCATTGCCTGCTGAACGGTGTCGACGAGCTCGGCTACCTGCTGTCGCGCGGCCGCGCGATCGAGGCCTACGAGCGCCGCACATGAGGGCGCGCATCGCGGTACTTCCCGGGGATGGCATCGGACCGGAGGTCATCGCCGCGGGACTCGACTGCCTGCGAGCCGTCGCGGCCCGCTTCGGGCACGAGCTCGAGCTCGAGGAGCTCCCCTTCGGCGGAGCCGCCATCGATGCCTGCGGCGATCCGCTGCCGCAGGCAACACTCGCCGCCTGCCGCGCGGCCGATGCCGTGCTGCTCGGCGCCATCGGCGGGCCGAAGTGGTCTCGAGCGGAGACGCCGGTACGACCCGAGACCGGGCTCCTGCGCCTGCGCAAGGAGCTCGGTGTCTATGCCAATCTGAGGCCCGTGAAGGTGCACGCGGCCCTGGCGAGTGCCTCGACCCTCAGGCCCGAGATCGTCCGGGACGTCGACCTCGTATTCGTACGGGAACTGACCGGCGGGATCTACTTCGGCGAGAAGACCCGCGATGCGGCGCGCGCCACCGACCTGTGCGTCTACACGGCCGCCGAGATCGAGCGCATCGTGCGCACCGCGGCACGCCTGGCGCGCACACGGCGCCGCCGCCTCACCTCGATCGACAAGGCGAACGTGCTCGAGACCTCGCGCCTGTGGCGCGCGGTGTGCCAGCGGGTGATCCGGGAGGAGTTTCCCGACGTCGCACTCGAGCACCAGCTGGTGGATGCGGCTGCCATGCATCTCATCCACCGGCCACGGGACTTCGACGTGCTGGTGACCGAGAACATGTTCGGCGACATCCTCACCGACGAGGCGTCCATGCTGGCCGGCTCGTTGGGGCTGCTGCCGTCGGCCTCCCTCGGCGAGGGGCGTCGCGGCGTGTACGAGCCGATCCACGGCTCGGCTCCGGACATCGCAGGCCGCGGCATCGCCAATCCTTACGGCACGATCTACAGCGTGGCGCTGCTGCTGAGACACTCGCTCGGGCTCGAGCGAGAAGCCGCGGCGCTCGAGCACGCGGCCGATACCGCGCTCGCCAGGGGTGCGCGTACCGTCGATGTCGCCGCCCCGGGCACCCGACCGCTCGGCACGCGCGAGGCAGCCGAGGCGGTCGTCAGCAGCCTCCCGCCGCGCGCCTGAGCGGCTGCGCCGTCAACACCTGCGCGGCGCGCGCCAGTGCGCGTGCCAGATCCGCACGCAGATCCTCCAGCGCCTCGATCCCGACCGAGAGCCGGATCAGGCCGTCGGTGAGACCGGCCTTGGCACGCGCCGCCGGGTCCATGGCCGCATGAGTCATGCTGGCCGGATGCGCCACCAGGCTCTCGACGCCCCCCAGAGATTCCGCCAGCGAGAAGCAACCGAGGTCGGAGACGAACTCGCGTACCGCGTCCTGCCCGCCCTCGAGCTCGAGCGTGACGACCGCGCCGAAGCCGCGCTGCTGGCGCGCGGCCAGCGCGTGCCCCGGATGGCTCGCGAGCCCCGGGTACCACACGTGCCGTACATTCGCCTCGGCGGCGAGCCAGTGCGCGAGCTCGTGCGCATTGCGCGCATGGTGCTCGAGCCGCGCGTGCAGCGTCCGCAGTCCGCGCAGCGTGAGGAAGCTGTCGAACGGCGCCCCGGTCACCCCCAGGCAATTGGCCCACCAGGTGAGCTGCTGGTGCAGCGCCGGATCGCCTGCCACGACCGCACCGCCCACCACATCGCTGTGCCCGTTCAGATACTTGGTAGTCGAGTGCACCACGAGATCCGCGCCGAGGGTGAGCGGTTGCTGCCACGCCGGCGAGAGAAAGGTGTTGTCGACGACGATCAGCGCGCCGCTCGCCTTCCCCAAGGCGGCGAATGCCGCGATGTCCGTGATGCGCAGCAATGGGTTGCTCGGCGTCTCGATCCACAGGAGCGCCGTCGGCTCGGCGAGAGCCTCGCGCACCGCCGCTTCGTCGCCGAAGTCGACGAACTCGACCTGGCGCTCGCCGCGGCGCCGCCAGGCGTCGAAGAGGCGATAGGTGCCCCCGTAACAGTCGTGCGGCGCGACGATGCGCGCGCCGGCCGGAACGAGATATCCGGTCAGAGTGACCGCCGCCATGCCGCTCGCGGTGACGACCGCGCCCGCACCCTGCTCGAGCTCGGCGAGCGCCCCGGCGAGCAGGTCGCGCGTCGGGTTGCCGGAGCGTGTGTAGTCGTAGGCGCGCTTCTCACCGAAGGCGCGGAATGCAAAAGTCGAGGAAAGGTGCAGCGGCGGCATCACGCAGCCGGTTTCATCGCCACACTCGAGACCGGCGCGTACGGTCCGGGTGAGCTGGCTCACGCCGTTGGCTGCTCCACGGTCCGCTGACAGAAGGTCGGTGATGCTCTTCATGGATGCTCCGCTCAATGTCCTTGTCGTTCATCGGACACCTGCGGAGCGTGCCGGCGCGGGCGGCGCCAGGCTTGTCGCGTCCATCCTCGTCCGGGAGATCCCGGGAGGCTACGCCGACCGCTCATCTATCGATCCCCCGAGGGCGGGAATCGCAGGAGTTGGCACCTTTCCAGGGTGGTTAAGCCTGGCGGTTGCCCCGGCGTCCAAGGGCCTATCCCTCAGCCGGTCTCGATGAGTGGCCTTCAGTGTAGGGTTTGAAGGCCCGGCGGCGCAAGCACAGGCACTTGAAATGTGAGGAATTGCTTCACTTCACCGGGGCGCGGCGCTGCCGGCGTGCTGGTCCGCCTCGAGCGCTTCGGCGTTGCGGCCGCGGGCGCGGAGCGAGTCCGCGATGAGCCGCCATGCCGCGGCCTGCGCCGCCGGATCTCCCGTCCCGAGCGCGAGCGCCTTGCGCCCCATGCCGTCAGCCTGGGAGGCATTGCCCTCTCCGAGCTGCACGCGCCCGAGCTCGATCCACAGCAACGGGTTGTCGGGCTCGATGCGCAACGCGCGCTCGAGCGTCGCGCCGGCCGCCGCGAACTCGCCGCTCCCCGCCTGGGTGTGCGCCTGCGCAACCAGCGCGCTCGCGGCGGCACCCAGGCGAAACTGCCGTGCCGGGGCCGCCGGCGGCGGCGGCGACGGGACCGGGGTCGCAGAACCGCCCGGGGTGGAAGGCCCGGGCACGGTAGTGCCGGGCCGCGAGCCTGAAGGCACGGGCGCGGACGCCGCGCAGGCGGCGAGCGCCAGCGCGGCCAGCAGCGCTGCGGTCAGCGAGGGAGGTTGCGGAGCCACTGCTGCGTGCGGTCGATGAAGGTCGTGACGGGATTGCTGCGATCGCTGAAGCCGCAGCCCGCCTTGGCGGGAATCTGCGTCGCGGCGGGCACCGCCACCGTCACCCGGTCGTCCGAGCAGCCGGGCAGAACGCGCAGCCCCGAGCCGAACTCTATCTCCATGTCGACGAGCCCTTCCGGCATCGGTGCATTCCACGAGCTGCCTCCGAGACCCGCCATGATATGGGCCCACACCGGCAGGGCTCCCGCCGAGCCCGTGAGGCCGGTCGGCGCGTTGTCGTCGTAGCCGATCCAGACCACCGTGAGATCGCTGCCCGAGAAGCCGGCGAACCAGCTGTCGCGATAGTCGGAGGAGGTACCCGACTTGCCCGCCACTACGAGCCCGGGGGGTAGCAGCGGGCGCGCCGGCCGGCCGGTACCGCGATCCATGACCTCGGTGAGCAGGCGGTCGAGCTGGTATACGGCCGCGGGGGTCGCCACCTGGGTGACAGTCACGGGAAATGCCTTGAGCGCTTTACCGTCCGCGGCCACCACGGCGCGCACCGCGCGCAGCGGATTGCGGAAGCCGCCGTTCGCGAGCCCGTTGTAGAGCTGCGCCGCCTCGAGCGGCGTCACGCTCACCGACCCGAGCAGCATCGCCGGCACCTGCTCGGGCGGCTGCTCGAGGCCGAAGCGCCCGAGCGTCTCGGCGATCTTCGGCAGCCCGAGGTCGAGGCCGACGCCGACGGTGGCGAGGTTGAGCGATTCGGCGAGCGCCCGCACCACCGGCACGGGTCCGTTGACGTCGCGGCTGAAGTTCTCGGGCCGCCAGTGCTGCCCGCCCGCCAGCTTCAGGTCCACCGGCTCGTCCTGCACGATCGTGGCGGCGTTATAGCGGCCACTCTCGAGCGCCGTGAGATATATGAAGGGCTTCACCAGCGAACCCATGGTGCGGCGCGCATCCAGGGCACGGTCGAAGCCGTCGTAGCCGACGTCACGCCCGCCGACGATCGCGATCACATCGCCGCTTTGCGGCGTCGTGACCACCACCGCGCCCTCGAGGGTCTCGGGCTCGGCGCTGCGTCTCCGCAAGCGGTCGAGCCGGGCGAGCGCGCGCTCGGCCTCGTCCTGGGCGCGCGGCTCGAGACTGGTGTAGATCGACAGGCCCTCTTCGGTCAGGTCCTGGTCGCGGTAGTCGCGGCGCAGCGTTCGCCGCACGAAATCGAGGTAAGCGGGATAGTAAGCGCCCGCCGGCCGGGCGGAGACCCCGAGCGGCCGCCGCGACGCCTCGAGCGCCTCGGCCGCCGAGACGACGTGCTGTTCGGCGAGCTCCTGGAGCACCAGATTGCGGCGTGCGAGTGCGCGGTCGGCGTGCCGGCGCGGATCGTAGAAGGACGGACCGCGCACGACGGCGACCAGCAGCGCCACCTCGGAGAGATCGAGCTCGGTGAGCGGCTTGCCGAAATAGAACTGGCTGGCGAGTCCGAAGCCGTGGATGGCGCGATTGCCGTCCTGGCCGAGGAAGATCTCATTGATGTAGGCGTTCATGAGATCGTCCTTGGTGAAGTGCGCATCGAGCGCCATCGCCATGATCGCCTCGCGGATCTTGCGCCCGAGTGTCTGCCGGGAGGAGAGGAAATAGCTGCGCACCAGCTGCTGCGTGAGCGTGCTGCCACCCTGCTCGATCTGACCGGCGCGCGCATCCACCCACAGCGCCCGCAGGATCGCCTGCGGATCGACGCCGCGGTGCGAATCGAAGCGCCGGTCCTCGACCGCCTTGAGCGCCGCGGGCAGCAGCGGCGGCACTTCACGCGGCGTGAGGACGATGCGGTCCTCGCCGTGGCTCGGAAAGATGCTGCCGATGAGGAGCGGCTCCAGCCTGATCACCGGCACCTCGCGCCCGGCGGCATCCTTCAGGCTGTCGATGCCCTGCGCGCCCGCGAAGATGCTGAGGAGCTGCGCGTCGCGTTGCTCGTCGGCGAAGCGCGCCGGTCGCAGCGCCACGTCGATGCGCGCGCCGTTCACGCGATAGGTTCCCGGCCGGTCGAGCTGGGTGACCTTGCGGTAGTGCAGCCGCTCGAGCTCATGGACGACCTCGGCGCTCCCGAGCGCGAGTCCCGCGTACAGCTCGAGCGGCGCGGCGTACACCCGCGCCGGCAGCGTCCAGCGACGTCCCTCGAACTGGCGCGTGACCACCATGCCGAGATAGAGGGCGTACAGCGCACAGCCGAGCGCGACCGTGCCGAGGAGTCCGAACAGCAGGCGCCTCAGAGGACGAGCTCCGCGGCCGGACTGCGCAGGTTGTAGTGCGAGCTCATCGTGTGGCCGTAGGCGCCGGCGTTGGCGATCACCAGCACGTCGTCCTCGTACGTCGGCGGCAACAGGCGGTCGTGGCCGAGCACGTCGGCGCTCTCGCAGATGGGTCCGACGACGTTCGTGAGCTCGGTCGCCGGCTCGTCGATGCGTGTCAGGTTCGCGATCTCATGGTACGAGCCGTAGAGTGCCGGACGGATCAGGGAGTTCATGCCGGTGGCGACCCCAACGAAGCGCACGCCGCCCTTCTGCTTGAGCTGCGTCACCCGCGCGAGCAGCACGCCGGCGGCCGCCACCAGGTAGCGCCCCGGCTCGAGCCATACCTCGAGGCCTGCGTGCTCGGCGCGCACCGCCGCGAGCAGCGCGTCGAGCCTGCCGAGATCGACGCCAGGCTGGTCGGCGCGCTCCGGCACTCCGAGGCCGCCGCCCACGTCGATGACCCGCACCTCCGGCAGAGCCTGCGCTGCCGCCGCCAGGAGCCGCGCGGTGTGCTCCCAGCTCGTGACGTCGAAGATGCCGCTGCCGACGTGCGCCTCGAGCCCCGTGATGCGCGCACCCACCGCGCGCGCCTGGCGCGCGAACGCCGGCAGCTCTGCGATCGGCACGCCGAACTTCGAGCGCGTACCGGCGGTGCGCACGTGGCTGTGATGCCCGCGACCGACGCCGGTGTCGAGGCGCGCGAAGATCTCACGGCCGGCGAACAGCTCCGGCCAGGCCGTGAGCGCGTAGCCGTTGTCGACCGTGACGCGGACACCGCGCGCCAGCGCCCAGGCGTACTCCTCCCGTGGGGCGAAATTCGGCGTGTAGAGGATGCGCTCGGGCGGCAGCTCCGGCAGGTGCGCGAGCAGATGCTCGACCTCCCCGCGCGAGACGCACTCGAACTCGATGCCCTCGCCGTGGAGCGCGCGCAGGATGTCGGCGTGGGGATTGGCCTTCATCGAGTAGTGCACCCGGTCGACAGATCCGAGGGCACGCAGCGCGCGGGCGGCGCCCCGCACCGTCGCGAGGTCGTACACGTAGGCGGCGGGGCGCTCCGCGAGCGCAGCCAGCAGCTCGGCGCGGCGCGTGCGCCACCAGGGCGGCGCGCGGGCCGCTTCCGGCGCGGGGGCGGAGAACAGCTGCTGCCAGGTGGGACCGAGGACCTTGTCGCCGGGAACCGGCCGGATGAGCAGCTCGTGCAGCTGCTCGACCAGGCGATCGCCCTGATTCTCGTCGACCACAAAGGTGAAGTTCAGATCGTTGGCGGCCTGGCTCACCAGGTGGATCTTCTGCTCCTCGAAGAACTCGAAGGCGCCGCCCAGCTGGTGCAGGATCGCCCGGATGTTGCGCCCGACCAGGCTCACGGAGGCGCACGGCCCGATGACCTGCACGCGGCACAGACGTGCGAGGTCCGCGACCAGCGCACTCACCTGGGCGTTGTCGAGCGTATTGGCCGCCGGGTCGAGCGACACGGTCACATTGGTCTCGGAGGTCGACACCAGGTCTACCGACAACCCGTGCTGCTTGAACACCTGGAAGGCGTCGGCGAGAAAGCCGACCTGGTGCCACATGCCGGGACTCTCCATCGAGATGAGCGTAATGCCCTTCTTGGTGCACACCGCCTTGACCTGCGCCCCGCCCTCGCCGCCCTCGGCGCTGAGCACCGTGCCCTCGAGATCCGGCGCCTGGGTTGCATAGATATGGAGCGGAATGCGCTGCTGGCGCGCCGGCAGGATGCAACGCGGATGGAGGACCTTGGCGCCGCTGGTCGCGATCTCCTGGGCCTCGTCGTAGTGCAGTGCCCGCAGCAGCCGCGCGCTCGGCGTGGCGCGCGGGTTGGCGCTGAACATCCCGGGAACGTCGGTCCAGATCTCGAGCCGCTGCGCACGCAGTTTGGCCGCGAGATAGGCCCCGGAAGTGTCCGATCCGCCGCGGCCGAGCAGCACCGTGTTGCCTTCGTCATCGCTCGCGATGAAGCCTTGCGTGACGAGGATGGGGGCGAGCGCCGCGAGGTGAGCGGCGAGCGCCTCGTCCGGCGTGAAGTTGCACACCGCCGAGAGCACGCTGGCGCGCTCCGAGGCGCTGTCGCGCGCCTCGGCGCGCAGCAGCGTACGGGCATCCTGCCAGGCAACCGGGAGACCCCGCGCCATGAGAAAACTCGCGCCGATCCGGGTGGCCATGAGCTCGCCGGTCGCCATCACGCGCGCCCGCGTCCGGTCGCTCACCTCGCGCACCAGGGCGATGCCGGCGGCGATCTCGCGCAGCTCCGCGAGGTGGTGCTCGACCTCCGCGCCGAGCGGCACTTCGAGATCGGCCGCGAGCCGCCGATGTCTTTCCTCGATGGCCCGCAGCTCCTCCTCGTGCGCCCCGGCGATCGCCGCGTCGAGCAGCCGCTCGAGACGGTCCGTGATCCCACTCACGGCCGAATGCACGATCAGTACCCGCGCTCCGCCTGCCGCACGCGCCCCGGCAACGCGCGCGATGTTGGTCCAGTTGGCGAGCGTCGCGACGCTCGTTCCGCCGAACTTGAGGACGATCCACGACGAGGGGGTTCGGGACAAGGGCTCGATTCTCCGCGTGACGCGCGCGGCAGCCTCACAGCTTAAGGCCACCGGATTCGGTCATCTCTTGAGCTTGGAGTGAGCCGTGCGAGCTGCGGTTCTCAACCGCTCAAAGCTCGTCGTCGAAGTCCTGGAGGTCTTTCTCTAGCTTCTTGTCCGCCAGCACTTCCTCGAGGCGGCTCCAGGCAGCCTTGCCCCGCTTGCCCTGAGTACGCACGCGCTTGTCCACCCGATCGAGCAACCGGTCGTAATCGGTGCCGTCCTCGGGGGGACTGTTCAGGAATTCCTCGTCGAGGTCGAAGCCCTCGTTGTCCCGCTCAGCCATTTCCCAGTGCAAATCCTGAATTAATTCAAAGAGTAACGTGCTTATTGGGCATGGAACAAGGCGCGAACTATAGCCGATTCGCGCCGCCGATCAACATTTGCCGCAATGGGGGCGCTCCGGCACCGGACAAGGGGGCCAGAGCTTAAGCGTGATCGGTGCCGTCCCGGACTACCACGGGCGCTCCCCGGCTCAGCCCCAAGCCCTCCGCCGCGTTGTGCTCCGCGCGCGCGATCTCCAGCACGCCGAAGGAATTGATGAGAGCCAGATACTGGCCCGGTTGCGCATCGCCGTAGGTCCGCCGGAGCGGAAAGGCATGATTGCCCGCGTGGGCGACGGGCATGCGGAAACGCTCGATGAGCGAGGCGTCAATGTTGGTGATGAGATTGCCGAAATGGTCGATGGTAATGACCACGCCGGAGACGCTCGCCGGCTCGACCGTTGGATCGTCGACCCAGGAGGGCGCGAGTGTGTCGACCGGCTCGCCGAGCTCCGACGCCCGGCAGCGCCCGGCGGCGAGCTCGGCGGCGACGGGGGCGAAGATGTCCCTTCCATGGAACGTCGCGCTCGGGTGCCCGATCCCAAGGCGCGCGAGCCCGGTCACGGTCAGGCGCGTGAGGCGCGCCTCGGAGTAGCGGCCCGCGACGGGGGCGAGCAGCCCGTTGTCGGGAGCGATGAAGACGTGTCCGCCCGCCTCGAGGGCCAGAATGTCGCGCGAGGTCCCGACTCCGGGATCCACGACCGCGATGTGCACCGTCCCGGCCGGGAAGAATGGGAAAGCGCGCGCGAGCCAGAAGCCTGCCTCCGCCGGCCAATGCACCACGATTTCGTGGGTGAGATCGACGATCCGCGCCGCGGGGAAGCGCGTCAGGATGCAGCCCTTGATGACCCCGACGAACGGGCCCTGGTGCCCGAAATCGGTCGTGACCGTGATGACGCCCGAGGCCGTCAATATCGGCTCGCCCGCAGCACGCGCCGCTCAGCCGGCGGGGCGCCCGCGCCCGGGCATCGGTCGCGCCGCCTCGGCACAGGCACGGCAGCGGTCCGTGTAGGGCACCGCGGCGAGCCGCTCGGGCTCGATGTCGCCCCCGCACGCAGAGCAGGTCGTGTAGCGCCCCTGTGCCAGGCGGCGCAGCGCGGCCTCGACCTGCTGGAGCTCGGCACGCGCCGAGTGCGAGATCGCGCCGAGCACGTCGTCATTCTCGCGCTGTGTCACCTGCTCGGCGAAGTCGGCCGACAGCGGATCCGTCTCGTGGCGCAGATCTGCGCTCGCGTCGCTCGCCCGCTGCCGCAGCTCGTCCCGGCGTTTGAGCAGCCTTTCGCGTACCGCGTCGGTTTCCACTGCCTCTCCCGTCTGTCTCAGGACGTCCGGCCCGCACGCCGCCGGTCCTCGAGCCATTTCTGCAGCTGGTCGAACGGCTCGATGAACTTGGCGACCCCCTCGCGTTCGAGCTGCGCCGCCACCCCCTCGAGATCGATGTCGAGCCGCTCGAGGCCTTCGCGTACGTCCGCGGCCTCGGCGAGGTGGCGCTCGAGGCGCAGCTCGGGGCGGCCGAGGCGCCGGTAGGCATTCAGCGTCTCGAGCGGCATGGTATTCACGGTCCCCGGCACGACCAGCTCCTCGACGTACTTGATCGGGCTGTAGCTCGGGTCCTTGGTCGAGGTCGACGCCCACAGGAGCCGCTGCGGGCGCGCGCCGGCTGCGGCAAGCCCCTGCCACTGCGGCGTCGCGAGTATCGACTCGAAGAGCTCGTAGGCACGGCAAGCGAAGGCGATGGCGGCTTTGCCGCGCAGCGCACGCGCCGCCGGCTGCCGGTTGGCGAGCGCGTCCAGCCGCTTGTCCACCAGCGTGTCGATGCGGCTGAGGAAGAAGCTCGCCACCGAGGCGACGTCCGCGAGCGGACGGCCGGCACGGGCGCGCAGGGTGAGACCGTCCATGTAAGCCTGCGCCACGGCGCGGTAGCGCTCGGGCGAGAACAGCAGCGTCACGTTGACGTTGATGCCCTCGGCGATGAGATCGCGGATCACCGGCAATCCCGCCTCGGTGCCCGGAATCTTGATGAAGATGTTGGGAACGCCAAGCCGCTGCCACAGCCGGCGTGCCTCGGCGAGACTGCCGGGGCCGTCGTAGGCGAGGTGCGGCGATACCTCGAAGCTCACGAAGCCATCGGCGCCGGAGCTGCCGTCGTACAGCCCGCGCAGGAGCCCCGCGGCCTCGCGCACGTCGCCGAGCGCGAGCTCCTCGTAGAGAGCCATGGCGGACGACGCCGTCGACAGCAGCCGCGCGATCGGTTGCGCGTAGCGCGGGTCGCTCGTCATCGAGTGGCCGAAGATCGCGGGATTCGAGGTCACGCCCGCGACGCCGTCCTCGCGGATGAGGCGCGCGAGGCTGCCGTCGTCGAGCATGCCGCGGCCGAGATCGTCCAGCCACGCGCTCTCGCCGAGCTTGCGCAGCTCCAGGAGCGGATTGGGAACCGACGGGCTCATCGGGGCACTTCCGATCGCAGAGTAACGCAGCTCAATTCCCGCGTCTCGCGGTTTCGGGCCGAATATGCGTAAATCCCTATACGCTTCCGGCCGCATCTGCGGCGAGACTAGCGTGAGGAGCTGCTTATGACGGAAGTCTTCGACGGCGGAAAACTGGCCGAGGAGCTGCGTACGCTGGTCCGAGATGCCGAGGCGTTGCTGCGCACTTCGACCGGCACCGCGAGCGCTGCCGAGCAGAAGCATGCCGAGACGACGCTGGCGGAGCTGCGCGACCGCATGGCGACTCTCGAGCAGCAGGTCAGCTCGCGCGCGCGCGAAGTGGACAGCTACGTGCGCGACAACCCGTGGCAGGCGGTGGCGGTGGCCGGCGGGGTGGCGCTCCTGGTCGGCCTCATCATGGGCCGCAGGGGATGAGCGTCGGCGCCGCGCCCGAGGGTCTCGGCCCCTCGGAGCGGCACCCGCCGCTCCAGGGCCTGGCGTCCGCGGCGCTCGATGCCCTGCGAACCCGGCTCGAGCTCGCCGCGGTCGAGCTTGAGATCCAACTCATCGGGTTGGTGCGCGCACTCATCTGCGCGCTGGCCGCCATTCTGTGCGTGCTGGTGGCGCTCGCCTTCGCCGTGGTGGCGCTCATCGAGACGCTGTGGAACTCGCATCGCGTGCTCGGACTGCTCGGCGGTGGGATCGCGTTCCTCGTGATCGGCGTGGCGTGCGCCCTGATCGGCGTGCATCTGTTCCACCGCCGGCCGGGAATACTCCGCGACTCGGTCGAGCAGCTCGATCGCGACCGGCGGCGGACCGCCCCGCCATGACTCGCCTGAGGGAACTCGAGCAGAGGCGCCGGGAGTTGCTCCGGCAGTGCGAGGCTCAGCGCGAGGAACTCGCCGGCCGCCTGGCGCAGCTCAATCCCGGCACGATGCTCCACGGCTCCGCCTTGAGCCACCTGCGGCACCCGCTCGCCTGGGCCGCAGCGCTCGTCGGCGTGCTGCTGCTGC
>Ga0335083_10000998_pt1 | contig 40138 bp, 34 predicted proteins | sample Lox_Sample_42_FD_206716 | JGI IMG/M metagenome (GOLD analysis project Ga0335083, IMG submission 206716) | Soil microbial communities from Loxahatchee National Wildlife Refuge, Florida, United States - Lox_Sample_4.2 | ecosystem: Environmental > Terrestrial > Soil > Wetlands | place: USA...
CGTGACGATCGCGACCCGCACCGTCTTGTACTCGGTCGAGGAGACGCAGGTCAGCGCGTAGATGAATTCGTTCCAGCATAGCGTGAAGCAGAAGATGAAAGCCGAGATCAGTCCCGGCACCGCTAGCGGCAGCACGATCTTGGTCAAGATCTGCCAGCGGCTGGCGCCATCGATCAGCGCGCATTCCTCAAGCTCGAAGGGAATAGTCTTGAAGTAACCCATCAAGAGCCAGGTCGAGAATGGGATGAGGATCGTCGGATAGGTCAGGATCAGCGCAAACGGCGTGTCGAACAGCCCGTACTGAAAGACGACCGTCGAAAGCGGAATGAACAGGATCGACGGCGGCACCAGATAGGCGAGGAAGATCGCGGCGCCGACCCACTGCGCGCCCTTATAACGCAGCCGCACGATCGCATAGGCCGCGAGCACGCTGGCGACGATCGAAAGCGCGGTGGCGCAGACCGCGACCAGCATCGTGTTCCACAGCCAGATCGGATACTCGGTCTCGAACAACAGCTTGGTAATGTGCTTGAGCGTCGGATTCCACGTCCAGAACGGGTTGTAGGTATTGAGATCGAGCAATTGGTTGTCGGGCTTAACCGAGGTCAGCGCCATCCAGTAAAAAGGAAACAGCAGCACGAACAGAATGAGCGACAGCGGCAGGTAGAGCGTCACCAGCCGCCGCGGCAGCGATTGCAGATAGCTCATACCCTCGCTTTCATCTGCGAGCGGTGCCGAGCCCGCCAGCACGGCCTTCGGGTTTGCGACCTTGCCGGCGATAGCGTCAGTCATTGCTCTCCCCCTGCTGCCACTTACGCCGCTGCAGACCGAACCAGGAGACGAGAATCGCGAGCAACAGGAAGGGGATCATTGCCGTGGCGATGGCCGACCCCTCGCCGAGATAGCCGCTCATGATCGCGCGCTGATACGAATAGGTCGCCATCAGATGGGTGGCGTTGACCGGCCCGCCGCGGGTCATCACCCAGATGAGCTGAAAGTCGGTGAAGGTGAACAGGACCGAGAATGTCATGACCACCGCGATGATCGGCGTGAGCAGCGGATAAGTGATGTAACGGAAGCGCTGCCAGTTGGTGGCGCCGTCTATGGTCGCCGCTTCGTAGAGCGACGGCGACACCGTCTGCAGCCCGGCCAGCAAGGTGATGGCGACGAAGGGCACGCCGCGCCAGATATTTGCGAAAATCACCGACCACCGCGCGTTCCACGCGTCGCCGAGGAAGTTGATGTAATGGTCGATCAGGCCGAGATTCACCAGCGACCACGAGATAATCGAAAACTGCGGGTCGAACAGCCACCAGAAAGCAATGGCCGAAAGTACCGTCGGCACGATGAACGGGATCAGTACCACGGCGCGAATGATTGCCTTGAACGGCAGCCGCTCGTTGAGCAGCAGCGCAAGGTACAGACCGACAGCGAATTTGATGGCGGAGGCGACGGTCGTATAGAGCAGCGTGTTGAACACCGTGAGCCAAAATGTCGCATCGTCGGAGAGAAAATCGTAATTCTCGAAACCCACAAACTCACCACCACGGCCAAGACGCGCGTCGGTAAAGGAGAGCCAAACGCCCAGCCCGAGCGGATAAGCCAGGAACAGGATCAGGAACGCCGCCGCCGGCAGCATGAACCAGAGGCCGAGCCAATTGCGGTCGACTTTCAGCCGATCCCATGCGGTGATGTCCCGCGCGGGCGCCTTGACCGACGATTTCAGCGCAATGTCTGCCATGAGAATAAAACGCGGCCGCACGGAGTGACCCGCGCGGCCGCGACCGTGGTTAGCGATAGATTCGCTTCAACGCCCGCTCGGCGACCGAGATGGCGCCTTTGACGTCTTCGCGGCCGGTGCAGTAGTTGGCGAACATGTCGACCACGATAAAGTCGGATATCGCGGTCGCCGCCTTTTCGCCCACCGAGCCGAGGCCGCCGGCGGTGCGCGTGCGCTTGGCGACATCGCGGAACGGCGTCGTCTTCGGATCGGCCGTCCACACCGGGTTATTGTCGTAGGCGTTGAGGCAGTGAGTCAGGTAGCCCTTCGCCGACTGGATCCACGGGTTGAAGTTGTCCGCCTCCAGCATGAAGGCCATCAGCGCCTTACAGGCTTGCGGATACTTCGTGTAGGTCATGGCCAGCACCGGATACATCAGGTGCAGCTCGGTCGGCTTGCCTGACACGCCGACCGGGAAGTAGGCGTGGTCCATGTCCGCAGCGATCTGCTTGGCGCTGTTCTGCGCCGCAACGTAGATCGAGATGCCGTTGTTGGTCCAATAGATGTCGCCGGCCAGGAACGCCTTGTTGTTGGAGGCGTCGTTCCAGGCCGGGGTACCCTGGATCATGTTGCCATAGAGCGCCTTGGCGTATTCCAGCGCCTTCGCAGTCTCGGGCGAGTTGATGATGACTTTATCTTTGGCATCGACGGTCTCGCCGCCGTGCGACCACAGGCACCAGTGCACCCAGCTATTGGCGTCGCCCGATGCGTGACCGAGCGCGAAGCCGCCGGGCGTTCCTTGCGCCTTCATGGCCTTGGTGTATTCGAGGAAGGCGTCGAGCTTGTCCGGGAATTTCGAGAAACCCGCTTTCTTCGAGGCCTCGATGCGGTAGTTCATCAGCGCGCCCGAATAGCAGATCGGCACGCAGATCCACCTGTTGCCGCTCTTGCCGTACTTCACGGCGCTGTCGACCCAGCCGCCGTACTTCTTGCCCAGATAGTCGGCAACGTCGGTCGTATCCATGCACTTTTGCGGGAAGAGATGCGGCAGCGAATAAAGCCCCCAGAACAGGTCCGGGCCGGTGCCAGTGTTGGCCGCAACCGACGCCTTCGGCTGCACATCTTCGTAGGACTCGCGGGAGATCTGGACCGGCACGCCGGTCGCCTTGCTGAAAGCGTCGATCAGCTTGACGAAGGCGTCGTCTTCCGACTGCACGAAGTATTTCCAGCGCAGCATCGCGAGCTTGGCGCCCTTCTCCGGCTTCCACGGCGCGTTCTGTGCCCAGACTTTCGCCCAGTCGAGCAGCGCCGGCCCCGTGAGTGCGCCAGCAGCCACCGCCGCGGTACCGCCCTGCATCAGGGTGCGGCGAGTAATAGACGTCATGTTTCGTTCCTCCTTGTTAGGCTCTGTTGCCGAGACGGTTACCCGTCGTCTCATCAAATAAATGCACAAGCCGCGGGTCCGGCTTGAGCCGGATCTTATCGCCCGGCTTGAATTGATGGCGTTCGCGGAATACCGCAATGATCTCATGGCCGCTGCCCTGACCACTGAGCTTGGCAACGATCTGCAGTTCCGAGCCGGTCGGCTCGACCACCTGGACTTCGGCTTCGGCGCCGTCGTCGGCCAACGCGAAATGCTCCGGCCGCACGCCGTAAACCGCCGGTTGGCCGTCGCTGACTGCCAGCGCCGATCCGACCGGCAAGCTTACGCCGCCCGGCCCTTCGAAAGTCGCGGTGCCGTTGATGCGGACGCGGCCCTTGAGCATATTCATGGCCGGCGAGCCGATGAATCCGGCGACGAAGAGGTTGTCAGGCCGATCGTAAAGCTCCAGCGGGGCGCCGATCTGCTCTACCACGCCGTCATGCATGACCACGATCTTGTCGGCCATTGTCATGGCCTCGATCTGGTCGTGAGTAACGTAGATGGTCGTCGTCTTCAAACGTTGGTGCAGCTCTTTGATCTCGGTGCGCATCTGCACGCGCAGCTTGGCGTCGAGATTGGACAGCGGCTCGTCAAAGAGAAACACTTGCGGATCGCGGACGATGGCGCGGCCCATGGCGACGCGCTGGCGCTGGCCGCCGGACAATTGACGTGGATAACGGGCGAGCAACTGGGTGAGTCCAAGAATCTCTGCCGCACGATTGACACGGCTGTCGATCTCGGATCTCGGCGCGCCGCGCAATTTCATGGAGAACGCCATGTTGTCGGCGACGGTCATGTGCGGATAGAGCGCATAATTCTGGAACACCATGGCGACGTCGCGTTCCTTGGGCGGAACCTTGTTGACGACGCGGTCGCCGATGCGAATTTCTCCGGCCGTGATGTTCTCAAGGCCGGCGATCATGCGCAGCAGTGTGGATTTGCCGCAGCCCGAGGGTCCGACCAGCACGACGAACTCGCCGTCGGCGATCGCGATATCGACGCCATGGATGATAGCGGTCGAGCCGAATGCCTTGTGAACGCCGCGAATGGCGACCGAAGCCATTTATCCCCCCGGAAGCTCGCGACATTGCGTCGCTTTTTTTCGATATTCGGACTTCGTACCCGCGGAAATCAAGTCCGCAACTGCATGACAGCCGCGCATTTAGACCGTCGTTTTGCCGTGAGCAAGTAGCGGCTGCATAAACGGCAACCGGTGCGCAGAATTATTCGAATTCGGGAACTCGCCAAGAGACCTAGTGCAAAATCTGGCTGAGAAACAGCTTGGTGCGCTCGTGCTGCGGGTGGGCGAAGAACTCCTCGGGCTCGTTCATCTCGACGATCTGCCCGGCATCCATGAAGACGACGCGGTTGGCGACTTGGCGGGCAAAGCCCATTTCGTGGGTGACGCAGAGCATGGTCATGCCGTCCTCGGCGAGCGAGACCATGGTGTCGAGCACCTCCTTGACCATCTCCGGGTCGAGCGCCGAGGTCGGCTCGTCGAACAGCATGATTTTCGGGTTCATGCACAAGGAGCGGGCGATCGCCACGCGCTGCTGCTGGCCGCCCGATAACTGGCCCGGATACTTGTTGGCCTGCTCGGGGATCTTCACGCGCGCGAGGTAATGCGACGCAACGTCCTCAGCCTCCTTCTTCGGCATCTTGCGCACCCAGATCGGTCCCAGCGTGCAGTTTTCCAGCACAGTCAGATGCGGAAACAGATTGAAATGCTGGAACACCATGCCGACCTCGCGACGGATATCGTCGATCTTTTTCACGTCGTTGGTGAGCTCGACGCCATCGACGATGATGCGGCCTTGCTGGTGTTCCTCGAGCCGGTTGATGCAGCGGATCATGGTCGACTTACCGGAACCCGACGGACCGCAGATGACGATGCGCTCGCCGCCCATGACCTTAAGATTGATGTCGCGGAGCACGTGAAACTCGCCGTACCATTTGTTCATGTTGACGATTTCGACGGCGACGCCGGTCTTGAGCCCGATCGGCTTGAGGCGCGGCTGAATACTGGTCGGACTCATCACGGCACCCTTGATTAACGCCGGTCGCCTTTGCCGAGGCGTGCTTCCATCGCCCTGGCATAGCGCGACATGGAATAGCAGAAAACGAGATAAAAGATCGCGGCCACGGCGTAGCCGGTGGTCGAGGTCACCGGCGTCGCCCATTTCGGATCGATGCGCGAGACTTCGACGGTGCGCAGGAAATCGAAGATGCCGACGATGAAGACGAGCGTCGTGTCCTTGAACAGGCCGATATAGGTGTTGACGATATTGGGGACCGTAATCTTCAGCGCCTGCGGCAGGATGATGAGCCGCATCATCTGCCAGTAGCCAAGCCCGACGGCCATGGCGCCCTCGAATTGCCCTTTGGGAATTGCCTGCAGGCCGGCGCGCACAACCTCTGCCATATAGGCAGAGGCGAAGAGCGCGATGCCGATGAGCGCGCGCAGCAATTTGTCCGGCGAATAACTTTCCGAAACGAACAGCGGCAGCATCACGCTCGCCATGAACAGCACAGTGACCAGCGGCACGCCGCGTACGAATTCGATAAAGACAGTGGAGAACAGGCGAACCGTCGGCATATGCGAGCGGCGGCCGAGTGCGAGCACGATGCCGAGCGGCAACGACACGACGATACCGACGGAAGCGACGACGATGGTCACCAGCGCCCCGCCCCACAGCACAGTGTCGACCACTGGCAGGCCGATGGCGGCAAAGCCGTGCAGCAGGACGAAGGAGATGACCGGCAGCACGATGAAGCAATAGAGCAGACCGAGGTCTCGCCGCGGCGCTTCGAGCCACAACAGCCAATAGACGCCGACTGCCAGCATCGCGAAGAAGATATCGACACGCCAGCGCTGGTCGAGCGGGTAAGAGCCGTAGATGAAATAAGGCAGCCGCTCCCACACGAACGGCCAGCAGGCGCCGATCGCGCGGTGCTGCACCACCTCGCGGCAGGCGTCGCGGTTCTCGCCGGTCCACACCGCGTCGAAGATGAGAAACCTGAGCAGATCGGGGATCGCCCAAACCAGCAGCAGCACGATAAGGATCGTCAGGGCGATATTGAACGGCGTCGATAAAAAATTCTCGCGCAACCAGCCCGTGGCGCCCCGCATCGCGGCCGGCGCCGGGCGCGCCTCGAGCGCGGTTTGGCGCACGAAGCGCAGTTCGGTGACGGAGAGATCGGCTTCCGACATGGTCATGGCGCGGCCCTTATCGTTCGACCAGCGCCATGCGCGCGTTGTAGACGTTCATCGCCAACGAGGTGACAAGGCTGATGGTCAGATACACCGCCATAGTGATGGCGACGACTTCGACCGCCTGCCCTGTCTGATTGAGCACCGTGCCGGTGAAGATCTGCACCAAGTCGGGATAGCCGATCGCCACCGCGAGCGTGGAATTCTTGGTCAGGTTCAAATACTGACTGGTGAGCGGCGGGATGATCACCCGCATCGCCTGCGGCAGCACGATGAGGCGCAAGGTCACGCCGGGCTTGAGCCCGAGCGCGTAAGCCGCCTCGCTCTGCCCGCGCGAAACGGCGAGGATGCCGGCGCGCACCACTTCGGCGATGAAAGCCGCGGTGTAGATCGATAGGCCCAGCAACAGCGCCACAAATTCCGGCGCCAGCGAAATACCGCCGGTCAAGTTGAAGCGCCCGCGCTGCGGAATATCGAATGTATACGGGAACCCGGCGATCAGCACATAGATCAGCGCCGGCACGAGGACGAAGCCGAGCCCGACCAGGAACACCGGCGCCTGGCGGCCGGTCGCTTCCTGCCTTCGCCTGGCCCAGAAGCGAAAAGCGATCGCGGCTGCAAGTCCGGCAAGCGCCAACAGCCACATGGCATCTTCGCCGCCGTGGCCGACCGGATTCGGCATCATCAGCCCGCGGTTGTTGAGGAAGATGTGCAGCGGCAGATTGTAGCTGTCGCGCACGTCGGGCAACGCCTTGAGCACGCCGTTGTACCAGAACAAGAGCTGTAGCAGCAGCGGGATGTTGCGGATGGTCTCGACGTAACCGCCGCAGGCGCGCGCAACGAGCCAATTCTTCGACAGGCGCCCGATGCCGACGATAAAGCCGATGATGGTGGCAAAGACGATGCCGAGGCCGGCGACGAGCAGTGTGTTGAGCAGGCCGACCCAGAAAGCACGTCCATAGGTCGACGTTTGCGAGTCGTAGCGGATGAGCGTCTGGCTAATGTCGAAGCCGGCGGTGTTGTTCCAGAAACCGAGGCCCGAGGTGATGTGGGCGCGGCGCATGTTGACGACGGCGTTGTCGACGGCGCCGTAGACGAGAAAGGCGATGATCGCGCAAAGCGCGATCTGATAGGCGATACTGCGGACTTTCGGATCGTTATAGAACGCAACCCGCCCCGGGGCGGCGCCTGCCGGAACCCCAATCGACATTGTGCCCTCGAAAGCCGGCGCGTCGCCGCGCCGCTGGATCAGCGGACCGGCGGCGCGTACATGATGCCGCCCTTGGTCCACAGTTTGTTGAGGCCGCGGTCGATCTTCAGCGGCGAGCCGGCGCCGACGTTGCGGTCGAACACCTCGCCGTAATTGCCGACCAGCTTGACGATGCGCACCGCCCAATCCTTTGTCAGACCGAGCTGCTCTCCGTAGCTGCCTTCAGTGCCGACGAAGCGTTTTATCTCCGGTGCGGTCGACGTCATCATCTGATTGACGTTCTTCGACGTGATGTTGAATTCCTCCGCATCGAGCATCGCGAACAGCACCCATTTGACCACGGTAAACCACTGGTCGTCGCCCTGGCGCACCGACGGCCCGAGCGGTTCCTTGGAGATGATCTCCGGCAGCACGATGTGGTCGTCGGCGTTGGCGAGTTTGAGACGCTCGGCATAGAGGCCGGAGGCGTCGGTGGTGTAGGCATCGCAGCGCCCAGCGTCATAGGCCTTGATTGCTTCATCGGAGGTGGCGAAGGTCACCGACTTGAGCTGCATGTTGTGCGAGCGGAAATAGTCGGCGAGATTGAGTTCGGTGGTGGTGCCCTGCTGCACGCACACCGACGCGCCGTTCAATTCGAGCGCCGAATTCACTTTCAGCGACTTGCGCACCATAAAACCCTGGCCGTCATAGTAGTCGACGCCGGTGAACATGATGCCAAGCGAGGAATCGCGCGACGACGTCCAGGTCGTGTTGCGCACCAGCACGTCCACTTCGCCGGACTGCAGCGCGGTGAAGCGGTCCTTGGCGGAGAGCGGCACGAATTTGATCTTGCTCACGTCGTTAAAGATCGCAGCGGCAATTGCCCTGCAGACGTCGACGTCCATGCCCGTCCATTGGCCTTGCGCGTCGGGCATGCCAAATCCGGCGAGCTGACCGTTGGCGCCGCAATTGAGGACGCCGCGGTCCTTGACCTTTTGCAACGTACCCTGCGCCAAGGCCGCGTGGCATGCAAAGACGACGGCGACAAGTGCGACAGTACTTGCGATACGCTTCATGTGATGCCCCTCTCGACGCGGGTTGTAATGCTTGTGCAAAGCGGCCGGCGCGTTTGCGCATCACAGAACGATCAAACCCCGAGGTCAAGGGGTTGACGGATCGCCGGTGATGCGGCGGATATGCGGTCCGCCGCCGGCCCGTACCGGAGGGCGCCGGCAAGCGGAGGCCAAAGACGGCAATGGCAAAAAAACCGAAGACGCGGGTCAAGGCGGCGACGACGCTCGTCACCGCCGGCCGCGACACACAAGGCCAGCACGGCTTCGTCAACCCCGCGGTCTATCATGCCTCAACGGTGCTTTATCCGACCGCCGAGGACCAGGTCGCGCACCGCTCGCGCTACCAATACGGCCGCCGCGGCACGCCGACATCGGAGGCGCTGGAAGGCGCGCTCAAGGAGCTCGAAGGCGAGCAGTGCGCGGGCGTGGCGTTGTTGCCGTCCGGCCTTGCAGCGATCTCGACCGCGTTGCTCTCCGTCGCCGGCAGCGGCGACCATATTCTGGTGACCGACAGCGTTTATCGGCCGACGCGGGTATTCTGCGACGGCTTGTTCAAGCGCCTCGGCGTGACCACCACCTATTACGACCCGCTGATCGGCAAAGACATCGCCAAGCTGTTGCAGCCCAACACCAAGGCGGTGTTCGTCGAAGCGCCGGGCTCGCAGAGCTTCGAGATGCAGGACATTCCGGCAATCGCCGAGGTGGCGCACGCCAACGGCGCCGCCGTGCTGACGGACAATACCTGGGCGACGCCGCTTTACTTCCGCGCCTTGGAGAAAGGCGTCGACCTGTCAATCCAGGCGGGCACCAAATATATCGGCGGCCACTCCGACGTGATGATCGGCTGCGTCGCCGCCAACGCCGCCCGCTATACTGCGCTCAAGAGCACAATGAACACTCTCGGGCTTTGCGTCGGACCGGACGATATGTATCTCGCGCTGCGCGGACTGCGCACGATGGGCGTGCGGCTCGCGCGGCATAATGAATCCGCCTTGCAGGTGGCGCGCTGGTTCGAGCAGCGCCCGGAAGTCGCGCGCGTGCTGCATCCGGGGCTGCCGAGCGATCCCGGACACGCCATCTGGAAGCGCGACTTCACCGGCGCGAGCGGGCTCTTCAGCGTCATGCTCAAGCCGGCGAGCGAAAAGGCGGTGCACGCCTTCATGAACGCGCTTTCATTGTTCGGCATGGGATTTTCCTGGGGCGGCTTCGAGAGCCTGGTCATTTTGTTCGATTGCACCGAGTACCGCACCGCGACCAAGTGGGCGCCGGGCGGACCGACTTTGCGCTTTCATATCGGGCTTGAAGACGTCGACGACCTCATCGCCGATCTCGAGCGCGGCTTTGCCGCGATGAAAGGCGCGACGTAACTCAAGCCACCGCGCCCTGCCCGCCGCTGCGCAGGATGAACTGCAGGTTGCGCAAGTATACGAAGACGCCGAACGCCTGCCCGATGATGAACACCGGATCGCGCCGGTAGAGCGCGTAGCCGAGCAGCATCAGCCCGCCGCCGATCGAGAACACCCAGAATGCCGTCGGCACAACGCTTTTGCCGGCGCGCTCGGAGGCGATCCACTGCACCACGAAGCGCATGGCGAACATCGCTTGCGCGATATAACCGATAAGGATTGCCCAATCGATCCTGCCGAGGAACACATCCTGCAGATAGCCGCCGACGGCATTGGCGAGATCGATCAGCATTTCAGTCCTCCAGAATTTCCGGAACGCGCTTTCGCCGGCGGATCAGCCACCACACGCCGGCAAGGTCAAGGATGCCGATCCACAGCCGGTCCCACATGCCATAGTTGGAAACGCCATGCGCCCGCGGCCGGTCGACCACGTCGACATAGCCGACGGCAAAGCCTTCGCGCTTGACCAGGGCCGGAAGGAACCGGTGCAGGCCGTCGAAATACGGCAGGCGCAGGAACAGATCGCGGCGAAACGCCTTGAGGCCGCAGCCGGTGTCGCGGGTGCCGTCGCGCAGGATCGCACCGCGCACCACGTTTGCAATGCGCGACTGCAGGCGCTTGAAGGCGCTCGCCTTGCGCCGCACGCGCTGCCCGGCGACGAGTCCGATGCGCTCGCCTTGATCGAGCGCGCGCAACAGCACCGGGATGAAGCGCGGATCGTTCTGCCCGTCGCCGTCGAGCGTGACGACGAGCGGAGCGCGCGCAGCGGCAACGCCGGTGCGCAGAGCCGCCGACTGCCCGCAGGATTGCTTGTGGTGCAAGCAGCGCAGAAACGGATATTGCGACTTGAGCTGCGCGAGCTCGGCGCCGGTTGCATCGCGCGAGCCGTCGTCAACATAGACGACTTCGTAACGCGCATCGCCGAGCGCGGCGACAATCTCGGCGACGAGCGGCACGACGTTGCCGGCCTCGTTGCGCACCGGCACCACGACGCTCACCGCCGGGTCGTTGGCATTCATCGCCGCTTCCTATTCGGAGAGCAGATCGCGCGCAACGGCTTTGATGCGACTGAGCGACGGACCGGCGAACTGGCGGACCTCGCCGTCCGCGCCGACGGAAAAGCCGAGATGGCGCAATGCGAACCAGCGCCGCACCATCATGGCCCCGACGCTACCGACCACCGCGCCCGCGACGACATCGGTCGGATAATGCCCCATGACGACGACGCGGCTGACCGCGATCGCAAGCGCATAAAGCAGAAACGCCGTGCGTGCGCGCGGCCACAACGTGCCGAAGGCGACCAGCACGGCGAAGGCGGTGGTGGCGTGGCCTGACGGCAGGCTGGCAAATTCGGCATTCCAGCCAAAAAGATGAAACAGGGTGGGATCGATCGTCGTGCTTGCGGTCGGACGGCCGCGGCCGATGAGTCGCTTGATGATGGTGTCGAAGAGGCCCGGCACGGCGATCGCAGTGAAGAGGAAACCCACCCGCACCATGACGGCCGCCAAGACCAATTGCGATATGCGTGAGAGCGTCTCCGGCAGCGCAGCAAGCGCAAGAAAGAGAAGGCCGAGCGGCCACAGGAACCAGCCGGATTTGCCGAAGTCGGTGATCTGATCGAACAGCCAGATGATCGCGCTCGGCAGATGAGTAACGCCGCGCATCACCGGTCCGTCGATGAAGAACATGCCGAGCAGCAGGAGCACGAGACTTGTCACGGCGGCGGCGGCGACAAGGCGCCGATCGACGGGCCAGGGCTCTACCACGCGTCCGCGCACGGGGCGCGCGAGCAGCGCCAGCGCCACCTCGACATTATGCGCCGCGCGTCGCAACGCCGACGGCACGGCCGCAATTTCGCTGATCGCACTCATGGCATCGCCGCCGCACGAAAGATCGACAGCGCGACCGGCCTTCCGATGCTGATGTTGTAGCCGTCGACGCGCCCGCTCAGCTTATAGCGCAGGTCGAGGGCGTTGGCGCGCTGCGCAAAGGCAAGTTCGCTGCGCGCGTCAATCAATGCGAAGCGGCAGTCGCCGCCCTTGAGGAACACCGCGGCGCCGGCGCCGTCGGTGAAGCGCGTCTCGGTGCCGGTAAGGAACACCAGGCTCGGCTCCTCGTAGTAGCCGGTGGTCGCCACTTGCGGCTTGTCGCAGCCGCTGGCTTTCACCTTCTCGGCAATGAGCGCGCTGGGAAACAGCGCCGGCAGCAACGGGAAGGTGATTGCGTAAACGGTGATGGCGACGAGAACCGAGGCCGCCATGCCGCGCAGCAACGCACGTTCGGCGCCGTCGGCTTCATAGAGCCACCAGGCGAAGAGGCCGCAGATCGCCGCTGCTGCCGCAAACGGCCAGGCAACAAGACCGAGCTTGTGGCCGAAGACGATGAAGACGATCGGCACGGCGACGGCGATGAGGACGGGCAAGACGAACCAGCCCACCGCGCCGCGCGCAAGCCAGCGCGGCGACGAGAGCTGGCCTCCCTCAACGACACCGGCGATCAGAATGGCGATCGCGGGATAGAGCGGCAGCACGTAATGCGGAAGCTTGGTGGTAACCACCTCGAACACGAGCCAGGAGGGAACGAGCCAGGCGAGCAGGAATTGCGTCGCCGGCTCGCGCCGCGCCCGCCATACCGCCGGCGCGGCAAGACCCGCAAGCACCGAGCCCGGCCAGAACGTCACCCAGAACAGTAACAGGTAGTAGCCGGGTGGCGCGCCATGCGCTTCCTGGCCCGAGGCGATCTTTGCGAGCATGTCGTGGCCGACCGCCTGTTCGAAGAAGCTCGCGCCGGAGCGTTCAACGATGGCGACGAACCAGGGCAGCACCAGCGCCAGCATCCAGACAACGCCGCTGAATGGCCGCAGTGCCAGGAGCCAGCGCGCCGAGCGGTCGAGGATCGACAACGTAAGTGCCGTCAAGGCGACGAACATGGGAACGAGAGGCCCCTTGACGAGCACGCCCGCCGCGATCGCGGTCCACAGCATCGCCGGCATCGCCCAGCCGGCAGCCTTTGGTGCACGCCGCTGCGCGAGATAGATGCGCGCGAGCGCCCCCATGGCAGCGACCGAACAGGCCAGCAGCACCGCGTCGGTCTTGGCAAGGCGCGCTTCGATCCCGAGTTCGATGCTCGTCGCCATCATCAGCGCGGCAACGAGCCCCGCGCGAGAGCCGGTAAAGGCGAGCGCCGCCCAGTAGGTGAGCAGCACCGCGGAAATGGCGCCGACAAGCGAGGGCAGCCGGTAGAGCCAGATCGCCGTGTCGGCATTCGGCACGCCGAGCGCTCTGCCGGCTTCGACCCCCGCGGCTTGCAGCCAGTAGATGCCGACCGGCTTCTTGTAGCGCACCTCGCCCTGGAAGCGGATGTCGACGTAATCGCCGCTTTCCACCATCTGCTTGGTCGCCTGGGCAAAGCGCGCCTCGTCGCGGTCGACCGGGGGAATCCGGAAGAAGCCTGGGAGGAATGCGACCAGCGACACCGCGACAAGCATCGCGCAGGCGCGCGCAGGCGAGCCTGCCGCGTAATCGAGCAATGCGCTCAATCGCAAGGCCGGGCGGCGCGCCGACGCCGCTACTGAATGACTTTCCATTTTTTGTAGAAGATGTAGTTCGCGCTTTGGAAGAAGAAGTGCACGAGCTTGACAAACGGCCGCAGCAGGCTCGGGAACAAAGACGGGCGCAATACGTCGACGAACAGACAATAACGGATCTTGTCCGACTCATTGAACGACTGATGCATCAGCGTGTCGTCAAAAATGAACAGCTTGTTGTCCTTCCAGTAGCTGACCTTGTCGCCGACCACGATGTAGGCGGAGCGATCGTCAATGTCGTTCAAGTTATAGAGCACGCGCAGCGTCGGACGGATCGGTCCGAAGTGCTTGGACGTCGAAACCTTCTTGTTGAACACGGAAACGCCGATGGTCTGGATATAGCGCCAGCGTTCGTGGAAGGCTGGCGTCTTCAAGAAGGTGTCGACGTTCTCGCCGTACCATTTGAAGAAGATCATGGTGCGCTCGAGTTCCTTGATGCGCGCCTCGAGCTGGCCCGCCAGATTTTCCTTCTTGGCGACGTCGATGAGCCGCTCGACCTCGGCGCGGTACGGCGCCGGAAGATCCTCCAGCGTGTACACGCCCTTGTTGATGTAGGGCAGCGTCAGGATGTCGAGCAGGATGTTGAACGGCGCCAGCAGCCAGGTCGGCACGCCGTTGCCGAGGAAATACTGACGCAGCACAAAGGCGTCGAGCGGCTTGTTGCGCGCCACGTCATAGAGGCCGCACAGCGCGTAGAACAATGTCAGCTTGGGAAAAACGTAGGCGAAGACGAGCGCGGCGAGCCCGATGCCGGCGAACTTGATTTTCTTCTTCAACGCCAGCGGCTCTCGGCGTGGTGCAAGCTCGGCGCGGGTCTCGGGGGTGAGCGTCATGGGTCCGCTGTTTTTGCTGATTTGCGGCGCACAATAAAGAAAATTGCTTGCCCGCGATAGGGACTTAGCGTCGGCAAAAATGCCGGCGCATCAAGCGATTACTGTAGCCGCACCATGACGCTGTCGGCGGCCCCGCGGGCATCCATGACCGTCAAGCGCACAAAACCGGGGCCGTCAGGGGTGAAGAACAATGTGCGGCGGCGCTCCGGCGCCGCGATCGGCACGCCGTTGACCATCACGGTGAGCGGGGCAACGCCGCCGGAAATTTTCAGCGGCATCGAGTCCGGCTTCCCGCCGCCGGAAAGCTCAAGCCGCGCGCCGTCGGGTGGGAACATGATGCGCGGTGGCTCGCTTGCCGCGGCGACAGGCCCGTCTGGCTGGAAGCGTTGCAGCGGCGGCGGCAGGTGGTTCGTGGTGGCTAAAATGGCGCCCTTGGGCGCCGCCGGCAGCGGGGCGGGCGCAGCCTCGGCGCGGGCAAACGCATCGAACAGGATGGGCGCGGCGGAAGCGCGGCCGACAAGCCCCGGCACCGGCGCCCCGTCCGGCCGCCCCGCCCAGACGCCGATGGTCATGCGGCCATTAAAGCCGACCGCCCAGGCGTCGCGGTAACCGTAGGAGGTGCCGGTCTTGAAGGCGATGCGGCCGGGCACGGCGTTCTGCGGCGGCGGTGCACCGATCAGGATGTTGCCGACATACCAGGCGGCGACCGGGTCGAGCAGACGGCGCGGCGCCCCTTGCGCCACATCGGCGCGCTCGACAAGCGGCAGCGCCGAACCTTCGCGAGCTAGACCCGTGTACAGCATCACCAGATCGGACAGGCGGATGCCGACGCCGCCGAGACCCATCGCCAGACCCGGCGCTTCACCCTTGGGCAGGACGAGCGCGGCGCCGGCCTGCGTCAGCCGCGCGCTTAAGCGATTGACGCCGACCCTCCCGAGCACTGCGATCGCCGGGACGTTGAGCGAGAATTGCAGGGCGCGCCGCACGGTCACCGTGCCTTGAAACGTAAGATCGAAATTTTCCGGCGTGTAGCTGCCGTAGCGCACCGGTCTATCGTCGATCAGCGTTTCCGGATGGATGAGGCCGTCCTCGAAAGCGAGGCCGTAAATGAAGGGCTTGAGCGTCGAGCCGGGCGAGCGCAGCGCTTCTGTAATGTCGACCTGGCCGGCACGACGCGCGTCGAAATAATCGGCGGAGGCAACGCGCGCCCTCACCTCACCCGTTGCGTTGTCGACGGCAAGGATGGCGACGGAAATTTGCGGGCCGAGTGCGCGAGCGCGTTCGCGCGCAAGCTCTTGCAGGCTGCGCTGCAGGGCTGCTTCGATGGTGAGACGGTGGATGTAACGATCCGGTTCGGCGGCGACGACATGATCGGACGCATGCGGCGCCAAGACCGGTAGCGGCCTGCGCGCATGCGGCACCGGCTCCATCTTGGCGCGCGCGACCTCGTCGCGCGGCACCGCGCCTGCGTTGGCGGCGCGGTCGAGCACGCGGTCGCGCGCAGCCTTGGCGGCATCGGGATAGCGGTCGGGACGGCGCAGTTCCGGCGATTGCGGCAGCGCCACCAAGAGCGCGGCCTCCGCAAGCGACAGCTTGCGCGGTCCGTGGCCGAAATAGGCAAGCGAGGCCGCGCGGATGCCTTCGAGATTACCGCCGTACGGTGCAATCGAAAGGTAAAGCGCGAGGATCTGCGCCTTGCTCAGATCGTGCTCGAGCTCAAGCGCGCGCACGATCTGCCTGAGCTTGGCGCCGAAATCGCGGTGCTCGCGCGGCTCCAGCAGCCGCGCCACCTGCATGGTCAGCGTCGAGCCGCCGGAGACGATGTGGCCCTGGCTCAAAAGTTGCCACGCGGCGCGCGCCAGCGCCTCGGGATCGACGCCATAATGGATGAGGAAACGTTTGTCCTCATAGGCAAAGAGAATGTGCAGGAAGCGCGGGTCGACGTCTTTTTCGGTCGCCGGCAGCCGCCAGCGGCCCTCTTTCGTGGCATACGCGCGCAGCAGGTGGCCGTCGCGGTCGAGCACCACGTGAGAATATTCGAGGTGGCGGCCGAGCGGCGGCGGCCCAAGCGACCAGGCAAAGGCGCCGAGCGCCAGCGCGGCAAGCGCGGCGGCGCCGGCTGCTCCCGCGAGAACGATGCGCCAGCGCTTCATTTGCCCGCCGTGATCTCGACCGTGCCGGTCGCGGTGCGGCCGAAACGATCGGGCTGGTACATGTCCTCGACCTTGGCCTGCGGCAGCACATAGGTGCCCGGCGAGACCGCGCGCACCACATAAGCCACGGTGAACACGGGCGGTGAATCCTCGTGGCGCTCGAAGGCGGCGGTGAAGCGGTCGTCGCGGAATTCGGCACTCACCGGGTCGGCGGCATCGGCAATCCAGTCGAGTTTGCCGGTATCGCCCGAGGAAACAAGCTGCGGATTGTCGATCTCGAACCCCGCGGGCAGATAGTCGGCGACCATGACGCGGCCGAACTGCGGCTGCGGCTCGGTCACCTTGAGCACCACGACGAAGCGCTGGTTCTGCTTGGCATGCGTTGCGTCGACCACCGCACCGTCGAAGCTGTGATAGCTGCGCTCGATCTTGAATCCGGCCTCGGCGGCGGGCTCAGGATTGAGCGGCGCGCCGGACACGGACACTACCGCCTGTACGTTGCCGTCGCCGTTGTTGGTCACGGCAAACGGCGTGTCGAGCTCAGCGGCGCCGAAGCTGCGATAAAGCGCGCCCTTCGTCGCCTGGGCGGCGGCACTGAGCGAAATGGCGTTCATCTGCTTTATGAGCGCGCGGGCGGCGAGCACCAGCCAGGCATCCTCCTGCGTCGAGGTCGTTTTGGTCAGCGCACGTGCCTTGTCGACGCGCAGCACGGCGTCGTCGATGGTGCGCTCGCTCGCGTGCCCTTCCGAGGCGAGCGTCACCAGCGCCGCGGAGTCGCGCAGCGCCGAGCCATAATCCTCGCGGCCGAGATCGAGCTTGGGCTGCGGAGCGATTGCCGCGAGTGCGGCGAGATAGGCTTTGTCGGCGCGGGCTTTGTCGCCGAGCATGGCAAGCGCCGCGGCGATCTGCGCCTTGGCGATCGGCGTGACAAATTCGTTGAGCTTGACGTCAGCGTAATAGCGCAGGTCGCCGACCGGCGCCGCGCCGTTGCGCGCCAGCACGTAAAGCGCGTAAGCCAGTTCGCGGCCGCCGTCCTTGGCGGGATCCTGCGCGCGTGCGACGAAATTACGCAGGCGGTCGATGGCGAGGCTGAACCCCGCCTGCGGCACCTCGAACTTCCTTTCCCGCGCCCGGGTGAGGAAGTCGGTAACGTAGGCGTCGAGCCAGGCATCGTTGCCGCCGACCGACCATAGCCCGAACGAGCCGTTGGCGTCCTGCCGCGCGAGCAGGCGTTGGATGGCGTCGCGGATGCGCGCGTCGATGTCGGCATCGGGCGCAAGATGCGCCTGCGAGGCAAGCTCGTTGATATAGAGCATGGCCATGGCGCGGCTGGTCACCTGCTCGGAGCAGCCGAAGGGATAACGATCGAGCGCGTTGAGCAAAGTCGCCACGTCGAGCGAAGTGGAGATCGCAACCGAAAGCCCGAGACGCCCGGTGCCGGGCACGAAATCGGCAAATACGTCTTTGGAAAGCGTCAGCGTCTCGCCCTTGGCGAGCGTGCGCACGCTGCGCCGCGTCAGGATCTGCGTTGCCGGGCGCACGTCGAGCGCATAGGCGCGTTCGAGGGTAAAACCGTTCGGACCGGTGACGTTGACTTTCAGCGTACCCGGCCCCGCGCCGGACGCCGAGATCGGCACCGAAGCATGACTACGCTGCTTGGCGGCGAGCGTCAGGTTCACCGGCTTGTCGCTGCCGAGCTTCACGGTGCCATCCGCCGACAGCGCAATGCTGTAGTCGCCGGCCGCGCCCTCGACGTTGTCGAGCTCGAGTTGTGCGTTGCTGCGGTCGCCGGTGCGCAGGAAGCGCGGCACGGTGGCGGTCAGCACCACCGGATCGCGCACCACGACGTCGCCGGAGGCCTTGCCGATCTTGTCCTTGCTCCAGGCGACCGCCATCACCCGCACGGTGCCGGCGAAGGCGGGAATGTCGAAGACGACGTTGGCGACGCCGTCGGCGCCGACCCTGACGATGCCGGAATAGAGCGCGAGCGGCGGCTGCGTCGGCGGCGACGCGGATAATTCGACCGCGCCCATATCGCCGCCGGAACGGATGCGCCCGGCCGCACCCTGCATGCCGTCGATCAACTGCCCATAGATGTCGCGGATGTCGGCGGTCAGCTTGCGTTGGCCAAGATAATAGTCGTCGGGTGCCGGCGGTTTGTAGTTGGTGAGATTGAGGATACCGACGTCGACGGCGGCGACGACCACGCGCGCTTCATCGCCCGGGTTGAGCCCGACGATGTGCACCGGCACGGCAAGCGCGGTGCTCGGCCTGATCGTCGCCGGCATCGGCAGCGTGACGGCGAGCGTGCGCGCAGCGCGGTCGATGGAGAACCATTGCACGCCGATGGCGCGCCCGGGCATGCGCAGAGCTTTCTCGTCGAGCGGGCGGCGCAATGTGGCGACGAGATAGGCGCCCGTGCCCCAGTCCTTGCCGACGGTGAGCTGCAATTTCGCGGTGCCGGTTTTGACGTCCTGCGCCGTGCTCGACACCAGCCGGTCGGTGAACACGTTGAGCGTGAGTTTGCCGGCGGTGCGCGCGGTGACGGCGACGTTCATGACGTCGCCGCTGGCGTAATCCTTCTTGTCGAGCGCGATTTCCAGAAGGTCCGGCGTGTCCGCGGTCGATTCCGCATAGAAGCCGGCATCGAATTGCAACGAGGTGATCGCGCCGTTCGGCCCTGCCGCCGAAACTTCAAGACGGTAGCGGCCCCATTTCACCGGCAGCGACAGATGCGCCGGCCTGTCCGCGGTTGCATCGATCGAGCCGTCGGCGACTTTTTCCGTGCGCTTGACCGGCTCGAAATTCCATTCGCCGTTCTGCCGATACCACTGGTAGCTGGTTTCGATCCGCAGCAGCGAATAGCGCAGGCCCGATTTCGCAAGCAGCTTGCCGTCCGCGGAGACAAAGACCAGGTCGAAGTCGGCATTGGCGCCGTCTTCGAGCGAACGGCCGGAGAAGGCGGGCTTCACTCCGATCATGGCTGCGTCGGCGGCAACGGGCAGCGTCAGCTTGCGCTCGACGCCGCGGCCGCCGGACTCGGCCATGTTCATCGTCACCGTCGCCTGCAGCGGCCGCGCCGTCACCGGCACCTTGTCGAGCGCGACATTGAAACGGGCTTTGCCTTGCGCGTCGGTCTCCGGCAGATTGTTGAGATCCTGACGGACAGCAGTGACCTCGTCGTCGGCTAGGCCGAAGCTGTAGCCGGGAAAGCCGGCGCGTTCGGCGGCGGCCTCGACGGTCACGTCGCCGGTGAGTTCGAGCGCGGATGCCGGCGCGCCGTAGAGGAAATGTCCCTCGACGCTGAACGACGCCGTGCCGCTGCGCGGCATTTCCGTGGCCGCCGACTTGAGCTCAAATTCGAGGCGGTCGGGCACATAGTCCTCGACGAGGAAGCTCGCCTCGCCGACCGGTGGACGCTTGGGATCGGTGAAGGCGCGCACGCGCCAGGTGCCGCTCATTGCGGAAGCGACAAGCGGCACCGCCCAGGCGCGGCCGCCGAGACCTTGATCGGTAATGAGCGCGCGGCGATACTCAACGCCGTCCGGCCGTTCCATCACCAGCGTCAGCGCCGAGCCGGTGGCAGCCTTGCCGAGCGCGTCGCGCAACAGCGCCGTCACCTCGACGGTTTCGCCGGAGCGATAGACGCCGCGCTCGGTATAGACGAAGGCGTCGAGGCCCGTCGGCACCTCGCGTCCGGCGACGCCGCGGTCGGAAAGATCGAACGCGGGCGCTTTCAGATTCAAGAAGGCGTAATCGTTCGTCTCGATAGCGATGATCGCGGCGGGCTCCATGCCGCCCTCGCCGCGTGCAAGCCCCGCCTCGAAATGCACGAAGCCGTTGGCATCGGTACGCTTGGCCGCGAGCTGCTCGTTGCTGCGCGACATCAGGCGGATTTCGGTCTGCGCCTTCGGCTCGGCGCTGGCGAGCGAATGCACGAAGACATCGATGCCGTCGTGCGTCGTGTAGGCGGTGAGGCCAAGATCGGAGACGATGAACCATTGCGTGGCGAGCTGGTCGAAATCCTGGCCGAGGTTGCCCTTGGCCGCCGCCGTCATGGCATAGACGCCGGGCGCCAGCGTGCCGACGGCTTGCGCCACCGGAAACGCCGTCGTCACCTCGGTGTTGAGCTTTTGCTCGACGGCGATCTCGCCGCTCCAGACTTTGACGCCGCGGCTCGCGCCAAGCTCGCTTGCCTCGTAGCGATAGAGATTGCGCTGGAATTCGCGGCCGAGCACGGTGTCGATCAGGTTGCGGTCGCCGACGCGGTAGATGTCGATTTTGACCGCGTCGGTATTGACGCTGAGCAGCGGGATACCGCGCTGGCCGGTTTTGGGCAGCACATAGGCCTTGCCGGTGAAGCGCACCGAGGGCTTGCGGTCGCGCACGAAGATGGTGAACTGCGCCGATTTGGCGAGCGTCTCGTGTACGGTCGAGGGAAGCCCGGCACGCAAAGTGATGGCGTAGCGCTCGCCGTGCTTGAGGCCCTCGATGCAAAGCTGCTTGTCGTCGGTAGAGAGCGCCGGCCTGTCGATGCCGTCGATGGCGACGAAAGGTGAGAAATCGGTGCGGCCGCCCGGCAAGGCTTCCGAGAACTGGAAGCAGGCGCGCGGCGAGATGGCGTCCGAATCGACGGTATAATCAAGCAGGCGGAAGCCGTGTTCGGCGCGCAAGTCTTCATATTGGCGGCGCAAGTCGGCGCTCTCGCGAATGTCGAGTGCGATGCGCATGGCGTCGAGCGCCGGGCGCCATTCCTTGCGGTTCGCCAGCGCGCCGCCGAGCACGGCGAGGCTGTCGGCCTCCTCGCTGCGGTTTTGCGTGCGCCGGTAGGCGATGTAAGCGGCGGTCGAGCCGCGGTCGAGCAGCAGCGCCCGCTCGCGGTCGTCGCGCGGCTTGATCTGCAGCACCGTGCGGGCAAGCCGCAGCCAAGCCGCGGCGTCGTTCGGCGCGGCGGTGACCATCTGTCCGAGTATCAACATGCCGGTGCGGTAGTCTTTGCGCGCGAACGCGGCGTCGGCGTCGCGGCTTAACCTCGCGGCCGGCTTGGTCACCGCGCCGGCATCAGTCTTGATCTGCGCCTCGAGCTTGATCGCCGCCTCGTCGAGCTCCTTGCTCTCGAACGCCTTGCCGGCGGCGAAGGCCGGCAGCACGGCAAGGGCGAGCAGCGCGGCGACCAAGCCGGCGCGGACGGACGACACCATGGGGAAGCCTCCCGGAGACGACGCCACTTCACGCAGGCGGTGGCGCTTGCGTTCATTCCAGCGCACGAAGGTGTCGAGCGCGTGGCTGAGTGCCGATGGCGGCGGAGAGCGCCGGCGGCCAGCCCCTCTCTGAGTCACCTCAGCGCGTTGGGCATCAATCCTCATGTTTTACCTGAATTGCTGTAAAAAAGTACAGCAAAGCACTGAAGTGTCGAGTTATTTGGCTTCCTGTAGTCGCGGCATCGGCGTCGCCTTTTCCACCACGCGGGCGGCGCGAAGCACTAGCTGCTCGCCGCGCGGCGGCCCGACGACCTGCACGCCGATCGGCAAGCCGTTGCCGGCAAGCCCGCCCGGCACCGAAGCTGCCGGCTGCTGCGTAAGATTGAAGGGATAGGTGTAAGGCGACCAGTTGATCCAATTGTCGTCATAGCCGCTCTCCGGCTTGATGGCGCCGCATTTGAGCGCCGTGACCGGCATGGTGGGCGTGAGCAGCAGATCGTAGCGGCGGTGAAATTCGAGCATTGCCGCGTGGAGCGCATTGCGCCGGGTATAGGCGGCAAGATAGCTGACGGCGCTTACATCGCGGCCGCGCTCAGCGCCGGCGAGCAGCCCCGGATCCATGAGGGAGCGCTCGGCCGGTGCGACGGAATCGACAATGGCGGCGACGCCCGGCCACCACAGCGCCTCGATGATCTCCCGCGCCGCACCGAGCGGTGGGTCCGCCTCCTCGACGAGAGCGCCCTGCTCTTCCAGCGCCCGTGCCGCCCTCGCGGTAGCCGCTTCAATGTCCGGCTCGGGTTTTGCCGCGTCACCAAGCCGCAACGAGAGGGCGACACGCAAGCCTCGCACGCCGTCATCGATGCCGGCGGTGAAATCCTCCGCCGGCGCGTTCCAGGCGGTCATGTCGCGGGCGTCGGGACCGGAGATCGTCGACAGCAGCAGTGCCGCGTCGGCGACGCGCAGCGCGATCGGTCCCTGGTGCGCCAGCACGTTGAAGGGAGACGGCGGGTAAGCCGGCACGCGGCCGTAGGTCGGCTTGAAACCGAACACGCCGGTGAAGGCCGCCGGTATGCGCAAGCTACCGGCGCCGTCGGTGCCGAGATGCAGCACGCCGAGATTGAGCAGCGCCGCGACCGCGCCGCCGCCGGTCGAGCCGCCCGGCGTGTGCTCGGGATTCCATGGATTGCGGGTGATGCCGGTAAGTGGGCTGTGACACGCGCCGATCCAGCCATATTCGGGCATGGTCGTCTTGCCGACGAACACCGCGCCCTGCTCGCGCAGGCGCGCCACTGCCGGCGCGTCCTCGGGCTCGGGCTTTGCTGCGCCGGTGCGCGAGCCGCGCCGGGTCGGCTCGCCTTTCTGCAGGACGTTGTCCTTGATGGTGGTCGGCAGGCCATCGACTGCGCCGAGCGGCGCCTTCGCGCGCCAGCGCCGCTCGGAAGCCTGCGCGGCGGCAATGACCGCCTCCGGCTTGAGCGGCATGAAGGCGTTGTACTTGGCGTTCGCCGCGATGCGGGCAAGCGCGTCGCGCGCCGCCTCGACCGGCGACAGCGCGCCCGTCCGGTAGCCCGCAGCCAGTTCGGCGGCGGAAAGCTCTGCAATATCTGTCATAAAAAAGCGACCCCTTTCGGTTGCGCACCTTTCCACAGCGTCCCGCTCCGGGTAAACCGGCTTCACAACGAGCCCGTAGCTCAGCCGGATAGAGCACCAGCCTTCTAAGCTGGGGGTCGCAGGTTCGAATCCTGCCGGGCTCGCCAGCTTTCAGCAATGTGCGGTTTTGAACGCAAGGCCCGGTAGAAGCCTTCGGGCAACTCATCGTTAAGATTTTTGGAACACCAATATGGGGGGCTTCGTATTGGCATTCCCATGACAAAAACAACCGAGTCTTCGCCGCAACCGACCGAAGACAAGGCGGCGGCCGTCGAGGCGCCCCCGCTCGCGCCCGGCACCACGCCGGTCTGCTTCGTCGTGGACGAAGAGTCGAGCATCCGCCATTTTCTTTCGCTGGTGCTGCATGGGGCGGGCGTCGATACGGTCGAATTCGCCGACGGCGCTGCCTTCCGCAAGGCCACGACGGGCCGCGTGCCGGAAGTCATTTTCCACAACGTCTCGCTGGAATCGACCGACGCGATCGAATCCATTGTTGTGCTCGGAAAGCGCGGCTTCAAGGGCGCCGTGCAATTGATCAGCAGTCGCGGCGCTGCGGTGCTCGATCACGTCAAGACCGTCGGCCTGCAGCACAAGCTCAACATGCTGCCGGTGCTGAAGAAGCCCTTCGAAACCGAGGCGATCGTCAAGATTCTGCACGAGCTCAAGCTCGGCCTGCCGCCGGCGGTCGCCACGCGGCTCGATCTGCAGGAGGCGCTCGCCAATAACTGGATCGAGTTCTGGTATCAGCCGAAGATCGATCTACGAAGGAAACGCCTCGCCGGCGCCGAGGCCTTCGCCCGCGCCCGCCACCCACAGCACGGGATCGTGTTGCCGAACGCGTTCCTTCCCGGCGCCACGGAAGCAGCGATCGGCAAGTTGTCCGAGCTTGCGTTTGTCGCCGCGCTCAAAGCCGGCGCCAACTTCTCCAAGCTCGGCGTCAACCTGATGCTGTCGGTCAATATTCCGCTTACTGCGCTGCAGAGTCTCGCGGTCGAAGACCTGCTCAAAGCCAACCGTCCGCAAGGCGACAAGTGGCCCGGCCTGACCATTGACGTCGCCGAAGAAGACGTCGTCAACGATCTCGAGCGCGCGGCCGACATCGCCAAGAAGCTCGAGGCGCTCAAGCTCAGGCTTGCCGTCGACGGCTTCGGCCGCGCACAAGCGGCCTTCGCCAAATTGAGCGAATTTCCCTTTGCCGAAATCAAGCTCGCGCGTGCAATCGTCGCCGATTGCGGCACCGACCGGGTCAACGCGCCGCTATGCAAGAGCGCAATCGACCTTGCCCACAACTTCGGCCGCGCCGCGGTCGCCATGGGCATCGAGAAAGCGGCGGACGCCGTGGCCCTGGTCACCATGCGCTGCGATTTCGGCCAGGGCTATCTGCTCGGCCAACCGATGCCGGAAGAGCGTTTCCTGTCATTGCTGCGTCAGCGCACCGCAATGCAGAGCAAGGCGCCGGCTGCGGAAAAACAGCCGGCCTAGTGCGTCCAGGCGGCGCGGCGCTTGAAGGCGAAATTATCCGAATAGGAAATCGTGCGGCGCTCAGGAGCCTTCGCCTCGAACACCTGGTAGGCGATGCCCTGGCGTTGGCAATAGGCGATCGCCTCCTCCTTGGTCTCGAAGCGCAGCCGCAATTGCTGGCGCATGTCGCCGGATGAAGTCCAGCCCATCAGCGGCTCAACCTCGCGCGGCTCTTCCGGCTCGAAATCCAGCACCCAATCCTTGGTCTTGGCCTGTCCGGACTGCATGGCTGTCTTTGCCGGCTTATAGATGCGCGCTGTCATGAAAATCGCCTCAGGTCTCTCCAACACATCGGTCCGCCTTCGCCTTTGCCTCGGTGCGCTGCATTACCAAGCGGACCTCGCGGAGCGGAGGGTGGTCGGGGCGGCAGGATTTGAACCTGCGACCCTCTGCTCCCAAAGCAGATGCGCTACCGGGCTGCGCTACGCCCCGTCGATGGCGAAAGGGGTTACACGCTTCGTATGGCGGCAGCAAGGATCGGTCAAAACGCGTCAATGGCCGCGAAAAATGGCATGTGCAACCATGTCGCCCGGCTCGATGCCGAGTTTTTCCGCAGTACCGCCTGCTACCTCCAGCACCGCCCGCACCGGTCCGCCTGATGGAATGATACGCGTCGACATCGGCTGCGTGTTTGCCGCGATGCGCAGGATGCGGCCGTCGCCGCGAATGAAGATCATGTCGAGCGGAATGAAGGTGTTCTTCATCCAAAACGAGACCTCTTGGTCGCTGTGAAAATCGAACAACATGCCGTGGCCTTCCGGCAGTTCCTTGCGGAACATCAGGCCCTTCTCCCGTTCGGCCTCAGTGTCGGCCACTTCCACCGTGAAAGAGTGCACGCCGGTCTTGCTGGCGATCTCGAGGCTCTGCAGCGAAGCTGGGCGGGCCGGCGCTACGGCGAGCAGCACGACAACCAGGACCCATAGGCGGCTTGCATGACGCATGAGCCGGCCTTTACGCGGCCAAATGGCTTGCGACAACTGGAAAATCGACGATTTCGAAGGCTCGCCGCCGGCTAGTGCGAGGCTAGGCCGATCGGGCCGCCGTCCGGGCGAACCTCGGCGGCCATCAGCCCTTTCGGGCCCGACCCGAAGCGAACCAGCACCGTCTGCCCCGGTCGCAGCTCGGCGATGCCGTAACGCCGCAACGTCTCCATGTGCACGAAGATGTCCGGGGTGCCCTCGCCGCGCGTCAAGAAGCCAAAGCCGCGCAAGCGGTTGAACCATTTCACCTGGGCTCGCTCCAGGCCGGAGGTCGGCGTCACCGTCACATGCGTCCGCGGCGGCGGCATCTGCGCCGGATGGATCGCCGTCGACTCGTCCATCGACAGGACGCGGAAGACCTGCAAGCCCTTGGGGCGCTGGATGACCTCGCATACCACGCGTGCGCCTTCGTAAGCTGTCTGATAGCCGTCGCGGCGCAGGCAGGTCACGTGCAGCAGCACGTCCGGCATGCCATTATCGGGAATGACGAAGCCGAAACCCTTGGAGACGTCGAACCACTTGATGACGCCTGCCAATTCGATGAGATTGGCTGATGCTTCGTCGACGAGTTCTCGGACCGTCCCCGGTCGGAGATTGCTGCCAGGCATTTTTGATTCAATCCCGTCCGACGCCATGACGCCGTACGCCGCCGCTTTTCCGGGCGCCTCTTCAAGAGCGCTTCAACGAATCTTTCGCGATTCAAGATAACATTCGCCAGTGCGGCGGAAAGCGCAAAATTCGCTTGCACACAGCCCTGTGCACAGCGCAGCGCTGGCGAATCAGTGGGCGATGAATGGGCCGAGCACGTCGCCGATGTCGTGATGCACGACAAGATCGGCGATGTCGTCGAAGTCCGTCGGCTCGCGATTGATGATGACGAGCGTGGCGCCATTGCGTTTGGCCATCAACGGAAATCCCGCTGCCGGCCACACCACCAGCGAGGAGCCGACGGCGAGAAAAAGGTCGCATTGCATCGTGAGTTGCTCGGCGCGCTCCATTGCCGCAACCGGCATCGACTGGCCGAACGAGATCGTCGCGGTCTTGATGTAGCCACCGCAGTGGCAATCCGGCGCATGCCCGCCGCCGGCGTCGAAGCGCTCGCGGATCCAGGCAAGTTCGTACCGCTTACCGCACTCCAGACAGGCGGCGTAGGTGGTGTTGCCGTGCAGCTCGACAACGTCGCGGGCGGCGATGCCGGAGTTCTGATGCAGGTTGTCGATGTTTTGCGTCACCACCGCCGGCGTCTTGCCAGCGCGGTAGAGACTTGCCAGCGCCAGATGCCCGCGGCCGGGCTGCACGTGGCCAAACTGGTCGAGCATAGCGAAACGCCGCCGCCAGGTTTCGTCACGCATTTCTTGACTGGCGAGAAAAGCATCGAAAGGGATCGGCTGGTTCTTGGTCCAGAAACCGCCGGGCGAGCGGAAATCGGGGATGCCACATTCGGTGGAGATGCCGGCGCCGGTGAAAGGCAGGACAGATTTCGCCGCGCCGATTTCCTCGCGCAAGAGGCCGATGGCGGTTTCAAGGTCGGGTGCGATCATACTATATAATCTCGGGCCAACCGGCCGCCGCAAGGAGTTCACCACATGCGATATCTGCACACCATGCTGAGGGTCCGCAATCTCGATGCGGCGCTCGACTTTTATTGCAACAAGCTCGGCCTGAAGGAAACCCGACGCCGCGTCGACGAGAAAAACCGCTATACGCTCGTCTTTGTCGCCGGCGATGAAGATGTGGGTCTGGTCGAAGATAGCAAGAAGAAGGGGCGGCCCTCGCCGGAAGTCGAACTCACATACAACTGGGACACGGAGGACTATGGCGAGGCGCGCTACTTCGGCCACCTCGCCTTCGAGGTCGACGACATCTATGCAACGTGCAAAAAGTTGATGGACGCCGGCGTCACCATCAACCGCCCGCCGCGCGACGGTGTCATGGCTTTCGTGCGCTCGCCGGACAAGCACTCCATCGAATTGCTGCAGAAGGGTCAGGCCAAACCGCCGCAGGAGCCGTGGAAATCCATGCCCAATACCGGCAAGTGGTAAGCGGCGACCCCTTGCTTGCCGCGGCAAGCTCTCTATACCGTGTTTTTATTCAGCGCCCTTCGTCTAGAGGCCTAGGACATCGCCCTTTCACGGCGGTAACAGGGGTTCGAATCCCCTAGGGCGCGCCATTGTTTTTTATCCTGTTACGGCAGTTTTACGCGTTTTGCCGAACTTGTTACGAGGTCCCTAAGGTGCAAACCGGCTATTTTGGCGTTATTGCGCTGTGGCTGTTTGTCTGGAGCATCGGCCCGTGGTGAAAACCAAGAACGTCGTCTCAGCGCTGAGGCGCGACGCCTTCTACGTCCTGAACGCCGTGATTGCGGTTTTGTTCATCGCTTTTGCCGCCCTCGCTCTGGCCGCCGCCATCTACGATCTGCTGCCAATCCGCCACTAAAGGCCGGATTGAAGGCGATTTTGGCCGGCCCGTGGTTAACGGCCTTCGGCCGCCGTTCGATACCCCTAGACATGAATTGTTCAGACTGAGATCATAGCTTTGTGGCAGCCGACAATTGACGTTTGGGAGCGTTCCGGTGAAATCGGGCCGACGCGCGCTTCTTGTCTCCTCGCTGCTTGCCAGCGCGCCGCTGATGGTCGCGGCGTGGGCCGCCACAAGCACGCCTGCGGCCGCAGACGACTTTCATTTCGGCCGCGGCTCGCCGCCGCCTTTCTTTTTTCCGATCTCTCATCGAGGCGACCACGGCTGCGACGACATCTCGCCGTCGCGCCCGCCTCATCATGACTGTGATCATGACCACGACCATGACCACGATCATGGCCATGACAACGATCATGCGTATGGCTATGGCTATGGCTATGGCTATGGCTATGGCTATGGCTATGGCTATGGCTATGGCTACGACCATGACCACGATCATGATTACGATCATGGCCAGGCGAGCGTGTTAGCACCCGCCGTTGCGTCGACGACATCGCAGACGACAGTCACGACCAGCGCTCCGGCGCTAGTCGTCTCGACACCCCCCGCCGTCACATCGACGACATCAAAAACAACGCCGACGCCGGTCGTCAGCGCGCCTGCAGTTGTCGTGTCGGCGCCCGTCGTCACAACGACAACGGCGAAACCGACAACGCCGACGCCCGCGGTCAGCGCCCCAGCGGTTGTCGCCTCGGCACCACCACCCCCTGTCACGTCGAAACCGACGACGCCAACGCCCGCGGTCAGCACCCCGGTGGTCGCATCGCAAACGACGACGGATACCAAGACTTCACCGCCCGAGCCGACGACCGCGGCGTCAAAGATGACGACGTTGATATCCGCGCTGACCTCTCTCTTAAAGAAATAAAGCTAAGCGGCCGTGGCGATGTTGGCGCCGCTTAGCGCGGCGGATAGGCGTGCCTGCGCCCGTTGAAATCCTCAATCACGTAATGCGCGCTGCCGTTTGACCCGGCGCGCTCGAGATAATTAGGCCCGACCGGGGATTTGCCGTGGCCGCCAGGAATATCGAGCACATAGGCCGGCTGGCATAGGCCGGAGTTGCGGCCGCGCAGGCCCCGCATCAGCGCCTGCCCGGTCTCAATATCCGTGCGCAGATGCGACGTGCCCGGTGCCAGATCGGCGTGATGCAAATAGTAAGGCTTGATGCGACACTCGACGAGGGCTCGCATCAGCCCGCACATCGCCTCAGGCGTATCGTTGACGCCGGCGAGCAGCACCGACTGACCGAGCAGCGCAAGGCCGGCGTCGGCCATGCGCGCGCAAGCCGCGCGCGCCGCATCGGTCAGCTCGCGTGCATGGTTCACGTGCACGGCGACATAAGTGGCCTTGCCGCTTGCCTTGATCGCCCGAACCAAATCGGGCGTGATGCGCACCGGCTCGGCAATCGGCAGTCGCGTGTGGAAACGCACCACCTTGACGTGGGTGATGGCGCCGAGCGCCTGCAAGACCGCGCGCAATCGCCGCATCGAGAGCACCAGCGGATCGCCGCCGGTCAGGATCACTTCCCAGATTTCCTGGTGACCGCGGATATAGTCGAGCGCCGCAGCAAGAGCTGCACGCGACAGAGTCTCCGGCTTGCCGACGGTCTCACGGCGGAAGCAGAAGCGGCAATAAACCGCGCAAGTTTGCGTCAGCTTGAGCAGCACCCGGTCGGGATAGCGGTGCACGATGCCGGGCACGGGTGAGTGCGCATCGTCGCCGATCGGATCGGCAAGCTCGTGCGCGCCTATCTTAAGCTCGCGCGCGTCGGGCACGAACTGCTTGGCAATCGGGTCTTGCGGGTCGTCGCGGTCGACGAGCGCGGCAAGCGCGGGCGGCAGCGCAACCGTATAGCGAGCGGCGACCGCTTCGAGCGCCGCCACGCGATCTGCCGGCACCAGTCCCGCATGGCGCAGTTGCTTCGGGCTACGCAGCGTTTGCGTTTTTGCCATTGTCATGCCTTTCCTAAGTTTCGGTGACCGGCGTCCAGATGACCTGATCGATGCGCTGCGCACCGGTTGCCAGCATCACCAGACGATCGAAGCCCAGCGCCACGCCGGACGTCGGCGGCATCACTGCGAGCGCATCGAGAAAATCCTCGTCGAGCGGATAGTGCTGGCCGTAAATACGCTGCTTGTCCGCCATTGCGTGCTCGAAGCGTTTGCGCTGCTCGGCGGCGTCGGTCAACTCACCGAAGCCGTTGGCGAGCTCGATGCCGCAAATATACAATTCGAAACGTTCGGCCACCTTATCGTTCTTGGCCCGCGCCAGCGCCGCCGCCGGCAACGGATACTCATGTAATATTGTGGCGCGGCCATTGCCGAGATGCGGCTCGATGCATTCGACCAGCACCCGGCTGAAAATATCGCTCCAGTCGTCGCCGGTGCCGATGCCGACGCCCGCCCCCACCGCGGCCTCGGCAAGACGTTCGCGATCGCCTCGTCCGCCATGCACCGTCGCCAAGAGATCGATGCCGGCGCGGCGGGCAAACGCCTCAGCAACCGTGACCCGCTCCGGCTCGGCGAAAGGATCAGCCTCTCGGCCGCGAAATGCGAAACGCGTGATCCCGGCGACGCGCGCTGCTTCCGCCATCACGCTCGCGCAGTCGTCCCACAGAGCCTCGTAGGGCTCATTCGCCCGGTACCATTCGAGCAGCGTGAATTCCGGGTGATGCAGGCCGCCGCGCTCACGGTTGCGGAATACCCGGGCAAAATCGACGATGCGCGGCTCGCCAGCGGCCAGGAGCTTCTTGCAGGCAAATTCTGGCGAGGTGCGGAGATACAAGCGGCGCCGCTCATCGCCAGGGCCGATGAGCTCGCTGGCAAAGGCGTGCAGATGCGTCTCATTGCCGGGGGAAACCTGCAACACCGACGTTTCCACCTCGATGAAATCGCGCGCGGAAAACCATTGCCGCAACGCCGCGGTAATGCGGTTGCGCGCCAGCAAATAGGGGCGGCGCGCCGCATGCGCGCCGGGACGCCAGAACGGTTGGCCTTGCCGCACGGTCAGCCCGGCAATAGATGACGCGGGACACTCTGGCGCCGGCCGCGAAACTTTGTATGGTGCGCGCCGAAACCGTCGCCCGCCTTCGATTCAAGGACAAAAATCGTGAAAGTCATCGCTTCCTCACTGCGCAAAGGCAATATCGTCGATCTCGACGGCAAGCTCTACGTCGTCCTCAATGCGGAAAACTTCCATCCCGGCAAGGGCACGCCGACGACACAGGTCGATATGCGCCGGATTTCCGACGGCGTGAAGACCCAGATGCGCTACAAGACCACCGACCAGGTCGAGCGCGCCCATGTCGAAGACCGCGAATTCTCCTACCTCTACAAGGACGGCGACGGCTTCCATTTCATGAACCAAGAGAACTACGAGCAGATCCAGGTGCCGGCGGACATCGTCGGCGACTACGAAAAATATCTGCAGGAAGGCATGGTGGTGAGCCTCGCCACCCACGAAGGCGTCCCCGTCTCCATCGAGATCCCGCAAAAGGTGACGCTGGAGATCACCGAAACCGAGCCGGCCATGAAAGGGCAGACCGCGTCCGGGTCGTTCAAGCCGGCGATGCTGTCAAACGGCGTGCGCACCATGGTACCGACCCATATCACCGTCGGTACCCGCGTCGTGGTGTCGACCGCCGACGGCTCTTACGTCGAGCGCGCGAAGGACTAGCTCCAACCGCGCTGTCGATTTCAAGAAATCGCCCTGATTTCGCCGCGCAATCGCACGCCGCCGCTTTAGACGACGGCTTGCCGCTGGGGCGGCGTTATCCGGGGAGTTCAAATCAATGATGCCGCGTTCGATCGCCGCGCTGTGCGGCGCTGCGCTGTTTGTTGCCCTGCCGCTTGCGGCGAACGCTCAATCGGGTATCGCCTCGGTTTACGCTTACTCAGGCGGTGAGACGGCAAGCGGCGAACACGCTTCTCCGCAGGCGATGACGGCGGCGCACAAATCGCTGCCATTCGGATCGAAAGTGCGCGTGACCAACTTGCGCAACGGACACAGTGCGGTCGTGCGTATTAACGACCGCGGGCCCTTCGTGCGCGGTCGCATTATCGACGTCACACCGGCGGCGGCGCATGCGCTTGGCTTCAGTGGACTTGCCCCCGTCAAGGTCGAGGTGGTCCACGGCTAGCGGCGCGCGCTTCGGTTCAGACCCTGACGCTTGCGCGCAGTTCCTTGGGGAAAAGATCGTCCGGTGTCAGCCTTTGCGCCGTGATGCCCTGCGCGTGTGCGAAGCGGCAATAGGCGTCGAGCGTCTTGCGATTGGGCTCGAGGCCATAGGGGAACGGGTCCGCACCGAAGCCTTCGCTCCACTCCGCGGCGATCGCCGCCGCCCAAGGCACCGGGATGCGCGATGCGGTCAGATCGCGGATGCGGTCGAGGCTGCGTTGCTTCGCCTCCTCGAAAGCCTTGTAGAGGTTCATTGCCACCCACGGATAGCGCTCGAACACGGCGCGGCGCATGGCAATGACATGCATGATCGGAAAAATACCGGTCGCCGCGTAATATTTCTTTTCTTCGGTGCGGTAGTCCGGGAAAAGCCGCACCACCTTCCCCTCCCCTTGCGTGAAGGCATCCGGCACGCGCGCGGAGATCGCGGCGTCGAGCTCGCCCGACAGCAACATGGCGCTGATGCTGCTGTCGCGTCGCGAGCTGTAATCGATGCCGTTGGGCAGTACGAACTCGACCTTCTCCTCGCGCCCGGCCTCGTTCATGCCCGCCTGCACCCATTTGATCCTGGTGAGATCGACGCCGGCCGTTTCTACGAGAAAACCCCGGGCATAGATGCCGGCGGTCTGCGCCCATTCGGGGATGCCGACGCTTTTGCCTTCGAGGTCCTTCGCCGATTTGATGCGGCGATCGGTACGCACATAAAAAGCCGAATGGCGGAACACCCGCGAGGGAAACACCGGAATGCCGATGAACGGCGAATTCCCCTGCGAGGCGAAGCCGATGAACTTGCCGAAGGACATCTCCGAGACGTCCCATTCGCGGTTCTTGATGAAGCGGAAGAACACTTCCTCGACCGGCAGGGTAAATCCGGTGAGCACAATACCCTCGGCGCGCACCACGCCGTTGATCAAGTCGCGCACATGATCGTAGTCGGTGGTGGCGAGCGTCAGATGCAGCTTAGCCGTGCCGCCGCGCTCGATGATTTCGACCTCGCGGTCGGCACCAGCCGCGCCCAGTTTGCCCGCTTCGTTGACGTTCATTTCCACGCTCTCTGACCGTTCCCGCCCATCCACATTACCCCAGCGCACACGCCTTGTATGCGGGCGGACGATGCCTTTAACTCTCGCGCCGGCGGAGTTGGCACGAGGAGCGAGGTCTTTTTTGCTGAAACGAGCCGTTCTCGTTGGGCTTGTTCTGTTCGCCGCCGGTGCCGCCGCGGCGTCGGAGATGGAAAGCCCGACCATCACGCTAAGCGCCGTTGACTGGGAAGGCGCGGCGGCAACCTTGCCGGAGCGCGGCGGCGCAACACCCACCGAGGCGTTTGCCAAGCTCAACGCGCTCACGGCCAAGCGCTTTGCCGGCATCGCCAGGAGCAGCGTGCCGGTGCTGCTGCCCTTCGATGTCGACGCATTCCGCAAGGACGTCGCCGACGGCAAGGCTGACGCGGAAACCTCAGCGGCCTATTTCGGCGGCTTTCAGCCGACCAAATTCTTCCTGCCCGGGCCGGCCGGCTATGACGCGACCTTCACCATCAGCCCGGACGCGGCCGGAATCAAAACCCACTTCGATAGGCCGATCGTCGCCGAGATTTCCGGCGCCGCCTTCCTCTACGACCTCGACGGCCCCGACCACCAGGAGGTGTTTCCGCCGAGCAAGGAACTGGAGGCGCTGTTTCCCGGCATGCGCCGCATCCTGCGCGAGGCGCATGTGCGCTATGCCTTCACCCGCTTCGGCGTGCCTTACGTGCTGTCGATCCAGTGCTACGACCAGCGCCCGAGGGGCCGCATCCTCACCTGCAAGCAGGCCGACCCGATCGCGGAGAAATTCCTGCGCCAGTTGCGCCTTGCCGGCGGCACGCCGATGCCGATCAAGCAGCCGATATTCGATCTCAGCCGACCGGCAGGAAAATCCGATTTCACCTATTACAGCCCCGGCGACCTGATCGAGAACACCGGCTGGCACAAGCTGCCGGGCCGCGCCGACAATCACGTCTACGCGCGCGTACGCTTTCCCCTCGCCGACGCGCCGGCCTACGTGAAGTCGCAGTCCTTCATGCCCTGGGGCGACTGCTACCGCACCGGTGTCGTCGGCCGTCTCGGCAAAAAGGGCGCGCCCTATCACTGCAAGCTCAACGACAAGCCGCTGGTGTTCGATGAATCCGCGGCGGAGAATTTCACCTATCCGTGGCGCGACAATTTCTGCGAGCTGCGCGATTTCCTCGTCGGCCAGTGTCCCGGCGGCTACGGCCACCAGGGCGAGGACATCCGCCCCGGCGACTGCGTGCTGGAAAACGCCGAGGCCGACCGCTGCCTGCCCTATCAGCACACGGTTGCCGCCGTGCATGACGGCATGATCCGCCGCATGCCCGGCAATCTCGGCGCTTACATCGTCGTCAACGATGCCAACGACCATGTACGCTTCCGCTATCTGCACATGAATCCGCAAATGCTCGATGCCGACGGCGTATTGAACGGGCGCCAAGTAAGCGAGGGCGAGATCATCGGCAAGGTCGCGACTTGGGGCGATTACGAGCGGGGAACCTCCTACCACATCCACTTCAACATTCAGGTGTTCACCGACGTCGGCTGGGTCTGGGTGAACCCGTATATGACGCTTGTCGCCGCCTACGAGCGGCTGATCGGCGGCCGCGGCGCCGAGATTCCGCCAGGCGCGCCCGCGCCGCCGGTTCCCGACAAACCACCGGTGATCTTGCATCCGGAGCCGTCAGCAACCGCCGATGCGACGCCGCTGCCGCCGATCAGGGTCGAGCAAAAAACGAAGGAACCGGAAAAGCCGACGCGCCGCCCCCGTCGAACGCGGCATAAGGCCGAATGAGCCGCCGGCCGTTTGTTCGCCGGACAGCGCCGACTAGTATGGCGCATGACGCGATTCTGCGCCGATCACCCGCCGCATTTGAACCGCCGCGCCTTTGTGACGCTGGCGCTCGCCCTTGCCACACCCGTGTTCGCGGCACCGTCCGCTTTCGCCCGCTGGGTGGAGGCTTTTCGCGCGCAGGCGTTGCGCCGCGGCATCTCGGCGCAAACCTACGACCGCGTGATGGGCTCGCTCATGCCCGACACCAGTGTCTTCGCCGAATACCGCGCACAGCCGGAGTTCACCGAGCAGTTGTGGCAGTACATCAATCGCCGCTGCTCGGAGTGGCGCGTCATCACCGGGAAGGAGCGCGCCAGGGACTATGCCGGCTTGCTGTCGCGCATCGAGAAAGACTACGGCGTCGACCGCTACATCATGCTCGGCCTCTGGGGCATGGAGTCCTCGTTCGGCGACGTGGTGACCAATCGCAAATACATGCGCCCGGTTCTCCCGGCGCTCGCCGCGCTCGCCTGGCGTGAGCCGCGCCGGCGCCGTTATTGGGAAACCGAGTTGCTCAACGCCCTCGCCATCATCGACAAGGGGTGGGCGCAGCCCGACGACATGATCGGCTCATGGGCCGGCGCCATGGGTCACACCCAGTGGATGCCGGAGGTTTGGCTGCACATGGGCGTCGATTACGACCATGACGGCCGGGTCACCCCTTTCGGTAAGCCCGACGACTCGCTTGCCGGCACCGCGCGCTATCTCGCCGAGCGCGGCGGCTACCGACGCGGCGAGGCCTGGGGCTGCGAGGTCACAACACGCGGCCGCGAAGCGCGCGGCTGGCGCAGCTATGAGCAATGGCGCGCGCTCGGCATCGAGCGCGCCGACGGCAAGCCTTATCCGCGGCCGGCCGACCGTGTGCGGCTGTGGATACCGGTGCGCGGCGGTCCCGCTTTTCTCGTCGGCCAGAATTTCCACGCCGTCTACAGCTACAACCCCTCGACGAGCTACACCCTCGCGCTCTGCCACCTCGGCGACCTCATCCGCGGCGACCCGCCGTTCCACAAGCAGTTCCCCGGCGGCGAGCGCGCGCCGACGCTCGACGAGGTCAAGGAAATCCAGCGCCGGCTCAGCGAGCAGGGCTACAAGATCGACGGCATCGACGGCCGCACCGGCAGCGACACCGTCAAGGCAGTGCTCGCCTATGAAAAAAAGGTCGGCATGGAGCCGGCCGACGGCTATGTCGGCCTGAAGGTGCTCGCCCGGTTGCGCCAAGCGAGCTAGGCCGCGAACTCATGGCTAGGCTCGAAAGTCTGCTTTCGGGGCGAAGGGGAAGTCGGTCGTGAGGTAAGACGTGATGACCTGCTCGAAAATGACCCGTAGCGGACATTAGCTCACCGGCGTTGACGCCGATTTTATGCGCGCGGGGCGTGCTGTGCCGATACGATGCCCGCCGAACCTCGGTGCATGCGATGCAACGGCGGGACTTCATCTCGGTGGTCGGCGGAGCAGCCGCGTGGCCGCTGGCGGCGCGTGCGCAACAGCAGGCGACCCCTGTGGCCGGTTTTCTCGGCAGCGGGTCACCGAACTTAGACGCTTTCCGAGCAGCCGCAGTTCGACAGGGTCTGGCTGAAGCCGGGTACGTCGAGGGACGAAATATCGCGTTCGACTACCGTTGGGCGCAGGGACAGTATGAGCGGCTGCCGGCGCTTGCCGCCGACCTGGTCCGTCGCAAGGTCGCTGTCATTATTTCGATAGGCGGCACAACTTCAGCCATTGCAGCCAGGTCGGCGACGACCACCATTCCAATTGTGTTCGCTACCGGCGGCGATCCGATCAAGTTGAACCTCGTTGCCAGTCTGAGCCGCCCCGGCGGCAACGTCACCGGCGTAAGCTTTCTGACGAACGCCTTGGTCGCGAAACAATTTGAGGTTTTGCATGAGGCGGTCCCGCAAGCAGCGCCGATGGGTTTTCTTGTGAATCCCGAAAATGCAAATGGCGAAGGCGAAACCCGAAGTGTGTTGGCAGCGGCGAAATCGATTGGGCAGAAAATGGTTGTCGTGCAGGCCCACACGGACAACGAGCTAAATGCGGCGTTTTTAATGCTGGCTCAACACCACGTAGGCGCTCTCGATATCGCTGGCGATGCTTTTTTCTTGAGCCGGCGAGACAAGCTCGTTGAATTCGCCGCGCGTCAACGACTACCCACGATCTATAACCTTCGAGAGTATGCAGTAGCCGGCGGTTTGATGAGCTACGGCACCAGCATTACCGAAGCGCATCGCATCGCCGGTCTCTATGTTGGGCGGATTCTCAAGGGAGAGAAGCCGGCTGATCTGCCGGTCCAGCAATCCACCAAAATCGAACTGGTCATCAATCTCAAGACCGCAAAGGCGCTTGGCCTCGCCATGCCGCCATCATTGCTTGTCCGCGCCGACGAGGTGATTGAATGAGGCGGCGCGAGTTCATCACGTTCCTCGGCGTCGCGACGGCTGCGTGGCCGCTTGTGGCGCGGGCGCAGCAACCTGGACCGATGCGGCGCATTGGCGTTCTCTTGAATCGGTCGGCAAGCGATCTGGAAGGGCAGGCTCGCCTCGCTGCATTCCAACATGGTCTGGAGCAGTTAGGTTGGAACGACGGCCAAAACGTCCGAATCGACGTTCGTTGGGGCGAGGACAAATTCGAGCGCGAACATCGATATGCTGCCGAACTGATCGCGCTTTCGCCGGATGTCGTGCTCGCGAGTGGCACCTTGAGCTTGTCCGAGCTGCAACGTCTCAGCCGCACCGTGCCAATTGTTTTCGCCGCCGTCTCAGACCCAGTGGGCGCCGGCGTCGTCGAGAGTCTGGCGCATCCCGGCGGCAACGCCACTGGATTTATGCTGTTTGAATACAGCATGAGCGGAAAATGGTTGGAGCTTTTACGGCAAATGGCGCCGCACTTAACGCGCGTGGGTGTCTTAGGCATGGCCAACGTTCCGACCGTGCCGGCCGCGTTCGCCTCCATTCAAGCCACGGGTCAATCACTTGGCATTGAGGTGCGATTATTTACGCTTCATAGCGCGGGCGACGTGGAACGCGCCGTCACCGTGTTCGCAGCGCCGAACGTGGGCTTGATCGTCGAGACAAGCGCCTCTGGTTCGATTCATCGAGATATGATCATTGGACTAGCGGCTAAGCACAAGCTGCCGGCGATCTACGTCTATTCGTTCGATGCGCTTGAGGGCGGATTGATCGCCTATGGCCCCGACCCGGTCGAGCCCTTTCACCGGGCGGCGGGCTACGTCGATCGCATCCTCAAGGGCGAGAAAGCGGCCGATCTGCCGGTACAAGCGCCGACCAAGTACGATCTAGTGATCAATCTCAAGACGGCCAAGGCCCTGGGCCTCACCGTGCCGGCGCCGCTGCTTGCCCAAGCCGAAAGGGTGATCGAATGAGGCGGCGCGAATTCATCACGCTCCTCGGCGGCGCGGCGGTTATATGGCCGCTTGCGGCGCGGGCGCAACCTCATCGGCCTGTAATCGGATTCCTTGGCAGCACATCGCCTAACGAGTACGCGATCCGTCTGAACGCGTTTCTTATGGGATTGAAAGAGGCGGGATACGTTAACGGCCAAAACGTCCACATCGAATATCGGTGGGCGGAAAGCCAATATACGCGGTTACCGGAGCTTGCGGCGGAACTCGTTCGCCGTCACGTTGCTGTGCTTGTCGCTGGCGGCGGCACTCCCACGGCTGTTGCGGCCCACGCGGCAACTTTAACTATCCCGGTGATCTTCGCGGTTGCGGTAGACCCGGTCAAAGTCGGATTAGTTGCTAGTCTGATTAAGCCCGGTGGGAACATGACGGGCGTGACCGACTTAGACGTCGCGGTTGGTCCGAAGCGGCTTGAGCTGCTACGCGAATTACTACCCAAAGCGACCGCAGCCGCTGTCCTGATAAATCCAAACAACTCCACTCTCGCCGGCTCGTTCCTGCAAGCTGTAAAGCCTGCGGCTCAGGCCATCGGACTTCAAATCCATATACTGAAAGCAAGCACCGAATCTGAGATTGATGCGGCATATGCAGTTTTGGCCAAACTGCGAGCCGATGCGCTGCTGATTATGCCCGACGTATTTTTTAATAGTCGCAGTGCACAACTTGCGGCGTTATCGCTTCGCCAAGCGGTGCCGACAATCTATCAGTTTCGCCCGTTCGTCGCCGCCGGCGGCCTGATGAGTTACGCCAGCGACCAAATCGAATACTATCGTCTGGTTGGCAATTACACTGGAAAAGTTCTCAATGGCGAAAAGCCAGCCAATCTACCTGTCCAGCAGGTCACCAAAGTCGAACTGATCATCAATCTTAAAACCGCCAAGATGTTTGGCCTCACCGTCCCATTACCGTTGCTCGGCCGCGCCGACGAGGTCATCGAATGAGGCGGCGTGATCTCATCACGTTCCTCGGCGGCACGGTGATGTGGCCGCTTACCGCGCTCGCTCAGCAGGCGGGCAAGCTGCCGACCATCGGCGTCCTGGGCGTCGATCTTACCGGCTGGGCTCCGTGGACGGCCGCTTTTGTGGCACGACTTCATGAACTCGGCTGGATCGAGGGCCGCACCGTCGCGATCGAGTACCGCTGGGATGAGGGACGTGACGCTCGCGACGTCGAGATCGCGGCCGAATTCGTCCGTCAGAAGGTCGACATCATTCTCGCGAATGGCAAGAGCGTCGAGGCAGTA
>Ga0335083_10000999_pt1 | contig 40123 bp, 41 predicted proteins | sample Lox_Sample_42_FD_206716 | JGI IMG/M metagenome (GOLD analysis project Ga0335083, IMG submission 206716) | Soil microbial communities from Loxahatchee National Wildlife Refuge, Florida, United States - Lox_Sample_4.2 | ecosystem: Environmental > Terrestrial > Soil > Wetlands | place: USA...
CTTTTGGATGGGTTCTCATCAAGCCACCTTGGAGGAGGATGTTACTCTCTTCAACGGTCAAACCTCTTCAAGTCTCACTGGTCGAACCAGTGGCTTACCTGAAGGACAGTTACAGCTTTGGGTGAACACAGACGGGATCAGCAAGCCGTTCTCTGACGTGCTGAACGCCATCTTGATCAGGAAGAGGGTGGAACATGAGAGCGGCCTGAAAACATTGACTCCTGCTGTGAGGAGCGCTTGCGCAACGCTCAAAAACTCATGGCCCGGCACAAGGCAAATCATCTGAGGACGCTTTATGTAGCCGCGCATTAGAAAACGTAGAAATTTGAGCAGAGCCGGTCGAGATACCAGTCAGCATCATCGCCGCAGGCGGTGTTGGTTTGGAATATCATCGCCGCAGGCGCCGTCAGGAACAAGCCCAAGTTTGATAGGATGGCGTCCCCGGAGGTGTCACAGGAGAACCCCGGTTGTTTGCGCAACCGGGGTTTTTCATTGGTGGCCCCGATCAAAAGACCGAGACCTCCCAGCAAGCGAGAGTCATCCTGTCATGATCGGCGCCGGTTGTCCAGCCCTCCTTCTCCGAAGCGGTGCCGGCGGCGTGTTCCTCAGTCTTTCGTCAGCGCGTGTGTCACTTCTCTTCCTGCGGGGCGGTGTTCTATCTCTGCCGCCACTGTGATCGGGGACAGCGTTATTGCAGTTCCCGCTGCCGTGAAAAATCCCGCCGCCTGCAGCGTCGCGAAGCCAACCGCCGCCATCAGCAGAGCCCCGAAGGGCGGCTTGATCATCGGGATCGGCAGCGTGCCTACCGCCGCCGCTTGCGGGCGCGCGTGACGGATCAATCTTCTCGGCTTGGCTCCCCCCATGCGAATCTGCTCGTGCCTCCGGTACCGGAGCTGGATTTTCTCCCTTCCCACGGCGCCGGAAACACGTCGGGCTGGGTTGTTTGTCAGATTTGCGGACGCCGAGGGCGCTGGATCGATCCCTTCGCGGGGTGAAGCATGATTTCCAACGAGCAAGTCGCCCGGATTCGTCATCTGTTTCACGCGGAGCACTGGAAAATCGGCACCATTGCCGCTGAATTCGGGTTTCACCCCGACACGGTCCGGCGGGCGCTCGAAACCGATCGCTTCGCGAGCAACCCGAAGCGCTCCCGCCGGTGCCTTACCGCACCCTATCTCGATTTTCTGCGCCACACCTTGCAGGAGCATCCCCGTCTGCGCGCCACGCGACTGTTCGAAATGATCCGCTCCCGGGGCTATCCGGGAAGTGTCGCTCAATTGCGCCGCGTGGTGGCAGAAATCCGCCCCCCCAGCCGTGAGGCCTTCCTTCGCCTCGCCACTTTTCCCGGCGAGCAGGGCCAGGCCGACTGGGCCCACTTCGGCGAAGTCACCCTCGGGCATGCCCGCCGCCGCTTGTCCGGCTTTGTTCTCACCCTTTCGTATAGCCGGGCCTTGTGGCTCGAGTTCTTTCTGGACCAATCGCTCGAGAACTTCCTCCTCGGCCACGTTCATGCCTTTCACGATTGGGGCGGCGCCCCCAGGAATCTGGCGACCGATAATCTCCGCAGCGTGGTGCTCGAGCGTCGCGGTGATGCCATCCACTTCCACCCGCGCTTCCTGGAGCTCTCCGCTCACTATCATTTCGCCACGCGTCCCTGCCGACCGGCGCGAGGGAACGAGAAAGGGCGCGTCGAAAGGGCCATTCAATACATCCGTTCCAATTTCTTCGCGGCGCGTCCCTTCCTGACGCTGGAGGACCTCAACCGCCAAGCCCTGCAATGGTGCAACCAGATCGCTTATCAGCGCCCCTGGCCCGGTGATCCCTCGCGCACGGTCGTGCAAGCGTTTGAGGAGGAGAAAAAGCATCTGCTGCCTCTACCAGCTCACCCGTTTTCCTGTGACTTGATGCGTACGGTCTATGCCGACAAGACCCTCTTCGTTCGCTTCGATCTCAACGACTATTCCGTGCCGCCCTGCGCCTTAGGGCGCGCTTTAACGCTGGTCGCTTCGCCGACCACGGTGCGCTTGCTCGACGGCACCACCGAACTCGCGACCCATCGGCGCTCCTATGATCGAAATCAGCTGGTCGAAGATCCCGCCCACCGCCAGGCACTGCTTGAACAGAAACGGAAGGCTCTGGGATCGACGCGCTCGACGCGCCTGGCCGCGCTGGTCCCGGAAAGTCAGGCCTTTCTTCAGGCCGCCTTCGAGCGCGGCGAATCGGCCCGAAGGCTCACGGCTCAACTTCTTCGGCTGTTGGATGATTACGGCGCCCCGGAACTGGCGGCCGCCCTTCGCGAAGCTCTGGATCGGAACACGCCGCGCCTCTCGTCGGTGGCCTTCATCCTGGCCCGTCGCCATCGGCAGCAAGGGCAACGGGGGCCGCTGCCGGTCAACTTATCGCGCCGGCCGGACCTGGAAAACTTGACCGTGTCAAACCCTTCCCTGGAGGCTTACGATGAACTCTCCCAAGATCCTGCCCCAGACTCCAATCCCAAACGGTGATCTGGCGGCCCGCTTGAAGCAACTCGGTCTGATCGTCACTTCCGAAGGCCTGGACGATCTGCTGGCGCGAGCCTCCACTCAGCGCTGGAGCCCTCGTCAACTCCTCGAGGAAGTGACCCGAGTTGAAGCTGAACACCGCGCCCGCCGCAGCCTCGAGCGTCGATTGGCCCAGGCTCGCTTAGGCCGCTTTAAGCCCATGGCCGATTTCGAATGGCACTGGCCCAAGAAGATCGACCGTGCGCTCCTCGAGCGCGCCCTCAGCCTGGACTTCCTCTCCCCAGGTTGCAACCTCATCTTGTGCGGCAGCAATGGAGTGGGCAAGACGATGATCGCCAAGAACATTGCCCATGCTGCGATCCTGGCCGGGCACACCGTCTTGTTCCGCACCGTTTCGGACCTGCTCGCCGAGCTCGACCTCGATTCACCCGCCGCACGTCGCCGTAAGTTTCGGTTTTATGCACGCCCGGCCCTGCTCGTCCTGGACGAAGTGGGCTACCTGGCCTACGACGCTCACGCCGCGGACCTGCTGTTCGAGATCGTCAACCACCGCTATGAACGCAACTCCATCGTCTTGACCACCAACAAGGCCTTCAAGGAATGGAATACCGTCTTTCCCAACGCCACCTGCATTGCGGCCTTACTGGACCGTCTCACGCACCACGCCGAGGTCACGCTCATCGAAGGTGATTCCTACCGCAAGCGCGAAAGCGAACTCGAAACGGCCGCTCGCAAGAAAGGAAAGCAGCAGGGAAAAGCACATGCCGACTGAACTCAACCCCTACCGCCAAACCCTCCTCGACTTTTACCTGCGGCTACCCGATACCCCGCGCCGCCTCAGCCGGCATGAACTAGGTCTGGTGCGCCAGCTCTGGGAACGTGAGGTTCCCCTTCGAATCGTCGAGGCGGCATTCCTGCTGGCCTCAGCGCGTCGTGGGGCACGCCGTCCCGATGCCATGCCTTTGCAACCCATCCGATCACTCCATTACTTTGTGCCGGTTCTCGAGGAACTGATCACTCAGCCGCTTCCTGAATCTTACGTCGCTTATCTGCGCAGCAAAGTCCAAATGCGTCCCGTCACTCAGGCCGCCGCAGCTCCGTGAAAACCGCTTCCGGCGGCCGTTCAAATTTCTACGTTCTTACATGCGCGCCGACATTTATGGCTTTTGAGACATTAACGACAGATGCGAGCGCCGGTCCGCTGGGGTCGGCCGGCGGTTCGCGCAGCGCAGCCTTCGGCGTACTGCATCGAAGCGCGGTCACGGAACCTGAGCGTTTCGTCTCCGCCGATGAAGCCGCCCAGTTTCTGGCCATCAAGCGTCGCCATCTGCTGGTTCTCGTCCGAAACGGCATCACTGGGGCGTATCCTGCAGGCACCGGGGGCAAGCGAAATCACTGGGTCTTCCGGCTTTCCGAACTTGCTGCCGCAATCACGGAGAAGCGAACTTCATGATGCAGAAGACCGAGGGAAATGATACGATCTGTGACGGCAGTCCCCGCTGAAAAGACGAGCTATGGCTTATCAGCGAGGATCACTCAAGAAAGTACGGCGTAAGCAAGGAGACACCTGGGTGCTGAGGTTCAGGGTCGCACGAGCGGAGGGCGGACGGGTCGAAAACACCATGCCAGTCGGTTTGGTGCGGGACTTCCCCAAGGAACGCGACGCCTGGCGTGAGGTGGATAGGCTCGGCCTTCTTACTCGCATCAACGCCGGCCCGTCCCCTGGCAGCATCCGGTTCGACGAACTTGCCGAGCATTACCTCACGGCCGACTTCGGGGAGGATGCCGTGCGCCCCAAGTCGGACACACCGCCGCCATCGTGGAACACGTCGTGCGCGATTACCTCATCGCCCGCTGGGGCAATGAGACGGCGGAGGACATCAAACCCCTCGACCTTCAGCGCTGGCTGAAGTCTCTCCACTGCGAGAGGCAACTAGCATGGACCACGATCTCGAAGATGCGGGGCGTCATGAGCCGCATCTACAAGGTTGGCGTCCTTCACGGGCGGGTCTCAAAGAATCCCGTTCAGCACGTTGAGACGCGCTCAAACAACCACGTACCGGGCCATCGTCATCAGCCCGGAGCAGACCCTTGCAATACTGCATGGGCTCACGAACCCCCTTCACTACACGCTCGCTTTGACCTGCGCGGCAACGGCGCTCCGGGCTTCGGAGATTCTGGCGCTGCGCTGGTCGGACGTGCTCTGGGCGGAGGGAAGAATCCGGGTCTCAAAGCGTTGGGCGATGGGCAAGGATGGCCGCACCAAGACGGACGCCTCCGACGGCTACGTCCCACTTCATTCTTTGCTGGCCCAGCATCTGCGTCACTGGCGGGCACAGACGGCCTTCGCCAAGGCGCCGGACTTTGTCTTCCCGTCGCTCAAAAGCGGCGGCCGTGTTCCGCTCTCGGCCATCAGCTTCGTGGCCGACCATCTCCGCCCCGCAGCCATCCGCGCCGGTGTGCCGGTTCAACCCGGACAGCGGTTCGGATTGCATAACCTGCGTCACTCCTTAAGCAACTGGCTGGTGAACAAGGCGAAGGTCGATCCCAAGACTGTCCAGGGCATCCTGCGGCATTCGCGGATTCAGACCACGCTGGATCTTTATACGCAGGAAGACAGCGACGAAGCGCGCGGCGCTCAGGGTGCGTTCCTGACGGCCCTCGGCATGGGCTCGGAGATGGTGCAATGAAACTGTGGGTTGAATGTTTCCGGCCCTTTGACCGTAACCCGAACAAAACACATGGTGGGCGATAGAGGATTCGAACCTCTGACTTCTACCGTGTGAATCTAACGCGATTTGATTTTACAACAACTTACGACACCGCGGGGACTGCCAAAACACGCGGAAGTCATAGAAGACATCAAGTGCTGTGGGTTGGATTGTGGGTTGGAACAAACCTCAGACTTCACCAGCCCGCATTCACCTCAAGGTGGGCCTCAGCAGGCAAGCGAGCCTGACACCGGCCTTCTCCAGTTGAAGCGACGCGCGACTCCGTCGTGCTACCCTTTCCGCGCTAAACTCCGTCTTCCTCGCTGCCCCACTTCTCCCCATTGCTTCAGCTACAAACCGGCCAACAAAGCGGCCATGAATCCGGCCACGCTAGGGTCTTGACTCTAGGGTATCATATTAATATATCGATATTTGAATGACATCATGAGGCGGCCATGACAACGGACACCGAAGTGGGAGATCGAGACGAGACTGTCTCTCTAATGGAACCTCTGCTGATTGGTGAAGACTCCCGGCACAGGGGCATGCTTACCGACCTCGCACTCGACCTCAGCCAGAAGTCCGTGGGCTTCCGAAGAAGTCTGCCCCCTACCCTGCTCGCCTCGCTCGCCGACCTGGTGCGGTCAATGAACTGCTATTACTCCAATCTCATCGAGGGGCATGACACACACCCAATCGACATCGAGCGAGCGCTCAAGAACGACTACAGCCAGGACGCCCGCAAGCGTGACCTTCAGCTTGAAGCTCTGGCGCATATCACAGTGCAGGAATGGATTGACAGTGGAGGACTGAAGGGCGGCTTTGCTTTAACGGCGGAAGGCATTCGTGAGATCCATCGCCGCTTTTGTGAGTTGCTCCCGAACGACCTGCTTTGGGTCGAAGACTCGAAGACCAAGGAAAAGCTGCGCCTCGTCCCTGGCGAGTTCCGCATGCGCGACGTCCAGGTGGGACGCCACCTGGCGATCAGTCCCGGTGCCGTGCCCCGCTTTCTTGATCGTTTCTCGCAGGTTTACACGAATCTCGGCAAGACCGAGTCGATTATCAGCACTGCGGCGGCCCACCATCGCCTGCTATGGATCCATCCATTCATGGACGGCAACGGCCGCGTGGCGAGGCTAATGTCCCATGCCGTCATGCTGGACTTGCTGGATGCGGGAGGGGTCTGGTCGGTTGCGCGCGGCCTCGCCCGCAGGGTCGAGGAATACAAGACGTTGCTGAACAACGCCGATATGCCTCGACGCAACGATTTGGACGGACGCGGGGCTCTGAGCGAAGAGGCACTCGCAGAGTTTACCCGCTTCTTTCTCACAATCTGTATTGATCAGGTCGACTTCATGGAGAGTCTCGTCGAGCCTGACCGACTGCGCACTCGCATTCTACTGTGGGCGGACGAGGAAACACGGCTCGGTCACTTTCCTCCTAAGTCGGGCGACATTCTTGAAGCCGTGCTCTATCGTGGTGAGCTACCGAGGGGTAACGTCGCCGCAGTGGTTGGCACGAGTGAGCGCCAAGGCCGCCGCATCGTCTCGGGTCTTGTGGGCCGCGGAGTACTGACATCCGAAAGCGCGTACTCGCCGCTACGCCTCGCGTTTCCCGCCGCACTGGCGCCACGCTGGATGCCTGGATTGTTCCCGGAAAAAACTGGACATTAAGCCGCGTCGATTCTTCTTGTGCCAGGCTCTAAGCGTGATGTCCTGCCTCGAAATCGAGCTGGCACTGGTTTGATTTGAGTCGGCGACCGAGCAGACCAAAGGCGTCGGTGACCTGGCCGTTGATGTTGAATTTCTGACCGTTTGGAATCTTGAAGCGCTCGTTATGCCCGTCGGCCAGGGTCAGGATTACCGAATCGGGCGGCATCACTTGCCAAACCGTCCCGGTAACCGCCTGCGCGGTGGTGATTTTTGCGGTGGTCGTCGTGGTGATGGTCCGCTGCACGATCATACCGGGCTTGAGGTCGGAAACCGCCAGTTGTCGCCCATCGACGGTGATCCGATCATGATCAGTGATCAGTCGTTACAATCCCGACAAGACAAGACGCCTAAGTAATTGAACCTAAACCGGCCAGGACCGGAGGATGAGTGAGACTAGGGCCAACCTCGGAGCTTCCTCTCTCCGTATTATCCGCAACCGAAAACCCGTAGCACTACGAATTGACACAACCCCGCACCGGCTCGATTCTGAGCACTTGAGAGCCAAGGTCTATAACCTTCCAAAAAGGCTGACAAGGCCGTCTCGCAGGATGTATGGAGTTATGTGGGTGTTGGCCTCAGATTATAGGCTACTACATAAGCAGAGGCCAATTGACATGTTGCACATAAAGAGCGTGGCTCTAAGAATGCACAACGGCGCACTCGGCGCTATCCTGCCGCGAGGATTGGCCGCAAATTTCTTTGAAAACGACGCCTCGACCTCTTGGGGATGTGGTTCGGTAGGCCCCGCGCGTCACCGCGCAGCCCCGTCACTTGGTAACGACGCGTCTCGGGGATGCGTTCGATACAACCATGCAGACGCAGCCGCCTGAGGTCGTAGGTCATCCGACCGGGGGTAATCAGGGTGGGCGATTGCGCGGTGAGCGCCGCCAAGTGCTGGCGCAGATCGCGATGAGCGAAACCCTGCGGCAGGAGACGAAACAACACTAAGGCGGTCCACAGCGTGAGCACGCGAGGATCGGTGAACCGCAGCGCGGAGCGTCCGGCTCTCTTATCTGGTTATTGAACCCTATATCTATCGAATTGGCAAAAGGAGAACGCTCATGAAAACCTGCTTGAAGACGCTGGCATCTCTGTTTGCCCTGGCGGCCGTGCTAGCCTTGGCGGCAGGACAAGCCAATGCACAAACACAGGCCAAGAAACCGAATATCCTCGTCATCTTTGGTGACGATATCGGCCAGTCCAACCTCAGCGCTTACACGCACGGCCTGGTCGGCTACAAGACACCGAACATCGACCGCCTCGCCGAAGAAGGCATGATGTTCACTGACTACTACGCCGAGAACAGCTGCACCGCGGGGCGTGCGACCTTCATCACCGGGCAGTCCGCGTTCCGGACCGGCCTGACGAAGGTTGGGATGCCGGGCGCTCCGATAGGACTCCAAGCCCGCGACGTCACGATCGCGCAGGCCCTCAAGCCCCTTGGTTATGCCACAGGTCAGTTCGGCAAGAACCACCTGGGCGATCGGGACGAGTATCTGCCCACGGCGCACGGATTCGATGAGTTCTTCGGCAACCTCTACCACCTGAACGCGGAGGAGGAGCCGGAGCGGCCTTATTGGCCGAAAAATGATCCGACTTTTATCAAGTTCTATAATCCGCGTGGGGTGATTCACAGTTTTGCCGATGGCAAAACCACGGATACGGGTCCGCTTACCAAGAAGCGCATGGAAACCATTGACGATGAAACGTTAGCGGCCTGCATGGATTTCATTGATCGTCAGGTCAAGGCAGGCAAACCGTTCTTCACGTGGATGAACTTCACGCGCATGCACATCTTCACCCACGTCCGCGAGGCGTATCGCGGCAAGGCGGGTCTTGGCCCGGGCAACGAGTATGCCGACGGCATGTGGGAGATGGACCAGGACATCGGCAAGCTGCTCAAGCAGCTTGCCGACCTGAAGATCGCGGACAACACGATCGTGGTCTTCACCACCGATAACGGGCCGAACTTCTTCACCTGGCCCGACGCTGCCAGCTCGCCGTTCCGCAGCGAGAAGGACTCCAACTGGGAGGGTGCCTTCCGGGTGCCGGCACTGGTGCGCTGGCCCGGTCACATTAAGCCCGGATCGATCTCCAACGGGATGTTTTCGGGCCTCGACTGGTTTCCGACCCTTCTTGCGGCAGCCGGAGACACTACAATCAAGGAACGGCTGCTGAAGGGCACCCCGGTCGGCAATAGGACATTCAAGGTCCACCTCGACGGCTACAACCAGCTACCGCTCCTGACCGGCCAGACCGACAAGTCAGCGCGCGACGAGTATTACTACTTCGACGACGACGGCGAACTCGTGGCGATGCGTTTCGACACCACCCTGCCCGGCGCCACTGAACCGACGGCTTGGAAGGTCGTCTTCGCCGAGCAGCGCGCGCCCGGAGGGCTGCAAATCTGGATGAACCCGTTCACTACCCTGCGTACGCCCTATATATTCAACCTGCGCATGGACCCCTACGAGCGAGGCGACATTGGCCCCACGAACTCGTACTACCGCTGGGAGACGGAGAACGTCTACTTGATCTTCGACGGAGTTCGGCGTGCGAGCGCCTTCCTGGAGACTTTCGTCGAATATCCGCCGAGCCAGTCATCCGCCTCCTTCACGGTTGACAAGGCGGTTGAGAAGCTCAAGATGGAGCTGGAGAAGGCGCAGCAAAAATAGCACGCGCGGCCCTTAATGCGTGGCTCGCCGGCCTCCGCGGCCGGCGAGCCGTGCTGTGCTCTCAGTTTGACCGGTTCGAAGCGATGGCAAAGAAGGAACCTAAGGTCGAAGTTGCTCGAGGTGTCACCACCCGCGAGTCGTTCGATAACGTGACTCTGTTCGCCGTCCTGCTGCTGGTGGTGTCCGGCACCGCGGGGCTGGTCTACCAGATGCTCTGGGTGAAGCAGCTCTCGCTCGTCGTGGGCGTAGATGTTCATGCGGTGACCATCGCGGTGAGCGCCTTCTTTGCCGGGTTGGCCCTCGGGAGTTATTATTTTGGCAAACGCGCCGATCGGCTTGCCCATCCTCTTCGTCTCTACGCCCTCGTGGAAATTGGCATTGGGATCCTGGGTGTCCTGGCAACTTTACTGCTCAGCCGATCTGCTCCGTGGTTCGTGTGGTTGGAAATTCACACCGGCCCGGTTGCCTGGGCACTTCCATTCCTGCTTGTCGGTTTGCCCGCCGTCCTGATGGGGGGCACAGTCCCGCTTATGATGCGCGTCATTGCGCCCGCCGCGCGTGTGGCCGCTACCGGAGGACGTCTCTACGCCGCCAATACCACGGGTGCGATTCTGGGTGCATTGCTCGCTCCCTTCTTGTTGATTCCGGTGTTTGGTGTCCGTGGTTCGGCACTTGTCGCTGCGGCAATCAACGTCGCCGTGGCACTGATCGCACTGTTCGTTGCACGCTCCCGCGAGGCTCAGGTTTCTGCCCAAACGACTTCCGCCTTACCTAAGGCTTCGCGCCGCAACCGCCTGGCCTTGGGCTTGTATTCCATCGTCGGCGGTCTGGCATTGGGTTATGAAGTGATCTGGTCGCAGGCCATCGTGCAATGGACGAGCACCCGCAGTTTTGCCTTCGCGGTCATCCTGGCCACCTACTTGGGCGGAATCGTTCTCGGCAGCACCTGGTACGCGCGCCGCGCGGATCGTACCACCGATCCGTGGGGGTGTTTCGGACTACTCATCTCCGCCGTCGGACTTTCCGGCCTGGCGGGAGTCATTTTTGCCGGCAATTGGCTCTCGTCGTACCAGGTCAAGGCGGCGACCTGGATGTTCCACCTGATACAGCAGGAATCTCTGGCCATGGCGGCGCGATTCGCTACGGCGGCGGGCTGGATTGTGCTTGTTCCCACTTTTCTCCTGGGTGCCGCCTTTCCGGCGGCCCTGCATTTGACTGCCGAACCTGACAGTTCCGCACGGGACACGGGGATGGTGCTCGCGCTGAATACGGTCGGCGGCATTGCCGGCACTGTGCTGGCTGGGTTCGTCCTCGTTCCCATGCTTGGTTTGGAGCGGAGTCTGGCCCTGATGTCCGCCGTCGCTGCGACGGTGGGAATTGTCGCCGTGGTCAAAGGAACCTCGGTTTCCCGACGATTGCGGTGGGTCACTCTTGCTTGCGGCGGTCTGGCCGTCACGGCGGGAACCAGTTTGGGTCCTGATCATCTGGCTCGCCTTTTGGCCGAAGCACGCCATGGTGAGTTGCTGTTCCACGAGGCCAGCGCCGCCGGCACGGTCGCCATCATCGAACAAGGTTCGGGATGGAATCGGTTCCGGCGACTGTACATCCAGGGCGTCTCGAATTCCGGCGATGCGATGACCTCGTTGCGTTATATGCGTTTGCAGGCATTACTGCCTTTGATTATTCATCGCGGTGCACCGCGGGACGTACTGGTCATCGGTTTAGGCACCGGGATCACCACCGGCAGCCTTCTGCGCTATCCAGGATTGGAACGACGGGTTTGCGCGGAGTTGTTGCCCGCAGTGGTTGGTGGCGCCCCACTGTTTGAAGGCAACTATGGAGTCGCCACGGACCCGCGCATCGATCTTCGATTGCGCGATGGCCGGCGCGAACTGTTGCGCAGCGTAGAAAGCTATGATCTCATTACACTCGAACCTCCTCCGCCATCGGCTGCGGGCGTAGTCAATCTTTACTCCACTGACTTCTACAAGCTGGCAGCCAGACGCTTGAACACCAACGGCCTTCTGGCCCAGTGGTTGCCTCTGTCCACCCAGACCGATGACGACACCCGCTCGCTGGTCCGCAGTTTTCTTGATGTCTTTCCCTACGCCACATTGTGGACGACCGAATTACATGAAATGCTGCTCATCGGTTCGCTCAACCCCATCGAGCTCGACGCCGTCCGTATCGCCGGCCGTTTCAATCAACCAGAGGTTTCCGCTGCGCTGCGCGACGTCGGCATCGCCTCGCCCGCCGCCCTGCTGGCCACATGGATCACCGGCCGCGCCGGATTGGAACGATACGCGGCAGACGCCCAGCCTACCACCGACAACCGGCCGCGCATTGAATACGGCGCATGGGTTATGCCGGACGAATTTATCCCAACATTACAGGCGCTGAATGATCTGGGCACAGCGCCGCCACTGATCAATGCGGACGCCATTCCGGAGGGAGAAATCTCAACCGAACGTCAGAAACTCATCGCCTTCTACCAAGCCGGGATTTACGCCTACCAACGGGATCAGTTGGGATGGCAGAGAACCATGAAGTCTCTGCTCTCCAAAGATCCAGAAAACCCCTACTACCTTTGGTTCGTTAAGGGATCGGACGGACAAACGTTATGAACGCTCGCAACCAGATACTTGATCTGAAGAAGCGCATGGCCTCGGCCGTCATCGGCCAAGAGCTAGTGATAAACCAATTGCTCATCGCTTTGCTGGCCAATGGCCACATCCTTATGGAAGGTTTACCTGGCCTGGCGAAGACGCGCACCATCAAAATACTGGCCGCCAATGTGGAAAGCGAGTTTCGTCGCATCCAGTTCACGCCCGACCTGCTTCCCAGCGATATCACCGGGACAGAGATTTATGTCGGCGAAGCGGCAGACAACAAGTTTCAGTTCCAGCAGGGGCCCGTCTTCGGGAACTTGATCCTGGCCGACGAGATCAACCGCGCGCCTGCGAAGGCGCAAGCCGCGCTGCTGGAAGCAATGGAGGAACGACAGGTAACAGTTGCAGGAAAAACGCATCCGTTGCCGGAGCTTTTTCTGGTTCTCGCCACTCAAAACCCAATTGAGCAGGAAGGCACATATCCGTTGCCGGAGGCGCAGATGGACCGCTTCCTTCTCCATGTTTTCGTGGGTTATGCCAATGATGACGATGAACGGAAGATCCTGGAACTCGTCCGTGCCGAGGATGCCGGGAAGAAGGCTACTGAAAACGGTAAGATTGCCGCGCAAACCATATTTGCCGCGCGAAAAGAAGTTCTCGCCGTGCAGGTGGCCGAGGCGGTGGAAAACTACATGGTTGCCTTGATCGCGACTACGCGTCGTCCCGGAGATTACAAGGATGCGAAGTTCTCCAAGTGGATCAAGTACGGTGCGAGCCCGCGCGGTACGCTGGCGCTGGACCGCGGTGCGCGCGCCCACGCCTGGCTGGATGGCCGCGACACGGCGACGCCCGACGACGTGAAAGCAGCAGTCCACCCCTGCCTCCGCCATCGACTCATCCTTACATATGAAGCTGAGGCAGAAGGCATCACGAAGGACAACGTGCTGGATGAAATACTGAAACAGGTAGCCGTCGCATGAATGTGATTGCAAGAAGCAGCGCAAATGGAAAGGGGACAGATCCAGGTTCCTCGCCCTCCGGGGCTTCTGCTGTTCACGCGGCATTGCCTGGGGTATATGCGAGCCTGCCTGATCTGGTCGCGGAGCAGCGCCGGGCACAAGGTTTCAGCTTCCTGCCGCGCCAGCCCGTGCACTCGCTGCTGGCCGGACGGCACACCTCGCGCCTTCGCGGACGCGGGCTGAACTTCGAGGAAATCCGGCGTTACCAGATGGGCGATGACATCCGGCAGATTGACTGGAAGGCTACAGCGCGCATGCGTAAGACCTTCAGCCGCGTCTACACCGAGGAACGGGAACGCACCACGCTGCTGCTCGTGGATCAGCGGATTACCATGTTCTTCGGCAGCGTCAAGAACATGAAATCTGTCACCGCCGCCGAAGCGGCCGCGCTCGGCGCGTGGCGCGTGCTGGCGCAGAAAGACCGCGTCGGCGCACTGGTATTCAACGATTCAAAGATCGAAGAAATCCGCCCGCAGCGCAGCCATTCCACGGTGATGCGGATTCTCCACGCGATCGTTCAACAAAACCACGAGCTTTCAGTAACCGGCGGGCCTCAGGCCAATCCCGGCATGTTCAACGAAGTGCTGCGGCGTTGCGACCGTCTGGTCAAGCACGATTCCCTCGTTTGCATCATCAGTGACGCCTTTGGGCACGATGAAGAATCGCGCAACCTGCTGACACGCATCGGCCAGCACAACGATGTATTGTTCGGCTTCGTTCACGATCCGTTGGAAGTGGAATTGCCCGCTGCCGGACCGTTAGTATTCAGTGATAGACAACTGCAACTGGAGGTGGACACGAGCAACCGTGGCTTTCACGAACGCTTCCGCACCTCGTTCGCCGAGCAGCGTGCTGCCGGGCGAAGGTTTCTCCTGCAACGGGAAACGCCTGTGCTCCCATTGAGCACGAGTGAAGACGTCGCCGAACAAATCCGGCGTCAATTGGGAGCACGGCTGCGATGAACACCGATGCCACCAGCCTTGATCGCTTGCACGACATCATCGCACCCGGGCCCGTCCCATGGTGGCCGCCTACGCCGGGTTGGTATTGGATGATAGCGTTTGTCATTATTGTTCTGCTGACCGTACTGATCAAAGGATTCATTCGCTGGCAGCACAACCGTTATCGCCGTGAGGCCTTGGCTGAACTCGCACGTCAGGAAGCGGCATTGGAGAACGCTGAGCTGCGCAGCCCTGCCCTGCTGGCACTCGCGGAACTCTTGAAATGCACCGCGCTGACTGCATTCCGGCGGGAACAAGTGGCCACGCTGACCGGGGCGAAGTGGTTTGCGTTTCTCGACCATACGGCAAGGGGCTTGAAGTTCAGTGACGGTCTTGGCTCTATGTTGGAGAACGCTGTCTACGATCCGCGCGCTGCCGGCGCTCTTGATGAACAGAAACTTCACGCACTGGTGCGGGCGATTCACCGTTGGATCAAACGCCACGATCTCAGGCTTGAGCCGCCGGCAGCAGAGGAGGCGGAGGACGGGCCTGCGGATAGGTCCGTGGTCTCCCCCGCGAACGCCAGTTAAGAAATTATGCTGACACTTGCCTACCCCTGGTTGATCGCTCTGCTGCCTCTGCCGTTGCTGATCTGGTGGCTCGTGCCGGCAAGGCACGAGCCCCGGCAAGGCCTGGTTGTGCCGTTTCTGGCGCGGCTGTCCGAAGAGAGCGGACAGCACCCCTTGAAAGGCGCCGTGATTCCGCGCGGGGGTTGGTTCCGCTGGATAGCGGTTTGCCTTAGCTGGATCCTGGTGATTCTGGCCTTGGCGCGGCCCCAGATCATTGAGCCGCCGATCACGAAGGAGGTTCCTGTGCGTGACCTGGTGCTGGCCGTGGATTTGTCCGGCTCCATGTCGACCAAGGATTTCAAGAACGCCCAAGGCCAGGTGGTGGATCGCCTCACCGCCGTGAAGGGCGTGCTGAACGACTTTCTGGCGAAGCGCCAGGGCGACCGCGTGGCTCTGATCTTCTTTGGCAGCGCGCCTTTCGTGCAAGTACCCTTCACGCAGGATCTGAATGTGTGCCGCCAGTTGCTGGACGAGGCTCAGGTGGGCATGGCCGGGCCGCGAACGGCTTTCGGTGACGGAGTCGGGCTCGCGATCAACATGTTCGACCGCAGCAAGGTCAAGGAACGCGTGCTCATTGCACTCACCGATGGCAACGACACCGACAGTCTGGTACCGCCCCTGAAAGCGGCTGAAATTGCCAAAGATAAAGGCATCGTGATTTACACCGTCGCTGTTGGCGATCCACGCGCAGCCGGTGAGGACGCATTGGACGAAAACACGCTGAAGCAGGTCGCTTCGACGACCGGAGGACTTTACGCCCATGCCGCGAACACCGAGCAGTTGGATGAGATTTATGGTCGTCTGAACAAACTGGAGACACGCAAGGTGCAAACCATCTCACATCGTCCACGACGCGATGTCTATTGGTGGCCGCTGGCAGCCGCTCTGGTTGTCTCCGTGCTCCTGCATGCCTTCCAGCTTCTGAAGCCGCGGCCCGGAAGGACTGTGGAGACGGCGTCACCTAGTCAGACCCTGGCATCTTTCGCCCCTTTATCTTTGACTGCATCATTCCCTCTGCCCTTCCATTTCATCCGCCCGGACTGGCTGTGGGCACTCCTTCCCGTGGCGTTGCTGTGGTGGCTCCTGCGGCGACGCATTGATGCAACGCGGCCGTGGCGCGGCATCGTTGCACCGCACTTGCTCACACACCTGTTGAGCGGGAAGGAGAACAAATCCCGCTTTGGCCCGCTGGAATTGATCGCCATCGGGTGGCTGGTTGGCGTGGTCGCCGTGGCCGGCCCGACCTGGAAACATGAGCCCGCCCCATTTGCGGAAGACGTTGCTGCGATCGCCATCGTGATGAAGGTTTCGCCCTCGATGACCACCGAGGACGTTCAGCCCAGTCGCCTGGCCCGGGCCACTGAAAAGATTCAGGAACTGCTCAAAGAGCGGGGCGATGCAAGAACTTCGCTGATCGCCTATGCCGGGAGCGCACATCTGGTCATGCCGCCAACGAGGGACAGTGGCATCATTGAAACATTTGCACAGGCGCTCAACCCCAAGATCATGCCTGAAGCGGGCGATGTGGCCGCGAATGCCCTCAAGCTGGCGGATCAGACCCTCGTGGAGGCCGGCGGCGGTTCGATTCTATGGATTACCGACAGCATCGCCCCGGACCAAACCGCGGCTTTGTCTGCCTGGCGAAAATCGTCCCACACCGTCGTGCGTTTGTTTCCTCCCTTGTTGGCCGGCGCGGAACTGGACAACGTCAGCCAAGCCGCAACCTCCGTAGATGCCAGCATCGTGCGGCTGGCAGCAGATGATTCCGATGTCCGGGAGCTGGCCAGAGCGGCAAAGCTTGCCAACGTGAGCGGCGGCAGTGAGAATCGCCGGTGGGCGGAAAGCGGCTATAGGCTGACGCCCCTCGTTGCCCTTCTCCTGCTGCCGTTTTTCCGGAAGGGCTGGATCGTTACAACCGGGACAAAATGATGATGGATACCAAGAACAAGCCGGGCCGGCCAAAAACCCGAGTTCGAACTTTGAAGTCTATGCTCCGGCATTTTCCATCTGTGTTGGGCGGCTTGCTCCTTCTGGTCATGGTGATTGGTACACAGCGCAACCCGCAGTTCTGGTGGACGGCGGACCAGCGGGGCGATCGTTTGCTGGCAGAGAAAAGGTTTGCCCAGGCCGCCAAGACGTACACCGACCCATGGCGCATCGGCGTCGCGCAATATCGCAACGGCGACTTCGAGGCGGCCGCCAAAACCTTCGCCCGTGTGCCGGGTGCGGATGGCGCGTTCGACCGGGGCAACGCGTGGTTGATGCGCGGCAAGTATGACGCGGCGATTGAAAGTTATGATCGCGCCCTGGGCTTTCATCCCGGCTGGAAGCAGGCGGAGGATAACAAGGCATTGGCCATGGCGCGCAAAAAGATGCTGGAGGCATCAAGCAAGTACCGAGCTGAGGAAACGACGGACGCCTACAAGCCGGATAAAGTGGTGTTTGGCAAGAAAGGCGAAGACAAGAAGGGAGTGCCGAAGGAAATGAACGGGCAGAGGTTGTCGGACGCTGAGCTTCGGGCCCTGTGGTTGCGACGTGTACAAACGACTCCGGCTGATTTTCTGCAGTCGAAGTTCGCCTACCAAGCGGCGCAATCTGAACAACAGGGCGGCCAGGAAGGGACACCGTGAAACCTTTGCTACATTTGCGCCCTTCTCTTCTAACGCTTCTTTGCCTGCTATGCGTGCTCTTGTGCGGCAACTCCTGGGCCCAGGAAGCGCAGGTGCGTACAAGTATCGATACCGATACCACAATCTGGGTCGGCCAAAAGGTCACGGTCGTGGTCGAACTGCTCGCGCCGGGATACTTCTCAAGCGCCGCCACATTTGATCTGCCCGATCCGAAAGGCGTGCTGCTTCTTCCTCCCATTGGGTCCCCCATCCTTAGCAGCGAAACCATCGATGGCACGAGCTATACGGTGCAGCGGCATGAGTTGTCAGCCTATCCGATGCGCGCGGGAGAGCAATCCGTCCCCGCCTTTTCGGTGCGCTTTGAATTCAAGCGCGCCCCGTTGGACGCCAATGGAATCGCTGCCACGGTCACGACCAACTCAATACCATTCACCGTCAAGACGCCGCCGGGCGCTGAAAACCTGGGTCAGGTCATCAGCGCCCGGGATTTGAAGGTCGAGGAAACGTGGCATCCCGAGCCTGGAAAAGAAACCGTGATGGCGGGCTCGGCGTTCACTCGCACAGTCACCTTCACCGCGCCGGACGTGCCTGGCATGGTGTTCCCGCCGTTTCCCGCCGGCCGGATTGATGGTCTGGGCATCTACACCAAGCAACAACTGCTCGATGATACCGATAACGGTTCATTACGCGGCGAGCGGCGTGAGGTGATCACCTATGTATGCCAGAAGCCCGGCGAGTTCGAAATTCCTGCCTTGCGGTTCATCTGGTTTGACTTGGACACACAGCAGCTTCAAACGCAGGATCTCCCGGAGCAAACGTTGAAAGTGGTTGCAAATCCTGCGCTGGCAACGGCGAGCGGCGCAGAATCGGCACCAGTTTCTCCTCCCGCGCCTTCCATCCCGTGGTGGAAGCTGACCGGTTTGGCTGTAGCAGCGCTTCTGATTCTCCTCGCAGTTTGGAGTACTCGCGTTCGCCGCGTCCTGGCAGGTTTGTTCAATCCGTTTCGACCATTGCATTTGCAGCCATTAAATCCCACCGGACGATCTTAACAAAAGAAACAGTAATGAAAGGTTTTCGATCGCCAAAACCTCATCCAATGGATTTCGGCCCTCACGACGCGCCCGCTTTCAGGGCGGATTTTGACCTCTCCCTTCAGCTGGTTGTGCTGAGCGTTGCCGCTCCGCGAGGTTGTACCGCTTTGAGTGCATGTTCGATCAGCCGGCTCGATCGTCACAGTTGCTCATGCGTCGGTTCAAGAACGGAGCCCAAGTGGTTTGCCTGTTCCTGCTGCACGTGCTCAACGAGGTTCCGGGCGACGCGCGCATTTCCTGAAATGTTGGTCCCGGTTCTCGCCCAAGTTGATCATCACGGACTTCATCAATGCCCTTGCTGCTTCGGTAGTGCGATATTGTGCCTTTTCGGGGATGTGCTCGAAGATGAGGGCCATCTTCGACGCCGTGTAGTCCTCAAAATGAACGAACTGATTGAAGCGTGACCTCAGTCTTACTGGCCTGAAAGGACGCCGCCACAACCCATAAAACACAAGACAGGGATCGCGCGAAAGGCACTTGGGAAGACGCTTATCCACCCCACGCTTTAAGGCCCGGATCTCGAATCGAGACGCCGTCTATTTCTGATGACTTCAACGATGCCCTCAACTCCCGAACGCAGGCGCAGTAATCCAACGCGACTGCTTGGTTGCTGCCGCACTGCTCGGGCCGATCATCGCACTCGAATCGCCAAGATGGGAGCGAGCGCTCCGATGCAGGGCAATAAAGCTTCACTGGCCTTGAATCTCGCCACCAGCCTTCACGAGCTCGTTGGCGTAGGTGGTCGCCAACGCGTTATTCCCCTTCTCTCGCTCGAAGGCGACGAGACCCGTTAGGACGTCGCGGTCCGCAGGGCGCCGCTGGTGAGCGTGCTGCAATACCGCGATCGCCTGGTCCACGTGGCCGCCGGAGTGCAGGGCAACGGCATAGACATAGCTATAAGGGACAACGCCCGGTTGAAGCATCGCTGCTTTGGCTAGCAGGCGAAGGGCTTCCGGATACTGCTTCTGCCTCACCTTAAGCAGGCCGAGCGCATGAATGGGTTCCGCGGCATTGGGAGCGATCGCGATCGCCTTCTCCAGCAATCCCTGCGCCTGGTCATCGTGTTGTTGAGTCCGGTACAGGTCAGCAAGATTCACCATCGCAGGGATGAATTCTGGGTCCAAACGCAGCGCGGTCTTCAACTCATTTTCCGCATCCGTGGGACGGCCCATCTGGGCGTAGAGCGGTGCCAGGTTCAGATGGTTCTCAGGACGTTCGGCGGTCGCCATCTCGGAGGCGATCAGTTCCACGAGTGCGGCATCCAGTGCGGCTTTCTGCCCTTCAGGCAGAAGGTCGGGCAGCGTTCCCGCCAGGACCCGTGCGGCCTCGATGCGCACCGCGCGAATGGAATCCGCCAGCAGCGGCGCCACCAATTGAGCCCGGCCCTGCGGTGGAAGTAGCTCGACAGAAGCCACTGCCTCGCGACGTACCAGGGCATCGCTGTCTCCCAGCGCAGCCTGCGCGGCGGGCAGGGAAGCCGGCGTGAGGTAGGCCGGGAGCAGGCTTAAGGCGGTGGCGCGGGCAATCCCAGGCTGTGCTGCGTCCGCGATCACCCCTGCAGCAATTTCTCCGCGTCGAGCCGTCCGCGGCGACCGGCGTCAATCGCCTGCACAAACTCCGGGCCCTTTCCGCGGTCAGGTCCATACCAACGGGTGACGGCGTCGGCTGCCCACTTGGCCGACTTGTCTTTATGGCACTGATTGCAGGCGTTGGGAGTCCCATAGGCCACCGAATAATCTGGCCGCGGCACGCGGAAACTGTGGTCGCGCCTCACATGAACCACCATGTAAGTAGCCGTCGCCATGTGGCAGTCGACGCATCGAGGACCACCTCCGCCGGCCTTGTGATGATGGTGCTGTTCGCTGTCAAACACCGCCAGCGAATGGCACCTGCCGCACACGACGTTCAAGTTCTCCGATGCCAGCTTCGCGCTGTGCGGATTGTGGCAGTCGGTGCAGATGACGCCGGCGCGGTACATTTTGCTCTCTAGGAACGAGATGTATTCGTAATCCTCTTCTTGGATTTGCCCATCCGGGTAGTAGACGCCTTCGTCCAGCAGAACGGGCATATACGCATCGAGAAAGCGGGACCCGGGCTCGTAGTTGGCGGTCAGGGCACGGCGGCGAGAGTGGCAGGGCGCGCAGGTCTCCACCAGGGTCCCCGAGCGTGCCTCACCCTGCCAATGCAAGGTTCCCACGCCAGCTTCGCTCATCGACCAAGACCCGAGGGCCGGTCTCAAGTCGACGACCAGGCCCTCCGCGCTCTCGTCGGGTTGGTACGAGACATTCTTGTGCACCTGCGCCCAGGTCACATGCGCGGAACCCGGTCCGTGGCAGGCCTCGCAGGAGACATTGATCTCGGACCACGTGGTCGCGTAGCTGTCCGCCGCCAGATCGTAGTTGGCGCGCAGGTTGGTGGAGTGACAAGCGGCGCACATGAAGTTCCAGGTCTGGTTTCGACGGGTCCAATGCAGGGGATCGGTGTGAGGCATCTTCTCGTTGGGATAAAGGTGAAACCAGCGCTGCCCGCCCTCTTGCCGGGGTCGCGAATCCCAGGCGATCCCGAGACACTGAAACCAGCCCTTGGGAAAAGGGATCAGGTACTGCTGCAGCGGGAAGACTCCGAAGGTATAGGCGATGGGGTACTCATGCAGCTTGCCGTCGGGCCCGTCGGTGCGAACGTAGAACCGGTCTTCCTTCTTGTAGAAGGTGGAGGTCACGCCATCCTTCTGAAAGTGGGCCTCCCCGAAGTCGCCCAGGACGGTTTGCGCGTTCGCCGGTTGCATCGCAAGAGCATGGTGAGATTGGCGCCAGGCCTCAGCCTCCTGAGGATGACAGGAGGCGCAACGCTGCTCGCCGACATAGTCCGCTTGGGCTGCGGAAGGGGTTTGTTGTTCCGGGTGTCGGGCACCTCGAGAAGAACGCCACAGGAGAAATGACAGAACCGATACGGCCAGCACGCCAAGTAGGATGGCCAGCCGTGTGTTGAGCCAACGGACTTTGGCGTTGGTGTCCATCGCCTTTACCGATCACCCCGAGCGCCGCGCACCTTGATCTTCTGACCCGGGCCGAGGTGGAAATTAAAGATCGGGCTCACCTCGAATCCGAAGATCACGCCTGGATTCGGCGTTCCAGCAGGCCTGGCGGCTACCCCTCCGGCCTCCGCCGACAGGCTTATGGGCTGCTTGCCGACGCGCACCACTTTCCCCACCTGCACTCCAATCGGAATCGTCGCTGCTCCGCCTTGTTCCCAATTCCAACTGAAGTTGTAGTCGCTCATGCCCACGAACCAGCCATCGTTCAGGTTAACAGTAAAGGTGGGCGTGATGATCATCTGGTTTACGGCCGGGCGATTTGCAGCTCCTGCGAACGAAATCGGGTTCTGCAGAACGAGGCCTGCAGTGAGGTTCTTGATGGCGGTCACGATAATGGCGACCGATGGCCCCGCCTGCCACTTTCCTGCGCCCAGTTGCGGCTCCGTCGCTGTCGGAAGAACCAGCGCCGGGCCGAACCCCCACCTCCCCCACGATGCTTTAATTGACAACAGATCGAACAGCTGCATGTCGCCCATCCCGCAGGTGCCAGTGGAAGACGGAGGGCATCCGATACAACCAATGGGCGGAGGAATGCCGGGAGTTGAAATGAGCAGCGGCAGTGTGATCTTCATCAACTGCGCATGAGGAAAGGAGTGGAATGGCCCAATGGGCAACACGGGCTGCATTTGCAGGGCGTCCACTGCGCCGCTGACCCCCGAGGGACTGGGTAGGAGAATGTTGCGAAACTGAATGAAGGTAACGGGGGCCGCCGGGTTGTTGACCTGATTGGCAAGTTCTTGCGCGGAAACAGAGGCGCCGCCTTGCGCGGCAGCTGCTGCAGCCTGTGGTGTGTCGGGCGCATCCTGCGCATACACCGCGCGAGTGCATACTGACAGCACTAGCAGAGCACAGCTATAGGGCGTTGCTTTCACGCTGCCGCCCATGAACTTCTTTACTTGTCTCATCATCAGTGCCGTCTGGAGCGGCTGGCCCGAAACACAGCACGGCGGACCCACTACTTTTCCAGTCGTTCTTCATGCTGATGACGGTCCATCCCTTCGATTTCGCCTCGTCATAGAGTACCTGCGCCTCCTAAGATCTTCCAACTCCCGACCTGTTCCCACCTACTCTCCGGGCGCCGCAAGACCGGGCAGGGCCATTCCGTCGGGAGTGGCCCTTGCCCGTGAGGAACCCTTGGGTGGATCCTCTGCCGAAGAGGAGGCATTCCCAAGGGGCAGTGTTCAGGCCAAAGATTGGCGCGCAGCAACTCGCAAACCAAGGCCCAGCAACAGCATCAGCGCGCCGGCTAGTCCGATTGCGGGCAGAAGGCTCCCGGTCTTCGGCAGGTTTGCCGGGGCAGCCTCGGCCGGTGCGGCTGGTGCCGGTGCGGCCGGAGGCGCGGCCTCCGCCACGAAAACCAGCACTGGAACATCCGGCGGCGGAGGCGGAGGCGGAGGTAGCTGACCCGTCGTAACTTTCTTCACGTTGACCACAGTCTCCGGTACTTCCGTCACTTTTGTAGCAGATATCTTCATACCTCTCTTCAAGCCGAAGGCGTCGGTGGCCTGGCCGTCGATGTTGAATTTCTGACCATTCGGGATCTTGAAACGCTCGTTATGCCCGTCGGCCAGGGTGAGGATCACCGAATTGGGCGGCATCACTTGCCACACCGTCCCCGTAACCGTCTGCGTGGTGGTGATGATTTTCGGGGTGGTCGTCGTCGTGATGGTCCGCTGCAGGGTCATACCGGGTTTGAGGTCCGAAATCGCCAATTGCTGCCCGTCTACGGTGACTCGGGCGCTGGCCGGAATGTTCGAGAAGTCCCGGATCTCGCCGTTCTCCATCTTCACCACCAAATTCTGGCCTGATACGTAAACGACGGTGCCCTTCTCGACCGTGACTTCTTTGGTAGCCGTACCCTTCGTGGTGCTGGTCTCAGTTTGCACTTGGGCTCTCACGCTAACGCTCAAGGTCAGTAACAGGCCCGCCGCGAGCATGAAAGCGGTTCGAATGAGTTGTCCTACTTTCATGATGTCTTCTCCTAATTTTTGATTTTCCCAGTCATGGCATTGGGGCGGAACGTTTGCGTAGTGGTTGAGCGCCACGTCACTCCAAGTTGTTGCCCTTGGAGCCATGGTGCCCCAGAAGAAGCGATAGTTTCTCGAGCACAGCTACACGGAGCCATCCAGGCAACCGCGACCCGCTGGCTGGGCCGCTCAAAGCGCCATCATTGAACGACGGTGAGTTTGCGTCAATTCGTATTGATACGGGTTTTGGAGTGTGGACAATACGGAGGGCAGCTATGTGGGTCGGATTGTTTATTCAGGGCCGTATGACTCCATTTCGAACGGCGTAGCGAACCAGATCGGAGAGGGACTTCAGATCGAGCTTGTGCATGATGTCGGCGCGATGGGTCTCGGCGGTTCGCGTACTGATACCCAGGATGCTCGCGACCTCCTTATTAGTTTTGCCTTCCGCAAGCAGTTGCAGCACTTCGTTCTCACGGGAAGTTAGGACGGTCACCTCAGACTCATTCCCCGCGGCGCGTTGAGCCAAGTATGCCTTCAGCACTGCTTCCGCCACCCTTGAGGTGAAGTAAGGTTTACCTTGGGCAAGGGTCTCGACGGCCTGGACAATCGCGGAACTCAAATCGGACTTCAGCACAATGCCCTTGGCTCCGGCAGAAAGTGCTTCATGAACCACCTTCTCCGATTCGTTGATGGTATAGATCAAGACGGACGTGCCCGGAACGCTCCTGAGAATCTGGCGGGTTGCTTCCAAACCGTTCAGTTCCGGCATGCTCAAATCCACAATGGCGATATCGGGCTTCAGCGTGGCCGCTATCTCAGCCGCCTCACGTCCATTCGACGCCTCGCCGCACACCTTCCACTCCGGGTTACGCTCCAGCACGTGGCGTAGCCCAAGCCGGATCAAGTCGTGATCGTCCGCTAGCATGATGCGTAGCATACCGTTTCTCAGCCAATGGGCAGCGAAACCAGCACGGTGGTACCGCCGCTGCCGGAGCGGATTTCGAACTCGCCTCCGAGCTGCCGCACCCGTTCCCGCATCCCGGCAACGCCGACCCCCAGCGATACATCATTCCCAACGCCGGAGAGGGTCTTCACTCCCATGCCGTGACCGTTATCCTCTACACTCATTCGCACCGAGTGGGAATCCCGTTCCAGCCTCACCACCGCCGTGTCCGCCCCCGAGTGACGCAGGATATTTGACATACCTTCCTGCACAATGCGAAACAATGTCCCGTCGATCTCCGCATTGGGCTCTATTTCCGGCGGCGCCTCCAGAAGGATTCGCAGGCTGCTTCGCTTTTTTAAGCCATCGAAATACCACTTAAGAGCCGGGACCAGCCCCATCGTGTCCAGGATGGGCGGACGCAGCGCGTAAGACACGCTGCGAACTTCCTGCAGCGCCTTGCGGCTGAGTGCGTGCGCCTCCTCCAGAAGGCGCCGACTGCCGTTCGGGCCTGAGGCGGAATCTTCCAGGGCCTCACCAAGAAACAGGGAGATGGCCGTCAGGTCCTGCGCCGTCCCGTCGTGGAGGTCCCTCGCCATCCTCCGGCGCTCCTCATCCTGGACGTGAAGCAGCTCGCCAGCAAGCTTCTTGAGAGACACCTCCGCCTTGCGGCGGCGAATTAGGTTCGTCAGCAGATCGGCAATCAGAGCTAACAATAGGAGTACAAAGACAAGGGTCGCGAGGATTTCCCACTTGTACTGCTGCCAGGGGGACGGAGGCTTATACTCTATGACGGTTCCGGCCGGCAGCGCCGACTCCGGGATGTGCCATCGCTGAAGCTCGCGCCAATCCACTGTGATTTTTTGTCGGGTGGTGCACGCCACCGGAATATTCTCGGGTCGCTCGCCTGAGAGCACCCGGGTTGCCAGTTGTGCAGCCAATGAGACATCTTCGCTCTGGTCTGCTTCCGCCCCACCGATGCACCCGTGGTTCAAACAGATTTCCGGGAAGATGGAATAGGTCGGCCGGTGCTGCTCGGCCCACGCCAGAATGTCGTAGATTCCCATCGCCGGCTGAGTTGAATCCTCTGGAAGTTGCTGAAATAGAATAACGGTCTGAGGCGAGAGCGTAGCGACCCTATCAAGCAGTTGACTTGTGGGAAGCGCGACAAGATCAATCTCCTTCAATTTATTCTGGTAACGAAGAAGCTCCCCATGCACCATCGCCAACCAGTACCTCTCAAACGCCGAATTTTCGGTGATGATGGCGACCGTATCGCAATCTGGATGAAGATGCAGTGCGAGATCGATTGTGGCCAGGCTCCAAGTCTCCGTCACGCCGGTCACCCCGGGTCCCATTTCCCTCCCAGCGAGTCGGCTGGTGTCGACGTTAAAAAAGACAATGGGCACACCGGGAAATAACACGTCACGGTGTCGCAGGGCGAATTGGAGTGCTGGATACGCTTCCGGCATGACAAGATCCAGCTTTTGCCCCCTGTAAGTATGCTTCAAAGTTTCTACCACGGCTTTCTCGAAGTCCTTGTCGTCGAAACGCCTGCTTTGCAAGTACTCGACATAGAAGTTGACCGGCCAGGGAACGCGGGCTCGCAGCTCGGATTCGAGAAAACGTGGGTTCAGGTAACCCGGACTGTTAATGTTATGAATGGCCAAGCTTTCCAAGATCAACACGTTTCTCGGAGTCGCTGACACGGCAGCGACGGTGGGGCGCGGGATGACTAAGAGAAGGAGAGCAACCACCGGAAACCATGCGCGGGCGGAGAGTGGCTCAAACGGCAGCGAAAGGGAGCGGCTACACGTGGCTGGCATGACCCGCGGCATGACGCCTTTTACGAAACGGGCAGCGAAACCAGCACCATGGGACCTGCGCTGCCGGAACGGATCTCGAACTCGCCTCCGAACTGCCGCACCCGGTTCTGCAGCAGAAGCGAGAAGGCAACAGGCTACGAATGAGAGAACAACAATCAGGAGGAATCCATAAGCGGAGACCTGCCCGAAAGGGAGCAAGATAGCGAGGTTGCGCGTGACTGGCATCTTCTGACTAGAAGCGCTAGAAAACCAGCCTAACTGCCAACTGCCCTACCCTGGGATTCACCGAGGTGCTGCTGATAATGCCGAACGAAGACGACCCGTATGTAGCGTTTGGATTTGAGAACTGTGGATGGTTCAACGCATTGAAGAATTCCGCCCTGAACTGAAGCTCAGTGCCTTCCTTGGGCCAAGGTAACGGCACGGAACGCGTGACTCCAACGTCGATATTGAACTGTCCCGGACCGTCCACAATTCCTGTGCCACTGTCCCCAAACGCTGTTCCAACACCGTCGGCGCCGATAATGGAGGGTGTTGTGAGGCACGACGCGTTGAAATACCCGTCCAGCTTGCTTTCCACCGATCCTGAGTGGACCAGATCTGAGTTGCCGCATCCCGGCGCCAACTGGGCCCGGTCCTCGCTGATGCCAAACACATTGGTCAGGTTCTTGTATGCGATGGTCAGAGCGGTTCCGGATTGCCAGGTAAACACGCCGCACGTGGACCAACCTCCAAACAAAGCCTTTGTCAGGCGCTGGGACAGTGAGGGAAAGGTATACACACCGCTCAACACGAAGCGATGTGTCCGATCAAAGCTTGCCCTTCCCCACCGCTCCCCCGGCGAGTTTTGATTCCCGAGAGTGAGAGTATTCCCGGCGGAGCTTCCGTTGATGCTGGCGCCATCACTATCCAATGTTTTGGAGAACGTGTACGAGGCCAGCATTTGAAATCGCTTCCCCAGTTGCTTGTTTAAACTAACCTCGAGGCCGTTGTACCACGAAGTGCCCTCGGATTCCAACAAGGCCAGCACGTCCGGTGGGACTCCCTCAACCGGAACCCGCCGACCGATGTTGGCCACCGTATTTGAAACCTCGCCTCGAACGGACTCGGCTGGCGAGGCCGAAAGTGCTTGATTCAAAGAACGGCTTCTCAGCAGGTGCGTGCCTCGAGTTCCGACATACCCAACCTCCAGCATCCAATCCTTTGCGAGATCAACCTGAACATTGAGACCATATTGCTGAATGATCGCGGGACGAAAATCAGGTGATACCGTGCCAATGCCGACATGCTAGTGGGCGAATACGGCGGGAAGTAAGGGAAGAAGCTGGCTGTGGGAAACGGTTCCGGAAACGGATGGCTAAAGGTCGCGGCAGCGTTCGCTAGGCCGATATTCTCATAGGCAAAAGAAAACGGTGCCCCAAAAACGCTTTGAAAAAAAGCCTGTCCTGTCGGTTGCGAAAAGTAGGTGCCGTAGCCTGCCCGGACCACGACTCTGGACGTCCGGCTGAAGGGTTGCCAGGCAAAGCCCACTCTCGGAGCCAGTCCGTTCTGGCCCTTGCCGTAATTCCCTGCGTCGTTGCCGGTGCGAGTAACCCCACGCGGCACAGTGTACGGATAGTTTGCGGCAACCACATATCCTGCTACGCTTCCTGAGGCCGGAGGGTTCGGGTCAGCCTGGTTAATGTCGAAGCTGGAGCTGCGGCCTAGCGCATCCCCGAACTGGCCAAGCCGTTCGTAGCGCAGTCCCAGATCGAGCGTGAATGCACTGGTCGCGCGAAAGTGGTCGCCTGCGAAAAGTGATGCATTCCAACTGCGGTATTTGCGGTCCAACAGCCCGAAGTCGTCGATGGAGGCATAAACATTGCTGAAGGGGCTTCCATTCTGGCCGGCACTGAGCCCCAGCAAGAAATCGGGCCAGTTGAGAAACTCAGTCAGCGTCCCGAGTCCGACGATGTTGACGCCGTCGTGAATTCGCGAGACCGATCCGCCCATCTCGACCAGATGCCGGGAAGGAGAGTAGGTCAGGATGTCGGACGTGTAGAAGCGTTTCTGATTGAAGCTGCGGGGAAACGCGCTCGCCATATTTATCGAGCCTACAATCCCAAGGCTTGGTAACCCGTTGGCATTATTTAGGCTGCCGGCTGCGACCCCGATATCAGACCACTGAAAGGGCGCTTGGGCCGCGGTAGAGCCGAACGTGTTGGTGTAGCCAAATCGAAGCTGGTTTAGAAGCTGTGGCCGCATGAGTTGTACCCAGGAGGCGGAAAGCACCCGAAAGCGATTGTCGATATCGCTGGGAAATCCACCAATATTGCCAGTGCCATTCAGGCCGTTTCCCGGGAATGAGACATTCATGTGGGCGTCGGACCCCATGAAGCGACCTCTGAGGGTCGAATTTGGCGACAGATTGGCGTCAAGGTTGACGAGCGCCTGGTCCGCATTGAAGTGGCAAGGGTTGCTGACGGTACTGAGTCCCTCACTCGCAAACCCCCGCGATGGGTTTTCCACCTGTGGAGTCGGAATGAGATAAGAACCGTCCGGCAGCTTGAGGTTCAACAATTCCAGCGCCACAGGATTGATATTGGACCCGTCCGGCTTAATCGACACCCCGCCAAACGTTCCGCTCATTCCGCCAAACAATGCACCAAGGTCCTGCGGGGAACGCTCGTTGGTGAGCGGAGGCATGAGAACCGTTCCGGAGCATGCGATCCGCGCCTGTCCAGCTGCGAAGCCGTTGATTTGCCGGGTTCCCTGGTAGGAGCCAAAGTAGTACAGCCGGTTTGGCGAATGGGACCTCCGAGGGCGGCCCCGAACTGATTCTGCTTCAAGTTCGGGCGCGGCTGGCCCGCAAGGTCACGAAAGAAATCGTTTGCGTTGAACACTTCATTGCGGAGGAATTCGAAGACGCTTCCGTGGATGTGGTTGGTGCCGGATTTGGTAACGAGGCTCACACTGGCCCCGGCGTGTTCTCCAAATGAAACATTATAGAGCCCGGTCTGGACCTTGAACTCCTGAATCGCATCGGGATTGGGAATGGGGATTCCACCACTTGCGATGTTACTGGCCTGAAGATCGGTAACCGGCACGCCATCGAACTCATAGCTGTTGTCGTAAGAACGCGATCCATGGGTGAAGATTCCGTCGTTGCCCGCATCGATTTGGGCCAGTCCGCTGCCGCCGGGTCCCAACTCGGCGGCGTTGTTTACGCCAGTCGACACACCGGGTGAGAGATCGACAATCTGAGTGAAATTGCGCGATGCCAGGGGCAACGCCTCAAGCTCTTGAGAATCCACCACGCGTCCCAGGGCCACCGAATCACTTTGCAGGTCGGAAACGCTGCCGTGAACTTCGATACTCTGCCGAAGTCCGGCAAGTCTCATGGCGATCGACACTCGGACGCTCTCTGTCACCGGGACTTCCACTGAGGCCAACTCTGATGGGGAATAGCCGCTCTTCACGACGGTCATCCGGTAGGTCCCAGGCGGTAACATGGGCAAAAGAAACTGGCCGGCGTCATCGCTCAAAGTTGAGCGGCTCTCGGCCACGTCTTGATTCTTTGCCTCAACCGAGGCGCCCGCGATTCCTCCTCCAGAGGGGTCCAAAACCTCGCCCATCAAGGCACCGGTCGAGGCCGTCTGACCTCGGCACAGCACGGGCAAGGCAAGCACTATCCAGAGGATTATCGGAAGGAAATCCTCAAGGCTCTGGCCGAGACGCACGGTGCAGAAACCTCCCGCTCCGGTTGGTTACCGTCGTCGCTGGGCGGCGACCCGACGCCTCGCAAGAGATTGAAGAATTGAGGGGGGCTAAACTCGCCTTTTCCGTCGCCCGCGGTAATTCCCCCTGCAACGGTGCATGGTTCATTGTATCTGAAGGCCTGAGCGAGTGTACAGCGATCACGATCAGATCAGCGATCAGTCATTACAATCACAATCAGTCCCGACAAGAGTCCCAAGTACTTGAAACCAAACCGGCCAAGACCGGAAGATGGGTGAGAGTAGGGCCAACCTCGGAGCTTCCTCTCTCCGTATTATCCGCAACCGAAAACCCGTAGCACTACGAATTGACACAACCCCGCACCGGCCCGATTCTGAGCACGTGAGAGCCCAGGTATATAGCCTTTTAAAGAGGCTGACCAGGCCGTCTGGCAAGATGCCTGTAGGTTGTATCGGCCTTAGATAGCAGGCTACTGCGTGAGCAGGAGGCGAATGACATGTTGCACATAAAGAGCGTGACCCTAAGAACGCATAACCGCGCGCTCGGCGCTTTGCTGCTGGCGGCGGTGCTGTTGGTGGGTAGCACTCCGGGTTTCTCCCGCGGGCCGAGGCCTGAGACGATTGAGGCTACCGCCATGGGCACCGGCACCCAAATGGGAGCCCTCATCGGAGTCACGCTGAACATCTACGATTTCTCGACGCCTGCGGACAAAGCCATACTCGTGCAGGCGTTCGCGAAGGGTCAAAACCAGGGTCTGGTCAACGCGCTGTCCAGAATGAAAGCTGTGGGCCACGTCGAGATCACAGGCACCCTCGGCTATGACTGCTCCTACATCGTGGTGTTTCCCACCCCGACGGGCCGGAAGATTCGCTTTGTTACCAACCGGTTGCTCAGATTCGGCGAAGCTTACTATGACACCGAATCCATGTCCTACAACCTGACCGGCGGCGAATTGGACCTGAACGACCAGGACAAGAGCAAGAGTACTGGGGTCTTGTTTCCCATGGCGCAACTCGCTCTCGACGCACAAGGGCAGCTTCAGGTTGAGGCGCGTGAAAACCCCTGGAAACTGACGGACATTCTCGACTGGCCTGGAACGCAAGGTGTGAATTAGCAAGCACCTCTAGGAACGGGCGGACTGCCTTATGAAGATTCGGCGCAGCTTTGTGATCTGGTGCAGCTCGATTCTGCTGACCGTCGCTGTGGTGTGCAGCCACGTAACGGCCAAAGACAAGGACAAGAAGTATGTGTGCTCGGAAGCGAACCCGGCGGCCCTGTGCGACGCCAGCACCACTTGTGGATCGGCGTCTGATCCTTGCACGGTGGACGTCAAACGGACACCGAATGCGGCAGCGGTGACTCCTGATATTCCGGACGCCAAACAGAACAAGCCCTTCTGCATAAGGGTGGGCACCACGGTCACTTGGAAGAGCAAATCCAAGAATACGGGTTTCGTCTTGGACTTCGGCCCTTCTTCTCCGTTTGACCAGACAGCGATCGTGGGCGGTACCGACCGCTCTGTATCGACTGTGGCCAGAAGGGCGGGGTGTTTTAAGTTCTCCGCCGGCGCCTGCACCCCAGGGAGCATTTACGGGATGTGCTCGGAAACGAGTGCCGAGATCATCGTAAGCGGCAACTGAACATTCGTGACTGTATTCACTGAGACCTCGCGGATAGCCCGAAGTGAGGCTCGATATGACGACCCACGGCGCCAAGAAAATACTGACGGCGATCTTCCTCGCGGTGCTGTCCACCTCACTAGACGCTTCTCCCGCTTACCAATCGTCGCCCCCAGCTCCCGAGAATCTCACGGACACCACTCCAAAGAGCTCGAGTGAACTGCAGGCATTAGTAGCGCCGATCGCTCTGTACCCGGATGCGCTGGTGGCCCAGATTCTTACCGCGTCCACATTCCCGGACCAGGTGGCCGTTGCCAATTACTGGCTCCAGGAGAACAAGAACCTGACAGGAAGCGCTCTGATGCAGGAGGTTAACAAACAGTCGTGGGATGCCAGCGTTAAGGCGCTAACGGAATTTCCCTCAGTGCTCGACAACCTGTCGAAGAATCTCGCCTGGACTTCCTCTTTGGGACAGGCCTATCACGACCAGCAAGCCCAGGTCATGGCGGCCATCCAGGCCCTGAGGGCGGAGGCCAAAGCAAAGGGCAACCTCACGTCAACGGCTCAGCTCACCGTGGTGCAGCAGTCGCCGCAGGTCATTGTCATTCAGCCTACGAACCCTCAAGTGGTCTACGTTCCGGTATACGATCCCGCCGTGATTTATGGCACTCCGTATGTGACTCCCGGCTACACGGGGGGTGAAGTGGCTGCGGCGGGAATCATTGGATTTGGGGCAGGGATCGCGGTGGGCGCACTGATGAGTGGTGGCTGTTGCGGCTGGGGATATAGCAGTTGGAACTGCGGTTGGCACAACACCGCTGTGATCTACCACGGCGGCGCGTACTACGGAAACCCTGGCTGGCACGGCGGCTACTACAACGGGGCCTATCACAACAGCTACCGGGGGGGCAACACGTACAACCGTAACATAAGTGGAAACACAGTCAACATCAACCGGCAGAATGCGCAGAACTTCAGCGCCAATCGCAGTTCCCGTGCAAGTTCCTGGGGATCCCATGACAGTTCGGGAAGCAGGTCGAGCGCGTTCAGTGGCATGAGCGGGCACTCTGGCGGGTTTGGTAGCTCCGGGGGCTGGTCATCGAGAGCAGAGAGTGATCGCGGTTGGGGGAGCATGCGCTCCTCCGGTTTCAGCGGCGGTCGATTCGGCGGTGGCGGGATTGGCGGTGGCGGGTTCCATGGTTTCCGGCGTTGAAGGGTCTGGAGCCTGGCGGAGAATCACTATGAGATGGCGGATTTGGGAGAGATGGTACATGTCGCCCCCCGCCCGGAGTCACGAGATTTGTGCCGGGAGCGTGGGGATGATAGTGACTGTGTTTCTGCTGATGGTTTCCCTAGTCTCCTGCAACAAGGCGGCTAATTCCACGAACGAAAAGGTGGCGGAGAAGACCTTCGCCTCTCCTGCAGAAGCGGGAGCGGCGCTTGTACAAGCTGCCAAGTCTGGCGATCAGAGCGCCTTGCTGGAAATCTTTGGCGCCGGCGCCAAGGATGTGCTGCTCACCGGCGACGCGGTGAAGGATAAGAACAATCTGCAAGACTTCGTGGCCGCATATGACCAGATGAACCGATGGGTGCCGATCAAAGCCGGCGGCGTCATGCTATACGTTGGGGCGGACAATTATCCCTTTCCAATCCCGCTGGCTCAGAATCCGGCGGGTCAATGGTCCTTTGACACCGCCGCCGGCAAGGACGAGATTCTTGCGCGCCGGATCGGCAAGGACGAGCTAACCGCAATCGCTGCCTGCCACCTTATCGCCGACGCGCAACAGGAATACTTCAGTCAAAGCCACGACGGGGTGAAACAGTACACACAGATGTTTGCCAGCGATGAGGGCAAGCACAATGGGCTCTATTGGCCCGTCCCGGACGGTCAGCCGCCCAGCCCGCTGGGGCGTCTGGGCGATTTTGCGAAAGTCGCCGGCTACACCAGCGCAGGAGCGAAGCCACAGCCTTTCGATGGGTACTACTTCCGAATCCTGACCAAGCAGGGCGACGCCGCGAAAGGTGGCTCCCGGGACTACGTCGCTGACGGCAAGATGACGAAGGGCTTTGCAGTGGTTGCCTATCCCACAGAGTATCGGAACTCTGGGATCATGACGTTCATCGTGAACCAGGACGGCGTCGTCTATCAGAACGACCTGGGCGAGAGCACCACCGACGTCGCCACAACCATGACTGAATTCAGCCCGGGTAGCGGCTGGACGCCAGTGACCACTGACTAGACCAGACCCGCCTAACGCTGTCAAATCGTGAACGTACCGAACCACATCGTGCTTATGGGTATCGACTCTCGCGACAGTCGGAGATGACGGTTGAACGAACTTGTGGTTATGGGATTTAACGATCCGTATCGCGCCGTAGAGGTTCTAGGCCAACTGCGGCGGCTGGAGTTTAGCTGGGCGCCTGACTTGGAGAACGCTGTGGCGGTGGAGGTCGACGCCCGAGGACGGCTAAAGCTCCGCCACAGCACGGTGCTCGATCCCGCTTTCGCCGATTCACGCCCGGCGTGGAGGGCGCTCCTCGGGGCGATTCAGCCCCAGGCAGCCTCCGTCCAACCTCATCCTTCTCAAGGGAGCACCGTCGAGTCCCAGGCGCTGAATGCGGAAGCCTCGCTGTGGCGGCGCGCCCTGATGGCCAACCCTAACTTTCTGCGAGACCTGGGCGCCCTTCTCCAGCCCGGTGGTTCGGCCATCCTCGCCCTCATTGGCGATCCAGAGGGTGCAGTTCGGGTCTTGCGAGGATACAGTGCCATAGTCTTGCGTACTCCGCTCACCGAAGCCCAGGCGAGCAAGCTACAAACGTCACACAGCACCCCAAGTGGCCGTTCCGGCGGAACGTAGGTGCATTGAGCACCTCTGAGAGTCACGGTGGTGATTGTCTGAGGGAAGCAGATACAACTTGAGACTTCAAAACAGGAGTAAAGATGAGAACGGCCGGAACTTTTAATGTGCTTCGCTGGCAGACCTTTGCGTGTTTCATTCTCATGGTCGTTGGCAGCCTTCCCGGGTGGGCCAAGGCGGGAGGGCATGCTGCACGCGGGCAAGAGAGCAGCGCACAGAAACCCAACATCCTCGTGATCATAGGCGACGACGTTGGCTGGTTCAACATCGGCGCCTACAATCGGGGCATGATGTCGGGCAAGACGCCAAACCTCGACAATCTGGCCACCGAAGGCATGATGTTCACTGATTCTCCACGATTGCAACCGTATGAGCGCCAATCTAGCGCTCAGCGGCTGTGGGTAATACGCTGAGAGGTCATGACGAATCGGTGCCGGTTTCGCATCGTCGTCGAGATGTCTCTTTTCGTGTCGATCTGCGGTAGGGCTTTCGGGCAACAGTCCCAGACTGGCGGAGAATTCTGGCCGGCGGTCGACGCGCACGTCCAGTTTGCGGACAACTTACGTCTCCTCGGGTTCACGGAATTGAAGCGAGGTGCAGAGTTGACGAATCAACAAGTGGACGTAGGGTTGGGGCTCGGTTACCAATGGAAACGAATTCGAAAACCTCATCTTGAAAACATCGACCCGGACAAAGAGCACCTATTCGTTTTTGGTGGCGCCTACGAATACCTGCATACGGTGTCGGGCGAACCGAAATATGAGAATCGGTTGGTGGTGGAAGCCCTGGCAGGCACCCGCCCTGTCTCCCGGCTTCTCATTCGAGATCGAAATCGAGTGGAGTTTAGATGGGTCAATGGCGTCTACTCAACCCGATATCGAAACAACCTGTTGGTCGAGTATGACGTCACGGCCGGCAAATTGCGATTCACGCCTTACACGTCGGCCGCAGCCTTCTATGACAGCGCAAACCACTCTTGGGACCAGGAGCAGTACACAGCCGGCGTGGAATGGCCTTGTAAGCGCGTTGTTATGCTCCAAACCTACTACCTGCGTCAGAATTGTACTACTTGCAATCCAGCGCACCTGAATATCGGAGGGCTGACTCTTAATCTCTACTTCCGATGAGCTTTCAGGACCATGTTGTATAGATCCGACCTTGATTCAAAACAGGAATGCAAATCAAGAGAGGAGATCAGAGGAGATCATGGATATGAAACAGAAGCGAAGCAGCAATTGGATTCAAATGGCAGGGACTTGTGTGGTCCTGCTTTATTGTTGCGGGCTGGGCCTGGCACGTCACCTCCAACTACATGCCGGGCACGAACTTCTCGCAATTCCACACCTTCAAATGGGTCACGATTCCTGGCGGCATACACCCTAATCAGATTGTCGACCAGGAAATCAAAAACGCAATTGTTTCGCAGTTGACCAGCAAGGGCCTCACCGAGACCGAAGCCGACAATGCGGACCTCTACGTGGGCTATCAAGCGGCGGTGGGTCACGAAAAGGAGTGGAATGCGTTTGGAACGGGTGGGGCTTGGCGCTTCGGCGGCGGCATGGCCTCTGTAACGAGCTCTACCATCACGAGTGGCACTCTGGTGGTGGACATTTACGATCAAGCGAACAAACAGTTGGTCTGGACAGGGCGGGCCACCAAGACGCTGAACCCAAGCAAGAATGAGCAAAAGAATCTCGACAACCTGAATAAGGCCGTCGCGAAATTGATGAAGAACTATCCTCCCCATATGAAATAACGACCTTTGGGGAGTCGCCACAAGTTGGCAAGGATCAGGGAAGCTTCCTGGGTTTGCTGGAGGCGCACGAGATTTGTGGACGGATCACTCGGGACAAACCTCTCAAGGGGAAGTAGTTGGCGAGGAAACCCTTACCTTTACAGGAGAGGTCATGAGTAACGACAGCGCGATTATCTTAAGATGCTGCCTCATTATTCTGATCTTTGCTGGTGTTGTGGTTGCACAAGAGAAGTCTGATGCCTCGGCATCGGCCTCGGCCGACGAGGCGCTGCAAAAAGCGGTGCAGAATCCTGTCGCCAGTTTGATCAGTGTTCCGCTCCAGAACAACACGAATTTCGACATCGCTTCCTATGATCGGACGCAAAATGTCCTGAACATCCAACCGGTAATTCCCGCCAACATCAGCAACAACTGGATGGTGATCACGCGAATCATTCAACCAGTCGTCTGGCAGCCCTATCCCAACCAAAACACAGGCGGCGAATTCGGCTTCGGCGACATGGTCCCTACATTCTTTTTTTCACCACGCAACCCAGGGAAGCTGATCTGGGGTGTCGGCCCAGCGTTGACGATACCGACTGCAACCAACGACATCCTCGGCCAGGGGAAGTCCGCATGGGACCCTCGGTGGTCGTACTGGCGCAGCCAAAAGACTGGACGCTCGGCTCGCTGGTCAACAATGTGTGGTCTGTCGCGGGTTCGGGTAGCCGTCCGGCTGCGAACCAGATGCTGTGGCAGATCTTTATCACCAAGCAGCTTAAGAAAGGGTGGTATGTCACGAGCGCACCGATAATCACTGCCAACTGGAAGGCAGCTAGCGGCAATGTCTGGACGGTGCCGCTAGGGGGCGGCGTTGGGAGAGTGATGAAGCTCGGCTTCCAACCGGTGAACATCACGGCACAGTTCTACGGAAACGCCGTTCATCCGGCCGGTACGTCGCCCTGGGGCATGCGACTCCAAATAGCTTTTTTGTTCCCAAAGCTGACCAAGGAACAGGAAAAAATGATGATGCAAGAACAGCTCAAGAAGCTTGAGCAGAGTGCACCGTCGCAGAAGTAGTTCTGTTGTTAGTGGCCGGAGTAACGCGAATGAGACAGCGCTTCAATGTACTGATAATCCTGCTCAGCGTTTCTCTTTCTGTTGCAGGAGCCCAGGCCCAGGACCCTCTTCCTTCATGGAACGCGGGTCCGGCCAAGCAGGCGATTGTTAACTTTGTTCAAGTCACTACGGACTCCAGCAACGCGAAATTTGTTCCGCCCGAGGAACGCATTGCCACTTTCGATCAAGACGGCACCACGCGGGTAGAGCAACCCTTCTACGCGCAGTTGCAGTTTGCTCTGGCTCGCGTAGTCGAACTGGCTCCGAAGCATCCCGAATGGAAAACAAAAGAGCCATTTCAGGCGGTGCTCTCTGGCGACAAGGCGGCCATGGCCAAGTTCACGATGAAGGACTTGGAGGCCATTCTCATGGCCACCCACACGGGGATGACAGTTAATCAGTTTAGCGACGCGGCAAAGGCTTGGCTCGCCAGCGCAAAGAACAAACGATGGGATCGTCCTTACACGGACCTCGTCTATATGCCGATGCTCGAAGTCATGCGGTATCTGCGCGCCCACGGCTATAAGGTCTACATCGTCACCGGAGGCGGGCAGGCCTTCGTTCGCACCTATGCCGGTCAGGTGTACGGCGTTCCACCTGAGCAAGTGATCGGATCTGCCGTGGAAACCGAGTACGGGTATAACGCGGCCGGCAACGCTGTCCTGATGCGCGAACCGAAGCTTCTATTGAACGATGACAAGCAACGTAAGCCGGAGAACATTTACCTGTTTACCGGACGCCATCCCAAGGCGGCGTTTGGAAATTCCGATGGTGATCGCCAGATGCTCGAGTACACCCAGGCGGGTGGCGGTTTGCTCATGATGCTGATTCTCCATGACGACGCGCAGCGTGAATACGCCTACGGTCCAGCGAAAGGACTTCCGGATTCCAAAATCGGCACGTTCTCCGAGCCCCTTTACGACGAAGCCGCTTCGAAAGGCTGGGTGGTGGTGAGTATGAAGAAAGACTGGCAACGGATATTCGCATTTGAGAAGTAAGGAGCACAACCGCACGGCTAGCTTGGGTTTTTCATCCGCGCCAAACAGGATCGCAAGAAGAGATTACCATGCCAGAGACATCCGCCGATCCACGAGTTGGTTTTGCACAACGTCGTACGGGCCTGGTCCACTTCCGCACGGCGCAGGCCCTGGACCGCACCACGCTGGCATGGGTGCGCACAACACTGACCATCGGCAGTTTCGGGTTAGGCATGATCGCGTTCTTGCGCGCCCTGCAGGAGAGGAAACCATCGATCGAATCGGAACACCTTCACCAACTCGCGATCCGCTTCGGCGAACTCCTGGTGTTGATGGGAGTGGTGGCGACGGTATTGGCCGCCGTGTCGCACTGGAGCAATCTGCGCAGGATGGAGCGCGGCGAAATGCCACAGGCGGCGCGCTGGCCGGTGAGCATCGTGGTGGCGTTGTTGTTGGCATTGCTGGGCCTGGCGGGACTGTGGTCGCTGGTTACGGGACAGTAGTCCGTGACGAAAACATTTTCGAAAGCCGTGGATGGAGACTCTGGTATGAGACGACGTCTATCCCGTCACCTCGAAATAGCATTGATAATCTGGTCCCTGCTGGCGGGGACCGCGCTGGCGCAGACGCCCAGCCAGCATGCCTGGCAGATCCTGGAAGCGGCCGCCTCCAGTTCAAAAACTGAGATACGCGCGGATAATGCTCGCGCTCTGGGGCTCGTTGACAGCCCCAAAGCTGTGGAGCTTCTCGAGTCCGCCTTGGACGACAAGGATGCGGATGTTCGCTCCGCCGCAGCCACTTCCCTGGGAATGATCAAGTCCAAGAGGTCGATTCCCAAGCTCATCGAACGAGGCAAGAAGGAAGCAGATGGTGACGTCATCATGGCCATCGCCAAGGCTCTCACTGATATGGGTGACCCGAAGGGATACGAGGTGTTTTACGCCGTTGTTACCGGGGAGAGAAAGTCAGGAGAGGGACTCATCGCCTCGCAGGGAAAGATGTTGACCGAGGCGCTGAAGAGTCCCAAGTCGATGGCCGGCATGGCGTTCCAACAAGGCATGGGATTCGTTCCGTTTGGCGGCGTTGCGCTGGGAGCCTTTGAGGCAATCCTCAACAGCGGCAAGAACGAGGCTCTCGTGAAAGCCGCTGCCATCCGAGCACTTGCCAAGGATCCTGATCCGCGATCTGGAACGGCGCTGCTGACAGCGACCAAAGACAAGGAATGGATCGTTCGCGCCGCAGCTTTTGACGCTCTCGCACGCCGCGGTGACGCGTCCCTTGTGCCCGATATGGTCAACGGGCTGGGCGATGGCGCCGACGTAGTGAGGCTTACGGCTGCTGCGGCCATCGCGAAACTCGGAACGGGCGGAAATCCACATGGCAAGTAGATTGAAATACTCTGAGGGCAATTTCAGTGAACCCTGTTGTGAGGAGGATTCCGATGCAATTCTGCAAATTAGCCATAGCGACGATTCTGGTTGCACTGATAGGAGCCGACGTTCTGGCCGGTCAACAGACCACGGCCACTACACGCGGAGAACTGCCCGGCGTTCGGCTAAAGAACGGCAGTATCGGAAGCGTCGCCATGGAAATGTAGAAACGGGAGGAACCCGTTCATATGAGTCGGAGTAGGGATCATGGTTGCCCATAACCCCCTCCACAGATCCGGACGAGCGGGTTTCCCGCATCCGGCTCTTGCCTTAGGTGACGACGCCTAGGCGGCGCAGAGGATAAGCATGGTAGGTGC
>Ga0335083_10001002_pt1 | contig 40041 bp, 41 predicted proteins | sample Lox_Sample_42_FD_206716 | JGI IMG/M metagenome (GOLD analysis project Ga0335083, IMG submission 206716) | Soil microbial communities from Loxahatchee National Wildlife Refuge, Florida, United States - Lox_Sample_4.2 | ecosystem: Environmental > Terrestrial > Soil > Wetlands | place: USA...
CGTTGGCCGCGCCCGCGAACCCGAGCGCGGGCAGGGCGCGCTCGACCGCCGCTCCCTGCGGATCGAGGATGCCGGCCTTGGGCCGGACAAGGACCCGGGCCCTCAAGCGGCGCTCCTGGACAGCCATGCGTCGAGCGGCTCGCCCGTGATGCGTTCGTAGGCCTCGACGTAACGGGCGCGGGTGCCGGCGACGACCTCGTCGGGGATCGGAGGCGCCGGCGGCTTCTTGTCCCACCCCTGCGAGGAGGCCCAGTCGCGCACGTACTGCTTGTCGAAGCTCGGCTGGCCCCGCCCGACCTCGTAGTCCTCGGCCGGCCAGTACCGCGAGGAGTCTGGAGTGAGCACCTCGTCGCCGACAACGAGTTCGCCGTCCCCGTCGAGCCCGAACTCGAACTTCGTGTCGGCGAGGATCACACCGCCGGCGCGGGCGTGCTCGGCGGCGAAGGTATACAGCTCCACGGCCACGTCGGCCACCCTGCGCATCAGCCCGCGGTCACCGACGAGTTCGGCCGCGCGATCGAAGTCGATCGCCTCGTCGTGCCCCTCGGTGGCCTTCGTGCTGGGCGTGAAGATCGGTTCCGGCAGCTGCTCGGACTCGCGCAGTCCCTCGGGGAGCTCGATCCCCGAAACGCTGCCGGTGGCCTGGTAGTCCTTCCAGCCCGAGCCCGTGATGTAGCCGCGCACGACGCACTCCACGGGGAGCATGCGCAGCTCCCTCACCACCAGCGCACGGCCACGCTCCGAGTCCGGGACGTCGTCGGTCGCGGACAGCAGGTGGTTGGCCACGATGTGGCTCGTCTTGTCGAACCAGAACACCGACAGCCCGGTGAGCACCTTGCCCTTGTCCGGGATCGGCGTGGGATGGACCGCGTCGTAGGTGGAGATGCGGTCGCTGGCCACCATCAGCAGCCGCGCCGAGCCGTCGTCGCCGGGGCCGAGCGCGTACATCTCGCGGACCTTCCCGCTGGCGATGAGGGACAGGTCGGCGAGTGCGCTCACGTGGGGCGATGCTACCAGCGGCCCCGGGGGCCGCCGTCAGGCGATCAGGTCGAGCCGGGCGAGGACCTCCTGGGCGTGACGGAGGTACTCGCCGGGATCGAAGATGGCGTCGAGATCGAGTCCCTGGGTGCGCTCGTCGTCGGCGAGCAGCTCGCGCAACGGCACCCCCTCGTCCCAGGCCCGCTGGGCCAGCTCCTGGGCTACCCGGTAGGCGTCGTCGCGGGTGCTCCCGCGCTCAACGAGCGCGAGCAGAACGCGCTGGGAGTACAGCGCGCCGTGCGTGAGCTCGAGATTCGAGCGCATGCGCTCGACATCCACCTGCATGTCCTTCACCAACACGATCATGCGGTGCTGGAGGTAGTCGAGCAGGATCGTGGAGTCGGGCAGGATCACGCGCTCCACGGAGGAGTGGGAGATGTCGCGCTCGTGCCAGAGAGCGACGCTCTCAAGGGCCGCGATCGCGTTGCCCCGGAGCACCCTGGCGAGGCCGCTGATCTGCTCGCTCTTGATCGGGTTGCGCTTGTGGGGCATCGCAGAGGACCCCTTCTGGCCCGCACGGAAGGGCTCCTGCAGCTCGCGGACCTCGGTGCGCTGGAGGTGACGGATCTCGGTGGCAAGGCGCTCCAGGCCGGTGCCGGCGAGCGCGATGGTGCTGACCAGCTCGGCGTGGCGGTCGCGGGGGACGACCTGTGTGGAGATGTCCTCGGTGGCGAGGTGCAGGTGTGCGAGCACACGTGCCTCGTAACCGGGGCTGGTCGCCGAGTACGTGCCGACCGCGCCGGAGATGGCGCCCACGCCGACCTGCTTGAAGGCGCGTTCGAGGCGGCAGGCGTTGCGGTGGGCCTCGAAGGCGAAGCCCGCCAGCTTCAGCCCGAAGGTGGTGGGCTCGGCGTGCACGCCGTGGGTCCGGCCCACCGTGAGCGTGCCGGCGTGCTCGCGTGCTCGCTCCACCAGCACGTCCACCAGCGACCTGGCGCCGTCGACGATGACCTCCCCGGCTGCCTCCAGCTGGAGCGCCAGGGCCGAGTCCAGGACGTCCGAGGAGGTGAGCCCGAAGTGGATCCAGCGCCCGGCCTCCCCGGCGGAGGCCGCCAGCACGTCCACGAAGGCGGCCACATCATGCTCGGTGACGCGCTCGCGCTCGTGGACAGCCTCGACGGTGAAGGTGGCCCCGCGGATCGCGTTCAGCTCGGCCTCGGTGGGCCCCTCGTCGCCGAGCAGGTAAGGGAGCTGTTCGGCGGCGGCCACCTCTACCCGCCGCCAGGCCTCCATGCGGGCGTGCTCGGTCCACAGGCGGCCGAGCTCCGGCCGCGTGTAGCGGCCGATCATGCCTGGAGTATCTGGGCGGCGAGGATGGCGGCGTTGCGGGGGTTGTCGAGACCCACACACGCGACCGGCACCCCTGGGGGCATCTGCACGATTGACAGGATCGCATCAAGGCCGCCCGCAGCCGTGAGGCGTCCCGACAGCGGGACGCCGATCACCGGAAGATCGGTGTGGGCGGCCACCGCGCCCGGGAGCGCCGCCGAGATTCCCGCGCCCGCGATGATCACCCGCAATCCCCGCATGCGGGCGTTCTTCGCGTATTCGGCGACCAGGTCGGGTTCCCGGTGGGCGGACATCACCCGCGTCTCGTGGAGGATGCCGCGCTCGGATAGCTCGGCGGAGGCCTTCTCCATCGTCTCGAGATCGCTCTTGGAGCCCATCACGATGCCAACCCGGGGGGCATCCACATCCAGTCCCTCGAGCTCAGCCTCCACCTCTGACTCCTCCAGGGGCTCGGGCACAAGCGAGATCCCGCGGCCGCCCGAGGAACGGGGGTCGCCGGGCGTGTCTTCGCCCTCGCCGCGCGTGCCGGTTCCCCCGCCGTGAACGCTGTCGGCCTCGATGTCGGTCATGGGCTCGGGTGTGGGCGAGGCGGAGACGGTGCGGACGTTACAGAGAGGAGATGAAGGCATCGATCGGGATCGCCGCGAGCGTCTCGTAACGTGCGGTGCCGCGGGAGCCGAGCTCGAGTGAGATCCGGGCCATCGCCCCCTCGTCCGGAGCCTCTACCACCGAGATGAAGTCGATGTGCCCGAGGGTGGCCCATTGCGCCATCACGCTCGCCCCCAGCTGTTCGACCTCCTTGTTGACCTCCTTGATCCGCTCCGGGTTGTTCTTGACCGTCTGGACCCCCTCGGGAGTGAGGGTCGTGAGCATGATGTAGGTGGGCAACGCGTGGCTCCTCTCCGGGCTTCAGGGCAGGTGTTGGCGCAGAGCGCACTGGCCGTTCTACAGGATCGGGGCGGTTGGCGCGAACTGCTCCTCGCCGGTCGGAGCGGTCGGATGGCGTCCATATATTTCGCCCATGCCCAAGCTCACAGCCAGGTTCACGTATGCCAACGTCGCTGCAACGCTCGCACTCGTCTTCTCGATGACCGGAGGAGCCGTTGCGGCAGGCCACTATCTGATCAACTCGAAGAAGCAGATCAACCCGAAGGTGCTCAAAGCCCTCAAAGGGGCAAAGGGACCGAAAGGCGTGGCGGGGACGGCCGGCGGAACCGGGCCGGCCGGTGCAGCGGGAGGGGCCGGCGTAACCGGGCCGACCGGAGCAACCGGAAAAACCGGACAGCCGGGGCAGGAAGGGGAAGGCCTCCAGGGCAACTCCGGCGCCACGGGCCCGACCGGGCCGACGGGTGCTCAGGGCGTGACGGGGGCGGCCGGAACCACCGGCGAAAAAGGGGTGGAAGGCACAGCCGGCTCGGAAGGCAAACAGGGCTCCACGGGAGAACCCGGTGCGACGGGCGAAAAAGGTGGCACGGGGGCAACGGGCCCGACTGGAGAAGACAGCGCACCCCTGGCATATGCCCACGTGAGCGAAAAAGCCAAACTGTCGGAAACCAAGAACGTAGGGAAAGTCACCGGAAACGGAGAAGGGATCTACTGCCTCTCCGAAATAACCGGGACCCTGCACAACGTGGAGGCGACGATCGACTACGACGAAGCGGTCCAGAACTCGATGATCCGTGCAACCATCGGGACCGGAGAAGAAGTGTGCCCCGAAGGGACCCAGGTGACGGTCGAGACGTCTGTGGGATTCGTCAATGCCGGTGAACTCGAAGAAGAAGACGACCCGCAGGGCTTCTTCGTGACGGTGAACTGACGCCCCCGGTCGAGACGCGCGCCTCCCTGGGCGCGCGCGGAACACGAGCGGGGGTTAAATGCGGAGGCCGGCCCCAAAAGGGACCGGCCACCACCGTCAACTGGACGATCTAGTTGATTTTGCTCGTCTGAACTGCGACGAACGAGCCATTGATCGCTTCGATGTGCACGTTTTCGCCGGCCCTGGTGACTTCCCTACATTCGACGGCTAGTATCGTCGGTTCGGTTGTAGATACACCGAGCGTTAGTCCAATGTCGCCGGCGACCGTGGGCGTAGATTCGGTGGCCGTCGTTGTGGCGGTCCACACTCCCGCGTCGTTAGGTCCTTCGCTATCGGTCAGCACACATTCTGCCGAGGCGAATTCGTCCGGGTTTTTCCCGACTGCAACGATTCCGACATTGGCCGTCACGATGAATGAGCCTTCAGGGAGTTCCGTTTCGAGCCCCGTGACCGGCGCCAGAGAGCTTTCGCCCGTGAGGTCAGCCGGCCCGGTCTGCGTCTGACTGAAGCCGGCGACGGCTCCAGCAGGACCCGTTGGCCCTTCGTGACCCGTCGGGCCCGTTGGCCCGTCTTTACCGGTGGCACCTTCGCCTGTGGGACCGGTCGGTCCCGTCGATCCGTCTGTACCGGCTTTGCCTTCGCCGGTGGCGCCGGTTGGCCCCGTTGCACCCGTCGGGCCGGTGGCTCCGGTGACGCCCTCGGCCCCGGAGGAGCCCGTCGCTCCCGTCGCCCCGGTACCGCCGGTCGGCCCGGTGGCGCCGGTCACACCCGCGGCCCCAGATGCCCCAGTCGCGCCGGTCGCGCCGGTCGCGCCGGTCGCGCCCGTCGGCCCCGTTTTGCCGGTTTCGCCGGTGGCCCCTTTTTCACCTGTGGCGCCGGGGGAACCCGTGTCTCCTGTCGGACCCGTTGGACCTCCGCTCGGCCCGGTCGGACCGGTCACGCCTGCTGCTCCAGTCGCTCCTTCTTTCCCGGTGGCCCCGGCGGGTCCGGTGGAGCCGTTTGCTCCGGTCGGCCCGTCATTACCCGTGACCCCTTCTTTGCCGGTGCCGTTGGTGCCGTTTGCTCCAGCCGGACCCGTGGCACCCGCGATGCCGGGGTGTCCTTCGGAGCCGGGTGAGCCTTTCTTGCCGTTCTTGCCGTTCTTGCCTTTGAGCTTGGCGAGCACGCTCGGCTTGATCTGGCTCGTACTCGTGATCAGGAAGGTTTTCGCAGCGATCGCGCTTCCCCCAAACGCAAAGAAGAGCGCGAGGATCGCGATCGCCCACTGTGCTCGCCGTTCCGATGCTCTGCGCATGCAGTTCCTCCAAATGACCCGACGCCCGGGAACGGGGCCGTTGTCGGTTGAATCTGTCAAGGCCGTCCTCGGCAGTCGCGTCCGCCGCCGACCAGCAGCGCCGAATCCAGGGAGTCGGGCGCTACATGGGCGCTAGTCCGGCCTCCGGGCGGTTTCTCTCAGAACGTTGTTCCCGCGGTACGACCCCCGGGGTTGGCAACTAAACGAACAGCCGACCCGGCCGGCGGATGTCAGGCCACCGCCGCCGAGGCGACGGGGCCCTTCTCCAGCGCGAGTTCGCCGTCGCGGGCGTCCACGGTGACCTCGTCGCCACTGTGGATCTCACCCTCCAACAACGCCAGCGCGAGGCGGTCGGTGAGCTGCTTCTGGATCACCCGCCGCAACGGCCTGGCCCCGTAGGTGGGGTCGTAGCCGAGGTTGGCGAGCAGTTCCCGGGCGGTGTCCGTCAGCGTCACGCTCACACCTTTCTCAGCCACCCGTTCGATCACCCGGGCCACCTGGAGGTCGACGATCTCGCTCAACTGCTCCCGGTCGAGCGCGTGGAAGCGCACGACGTCGTCGAGACGGTTCACGAACTCGGGCTTGAAGTACTCGAGCAGCGAGCTGCGCAGCTCAGCGTCGCCCAATCCTTCGGGGACGGGGATGTTCGAGGTCATGATGAGAACGGTGTTCTTGAAGTCCACGGTGCGACCCTGGCCGTCGGTGAGGCGCCCGTCGTCCATCACCTGCAGAAGCGTGTTGAACACGTCCGCGTGGGCCTTCTCGATCTCGTCGAGGAGCACCACCGCATAGGGGCGGCGGCGGACGGCCTCAGTCAGCTGTCCCCCCTCTTCGTAGCCAACGTAGCCGGGGGGCGCACCCACCAGGCGCGACACGGAGTGTTTCTCCATGTACTCGGACATGTCGATTCGGATCATCGCGTCCTGGGTGTCGAACATGAACTCCGCGAGGGCACGCGCGAGCTCGGTCTTGCCGACACCGGTGGGGCCCAGGAACAGGAAGCTTCCGATCGGCCGGTCGGGGTCCGACAGCCCGGCGCGCGAGCGCCGCAGCGCCGTGGCCACTGAGTCGATCGCCTCGTCCTGCCCCACCACCCGTTCGTGCAGGCGGTCCTCCATGTGCAGGAGCTTCTCGGTTTCGCCCTCCAACAGCCTGCTGACGGGGATCCCGGTCCAGCGCCCCACCACCTCGGCGACGTCGTCGGCGTCGACCTCCTCTTTGAGGAACACCGGGCCCTCCCCCTCGGCCTCGCGGGCGGCGGCTTCGCGCTCACCCAGCTCCTTTTCCAGCTCGGGGATGTCCCGGTACTGCAGTTCGGCCGCCCGCTCCAGGTTGGCTTCCCGCTGGGCTCGTTCGACTTCCATGCGTGCCTGCTCGAGGCGTTCCTTGAGCTCGGAGACGTCCTGGATGGAGTCCTTCTCCCGCTGCCACTGCTCCTTCATCGAGGCGGACCGCTGCTGGAGTTCCTCGAGCTCCTGCTCGAGTGCCTCCTTGCGCTCCTTGGCGGCGTCGCTCTTGTCCTTGCGCAGCGACGTGAGCTCGATCTCCAGCTGCATGATCCGCCGGTCGACCTCGTCGATCTCGGTCGGCAGGGAGTCGATCTCGATACGGATCTTGGAGGCGGCCTCGTCGATCAGATCGATCGCCTTGTCGGGCAGGAACCTGTCAGCGATGTAACGGTGCGAGAGCGTCGCCGCGGCGATCAGGGCGCTGTCCTGGATCGTGACTTTGTGGTGGACCTCGTAGCGTTCCTTGAGCCCTCGCAGGATCGCGATCGTGTCCTGCACGGTCGGCTCGCCGACGTATACGGGCTGGAAGCGCCGCTCCAGGGCGGCGTCCTTCTCGATGTGCTGGCGATACTCGTCGAGCGTGGTGGCACCGACGGCCCGCAGTTCGCCACGGGCCAGCATCGGCTTGAGCAGGTTGGCGGCGTCGACCGCCCCCTGCGCCGCTCCGGCGCCCACGATCGTGTGGAGCTCGTCGAGGAACAGGATGATCGACCCCTGCGCCTCGGCCACTTCCTTGAGGACCCCCTTGAGGCGTTCCTCGAACTCCCCCCGGTAGGCCGCTCCGGCGATCAGGCCACCGATGTCGAGCGCGATCACGCGCCGGTCGCGCAGCGACTCGGGTACGTCGCCGCCGACGATCCGCTGGGCCAACCCCTCGACGATCGCGGTCTTGCCCACGCCGGGCTCGCCGATCAGCACGGGGTTGTTCTTGGTGCGCCGGCTGAGGACCTGGATCACGCGACGGATCTCGTCATCGCGGCCGATCACGGGGTCGAGCTTGCCCTGCTCGGCGATCTCTGTCAGGTCGCGTCCGAAGCGCTCCAGAGGAGCCTGCTGCTCCTCGTCCTGCACGGGCTGCGCGCCCGCTGGTGGGGTCCCGTTAGGTGCCATCGCTACTTCCTTTTCTGTGTCTCTTGAAGTTCGTGGGTCGCTGGAAGGACTTCATGAGGTCGGCCACCCGCACGAGCTCCCGGCTGCCCCGGTAGGGGACCAGCTCGGCCCGGAACGATCGCCGTACCTCCTCCAGCTCTTCCGAGAGGCGGAGCTGGGCTTCCAGCGCGTCGAGCTCGGTCTCTTCGATGCGCCTCTGCATGTCCTCGATTTCCTGCTCCAGGTGAAGCACCCGCTCCACCCCCGCGAGGTTGAGCCCGAGCTCGGCCGTCATCTCCTGGATGCGCTTGAGCTTCTCGACGTCCTCCTGGGAGTACAGCCGGGTGCCCTTGGAGGATCGCTGCGGCTCGATCAGCCCCCTCGCCTCGTACACCCGGAGCGTCTGGGGGTGGAGGTTGGCGAGCTCCGCCGCCACCGAGATCATGAACACGCCCCTGTCGGACTCGAGTTCCACGCGTGTCACGGTCCGGCCCCGGCGGCGTGCCGCGGTGGTGGTCTTGACGGCCCGCTCGGTATCCACCTCGACGCTCGTCATCGGCGTGTTCTGGCGCCGCGACGGGGTGCTGGAGTCGCCGCCCGATCCGCGCATCAGCTCTCAGACCCCTTCCCGCTGGCAGCCGCCGCGCGAGGGCGCGGGCCGGCTCCGTTTGAGAACAGCGCCGCCCTCGGGTCGTCGGATCCGAGCGTCCGGGAGAGCTCCTCCACGGCCTTCTCCTGCTCGTCGTTGAGCTTCTTCGGGACCTCGATCACGAAGCGGTAGTGGATGTCCCCTTTGCGGGGCGGGGAGCTGCCGAGCTTCGGCGGCCCCTCGCCGCGCAGGCGCTGGACGGTGCCGTGGGCCGTTCCCGGGCGCACCCGCAGTGTCTTTGAGCCGTCGAGCGTGGGCACCTGCACCTCGGCGCCGAGCAGCGCCTCGGGGATGCTCAGCGGGACCTCCACCTCGAGGTTGTCGCCCTTGCGTTTGAACACCGGCGAGGGTGTCACCTTGGTGATCAGGTACAGGTCACCCGCGGGTCCTCCGCGCAGGCCGGGCTCGCCCTTGCCCGCCAGCCGCACGCGACTCCCGTCCTTGACGCCCGCGGGGATGTTCACGCGCATCCGCTTCACGGTCCGTACGGTGCCCGAGCCGCTGCACGTCGGGCAGGGCGTCTGGATGATCGTCCCGGAGCCCCCGCACAGGGAGCACGGCTGGGAGATCGAGAACATCCCCTGGCCCTCGGTCTCGACGCCCCTGCCTTCGCAGCGGGGGCAGATCGTGGGGGAGGTACCGGGCGCCGCGCCGGTCCCGTGGCAGGTCTCGCACGTGGTTCGCATCGGCACCTGCAGCGGCACCTGTGCCCCGGACACGGCCTGGTCGAAGGTGATCGACACCTGCGCCTCGAGGTCGGCACCGCGCTCGGGCACGGGCGCACCGCGCCCGCGTCTGGCTCCTCCGGCCCCACCGAACAGGTTGGACAGGATGTCGCCCATCGACGAGGCGTCGAAGTCGAAGTTGCCGAAACCGCCGAAACCCGCTCCGGGGCCGCCCTGCGCGAACGGACCGCTGCCCTCGTCGTACTGCTTGCGCTTCTCGGGGTCGCCGAGCACGTCGTAGGCCTGAGAGATCTCCTTGAAGCGCTCCTCGGCCTTCTCGTCCCCCGGGTTGCGGTCCGGGTGGTACTCGCGGGCGAGCTTGCGGTAGGCCTTCTTGATGTTGTCGGCGCTGGCCTTCTTGTCGACGCCCAGCGCCTTGTAGTAGTCGGGACGTGCCGCCATCGCTACTCCTACGCCGCCACGACCACGCGAGCCGGGCGGATGATGTTCTTGCCGAGCCTGTAGCCCGGCTGGTAGACCTCCACGACCGTCCCGCTGGGCTTGCCGCCGGGCGGCTGGGGAAGCGTCGCCATGGCCTCGTGCAGCGACGGGTCAAAGGCCTCGCCCAGGGGCGAGTAGGACTCGATCCCGGCCCGCCCGAGGGCGGCGTTCAGCTCCGTTCTCACGAGCCTCACCCCTTCGAGCAGGGGGTCGTCGGCGGCCGCCGCGTCGAGCGCCCGGTCGAGGTTGTCGAGCGCGGGGAGCAGCTCCTTGGCGAGCGTCGCGGAGCCCCGCTCCTGCGCCGCCGCGGCCTCGCGGGCCACACGCTTGCGGTAGTTCTCGAAGTCCGCCTGGGTGCGCTGCGCCAACGCGAGGTACTCGTCGCGCTGGGCCGCCGTGCGAACCAGCTCGTCGAGGTCCCCCGCGAGCTCGGCGGCCTCCTCCACCTCGTCCGCCACCGGGGTGCCGGAAGCGGCCGCGGGCCCCTCCCCCGACGCATTACCGTCGGGGAAGAGGTCACGCTCGTGGCCCTTATGGGCTCCCTCAGCGTCCGCGGCGCGGGAAGTCCCCGCGCCGGTGACTGTGCCGTCGGTGTTCGTCATCGCCTACACCTTGGGCTCGTCGACGACCTCGGCGTCGACGACGTCCTCGTCGTCGGAGGAGGAGCCGCCCTCGCCGCCGTCACCCGCGGCGCCGTTGGTGCCGGCGGATGCCGCCTGCTCCTGGGCGCGCTGGTACATCGCCTCGGACACCGCGTGGAACGCGTTCTGGAGCTCCTGGGACTTGGCGTTGATCGCCTCCGCGTCCTCGGACTCCAGCGTCTCACGGACCCCCTTGATCGCCTCTTCGATGCGCGACTTGGACTCGGCGTCCACCTGGTCGCCCAGGTCGGCGAGCTGTTTCTCGGCCTGGTAGGCCGCGTTCTCGCCGTTGTTCCGCGCTTCTGCGAGGGCCCGCGCGTGGCGGTCCTCATCGGCGTGGGTCTCGGCGTCGGAGACCATGTTCTTGATCTCGTCCTCGGAGAGCCCGGAGCCGGCCTTGATCTCGATCTTCTGCTCCTTGCCCGTCCCAAGGTCCTTCGCGGAGACGTTCAGGATGCCGTTCGCGTCGATGTCGAAGGCGACCTCGATCTGCGGTATCCCGCGCGGAGCCGGCGGTATGCCCGTCAGCTGGAACTTGCCCAGCGACTTGTTGTACTGCGCCATCTCACGCTCGCCCTGCAGGACGTGGATCTCGACCGACGGCTGGTTGTCCTCGGCCGTCGAGAAGACCTCGCCCTTGCGGGTGGGAATCGTGGTGTTGCGCTCGATCAGCTTCGTCATGACGCCGCCCTTGGTCTCGATGCCGAGCGTCAGCGGTGTCACGTCGAGCAGCAGCACGTCCTTGACGTCGCCCGCCAGCACGCCCGCCTGGATGGCAGCGCCCACGGCCACGACCTCGTCGGGGTTGACCCCCCGGTGCGGGTCTTTGCCGGTCAGCTCCTTGACCTTCTCCTGCACGGCGGGAGAGCGGGTCATGCCGCCCACCAGCACGATGTGGTCGATCTCCTTGACGCCCTTGCTCTTGGCGTCGTCGATCGCCTGGTTGACCGGGCCCACCACGCGGTCGAGCAGCGCGGAGGTGAGCTCTGCGAGCTTCGCCCGTGTGAGGCGCGTGTCGAGGTGCTTCGGCCCGGAGGCGTCCGCGGTGATGAAGGGCAGGTTGATCTGCGTCTCCTGGGTGGTGGAGAGCTCGATCTTGGCCTTCTCCGCCGCCTCGTAGAGGCGCTGGAGCGCCATCGGGTCGGCAGAGAGATCGATGCCCTGCGACTTCTTGAACTCGGCGACGAGCCAGTCCACGATCGCCTTGTCGAAGTTGTCGCCGCCGAGGTGGTTGTCACCGGCAGTCGACTTGACCTCGAACACGCCGTCGCCGATCTCGAGCACGGACACGTCGAAGGTGCCCCCGCCGAGGTCGAACACGAGGATCGTCTGGTCGGACTCCTTGTCGAGTCCGTACGCGAGCGACGCCGCGGTGGGCTCGTTGATGATGCGCTTGACGTCGAGGCCGGCGATCTTGCCGGCGTCCTTGGTCGCCTGGCGCTGGTCGTCGTTGAAGTACGCCGGGACCGTGATCACAGCCGAATCGACCGCTTCGCCCAGGTACGCTTCCGCGTCCGCCTTCAGCTTCTGCAGGATCATCGCGGAGATCTCGGGCGGGGAGTACTGCTTGCCGCTCGCTTCTACCCGCGCGTCGCCGTTGGGGCCGGCGACGACCTTGTAGGGGACGATCGACTCCTCCTCGCGCACCTCGGCCTCCTTGCGGCCCATGAAGCGCTTGATCGAGAAGATCGTGTTCTGGGGGTTCGTGACGGCCTGGCGCTTTGCCACCGTGCCCACGAGGCGCTCCCCGGAGGCCGTGAAGGCGACCACCGACGGCGTCGTGCGACCGCCCTCGGCGTTCTCGATGACGGTCGGCTCGCCACCCTCGAGCACGGCCATGCACGAGTTCGTCGTGCCCAGGTCGATGCCTATGGTCTTGGCCATTACTGTAAACCTTTCTGTGTGTACGCTGTGTAAATCTTAGTCGTATTGTGGCAGATTTCTTGCCGCTCTTCAAGGCTGGTTTGCCCGCACTTTGCGGAGATTTGGGCAGGTTTTGGGGCCCACCCACGGGGATTTCTGGACCGCTCAATTCCACTGCGCCCACCCAGGCGCGATCACCCCGGGGCCCGCCGGGAGGCCGAGGAAGGCGGGCCGCCCAGGGGCGTTTGGGGGGCGGCGGCTCAGTCTGCGGAGGAAGCCGCCGGCGCTGCCGCCGGCGCCGGGCCGAGCTGGCGGTCGAAGAAGGCGAACACCCGCTGGTAGGCGTCCTCGGCGGCCCGCGGTTCGTAGCCGATCCGCATGGGCAGGAACACGAGCCTTCCGACCGGGTGGTGGCCGTTGGTCATGAACGAGTGGCCGGCGTCCTCGTAGACCTTCACGTCGTGCTCGATCCCGAGTTGCTCGAGATGCCTCCGCAGGCGCTCCCCGCCGGAGCCCATCATGCGGTCACGGCCGCCGTAGGAGGCCACGACCGGACAGCTGCCGGCCAGCGCGGACGCGTCGGACGGCACGGCGCCGTAGTTGACCGCGGCAGCCCGCAGGCCCGGGGGGCGGCCCGCTGCCAGCGCGAGGGCGAAGCCGCCCCCCATGCAGAAGCCGATCACCGCCAGGCGCTGCCCGTCGATCTCCGGGCGTGAGGCGAGCCACGCGCGCGAGTCCTCGACCGCACGGGCGATGGGCCCGTCCCCGCCGCGGCCGGTCTCCACCATCGCGCGGGTCAGGCAGGCGAGGCGGATGCCCGAGCTGAACAGGTCGGGGGCGAGGGCGCCGTAGCCGCGCTCGGCGAAGCGGTCGGCCACCTCGAGTATCTCGGGCTGCTCGCCGAAGATCTCATGCAGGACGATGACTCCCGGGAGCGGCCCGGGGGGGTCGGCGTCGGGCAGCGCGAGCACACCCTTGAGCTTGCCTCCGCGGCTGAGCGGGATCGATACGTCCTTACGCACGCGCGCATCATCCCACGCCGCTACTTTTTGTCTTGATGAGCATGACCGAGTTGCGGACGCTCACGAAACCAAACCTGCCGCCGCTCAAGCCGCGACTGAGGGGGGTGCTGCACGAGTACGCCTTCTTCATCTCGCTTGGGTGCGGCATCGCGCTGATCATGGCCGCCTCCGACGGACGGGCACGCGTGGCCGCCGCGATCTATGCCGCTGCCGTGTCGGGCCTGCTCGGGACCAGCGCCCTCTACCACCGCGTCACCTGGCGGCCGAAGGCCCGCCGTTGGATGAGGCGCCTGGACCACTCGATGATCTTCGTGCTCATCGCGGGCACCTACACCCCCGTGGCCCTGCTGGCGCTGAAGGGGTCGCTGGCGAAAGCGATCCTGATCGTGCTGTGGGCGGGAGCCCTCGGCGGCGTGCTCTTCAAGCTGCTGTGGATCGACGCCCCCAAGTGGCTGTTCGCCGGCGTCTACGTCGCGCTCGGGCTGGTGACCGCAGCGGTGTTCGGCGAGCTGCCCGCCAGCATCGGCTGGCTCGGTGTGGCGGGCCTCGCGGTCGGTGGGCTGCTGTACGTGATCGGGGCCGTCGTGTACGCGAGCGGGCGTCCCAACCCGTGGCCGCGGGTGTTCGGCTACCACGAGGTGTTCCACGCACTCGTGGTGGCCGCCGCCGCGCTCCAGTACGCGGTGATCGCCTTCGCCGTGCTGCCTCGCGGCTAGCGCAGCAGGCTGCTGGGGCAGATCGGCTCCAGCGCGCAGCTCTCGCAGCGCCGCCCCCGGGCGTAGCAGGTGCGACGTCCGTGGCGCAGGAGGTTGACGTGCAGCTCGAGCTCGGCCCCCCGCGGGGTGAGCTCGAGCATGCGGTCGTGGAGCACCTCGAACGGCGCGCCGGCGGGCAGCAGTCCGAGGCGTGCGCCCACCCGCGAGACGTGGGTGTCGACGGGCACCTCGCGCTTGCCCAGCGCGAACAGCAGTACGCAGGCGGCGGTCTTGCGCCCGACGCCCGGAAGCCCCACGAGGTAGTCCCGGCCCTCGCCCACCGGGGCCTTTGCCAGCCAGTCCAGCGACAGCTCGTGTCCGGGATCGCGTGCGTCGGCGCTGATCGCACGCAGGATCGCCTGCAGGCGGCGCGACTTGACCTTCGAGATGCCCCCGGGGCGGATCGCCCGCTCGACCTGCTCCACGCGAGCGTCACGCACCCGCTCCCACGTCGGAAGGCGCTCCCGCAGGCGCAGGTAGGCAACGTCGCGGTTGCGGTCGTTGGTCGACTGCGAGAGCACCGTCAACACCAGCTCTGCGATCGGATGCCCGTGCGGCATCGTCCTCGGGACCCCGTACACGAGGCGCAGGCGCCGGCGCACGAGCGCCACCCGCCGGCGACTCGGGGGCTCCTCGAGCGGGCGGGGGGCAGGCATGGCAGCACGGTATCCGCACGACCCACGCCCGCGGCTGCTCTATAACCTCGCCCCGAGGTGCGCGAGCCGAGCGAGCACACCGAGGATCTCGACGGACTTCCCGTGTTCTGGCGAGAGGCCCCGGAACCTGATGCGCCGGACGGACTGGCGCCCGTGCTGTACCTGCACGGCGTGCCGAGCAACTCCGACGAATGGACCGCGTGGCTGTCGCTGAGCGGAGGCGTGGCGGTGGACCTGCCGGGATTCGGACGCTCGGGCAAGCCCGGGTCGCACCAGTACACGATCGAGGAGTACGACGCCTTCATCGAGAGCTTCCTCGACTGGCGCGGGATCGAGCGCGTGCGGCTGGTGATGCACGACTGGGGCGCCGTCGGGCTGGCCTTCGCCCAGCGCCGGCCCGAGCGCGTGCAGCGCATGGTGCTGATCAACGTGGTGCCGTTCCTGCCCGGCTACCGCTGGCACCGCACCGCCCGCGCGTGGCGCACGCCCGTGCTCGGAGAGCTTGCGATGGGCGCGACCGTGGGCTACACGCTGAAGCAGCTCTCACGTGAGGCCAACGTCACACCCGGACCCCTCCCGGAGGACGTGCGCCGCTCGATCATGGACCACCTCGACCACGGCACCCAGCGCGCGATCTTGCGCCTGTATCGCAGCTCGCCCTCCGAGCGCCTGGCGGCGGCCGGGGCACACCTGGGCGACATACGGGCCCCGACGCTCGTCGCGTGGGGCACGCGCGACCCCTACATCCCCGCGCGCTTCGCCCGCGACTACGCGCACGCGCTGCCCCACGCCGAACTGCTCGAGCTGCCCGACGCCGGGCACTGGCCGTGGCTCGATCGCCCCGACCTGCCCGAGCGCGTACACGAGTTCCTGACCCGCACATGAGCGGCGCAGTCCTCGACCAGCCACTCGCGCGAGGCCGTCGGGAGAGCCGGCAGCGCAACGGCGCGCCCGCCCCGTCCCGGGGGGCCTCCCGGCTGCGCCGCCCTCCGGCGTGGCTGCTCGCGGCGGCGTTGGCGGGCGGCTACCTGCTGCTCGCGCCCTCGAGCAGCGACCTCGCCGCCGCCAGCTATCGCAGCTGGCTGTTCTCGCACGCCGGCTTCTCGCTGTGGGACAACTCCTGGTACGGGGGCCACCACCTTCCCGCCTACTCGCTGCTGGCCCCAGCCCTCGGCGCGCTGATCGGCCCACGGCTGCTGGTGGCCCTGGCCGCCGTCGCCCAGGTGGCGATCTTCGAACGGCTGCTCGCACGGGAGGCGCCCGGGACGGCGGGCCGGGTGGCCGCCTGGTGGTTCGCGTTCGGCGCCGGCTTCGCGCTGCTCTCCAGCCGCGTGCCCTACGACCTCGGTCTGGCCCTCGGGCTGGCCGCGCTGCTGCTTGCCCGTCCGCGGCCCGCGGCGGCGCTGGTGCTGTGCGTCGCGTGCTCGCTGGCGAGCCCGGTGGCCGGGGCGTTCCTGGCGCTGGCGCTGCTCGCGTGGGCGATCGCGGGCTCGAGCCGCCGGCTCGCGCTGGCGATGACGGCCGCCGCGCTGGTGCCGATCCTGGCCCTGGCGGCGCTGTTCCCCGAAGGCGGCACCCAGCCGTTCGTGGCGTCCGCATTCTGGGCCCCGCTGGGCGCCGTGCTGCTGCTGGCGGTGCTGGCCGGACGCGAGCAGCGGGTGCTGCGCGACGGCCTCGTGCTGTACGCGCTCGTGCTGGTGGCGGCGTTCGTCGTGCCGAGCGCCGTGGGCGGCAACACCGGGCGCCTCGGGTCGCTGCTCGGCGGTCCCGTGGCGGCCCTGATCCTGCTGCGCCGCGAGCACGGCGGTATCGCCCGCGGGCGGCTGTGGCTGCTGGTGGCGCTCACCCCTCTGATGCTGTACTGGCAGATCAAGGCACCCCTGGCCGACGTCCGCGCCGTGCGGGACAACCCGTCGGTCGAGTCCACCTTCTACGCTCCGCTGGTTGCCGAGCTGCAGCGCCTGGGCGTGGGCTACGGCGCCCGTCCGGAGCGCATTGAGGTGGTGCCGACGGCGACCCACTGGGAAGCCCGCTGGGTGGCCCCCCACGTGATGCTGGCCCGCGGGTGGGAGCGCCAGCTGGACCGCCAGCGCAACGGCCTGTTCTACGAACACGGGCCCCTGACGGCGGCGGAGCTGCACGGGTGGCTGCTCGAACAGGGGGTCTCGCTGGTCGCGCTCCCCGACGCCACGCTCGACTACTCCGGCAGGGCCGAGGCGCGGCTGCTGCGCAACGGGCCGCCGGCGTACCTGCGCGAAGTCTGGCGCTCGCCCCACTGGCGGCTGTTCGCGGTTCGCGACCCGCGTCCGCTGGTGGCGGCGCCGGGGGTCCTGCGAAGCGTCTGGAGCGACGGCGCGAGCCTGCGGCTGCCGCGCGCCGGGCGCTACCTGGTGCGCGTGCGCTTCACCCCCTACTGGAAGCTCGAGACGGGTGACGGCTGCGTGGAACGGGGCGCCGGCGGCTGGACGCGTGTGCTCGCCCGGCGCGCGGGCAGCTTCAGGCTCGGCATCGGCTTCTCGCTCGCGCGCGTGCTCGAGCATGGGGTTCGTTGCACCTGACCATCTACTAGGCTTCCCCGCTATGCTCGCCCGCGCTCGTGTGCTGCAGGCGCGACTGTTGCCGCGGGGATGGATGGACGCGCTGCGGCAGGTGCTGTTGTTCGCCGCAGCCTTCCTGGCCTACCGCATCGTGCGCGGCCTCGTCGAGGGCGAGGCCAACGCAGCCTTCGCCCACGCCCGTGACCTGATCTCGCTCGAGCGTGGGCTGCACGTGTTCGTGGAGCCGTCGATCCAGGCGTGGGCCTCCGGCAGCCACGCGCTGATCGTGGGCGCCAGCTGGGTCTACGTGAACGCGCAGACGACCGTCACGATCGTGGCGCTGCTCTACATCTACCTGCGCCACAACCGCAGCTTCTACTTCGTGCGCAACATGTTCATGATCGCGATGGCGATCGCGCTGGTCGGCTACACAGTGTTCCCCACGGCGCCTCCGCGGTTCTTCCCCGAGTGGGGCTTCATCGACACCGTCTCGGACTTCACCGGGATGCACGTGTCGGCCAAGAGCTCCTCGATGACGGCGATGGTGAACATGTATGCGGCCGTGCCCTCGATGCACGTGGCGTTCGCCCTTATGACCGGGTGGACGCTTGCGCGGCTGGTAAAACCGAGGGTCGTGAGGGTGCTCTGGATCCTGTACCCGTTCCTGATGGCGTTCGTGATCGTCGTCACCGCCAACCACTTCATCTTCGACGCCCTGCTCGGGGCGCTGACAGCCGGCGTGTCCGCCTATGGTGCCCTCTGGCTGGCTCGGGCGCGGCCCAATGCGTGGCGCTTCTCGGCCCTGCCGGGGACCAGGCTCGGGGCCAGCGGGTAGGGACGCCCACGCTCGATGGCTCCCCGTCAGCATGCGCCAGCCCGCCGTGGCCGCGGCTCCCACCGCGCCGGGCGCACCCGCACGCGCCCGCCGATCGGCTCAGGCGCGCGCCGGGAGCTGGTCCGCAACCGCCTGATCGAGTCGCGCCTGACGCCGAACGCGATCTCGCTGACGGGCTTCGCGCTGAACCTGGTGGCGGCAGTGCTGGTTTGGGAACAGCTCTTCTTCCTCGGCGGCCTGGCGTTCATCGTCGGCTCGGTGATGGACACGCTCGACGGGCGCTACTCGCGGATGTCGGGCAAGGGCACCCCCTTCGGCGCCTTCCTGGACTCCACCCTCGACCGCATCGAGGAGGGGATCGTGCTGGCCGCGGTGGCGGGTTACTTCGCGCTGCAGGGGGAGCGCTTTGCAACGGCCGCCGTGGTGATCGCCGTGCTCGCCTCGCTGATGGTGAGCTACACGCGGGCGCGGGCCGAGGCGCTGGGCGTGGAATGCAAGGTCGGGATCGCGACGCGGCCGGTGCGCGTGGTGATCCTCGCGATCGGGCTGGTGTTCGCCAAGGGCGCCTCGCTCGGGAGCTTCGAGCTGCTCAAGCCCGCCGTGTACGCGCTCGCCGTGCTGAGCGTCATCACCGTCCTGCAGCGCATCTGGCACGTTAGAAAGGTCCTCACCGCGCAATCCGCGGTGTGACCTTCCAGGCTCTCCGGAGTAGTCTCTTGCGGCGCCGGGCCCCACGATGCCCGCGCCCGGGCCTCTGCGGCCCTCGCCCTGCCCCTCGCCACGAACAAGGATCGAACCTGTGATCAAGCAGCGCACCAACGGCAGCACACACACCAACGGAGCGGCCTCCACCAACGGCAAGGCCCGCTACCAGTCCGACAAGGTTCGGGTGGCGGTCATCGGGGTCGGCAACTGCGCGTCGGCCTTCGTGCAGGGGGTCCACTACTACCGCGACGCCGACCCCGCAGAGCGTGTCCCCGGGCTGATGCACGTGGACCTCGGCGGCTACCACGTCAGCGACATCGAGTTCACGGCCGCCTTCGACATCGACGCCGCCAAGGTCGGCAAGGACCTCGGCACGGCGATCTGGGCGGGCCAGAACAACACCATCCGCTTCGCCAAGGTGCCCCGTCGCCTGGGCGTGCCCGTCCGCCGCGGGATGACCCATGACGGCCTCGGCAAGTACCTCAAGGAGAAGATCAAGAAGGCGCCGGGCGAGACGGCCGACATCGTCAAGATCCTGCGCGACACCCACACCGACGTGGTCGTCTCCTACCTGCCCGTGGGCTCCGAGCAGGCCACCAAGTGGTACGTCGAGCAGGTGCTCGAGGCCGGCTGCGGCCTCGTCAACTGCATCCCCGTGTTCATCGCCCGCGAGGACTACTGGGACCGCCGCTTCAAAGCCGCCCGCCTGCCGATCGTGGGCGACGACATCAAGTCCCAGGTCGGGGCCACGATCGTCCACCGTACGCTCGCCCGGCTGTTCGCCGAGCGCGGCGTGGAGGTGGAGCGCACCTCGCAGCTGAACGTCGGAGGCAACATGGACTTCTACAACATGCTCGAGCGCGAGCGGCTGGAGTCCAAGAAGATCTCCAAGACCAACGCGGTCACCTCCGTGATGGACCACGAACTCCCGGCCAGCGACATCCACGTCGGGCCCTCCGACTACGTGCCCTGGCTCACCGACCGCAAGTGGGCCCACATCCGCATCGAGGGCCAGGCCTTCGGCGACGTGCCCCTGAACATGGAGCTCAAGCTCGAGGTGTGGGACTCCCCCAACTCGGCGGGGATCGTGATCGACGCCGTGCGCTGCTGCAAGCTCGCCCTCAACCACGGCCTCGGCGGACAGCTCGACGGGCCGTCCTCGTACCTGATGAAGTCGCCCCACCACCAGCGCCCGGACGAGCAGGCGCGGCTCGACACCGAGGCGTTCATCTCCACCTACGCCAAGCGTCCGGGGAGCGAGCCCAAGGGAACCTCCAAGACGGCCTCGAATGCGGGCGCCAAAGCAGGTGCCAAAGGGGGCGCCAAGCCGCGCCGCGCGGGCACCCGCAGCCGCACCGCCGCGAGCCGCGCCGGCCGCTGACCCGCACCGCGCTCGCGCGCCGTCGCGATAATCAGCAGCGCATGGCCCCCACCTTCGCGATCGCCCACGTCACGCCGTACCCGTGGGAGGTCGAGAACGAGGTCAACGTCCGCGTCGCGGAGGCCGCCGCAGAGCTCTCGCGGCGTGGGCACCGCGTGCTCGTGTTGGCCCCGTCGCGCTCGCAGGAGCGGGTGCGCGAGTCGCGCAAGCACCTGCGGGGCGCGCGCGGCAACCCCGAGCGTCTCCTGGAGGCGACCGACGGCGGCGCCCCGCGGGTGATCGCGGTGGGCGAGGTGCTGGAGGTCGCGCCGGGCGCACGCCGGCGCGCGCCCGCGCTGCCGATCGACGTCGCCCGCACCGTGGAGGAAGTGCTCACGCGTGTGCCGCTCGACTTCGTGCACGTGCACGAGCCGTTCGCCCCGTCAACCTCCAACGCGGCCCTGCGCCACTCGCGCTCGCTGAACGTGGGCTCCTTCCACTCCTCCAGCGAGCGGCTGCTCTCGACGCTGGTGGCGCGGCGCTTCGTGGAGAGCTTCTTCGGGCGCCTCGACGCGCGCACCGCGACACTGCCCGCCACGGCCGAGCTGATGGCCCGCGCCTTCCCCGCCGAGTATGAGCTCGTCCCCGACGACGAGTTCGCGGCCGAGCGCTTCGAGGAGATCTACGCCAGGGTGGCCGCCCGCCGCCACGGTGGGGGTGACCCCGAGCTCGCGCGGGTGCTCGCCGGGCGTCCCCTAATCGAGGTCGATCTGCACATGCACACCGACCACTCAGGTGATTGCGCGACTCCCGTCGAGGTACTGCTCGCGAGCGCCCGCGAGGCCGGGCTCGGGGCGATCGCGGTGACCGACCACAACGAGATCTCGGGGGCCTTCGAGGCGCAGGAGAAGGCCGCGCAGGCGGGTGTGCGCGTGATCGTCGGTGAGGAGATCAAGACCGACGGACAGGGCGAGGTGATCGGGCTGTTCCTGAAGGAGAAGATCCCCCGCGGGCTGAGCCTGGCGGAGACGATCGACCGGATCCACGGCCAGGGCGGCATCGTGTACGTGCCCCACCCCTTCGACCGCATGCATGCCGTGCCCGACTACGAGCACCTGCTGACGGTGCTCGGCGAGGTCGACGCGATCGAGATCTTCAACCCGCGGGTCGCGATCAGCGCCTTCAACGAAGAGGCCGACCGCTTCGCCGCCAAGTACCGCATCCCCGCCGGTGCGGGCTCCGACGCCCACGTCCCCCAGGGCCTCGGCTCGGTGCGGGTGCGGATGCGCGACTTCGACGGCCCGCAGGAGTTCCTGCAGTCGCTGCGCGACGCCGAGATCCTCACGCGGCCGTCCTCGTTGCTGTACGTGCAGGCCCTGAAGTTCCTGCAGACACGCGCCACACCGCCCTCGGCGAGGCGCGCGAGCAGGGCCCGCCGCCTGCGCCGCCTGAGCCGCGCCGGCGAGCGCCGTGGCCGGTAGCCGCCCGCAACGGGCGATGCACGGCCAAGGACAAGCCGGCGCACCGTCAAATCCATCCGCGGCGATGCCGGTGACCGACGACGAGATCCGCGAGAAGTACCTCGAGCGGGCGATCCGCGAGCTCAACCAGCTGATGCGCGAGCTGCAGGCCTGCGAGCACTGCCCGCGCGGCAACCTGATGCCGGTGCTCGGCTCCGGCCACCCGCAGGCCGACATCATGCTGCTCAAGCACTCCGCGATGCCCTCGGAGGTGGAGGAGGGCGTTGCCTTCTACGGCCGCGCCGGGAGCGCCATCATGAAGTCGCTCAAGCGCCTGGCGATCGACCCGCTGGCGGTGTACGGGACGCTGTGCGTGAAGTGCCCGCTGAGCGACGCCTCGCTGGCGGACTTGGCGTGCATCTCCCGGCTCGCGGAGGAGATCGCGATCGTGCAGCCCAAGATCATCGTGGCGATGGGCCCCGATGCGCTGGCGACGCTGGGCGAGATCGACATCCCCCTGGCCCGCGAGCTGGAGCCCCGCATCGGCGAGGTGCAGCAGCTGACCCCCTCGATCGACGCGCTGTACGTCCCCAACCTCGACGAGTCCCTCGACGAGCAGGACGCCAAGCGCGAGTTCTGGGCCGCCTTCCGCGTGCTCGGCAGCTGGTACCAGACGCTGCCGCCGTATTGACGCGCGAGGCGTGCGCGTGACGACGGCTGCGATCGAGCTCCGCGGCGTGGCCGCCTCCGTCTAGATCTCGAGCACGACCTTGCCGAGCTTCGCCCCGGCGTCGAAGCGCTCGTAGGCCTCGGCTGCGCGGTCGAGCGGGAAGGACTCCGCCACCGGCACGCGCAGCAGGTTGCGGTCGAACAGCGGCAGCACCTCGTGTTCCACCGCGCGGGCGACGAGTGCTTTCTCCTCGAGCGGTCGGGCGCGCAGCGTGGAGCCGTGGATCCTGGCCCGCTTGCCCATCAGCGCGAGCAGGTTGAGCTCGGCCTTGGCGCCCGCCCCCACGCCGATCACGGCGATCCGCCCGCCGGTCGCGAGCGCCTGCAGGTTCTCGGCGAGGTTTGGCGCGCCGACGAGCTCGAGGATCACGTCGAAGGGTCCCTCCGCCGCGAACTCCTCGCACGGGATAACGCGCGCGCCGAGCTCGGCGACGGCGTCGCGCAGCTCCTCGCGGCGAACCGTGGCGGTCACGTCGGCGCCGGCCGCGCGGCCGAGCTGGATGGCGGCGGTGCCCACGCCTCCGGCCCCGCCGTGCACGAGCAGGCGCTCACCCGCCTGGAGCCCGGCCTGCGTGAACACCGCGTCGTGAGCGGTCGTGAACACCTCCGGGAGCCCGCCCGCGGGAGTCCACTCGAGCGACTCCGGAACCGGCATCAGCTGGCGCTCGTGGACGACCGCGAGCTCCGCCTGCGCGCCCCCACCCACGATCGCCATCACGCGCTGCCCGACCGAGAAACGCTCGGCGCCGTCCCCCAGCGCCGCCACCTCGCCCGCCAGCTCCATCCCGGGGATGTCCTTGGGGGAGCCCGGGGGCGCCGGGTACAGGCCCCGCTTCTGCATCATGTCGGCGCCGTTGAGCCCGGCGGCGTGGATGCGCACGAGCACCTCGCTGGTGCCCGCCACAGGGTCCGGGTGCTCCTTGACGACGATCTCGTTGTCGCGGATCGTGGCGGCTCGCATCGCCGGCGAAGCCTATCCGCGCTCCAGCAGCGCGACGCTCTCGATGTGGTGGGTCTGCGGGAACATGTCGACCGGGCGTAACCGCCGCAGCGACCATCCCGCGGCAACCATTTCGGCGGCGTTGGGAGCGAGCGTGGTGGGGTTGCACGACACGTACACGATCCGCCTGGGGGCCGCCTCGATGATGCGGTGGACGACCTTCTTGGACAGTCCGGCGCGGGGAGGATCGACCACGACCACGTCCGGGCGACCCGCGCGCTCGACCAGCTCGGGCAGCGCGGCGCGGGTGTCGCCGGCGAAGAAGCGCGCGTTCGTGATCCCGTTTCGACGGGCGCCCTCGATCGCGTCGGCGACGGCCGGCTCGAGCAGCTCGATGCCCCACAGCTCGCCTGCGCGCGGCGCGAGCGTGAGTCCGATCGAGCCGATCCCGCAGTACAGGTCGAACACCCTCTCCCAGCTCTCGAGCGCGGCGTACTCGGCGGCGACCCCGTAGAGCGCCTCCGACATCTCGGTGTTGGTCTGGAAGAAGGCCTCCGCCGAGATGCGCAGCTCGAGGCCGCCCAGCCGCTCGGCCAGCTCGCCCTCGCCCCACACCAGTTCTGTGTCCCCGCCCGCGGTCGTCTCGGCGGGGCTGCCCGAGCGCGTCCACAGGACCCCGGCGAGCTCCTCGCCGAGATCCTCGGCGAGCACGTGCGCCAGCGGGGCGGGGTCGAGCTCGCCATCGGTGGTCACCAGGCGCACCTGCAGTGTGCCGCTGCGGCGGCCTTCGCGGACGACGACGTTGCGAAGCTGCGGGCGCCCGTCGGGTGCCGCGCCGACCGGTTCGCCGCGGCGCCCCGACCGCTCGCCGTCCGCCTCGGCGCGGCGCCCCGACCGCTCGCCGTCCGCCTCGGCGCGGCGCCCTCGGGCCCATGCCTGCAGCCCCTGGTCGCGACACCATCCGAGCACGAGCTCACGGGCGCGGTTGCTGCGCTCGGACGCCAGCAGGCAGTCGGTGAGCGGGCTGACGCGCCGCGCGCCGGCGGAGTCGTGAAAGCCGCAGATCAGCTCGCCGGCGGCGTCGGCCCCGAACGAGTACTCGAGCTTGTTGCGGTAGCGCCACTCTTCGCAGGCGGGCACGATCGGCTCCAGCTCGAACCCCTCCAGGCCGCCGATCCGCCGCAGCGCCTCGCCAACCTGCTCGCGCTTGATCTCGAGCTGGCGCGCGTACGGGAGCACCTGCCACGGCACACCCGGATGGTCGGCCTTCGGCGGGATCCGCTCGGGACTCGGACGCAGCACCTCGACCGTGCGCGCGTGGGCGTAAGAGCGCTTGCGCTTGTGGACGACCGCCCGCACGCGGTCGCCCGGGATCGCGCCGGCGACGAACACGACGTACCCGCTGTCGCCCAGGCGCGCGACGCCCTCGCCCCCGAAGGCGAGTGACTGCACCTCGAGCTCGAGCTCGTCCCCCCGCTGCGGGCGGGCGGGCGCCGCCAGCGCCCCAGGCTCGGCTGTGTCGCTCACGGAGAGCCACCCGCTCGTCCGCCGGTGCCTGCGTCGGCCGGCCGTTGGCGGTCGAGCAGCAGCTCGAGCAGCGCCTTCTGCGCATGGCGGCGGTTCTCGGCCTGGTCCCAGATCCGCTGACGCTCGCCGTACAGCACGTCGGCGGAGATCTCCTCGCCGGGGTGGGCGGGCAGGTCGTGCATCGCGAAGGCGCCGTCGGCGGCGGCGTCCAGCAGAGCCTCGTCGACCCTGTAGGCGGCCAGCGCACGTCGGCGATCGTCGGCCTCGGCCTCGTCCCCCATGCTGACCCACACGTCGGTGTACACGGCCTGGGCTCCCTCGACGGCCTCCCGGGGATCCTCGTACAGCGTCACCGTCCCGCTTGCGGCCGGCGCCAGCGAGAGGTCCCCCTCCAGCGAGTAGCCCGGTGGGGAAGCGATCGCCACGTGCAGGCCGGCGAGAGTCCCGAGCACCGCCAGCGAGCGGGCGACGTTGTTGCCGTCGCCCACGTAGGCGACCCGCACACCGGCAAGCGTGCCGCACGCCTCACGCAGCGTCAGCAGGTCGGCAAGCGCCTGGCAAGGGTGATGGTCGGGGCTCAGCATGTTGATGACGGGGACCGGGCTGTGGGCTGCGAGGCCCGCGAGCGTCTTCTCCGAGCCCGTGCGCAGCCCGATCGCCGCGACGTGGCGGGCGAGCACCGTGGCGGTGTCCCGCAGCGGCTCTCCGCGCGAGAGCTGCATCTCGTCGCTGCGCAGGATCAGGGGCTGGCCGCCGAGCTCTTGGACCCCGACCTCGAATGAGACGCGAGTGCGCGTCGAGGGCTTCTCGAAGATGAGCGCCACGGCGCGTCCCTCGAGGATGTTCGATCGCAGCGGCTCGCGCTTGAGCTCCTCGGCACGCGCGAGGAGAACTTCGAGTTCCTCGGCCGTCAACTCGGCGCCGGTCAGGAAGTGAGGTGTCATGGCTGAGAGCGGTGAGTGTAGGTGCTCCCCCGACCCGTTCCGGGTCGCCGCTAGCATCGCCGCGATGAGAGCGGCAACCGTAGCCGCAGCGCTCGTCTGCCTGATCGTCACCCTGTGCGGATGTGGCTCCTCGTCGGGCGGCACCACCAACGGGACCGGCACCCAACGCGTGAGGATCGGCGGTACCGGTGGCACCCGCACCTCCACCTCGCCCGAGTCGATCCACATCAACACGACCCCGAAGTTCGCCTCGCCGCCGGCCGGGGCTCCTCTGCACAGCGGGCTCGTGCAGGTCGCCTACCGCAACATCTCGATCGCTCCCGACGCGATCAGGGTCAAGACGGGGACGACCGTCAAGTGGACCAACTACGACCCGATCGCCCACAACGTCACGAGCGTCGGCGGGCCTCAGACATTGCGCTCGGGCAACTTCGGCCAGGGCGCCAGCTTCGAAGCGAAGCTCACCCACGCGGGCGTCGTGCACTACGTCTCCACCACCCAGCCGACGACCATGAACGGCACGATCGAAGTCGTCGGCTGACGAGCCCCGGCCGGGGCTGGGCCGGGCCACCATGCGGCGCCGTGCGGGCCGGCTATGCGGTCTCCTGAGGCGCCCCTCCGCCGCCGCCGAAGTCGGCGAGGCCCGCGTGGGTGGTGGAGGGGGTCGCGTAGGTCCGTCGCGGGATGCGCCCGGCGCGGCGGGCCAGGCGCCCCGCGTTGACGGCATCGCGCATCGCGCCCGCCATCAGCACCGGGTCCTGCGCGCGGGCGACAGCCGAGGCGGCCATCACCGCGTCGCAGCCGAGCTCCATCGCCAGGGCCGCGTCCGAGGCCGTCCCGATGCCGGCGTCGAGCACCACGGGCACGCTCACCGACTCGCGGATCAGGGAGATGTTGTACGGGTTGCGGATGCCCATGCCGCTGCCGATCGGCGAGCCCAGGGGCATCACGGCGGCGCACCCGAGGTCCTCCAGGCGGCGAGCGAGGACGGGGTCGTCGGTCGTGTAGGGGAGCACCACGAACCCGTCCGCCAGCAGCTCCTCGGCAGCGCGCAGGAGCTCGGGGGCGTCGGGCATCAGCGTGTCCTCGTCGCCGATCACCTCGAGCTTGACCCAGTCCGTGTCGAACGCCTCGCGTGCCATCCGCGCGGTCAGGACAGCGTCGCGCGCGGTGTGGCAGCCGGCGGTGTTGGGCAGCAGCGTCACGCCGGCCTCAGCCAGCACCTCGACCAGCGATCCGCGCTCGCGGGCGCCGCCGGTGCCGAGCCGCCGCAGGGCGACGGTCACCAGCTCCGCGCGGCTCACGCGGATCGACTGCGCGAGCAGCTCCAGCGACGGGAAGCCGCCGGTCCCGAGCAGCAGCCGGGAGCGCAGCTCGCGCCCGGCGAGAATCAGCGGGTCGTCCTCGGCGGCTGCCTGTTCGCGCTCGCCGAGCGCGGCTCCGAGCTGGGGCTCCACGGTTACTAGCCCCCCTGCATCGCGGTCAGCACCTCGACGCGCGCGTCGGCGCCGAGGGCGTAGGACTCCCACCGCGCACGGGGTATGACCTCCCCGTCCACCGCCACGGCCACGCCCCTCTCGTCGGGTCGCAGCCCGAGCCCGGAGAGCACGCTCGCGACGGTCGCGCCATCGGGCACCTCCGAGAGCTCGCCGTTGAGCATGATCAACGGGGCGCCTCCGCCAGCGTCCCGGCCTGGTCCCCGGCAGCGCCCTCCGGGGCGGTGGAGAAGCGGGCCGGAGCGCAGGCCTGCAGCAATGTGTCGTGGTCCTCCGCGCGAGCTTCGCGGTCCAGCAGGCCGACGATCAGCTCCGCTGTCAGGGGCGCCAGCAGGATCCCGTTGCGGTGATGCCCGGTCGCGAGCAGCAGGCCCTCGACGGGGCCGTGACCGATCAGAGGCGCGTTGTCGGGGGTCCCCGGACGAAGGCCCACCGACACCTCCTCCAGCTCGAGCTCGGTGATCCCGGGCACGAGCTCGCGTGCCTCGCGCAGCAGCTCGTAGAGGCCGCCGGCCGTCGGCGCGAGCTCGAAGCCCCGCTCCTCGACGGTCGCGCCGAGCACGTAGCGGCCGTCGCCGCGCGGCAGCACGTAGCCGCCCTCGTAGCGCACCGCGCGCGTCAGCAGACCGGGGCCGGCGGGGTCCCGCAGCCGCATGATCTGGCCCTTCACCGGACGCACGGGGATGCCATCCCCCACCAGCGGAGCGGTCAGCCGCCGGCTCCAGGCGCCGGCCGCGATCACCACCCGGTCGGCCTCCAGCAACTCTCCTCCGGCGAGTCTGACGCCGGTCACCCGCCCCCCGGCGCGGTCGACCTCGAGGCCCTCGGCGGGGGTGTGCTCGCGGATCGCGACGCCCGCGCGCTCGCACGCGCGCCTCAGCGCGGCGAGCACCTCGCGAGGGTCCACCGAGTGGTCCTCCGGGCATTCAAGCGCCGCTCGCAGGGTCGGGGCGAGGGCGGGCTCACGCTCGCGCGCCTCGCTCGGGAGCAATCTGTTGACGCGCAGCTGCAGTGAGCGGCGCAGCTCGAGCTGGCGCCCCAGCTCGCGGGCCTCGTCGTCGTCGCGCGCGAGCAGCAGCGTGCCGCTGGTGCGCAGCGACACGCGCGATCCGGCCGCGGCGGACAGCTCGGTGACGAACGCCGGCCACGCCGCCGCAGCCCGCAATCCGAGCGCGAGCGAGCGCCGGGCAGCCGGGCCGAACTCGACCTCCGCCACCGGCGCCAGCATCCCGGCAGCAACGTGGGAAGCGGCCCGGCCGAGCTTGTCCCCCTCCACCAGCGTCACCGACATCCCGTGCTCCCGGGCCCGCCAGGCAACGGCGAGACCGACGATCCCGCCGCCCGCGATCACGACATCGGAACGCTCGCCCTTGCCGGGTGTCGGGGACTGTGGCACGAAGCTGATGCTAGTCCTCGGGCAGGGCTCTGCGAGACTCCTGCGCAGAGGCATTTGCAGCTCTCCGCCCCGCAGACAGAGCGTCGTGACCGGCTCGAGCGCGCGCGCCTGTACCTCGTGTGTGGCGCCGGATCCGACGGGGTGCGGCGCGAGGACGTCGAGCTCCCCGACCTGATCCGCTCGGCGGTGACAGGGGGCGTGGACATCGTCCAGCTGCGCGAGAAGCGGCTCGGCGACGACGAGCTCACCGCGATCGCCTCGGCCGCCGCGGCGATGTGCTCGCGGCTCGGCTCGCTGCTGATCGTCAACGACCGTCCCGCGGTGGCAGCCGCATCCGGGGCCGACGGCATCCACGTGGGCCAGGACGACCTCCCGCCGCAGGAGGTCCGCGAGCTCGTGGGCCCGGACATGCTGGTGGGACTGTCCACCCATACACCGGCGGAGATAGACGCGGTCGACCCGTCCGTGGTCGACTACATCGGGGTGGGTCCCGTGCACGAGACGCCCACCAAGCCAGGACGCCCGGCGGTGGGGCTCGAACTCGTGCGCTACGCGGCGGCCAACGCCACCGTGCCGTTTTTTGCGATCGGGGGTCTCGACGCCGGCAACGTCTCCGAGGTGCTCGCCGCGGGCGCCACCCGCGTGTGCGTGCTGCGGGCGATCACGGGCTCGGGCGACCCCGAGGCGGCGGCGCGCGAGCTGTGCGGGATCCTCGACGCGACGCGCACGCCGGAGACGGAAGGTTGAGCAGCCGCGACGAGAAGGCGCGCGCTGCGCTCAGCCCGCTGGCTCCCGACGAGCGGCCGCCCGCGCTGCTCGTCGCGGTCGCCCTGTGCGTGGTGCTGGCCGTCGGGGTGATGGTGAGCGCGCTGACGGTGCACGACCTCTCCCGCCACGGAGGCTCGCTTCCCGGTGCCGCGCTGCTCGCCGTCGTGCTGCTGGCGCTGGCTGTCGGCATGGCCCGGCGGCGCTACTGGGCGGTGCTCTGCTTCGAGGCGCTGCTCGCCTTCCAGATCCTCGTCACGGCACTGGCGATGACGGTGGCCTCGACGCTCGCCGCGGCCGGCGAGTGCCTGGTGGCGATCGGACTCGGGGGGTGGCTGTTCTGGAAGCTGGTCCGCGTGATGGGCCGCATCCAGGCGGGCGAACGCACGAGGGCGCTTCGCTAGGCTGCAGCCCGCATGGCCGAGAGCTCCTACGACTGCATAGTCATCGGCTCTGGGCCAGGTGGGTATGTCGCGGCGCTGCGCGCCGCCCAGCTCGGCAAACGCACCGCCGTGGTCGAGCGCGACAGGATCGGGGGGCGCTGCCTGAACTACGCGTGCATCCCGGCCAAGGCTGTGCTGCGCTCGGCGGACCTGCTCACCGAGGTGCGGGAGGCACCGGAGTTCGGCATCAAAGCCGAGTCGATCGAGGTCGACTACGCCGCGATCCAGGCGCGCCGCGACAAGGTCGTGAACACGCTCACCTCCGGCGTCGGGATGCTGTTCCGCAAACACGGGATCGACGTGCTCGAGGGCTCCGGCTCGCTGCAGCCGGACGGCTCGGTGTCCGTCGACGGACAGTCCTACGCCGCCCAGGGGGTGGTGGTGGCGACGGGATCGATACCACGCCCCATCCCCGGGGCCCAGTTCGGCGGCCGTGTCGTCGGCACCGAGGCGGCGTGGGCGTTCCAGGAGGTGCCGGCACGCCTCGCGGTCGTCGGGGCGGGCGCCTCCGGCACCGAGATCGCCTCGGCGTTCGCCCGGCTCGGCAGCGAGGTGCTGCTGCTCGAGGCGCTCGAGCGGGTGCTCCCCACCGAGGATGCGGACACCTCCCGGCTTGTGGAGCGCGGTCTCAAGCGCCAGGGGATCCAGGTCCACACCGCGACGCCGGTCGCCGACGTGAACCCCGGCGAGCAGAGCGTGAGCTTCTCCTACGGAGACCAGACCGCGGAGGTCGACTACCTCGTCATCGCCGCCGGGCGCGGGGCCGACGTCGAGGGACTCGGACTGGGTGAGGCGGGCGTCGAGTTGGACGAGCGGGAACTCGTGAAGGTCGACGGCGCGCTGCGCACCACGCGTGCGGGCGTGTGGGCGATCGGCGACCTCGTCAGCGGCCCCGCGCTCGCACACAAGGCGTCCGACGAGGGCATCATCGCGGTCGAAGACATGTCCGGGCTCCCGACCCATCCGATCGCCCACATCGACATCCCACGGGCGACGTTCTGCATGCCGAACGTCGGCTCCTTCGGCCTCACCGAGGAGCAGGCCCGCGAGCAGGGCTACGACGTGGTCGTCGGCAAGGTCCCGTATGGGGCCGTCGGGGGAGGGACCGTGTACGGCGACCGCACCGGCATGGTGAAGGTCATCGGGGACAGCACCTACGGCGAGCTGCTCGGCGGCCACATCGTCGGCGCCCGCGCCACGGAGATGATCCAGGAGCTCGTCAACATCCGCGCGCTCGAGGGCGGCTTCCCCGAGCTCGCGCGGATCATCCATGGGCACCCCACCCTCTCCGAGGCGGTCATGGAAGCGGGCAGGGCCGCCGACGGCTGGCTGATCCACGGGTAGGCACGGAAGGCTTCGCACAGGAGGTTGCCCCGGTGAAGGCCACCTTCTACTTCGACCTCGCAAGCCCGGACGCGTACCTCGCGGCCGAACGCATCCTGGGCGAGCTGCCCGGGCCGGCAAGCTGGACACCCGTGCTGGCCCACCGCCTCGCGGACGGCCAAGCCGAGGCCGACCGCGAGCGGATCGAACTGCGTGCGCGCGAGCTGGGGCTGCAGGAGCTGCGCTGGCCGCAGCCGTTTCCCTTCGACAGCACGCTCGCGATGCGCGTGGCGACATATGCCCGCCAGATCGGACGGGTGGTGGCGTTCTCCCAGGCCGCCTTCCGGCAGGCCTTCGCTGGCGGCCGGTCCCTGGCGGACGAGGACTCGGTGCTGATCGCGGCGGCGGCCTGCGAGATGCACCCTGCGGCGGTGCTGAAGGGGGCGAGCATGCGCTCGGTGATCGCCGAGCTCGACGACGCCACCGCGGGTGCACGGGCCAGCGGCGTGAGTGACGTTCCCGCCGTGCTCGTTCCCGGGACCCTGGATGGGGACGAGCCGACCGTATTCCAAGGCGAGGCCTCGCTCGCGCAGGCCGCGGCCTGCATGCGGGACCGTCCCGGCATCGTTGCTGCAGGCGATCCGGGGGCGTCGCGATGAAGGCGCGTGACGCCTACCGGCTGATCGTCACGCGCGGCGGAATCGCCCCTGCACTGCTGGCCGACGCCTCCCGCGTGGACCACGTCGAGATCGTCGAGATCGACAGTGGCGAAGTGATCCTGTTCTGGGACCTCGCCCCCCACGAGGCCAGCCGTCGGGCGCGCGCGGTGCGCGAGGAGCTCGGGCTACTGAGCCCCGAGGAGTTCCTGTCCCGCTGGGCTACCGTGGATCAGTGATGGACGCGCTACCGGACGCAGACAGCAGGCGCGAGTGGCTCGAGACGATGACGCTGATCCGCCGCTTCGAGGAGCGGGCCGGGGAGATGTACGCGCGGGCCAAGATCGGCGGCTTCCTGCACCTGTCGATCGGCGAGGAGGCGACGATCGTCGGCAGCGCCAGGGCTCTGCGGGACTCCGACTACCTGATCTCGACCTACCGCTCCCACGGACACGCGCTGGTGCGCGGGACCCCGCCGGAGCAGGTGATGGCGGAGCTGTTCGGCCGCGTGGACGGGTGCTCACACGGACGCGGCGGCTCGATGCACATGTTCGACCTCGAGCACCGCTTCATGGGGGGCTACGGGATCGTCGGCGGGAACCTTCCGATCGCGGCGGGGATCGCGCTGGCCAGTGACATGCACGGCCTCGACGAGGTCACGCTGTGCACGTTCGGCGATGGCGCGTCCAACCAGGGGACCTTCGGGGAGACGCTTAACCTCGCCGCCCTCTGGCGGCTGCCCGTTCTGTTCATGGTCACCAACAACCAGTTCGGGATGGGGACCGCCCTGCGCCGCCACTCGGCGGTGACCGACCTGCAGCGCAAGGGCGAGAGCCTCGGCGTGCCCGGTGTGCGCTGCGACGGGATGGACGTGATCGAGACCTACTCGGTCGTATCCGACGCCCTCGCGCGGGTGCGCGAAGAGCGGCGGCCACTGCTGGTCGAGGCCGTCACCTACCGCTTCCGCGGGCACTCGATGGCCGACCCCGAGCAGTACCGCACCCGTGAGGAGGTGGAACGCTGGCGGGAGCGCGATCCGCTCGGCGTGTTCGCGCGCCAGCTGATCCGCGAGGGCGTGATCGACGAGCAGGAGCACGAGCGCCTCGACCGTGACGCGCTCGCGCGGGTCGATGCCGCCGTGGAGTTCGCCGACGCCTCGCCTTTCCCGGCACCGGATTCCCTTTACGACGACGTGTACGTGCTGGATGACGACGCGCGTGGAACCTACGCGTCGGACCCGGCCGAGAAGCGCAGGGGCGGTCCGCCCACCGGGGAGGACGTCGCCGCCGCCGCCAAGCCGGGCTCGGACGGCGAGGCGCCGCCGGCGGCCAACGACGAGATCCCACAGCAGCTGACCGACGCGCTCGCGGCGGCCGAGGACGGTCACGAGAAGGCGGGGTCCTCGTTCTGATGGCCGAGCTGCGCTACAGGGAGGCCCTGCGGGACGCGTTGCTCCAGGAGATGCGCCGCGACGAGCGGGTCGTCCTGCTGGGCGAGGACATCGGTGTGTTCGGAGGGGCGTTCAAGGTCACCGAGGGACTGCTCGAGGAGTTCGGGGAGGCGCGCGTCCGCGACACGCCGATCTCCGAGAACACGATCGTGGGGGTGGGTGTGGGCGCCGCGATGACCGGGCTCCGGCCCGTCGTCGAGTTGATGACGATCAACTTCTCGTTGCTCGCGTTCGACCAGATCGTCAACCACGCCGCCCACATCCACTACATGTTCGGCGGTCAGGTGAACGTGCCGTTGGTCGTGCGCATGCCACAGGGCGCCGGCCACCAGCTGGGCCCAACCCACTCCCACTGCCTGGAGGCGCTGTTCCTGCACGTCCCCGGCCTGCTGGTGGCGGTGCCGGCGACGCCCGCCGACGCGAAGGGGCTGCTGATGAGCGCCATCCGCGACGAGAACCCCGTGATCTTCATCGAGCACGAGTCGCTGTACGGCGTACGCGGAGAGGTTCCCGAGGGGGAACACCTCGTGCACTTCGGCCGGGCCCGCGTGGCCCGCGCCGGCGAGGACGTGACGATCGTGGGTATCTCCCGCATGGCCCTCACCGCCGAACGCGCCGCCGAGACGCTGGCCACCGAGCACGGCGTGCAGGCCGAGGTGATCGACCCGCGCACGCTGCGCCCCCTGGACCTGCAGACGATCCTCTCCTCGGTCGCGCGCACGAACCGCTGCGTCGTCGTCGAGGAGGGCTGGCCGCACGGAGGCGTGGGGGCGAACCTCGCGACGCTGATCACCGAGCAGGCCTTCGACGACCTCGACGCGCCCGTCATCAGGGTGACCGGCGCCGACGTGCCGATGCCCTACTCCAAGCCCCTGGAGGACATCGCCTATCCACACGAGGGACAGGTGGTTGCGGCCGCGCTGAGCGCGCTCGGAGCCCAGCCGGCAGGGGCGGCGAGCGGCGGCCGATGAGCGAGATCGTCATGCCCCGTCTGTCGGACACGATGGAGGAGGGCACCATCCTGCGCTGGCTCAGGCAGGACGGCGAGCAGGTGACGCGCGGCAGCGAGCTGGTCGAGATCGAGACGGACAAGGCGGCGATGACCTACGAGTCCGACCAGGAGGGGACGCTCGAGATCGTCGCCCCCGAGGGCGCCACGCTGGCAGTCGGCGAGTTGATCGCCCGCGTCGGACCCGGTGTCCCCGCGCCGGCGGACTCCTCCCCCAACGGCCAGCGCAGGGTCGAGGTGCAGCCCGGGGCGCCGCAGCCCGTGGCGTCCCAGCCCGGGGCGCCGCAGCCCGTGGCGTCCCGGCCTCCGCACGCGTCGACGCAGAGCGCGCCGCGGCAAGGAGCGGCCACGTCCGCGCAGGCCGCTGTCGCCCCCGGCGAGGACAGGGTCAGGGCCTCGCCGCTCGCCCGCAGACTCGCGCACGAGAGCGGAATCGACCTGGCGACGCTCTCGGGCTCGGGGCCCGGGGGACGGATCGTGAAGGCCGACGTCCTCGGCGCGGGCGCGACAGGCGCGCCGGTTCAAGCCCCGGCCGCGGCGAGCACTTCGGCGCCGGCACCGCCCATCGCTCCGGCGACGCCGTCACCCGCCGCGTCGGGTGGCGATGCCCGTGGCGCCCAGGCGGAGGTGCTCGAGGGTGTAGCCACCGCCAAGGGAGAGACCAGCGTCGTGGAGCTCACACGCACGCAGGCGACGATCGCGCGCAGGATGGCGGAGTCGAAGGCGACGATCCCGGACTTCTCGCTGCAGATCGACGTGGACATGGAGGCGTGCGTGGCGCTGCGCTCGGAGCTGGGACGACTGTCGCCGAAGGCCCCCGCGGGCGACGCCGGCGCCACACAGTCCCAACAGGGACATACGGCTGCGGTGCCGACCTACAACGACATGATCGTGAAGGCCGCCGCGCTGGCGCTGCGGGAGCACCCGCGGGCCAACGGGAGCTACCGCGACGGGCAGGTGCAACTGCACTCGCGGGTCAACGTGGGCGTGGCCGTCGCGGCCCAGGACGCCCTGATCGTGCCGACCGTGTTCGACGCCGACGAGAAGTCGCTCGGCGAGATTGCGCGCGAGACACGCGTGCTCGTGGAACGGGTCCGGGAGGGGGCGATCACCCCGCCCGAGCTCGGCGGCGGGACGTTCACGGTGTCCAACCTCGGGATGTACGGGATCCGCACCTTCACCGCGATCATCAACCCGCCGCAGGCCGCGATCGTGTCGGTGGGCGAGCTGCAGCCGCGCGCGGTGGCCGGCGAGGACGAAATCCACACGCGACGCATGCTCACCCTCACGCTCGTTTGCGACCACCGCATCCTCTACGGGGCCGATGCAGCCCTCTTCCTGGCGCGCATCCGCGAGCTGCTGCAGGCGCCCACGGCTCTTACCCTGTAGGAAGCGAGCATGAGCGTCCACGACCCTTCACCCCGCGAGCTCCTGGTCTACGACCTGGGGACCGTCGGCTACTCCGAGGCCCTTGCCCTGCAGGAGGAGCTTCGCGCACGGCGCCAGGCCGGGGAGCGCACGGACAGCGTGGTGCTGCTCGAGCACCCGCCCGTGTACACGCTGGGACGGCGCGCACATCCCTCCGAGCTGCCCCTGACGCCGCAGCTGCTGCGGGAGCGGGGGATCGAGGTGCACGAGAGCGACCGCGGCGGACGCGTCACCTACCACGGGCCCGGACAGCTCGTGGCCTACCCCGTGTTCGCGATCGCGGACGTGCTCGCCTACGTGCGCTCGCTGGAGGCGGCGATCGTCCTCGCGCTCGCGCGGGCGGGTCTCGAGGCGAGGGCACGCCCGGAGGACGGCCCCGACTACACCGGGGTATGGGTGGGCGAGCGCAAGATCGCCTCGATCGGCGTGCACGTCCAGCGGGGCGTCACCACGCACGGCCTGGCCGTCAACGTGAACAACGACCTGGAGCCGTTCACGTGGATCACGCCGTGCGGCCTGCAGGGTGTGCAGATGACCTCGCTCGAGCGCGAGCTCGGTGGCGGCTCACCGTCGCTGGACGCGTTCCGCGGCATGCTGCTCGACGGTCTGTGCGAGGTCTTCTCGATGCGCGCCGCGAGCGCCCCGCGGGCGGTGGCCGCTTGAGCGCCACCCGCTCGCGCGCGAAGCCCGGCGGGATGGACGTGGTGAGCGTCCTCGGCGAGGACGTGCGCCCGCTGAGGGGGCGCAAGCCGCCGTGGTTCAAAGTCCCCGCTCCCGGCGGGGACGGCTACCGGCGCCTCGGCGAGCTGATCCGCTCCGAGGGCCTGCACACCGTCTGCCAGGAGGCCGCCTGCCCGAATGTCGGGGAGTGCTGGGAACGGGGGACGGCCACCTTCATGATCCTCGGCGACACGTGCACGCGCCGCTGCGGGTTCTGCAACGTCAAGACCGGCAAGCCGACGTGGAACGATCCGCTCGAGCCGGCGCGGGTGGCGCGTGCGATCGCACGCATGGGCCTGCGCCACGCGGTGATCACCTCGGTGGACCGGGACGACCTGCCGGACAAGGGGGCGAGCGCGTTCGTGGGGGTGATCCGCCAGGTCCGCCTGCAGGCGCCCGGTTGCATCGTGGAGGTCCTGACGCCCGACTTCCAGGGGCAGGAGATGCCGCTCGCGAAGGTGATCGGAGAGCGTCCCGACGTGTTCAACCACAACGTCGAGGTCGTGCCGCGCCTGTACCCCGTGGCACGACGGGGCTCGGAGTTTCCTCGCTCCTGCCGAGTGCTGCGGCTCGCCGGCGAGCTCAGCGAGGGCGAGGTGATCACCAAGTCGGGTCTGATGGTGGGGCTGGGAGAGACCCACGAGGAGCTGCTCGACGCCTTCGGGAGCCTCCGCGAGAACGGCGTGCAGGTGCTCACCGTGGGCCAGTACCTGCGCCCCTCCGAGCAGCACCTGCCGGTCGTCCGCTACTGGCATCCGGACGAGTTCGCGAGGCTCGAGCGGGATGCCCTGGCGATGGGCTTCCGCCACGTCGCCGCCGGGCCGCTGGTGCGCTCCTCCTACCACGCCGACGAGCACGTCGAGTTGACCGCCCCGGCGGGCGCCCGCGACACCTAGCCCCTAGACCCCGCCCCCGGAGGGCGAGGAGCCTGTTCCCGCTCAAGGACAACATCCCGCTCGCGCGGTTCCCGCTTGTGACCGTGTGCCTGATCGCGGCGAACGTGGTCGTGTACCTCCTCGAGATCCGCCACGGCGGGCACTTCTTCAGCGGTCCCACCAACGAGGTCACCGTCCGCTGGGGAGCGATCCCCTATGAGTTCACCCACCCGGGCGACCACTGCGGCCTGGTCAGCGTCCCCACCACCGAAGGCACCGCGGGCGCCGTCGTGTGCCAGGGACAGGCGGGCGTGGTGGGCAGCCCCGGCTCCCAGCCCGCCACCTGGGTGACCGCCTTCAGCTCGATGTTCATGCACGCGAGCTTCCTCCACATCCTGGGCAACATGGTGTTCCTGGCGGTCTTCGGGCCGAGCCTTGAGGACCGCATCGGACGCCTGCGCTTCCTGCTGTTCTACGTGCTCGGGGGCCTCGTCGCGCTCGCCGCCCAGGTTGCCGTGGGCCCCGACTCGACCAGCCCCACGATCGGCGCGTCGGGCGCGATCGCAGCCGTCCTCGGGGGTTACATACTCATGTATCCCCGTGCCCGCATCATCACCCTCGTGTTCATCGTGTTCTTCGTCACGCTCGTGGAGCTCCCGGCCATGTACCTGCTCGGCTTCTGGTTCCTGCTGCAGCTCGTCTACGGCCTCGGCGGGCTCGCGACCCCGCTCGGGGGCAGCGAAGGGGTGGCGTACTTCGCCCACGTCGGGGGGTTCGTGTTCGGCCTGCTCGTGATCCGCCTGCTGGTGATGCGAGGTCACCGCGGTCGGTTCGGGCTGTAGTCGTGCCGAGCGGCCCCGGGAGCCCGATTCGCCGATGACCCGGTCGGTGGTCCTGGCGGTGGCGTTGCTGTTCGTGATCGGCTTCGCCGCGCTCACGATCCACGCCGTCGCCGAACAGGGCTTCACGCTCGCCAGCCTCGTGTCGGTGGTGGTGATCGTACTGCTCGGAGTTGGAGTCATCGGCGCTCTGCGCAATCCTCCTCCCTGGTGAGCACCCCCCCGTTCATGAGTCTGGGGCGATCCCGCGAGCGCCGGATGCTCGCGCGGCGACGCCGCCGGCGGCGCGCGTTCGCCGTCGCAGCCGGGATCACCGCCGTGGTGTTGGCGGTGCTGCTCGGCGTGGTGTTCGTCGGCGGGAACAGCGAACCGCGCGGCGCCCCGAGAGTCGGCCCCCACCGCCGCCCGGCCACCCGCACGGTGGCGCTGTCGCCGGCCGGCCTGCCGCTGGCGGCGCCGGTGTTCGCGCTCAGCGGGCTCAGCTCGCCGCTGGCGGATCCCCTGCACCTCGCCTTCCGGCGGCCGCCGCGAGCGGGCCTGCTGTTCAACCTGCAGACCGGCCAGGTGCTGTGGGAGCGCGATCCCCACAAGCGGGTGCGCATCGCCAGCCTCACGAAGATGATGACCGCGCTGCTCACCGCCGAGCACTCCACGTCGCATGAAGCGGTGCTGATCACCAGACGCGCAGCGGACATGCCCGGCTCGAAGGTGGGGGTGCTCCCGGTCGGACACCACGTGCGCCTCGAGACGCTGCTCTACGGGCTGCTGCTGCCTTCGGGGAACGACGCCGCGGTCGCGCTGGCCGAACACGTCTCCCACCGCGTGAGCACCTTCGTCCGCCTGATGAACTCCGAGGCGGCCCGCCTCGGGATGGGGTGCACGCGCTACTCGTCTCCGTCCGGGTACTACGACCGCGGCAACTTCTCCTGTGCGGCGGACCTCGCGGTGCTCGCCCGCGAGGACCTGCTGCAGCCGCGCATCGCTCGCGTCACGCACACCCTGTCGGCGAAGCTCCCCTTCCCGATCAAGGGCGGGAAGCTGTTCCTCTACAACAACAACCCCCTGCTGATCTACCGCTACCCCGGCACCACCGGCCTGAAGACGGGCTTCACCGAAGCCGCGGGTCGCTGCCTGGTCGGCACCGCCGAGCGCGACGGCGTGCGCCTCGGCGTGGTGATCCTCCACTCCACCGAACCGGGCCGTCAGGCGCGCACGCTGCTCAACGAGGGCTTCGAGGACGTCTACCACCTCAAACCGGTGCCCGAACGGGAAATGCCCCCCGGCGCCTGAGCACCGACCCGGGGGACAGCCGTGCGGGCGCCCGCCGGCACCGCTCCCGCCGGCACCGCTCCCCCGAGCTTTTCCGCTACGGCAGTGCTTCGTCTTCGGCGCTCGCCGTCAGTCCCTTGCCCCCGAAGATCGCAGAATACGGCCCTGCGGCGTGGTTCAACTCGCCGCCACTGACCGACGCGCCCCATTCGCTAGCCACGTTGTTGCGACCTCCGCTCACTGACGAGCTGGCGCCGCTGGCGTGGTTGGCGAGCCCACCGGTGACCGAGGCATACGGGGCAGTGATCGAGTTCTCGAAGCCGGCGACGATGCCGTGGTCGCTCGTGTATTCCAGGTACTCACCGACCACGAGATTTTCCGAGCCCGTCTGGGCCGGCGGTTCCCGGTCGTCGCCGATCACCAGGTTGCCCTCGCCGTTGTTCACAAAAGGCATCGCTTCGCCGTTGACGATCTGCACGTTCACGCCCGAGAACTGGATTGTGGGCTTCGCGTCCACGCCGGCGACGAGAAACCTGATGTGCGGTAGGAGCAGCTTCAACGTTTCACGCTGTTCGCTGGTAAACCCGGTACCGCCTTCCGGGCCTTCCTTGCCTTCCTTGCCTTCCTTGCCTTCGGCTCCAGGTCTGCCTTCCGGACCCGCGTTGCCTTCCTTGCCCTCGAGCCCCAACCTCGTCAGGCTGAACCCCTTCTTGCACTTGCCGTGCTTCGGCGTCAAGACCGCGCCGCCCGCCTTCTTCGGTAGGCAG
>Ga0335083_10001003_pt1 | contig 40030 bp, 37 predicted proteins | sample Lox_Sample_42_FD_206716 | JGI IMG/M metagenome (GOLD analysis project Ga0335083, IMG submission 206716) | Soil microbial communities from Loxahatchee National Wildlife Refuge, Florida, United States - Lox_Sample_4.2 | ecosystem: Environmental > Terrestrial > Soil > Wetlands | place: USA...
CCTTGGGGTGCGCGTACTCGTACGGTCGCACCCGAAGTGCGACGCCCTGGTGGATCGCTCCTCCCGTCATCCGGTCGAGCTCGGGTACGCCCGCCTCGAGCAACGCGATGCCGGCGTCGGACGCGAGCTGCACGGACTCCGCGACCCGCTCGTCCTCCTGTGCCCGGCCCGCGACGTACAGGGCCATGGCCGGGATGCCCGCCCGCAGCGACTCCACGACGGAGTTGCGGCCCGCGACCATCTCGGGGCCCTCGCCGCTGCCTCGCGGTCCCTGGCCCTCATAAGACGATTCCGAACGGTTGCGCGGGTCTCCGCCCCGCCCGGTTCCCCGCTGTCCCGGCCGGCCATTCGCGGCGGCCGCCGCCCTGGCAGCCGCCTTCTGTGCGGGATGGCCCGGGCGCATGTGGGCGGGCGGTGTGGGGCCCTTGCCCTCGAGCTTGTCGCGGCGGAAGCCGCCGGTGCCCGGGCGGGGCTTGCCGCGCTTGGAGAAGCCGCCACTGCCCGCCGCCCTGCCGTCCTGGCCGCCGCTCTTTTTCTGCCCGCTCATCGCCTGCTCCGCCACTTGATCACGTTCACTCCTCGCGAGCGCAGCTCGCGCTGTTCCCGCGTCTTAGAGCGTAGTTGGCGCGGCGCACTGTCGCGTGCGGCGCGGCGATCCGGTGGACGCCTAAGTCTTCTCGATCACCCTGATCCGGCGAAGCAGGTGACACCGGGACGGTAGGACCTGCGGGGACACACCGCGCCAACGCGGGAAATCGTTCCAATCCCTTACGAACACCGATAGCGTGGTCATCGCGTTACAGGGAAATTGATCGCGAAGGCCCCGGCAGGGTCCCTCCTGGCAAACGGAATGACGTCCCATGAACAGCCCCCATCCGGTGCCGGAATCCGCACCGGCACCGCGCCGCAACTGGACTCGCCGTCTGGTGAATCTGCTTGTCGCGCTCGTGGTGGTCGCCGTGGCCGCGGCGACCTTCGTCTTCTCGTACTCGGGCGTGCACGCGATCGCGCTGCTCGGCGGCGTATCGCCGCAGCTCGCCCGGTATTACCCAGGGCTGTTCGACGCCGTACTCGTCATCGCCTGCGTGGCGGCGGTCATGCTTCGCGACGGGCGCTGGTGGGCCCGGCTGTGGGCGTGGCTGGTGGTCATCGTCCTGCTCGCCGCGATCGCCGTTACCGACGTGCTGCACGCCATGAACTACTCGCTGCGGCCACGGCCGACCGAGGGAATTGTCGCCGCCGCACCCGTGGCGGCGGTCCTGCTGGCGTTCAGCCTGCTCCTCACGATGCTGCGGCAGTCCAGGCATCCGTCCCAGGAGGCAGGCCCCGCCGACCGTCGGTCCCGCCGCGCCGGCCAGGACTCTGTTCCCGGCACGCTCGATATCCCCGGACTGTCGCTGCCCCTTTCCGCGTCCGAGGCGGCGACCGTAGAGATCCCCGCGCTCGCCGCGAGTCCGCAGGTCCGCCCGCCCGCGCCGCCCATCGCCCTGCCCGCCGCCTTCACGCCACCGCCGCCCGTCGCCGAGGCCGCCATTCCGATGCCGGCCCCCGAGGCGGACACCGTGCCCGACATCGTGCCCGACACCGTGCCCGACATCGCGCTGACCCGGGAGGAGCCGGCCGTCGCCGGTGACCGGGAAGCGGAACCGCCGACGGTGCTCACGCCGGCCGCGCAGGAGGCCCCTGCTCTGCCCGCAGCGGCTTCTGCGCCCGGGACAGCGCACCAGGAAACCGGGTCCGATGCGGCATCATGGACCGCGGAGACCGCGCCGGCCGAGACTGCACTGGCGGAGACGGCACTGGCGGAGACGGCATCGACGTCAGAGGCGCCAGAGCCGCCGACCGTGCCCGCGCCCGCCAGGACGCCGGCCGGAATCAGGTACGCGGGCGGCGCGGCGCCGCGGACCGCGCGACCCGACTACTGGGACGCCGAGGAGGCGGGCCCCTATGCGGGCCTCGTCTACCAAGGGCACGACGAGCACGCGGACGCCGATGCCAACGGCCACGACAGCGGCGGCAACGGTGACGACACGGATGGCGCCGGCGACTCCGCGAGCGACCAGCCCGCGGCCCGCCGGCAGCCCGAGGAACTTGATGACGACGCCCCGCCGTTCGCCACGGCCCCGTTCGCTCCGGTTCCACGGCTCAACCGGGTCCGCTCGATGCCCGCCCCGCCCGCGGACGACGAGGAATAGCCGCAGGTCGAACGCTACGTCCCGGACGCTACGCCGGGAGCACCAGGGCGGTCGCCATCGCGGCGATGCCCTCACCGCGCCCGGTGAGGCCGAGACCGTCAGTCGTGGTGGCGGACAGGGATACCGAAGCGCCGGACAGGGCCTCGCTGAGCACGGAGACGGCCTCGGCCCTGCGCGACCCGATCTTCGGCCGGTTCCCGATCACGTACACCGCGACATTGCCGATGACATAACCGGCCTCGGCCACCAGCCGGGCGGTCTCCCTGAGCAGCGCCACTCCGGGCGCGCCCGCCCATTCGGGCCGCGACGTGCCGAAGTTCGCACCAAGATCCCCGAGCCCCGCCGCTGACAACAGCGCATCGCAGGCGGCATGCGCGGCGGCATCCCCGTCAGAATGACCCGCGAGCCCCGTCTCTCCCGGCCACTCAAGCCCGGCAAGAAACAGCGTCCGCCCCTCAGCAAAGGGATGCACATCCACCCCAAGTCCCACCCGCGGCAACCTATCCACGGCAGAACCCTACCGGCGCCGTCCCTGGAGACGGCGATGGGCCGCCCAGACCATTTCCTCGCGGCCTTCCGAAGGAGTGCCGCGAGAAATCGGCCCGGGCGGCCCAGCCACCGCCAAGCTTTTGACTTGAGAAGATCCCTAGCTGGTAAGGACCTCGTCCAGGAGCGCCTCGGCCTTGTCCTCGTTGGTCTTCTCCGCGAGTGCGAGCTCACTGACGAGGATCTGCCTGGCCTTCGCCAGCATCCGCTTCTCGCCGGCGGAAAGCCCGCGCTCCTTGTCCCTGCGCCAAAGGTCCCTGACTACCTCGGCGACCTTGTTCACGTCACCGGAGGCAAGCTTCTCCAGGTTGGCCTTGTACCGACGCGACCAGTTCGTGGGCTCCTCGGTGTGCGGTGCGCGGAGCACCTCGAACACTCGCTCAAGCCCTTCAGCGCCTACCACGTCCCGCACACCGACGAGTTCCGCGTTGTCCGCGGGGACTCGCACGGTAAGGTCGCCCTTGTCGACCTTCAGGACCAGATAGGTCTTCTCCTCGCCCTTGATGGTACGGCTCTCAACGGCTTCGATGCGAGCAGCCCCATGGTGGGGGTAAACGACGGTATCGCCGACCTTAAAAGACATCTGGCAAGTACCCCTTCCGCTGAAGGCTATCTTACCACGGCCTAGACCACCGATAAAATGCCCTTGCCGGCAAATATGCAGGTCAATACGCCAATTTCGAGCACACGCAAGTATGCTCAACAGGCATCTACGACGGTTGGCACGGCCGACGACGCACCCTTAACCGGCTGCACTGCCACCGCGCTGACCCGCCGCCAAGGCCCCGGTCCCGGTGCGTCGTCGCTGACGATAGATACCTAGTCTACCTGAGGGATGCGGTGGAGCTCCGGAAATCACCCGGCACGGGTGCCCGCGCACGCCGGGCGGGCTCATACTTGACTGAAAGGGTCAGTGGCTACGGCCACCGCCAGAAGAGGTGCCAGTGAGCTTCGCCAGTGAACCGGGGCGGGATGACGGCAACCTGCCCCCGGTGAACATCGTGGTTCCCGACGACGCGCGGGAACTCGATCGCGACGTGCTCGCTTACCATCGCGAACAGCGTGCGCGGCGGCGACGGCAGCGGGCGCTGCGGTTCTTCCGGCCGTTCCGGGTGCGGGACGGCGGGCAGGCTGCGATCATTCCGCTCATCGCGGCCTGCCTCGCGATCTCCCTGGTCGGCGGAGCGCTGCTGTCGGTGCTGACGATGAGCCCCGCGCTGGCGCCCACGGTCAGCGGCCGCCGCTCGGCGACCCCGTCGGCGGCACCGCCCGCCACCCTGAAGACGCTGCCCGCGGGCGACATTCAGCTCGACGGCCGGACCGCGCCTGTGCGGTCGCTGGTGAGCTCGGTGATCGCGCTCATCCCGGCCGGCTGCGGCTGCGACGCGCAGTTGAGCCGCCTCTTCCGGCAGGCGGTCGCGGCGCACGTCCGCCGCGTGTACTTCGCGGGGACCGGGCGGGTGGCCGCCGAGCTGACCGGCTACGCCCGCAAAGACGGCAACGGCGAGGCGGTGGCAGCGGTGGACAAGGGCAACGTGCTCGGTGCCGCCTATCACCCGGGCACTCAGCTGACCGTGCTGCTTGTCTACAAGGACGCCACCGCCAGGGTTTACCGCAGCCTTTCCGGCAGCTTCCAGCTCACGCCGGCGATGGGGGAACTGACCCAGGCCGGCGCTGCTTCGGGCCCGGCGGATTCGCCCGCCAGCTGACCCGGCCGCGACGCCTGACCCCGGAAAGCCAGCCCCCGCGTATCGGTCATTCCGTGGACCGATACGATTTCTACCGCCTGTAGTGGACAGCTAAATGGGAGGCATCCGCCGTGATCCGCGAAAGCTCACGGAAGACCGCAGCCGGCCGCCTGCTTTTCGGTGCTGGCGTCCTGGCCTTGCTGATTCCGGCCGTCGCCGGCTGCGAAGCCGGGAGCGACGCCCCGACGCTGCAGTTCCACTCCGCGTCCTCGGGAGCGCACGCCGTCCAGGACGACATCACGATCACGAACGTGTTCGTGCTCGGCGCGCCACGCGACTCGTCGCTGCCGTCCGGCTCGTCGGCCGGCCTGTTCCTTTCGCTGTACAACGGCGGAAACAGCTCAGACAAGCTGGAGAGCATCACGGCGCCGGGCACGGCCGCGAGCGTCTCGCTGCCCGGCGGCGCTGTCGCGCTCCCCGCGGACGCGTCTCCGGTCAACCTGACCGGGCCGCAGCCCGAGGTTGTGCTCAACAACCTGAAGACGACGCTCACCGGCGGCTCGAACATCACGCTGTTCCTGCAGTTCCAGCACGCGGGCCAGGTGCGGCTCGTGGTTCCGGTGATGGCCCAGTCCTACTACTTCCAGACCTACTCGCAGGCGCCGAGCACGGCGCCCGCCGCGCCGGCCGCCTCGGCGACGGCTAGCGCGTCGCCGGCCAGCAGCTGACGGGCACAGACAGCGAAACGCCGCGGCCCCCGCACCAGGCTGACCTGGTGCGGGGGCCGCTGCGTCTGACGGGACTGCCGGCGCCTGACCTCAGCCCGCCGATTCGAACTTGTAGCCGAGTCCGCGCACGGTCACGATGTGCCGCGGCTTGGCGGGGTCGGTCTCGATCTTGGCGCGCAGCCGCTTGATGTGCACGTCGAGGGTCTTGGTGTCGCCCACGTAGTCGGCGCCCCACACCCGGTCGATGAGCTGCATCCTGGTCAGCACCCGGTCGGCGTTGCGCAGCAGCACCTGGAGTAGCTCGAACTCCTTGAGCGGCAGCTGAACCTGGTCACCGCGAACGCTGACGACGTGACGCTCCACGTCCATGCGCACCGGCCCCGCCTCGAGCGTGGCGTCCGCGACCTCCTCGACGTCACCGCGCCGCCTGAGCACGGCCCGCATCCGGGCCACGAGCTCCCTGGACGAGAACGGCTTGGTGACGTAGTCGTCGGCGCCGAGTTCGAGGCCGACCACCTTGTCGATCTCGCTGTCCTTGGCGGTCAGCATGATCACGGGCACGCTTGAACGCTCGCGCAGCGAGCGGCACACCTCGCTCCCCGGCAGGCCGGGCAGCATCAGGTCAAGGAGCACCAGGTCGGCACCGGTACGTTCGAAGGTGTCGAGCGCGTCCGGGCCCGTCGCGCAGACGGCGACCTCGAATCCCTCCTTGCGGAGCATGTAAGAGATCGCGTCGCTGAACGATTCCTCGTCCTCGACCACGAGCACGCGTGTCACTGAACTCCCCTCCTGAGGGGTCGGGCGGATGGGCGGGATCGGGTGGGGGATGGGCGGGATCGGGCGGGGAATGGGCGGGATCGGGCGGGAAAGAAATTAGGCGCGCGTCCGACCGGCGCTAGAGCCGTCATTGTCGCTCCGCAGTGGTAGCCACAGGGTGAAGGTAGAGCCCGCGCCCTCCACGCTCCGCACGGTGACGTGGCCGCCATGGGCGACCGTCACGTGCTTCACGATGGCGAGCCCGAGGCCGGTGCCGCCGGTGGCCCGCGAGCGGGCCGGGTCGACGCGGTAGAAGCGCTCGAAGATCCGTTCCAGGTCACGTTCGGGTATGCCGATGCCCTGATCCGTCACGCTGATCTCGACGCCGCCGTCACCAGGCTTCTTCACGCACACGACGACCCGTGTGCGTTCCGGGCTGTACACGACGGCGTTCTCGAGCAGGTTCCTGACCGCGGTCACCAGCAGGTCTTCCTCGCCGAGGACGCTCAGCCCGCGGACGCCAATCGAGGCGAGGGTGATGCCGCGGGCGTTCGCCTTCATCCGGCACCGGTCGAGTGCCTCGGCGACCACCGCGTCGATGGGAACGGGCACCGGGTCGGGCACCGGCTCCGCGGCCTGAATCCTGGACAGCGTGATCAGGTCCTGCACCAGGAAGGTGAGCCGCGCCGCCTCCTGCCGCATCCGGCCCGCGAACCTGCGCACGGCCTCCGCGTCGTCGGCCGCGTCCTCGATCGTCTCCGCGAGCAGGGCGAGCGCCCCCACCGGAGTCTTAAGCTCGTGGCTCACGTTGGCGACGAAGTCCCTGCGGACCTCTTCCACCCGGTGCCGGTCGGTCTGGTCCTCCGCGAGCACCAGGACGAGCCCGCCGCCGCCGACAGTCCCGGACAGCGGGGCGACCCGGACCGCGAAGGTGGTGGTGCGCCCGCCAAAGCGGGGCACCGGCACCTCGAACTCGGCCTCGCGGATCTCCCCGTCCCTGCGTACCTGCCTGGCCAGCGCGGCGAGCTCGCTCACCATGAGCCGGTCACCCTTGACGATGCCGAAGGCGCGAGCCGCGGCGCTCGCCCGGAGCACCCGGTCTTCGCTGTCGACGACAACGGCGGAGGAGGAAAGTACGGAAAGGACTGACGCGATACCAGGAGGCAGCTTTGCTGGCTGCTGCGCGGCCCTAAGCCGAGCGCTTCTCGGCTGCCGCACTCCGTTCCCCGCGCGGGTCCTTATCGCCATACCACGTGCCTTGCCTGCGGGGATTTACCTCTCGGCGGTGGCGCGCACGGGTGTGACCAGTCCATACTCACGTATCTGATGGTATGCGGACCTTCCGGGGCGTCCACAATCGGCAGGTTGTCGGAAATTTCACTCTTTTCGCGATGTTCACCTTGCCGACCATTCCCGGCTACCTTCGAGGCGCGGTCCATTTACCTTGTCTCCGATTTCAGCGACCCTGGTTCTTCACGGCCTCTGCGGCGGCTTTGGCCGCCTCCGGGTCGAGGTACCTGCCGCCGGGCACCCGGGGCGCGAAGGCATCGTCGAGGTCATAGAGCAGCGGTATGCCGGTCGGGATGTTCAGCTCGGCGATCGCCGCGTCGCTGATCCCGTCCAGGTGCTTGACGAGGGCGCGCAGCGAGTTGCCGTGCGCGACAACGAGCACGGTAAGGCCGGCCGCGAGGTCGGGAATGATGGCGTCGTACCAGTAGGGCAGCATCCGCACCACGACATCGGCAAGGCACTCGGTGCGCGGCATGAGCTCGGGCGGCAGCGTCGCGTACCGCGGGTCGCCCACCTGGGAAAGCGGGTCGTCGTCGGCAAGCGGCGGCGGCGGCACGTCATAAGACCTGCGCCAGATCATGAACTGCTCGTCGCCGAATTCCTCGCGCGTCTGGGCCTTGTCCTTGCCCTGGAGCGCGCCGTAGTGGCGCTCGTTCAGCCGCCACGAGCGGCTGACGGGGAGCCAGCTCAGGCCGGCCGCCTCGAGGGCGCCGTTCGCGGTCGAGATCGCCCGGGTAAGCACCGACGTGTGCACGATGTCGGGCCGCAGCCCCGCCTCGAGCAGCATCCGGCCAGCCGCCGCGGCTTCCTGACGGCCCTTCTCCGCGAGCCCGACGTCTACCCAGCCGGTAAACAGCCCCTTGGAGTTCCATTCACTTTCACCATGACGCAGCAGCACGAGGGTTCCCATGCGGGCCAGCCTAGCTGGCGGTCTCCTGGTGCCCATAGCGTGTCCGCCAGTATCGGCCATCTGCGCGGGAACACGAACAACCCCGGCGCGGTTGGTTACATCTGTGTCCAGCCTGCCGAATGGCCTTCCGCAACGGGTCGCAACGCTCAGCGTCCACACCTCTCCGCTCGACCAGCCGGGCACGGGCGACGCCGGCGGCATGAACGTTTACGTAGTGCAGGTCGCCAAGCGACTGGCCGCTCGCGGTACTGAGGTGGAGATCTTCACCCGTGCCGTGTGCCGGGACACACCGCCGATCGAGGAGATCGCCCCTGGCGTCCTGGTCCGCAGCGTCGCGGCCGGCCCGTACGAAGAGCTGGACAAGCAGGAGCTGCCCGGCCAGGTCTGCCAGTTCACCCTCGAGGTGCTGCGCGCGGAAGCGGCGTCGGAGCCCGGCCGGTATGACCTGCTGCATGCGCATTACTGGCTGTCTGGCAAGGTCGGCACGGCGGTAAAGGAACGCTGGGGCGTCCCGCTCGTGCAGTCCATGCACACCCTGGGCATGGTGAAGAACGCCGCACTGGCCAACGGCGACGCCGCCGAGCCCGACGAGCGGATCCGCGGCGAACTTGAGGTAGTGGCGGCGGCGGACCGGCTGATCGCCAACACGGCCGAGGAGGCGCGGCAGCTGACTGGCCTGTACGGCGCGGACCCGGCCAAGGTGCACACCGTCAACCCGGGCGCGGACCTGAGCGTATTCACACCGGGCGGTCCGCGTGGCAAGGCGGAGGCACGCCGCAGGCTCGGCATCGCCGCGGACGCGGCGGTGCTTCTTTTCGTTGGCCGGGTGCAGCCGCTGAAGGGACCGGACGTCGTGCTCAGGGCGGCGGCGCGGCTGCTCGAGATGGATCCCGGGCTCAGGAGCACCCTCCAGGTCGTCCTGGTCGGCGGCCCGAGCGGCCGTCAGGAACGGGCCGACCCGGACCGGATGCGCGAGCTGGCCGCGCACCTGGGGATCGCGGACATCGTCCGCTTCGAGCCGCCATGCCCGCAGGATGAGCTCGCCGACTGGTATCGCGCGGCGACCGTCATGCTCGCCCCCTCGCACTCGGAGTCGTTCGGACTCGTCGCGCTCGAGGCGCAGGCCTGCGGCACCCCCGTGGTGGCGGCAAGCGTCGGCGGGCTGCGGACCGTTGTCAGGGACGGGAATTCCGGCGTGCTCGTCGACGGCCACGATCCTGGCGACTGGGCTCGCGTGCTGCGGCGACTCATCGGGGCACCACAGCGGCTTCATGAGCTCTCGGCTGGCGCGCTGCGACACGCGTCGGCCTTCGGCTGGTCCGCGACCGTGGACCGACTGGTCGGGGTGTATACCGGTGCCATGGATGAGGTAGCCGCGCGAGTCGGGGCGTAACCCCCATGGCGGCCGACGAAGCTTCCGCCTGTGACGCCGTCCAGGCAGCCCTCGACTCACTTGGCCTGTCCTATGAGCGTCCAGAGCCTGCCGCCTTCCTGGTCCGCCTGGAGGGTCAGCACAAGCTCGCCACCATGACCTGGCTCATCGCCGGGCAGCACAGCCTCCAGGTCGAGGCCTTCTTCTGCCGGCAGCCGGACGAGAACCACGCGGGCTTCTACCGGTTCCTGCTCGAGCGCAACGCGCGGATGTACGGGGTGCACTTCGCACTCGACAGGACTGGCGACGTCTACCTGACCGGCCGCCTGCCGCTCTCCGCGGCGACTGAGACCGAGATCGATACGCTGCTCGGCTGCGTGCTCACCTACTCCGACGAGACGTTCAATGAGGCGCTTCGCATCGGTTTCGCTTCCGCCATCATGCGAGAATGGGCCTGGCGGGAAAAAAGGGGTGAGAGTCTCGCGAACTTGCGGCCCTTCGCGTCCCTTGTCTCCCGGGAAGACGATCCCCGTTCCGCGTCGGATGCCATCAAGGCCGATGGCCAGGCAGACGCGAGCGATGAGAAGAGTCCGGCGTGACAACGATGGACAAGGCCGCACTTCACGTACACCTGCACACCATTGGCGTGCACACGCTGCTTTGTGTCTTCTTCGCGCTGCTCACCGCGGGCAGCAACGCCTGTGCCGCGGTCCTTCAGCGCAAGGCGGCGGCCCAGGTGCCGCCCGACCGGTCTATGCACGTGTCGCTGATCGCCGACCTGGTCAGGCGCCGCGTCTGGCTCGCGGGCATCGGCATGGTCATCGTCGCCGCCGTCGCCCAGGCGGCGGCGCTCGCGACGGGGCCCATTGCCCTCGTGCAGCCGATCTTCATCATCGAACTGCCGCTCACCCTCGTGCTCGCGGCCCTCGCCTACCACAACCGCCGCGCCCTGAGGCGACTGCCGTGGGCGGCCATCGGCACGGTGACGATCGCGCTCGGCGCCGGCCTCGCCATCGCCCAGCCGAGCGGCGCGATCGATTCCGCGCAGGACACGAGCTGGATGATCGCGCTCATCGTCACCGCCGCCTTCGAGGCGGTGCTGATCGGCGTGGCCACCGGCGTGCGCGGCGAAGTGCGTGCCGCCCTGCTCGGCCTGGCCGCCGCCTGCGGTTACGCGCTGACCGCCGCGCTGATGAAGAATGCGATGTCCGACCTCGACCAAGGGGCTGTGGAGTTCTTCACAAGCTGGCACATCTACGCCGTCGCCGCGGCGGGCGTCGGGTCGCTGTTCCTGCTGCAGAACGCGCTCCAGGCGGGCAGCCTGGTGGCCTCGCAGCCGATGCTCACCGTCGGGGACGCGCTGATCAGCATCAGCTACGGCGTGACGCTCTTCAGCGAGCAGCTGCGCGTGGGCTGGTGGCTGATCCCGGAGATCGTCGCGCTGGCCTGCATCATCGTGGGCTGCGTGCAGATCGCGAAGTCGCCGCTTGCCGCAGAGGCCTCAGGACTGGTCACGGAAACGGCCTCGCCGGTACTCTAGTTGTGTGAACAGGCTTGGCGATCTTGAGCGTGCCATCATGGAAGTCCTCTGGCAGACTGATTCCTCGCTTACGGTAAGACAAGTCAGCAACGGGCTCAGCCAGAGCCTGGCTCACACCACCGTCATGACAGTGCTCGACCGGCTGGCGAAAAAGGGCTTCGCGCGCAGGGAACGGGACGGCCGCGCCTGGCGGTACCGCCCCGCCGCTACCCGCGAGGCCTATGTGGCAGAGTTGATGCTGACCGCGCTCGCGCAGACCGGAGACAGGGACGCCGCCCTCGCGAGGTTCGCGCAGAGTGTTTCCGGGGCAGAGGCGGAGATTCTCCGGGACGCCCTGTCGGGCCTTGAGCGGGAGCACCAGGTGAACGAGACCGAAGGAGACATCGGGGGCGGATTATGGGGGCACTGGCCGACGCGGTACTTCTGGCCGCGGTCGCCGTGGGAAGCGTGCGATGCGCGCGCGGCATGCTGCGCGCAAGCTGGCCGCGCCGATCCCCGGCGGCCGCGATTTTGCTGTGGCAGGCCCTGGGCCTGGCCGGCGGCCTCGCCGCGGTCGGCGCGCTGCTCGCGATCGGCGTGAGCGGCCAGGAGATGCGCCAGGGAGTTGTCGGCGGCCTGGCCTCGCTGGCCAGGCGGCTCGACGACGGTCAGCTTGTCGCGCCCCATCAGCCGCTCGCTCTCACCTGCATCAGGCTCGCCGCGCTCGTCGCCGGATTCGCCCTGTTCACCGCCCTCTGCGGAGTTCTGGTGATGGCATTCGCCGATGCCGTGGCCGCCCGGCGGCGGCAGCGGGAACTCCTGGCCTTGCTCGCGCACGGCGATCCCAAGGTGCCAGGCGCACTGGTGATCGACTATCCGGCCGCGGCCGCCTACTGCCTGCCGGGCATCCGTTCGCAGATCGTGGTGAGCGTCGGCACGCTTGACCTGCTCGCCCCTGCCGAACTGGCCGCGGTACTCGCGCACGAGCGCGCCCACCTGCGGGCCAGGCATGACCTGGTGCTGATCCCGTTCACGTCACTGCGCCGCGCGCTGCCGAAGTCCCGGGTGATCGCACAGGCCTACCGGACGGTCGCACTGCTCGTCGAGATGATGGCCGACGACCGCGCCCTGCGCGTCCGCGGCCTGCTGGCACGGGAACTCGCCACCGCACTGCTCCGCTTCGGCACCGCGGGAAGCGACGGCGCACCGGCGGGAGCGCTTGCCGCCGCCGAGGGCGAGTTGACCGCCAGGGTCAACCGGCTGCTCGCACCGCAGCCGCCGCTGCCGCGCGCCGCCCAGGCGAGCGTCGTCCTTGCGGCGGCCGTCCTGGTGGCTATGCCCCTCCTGCTGCTGCTGGTTATCCCCTAGCGGGGTTACCAGGGGCCGTACGGGCCAGAAGAGGAAGAGCGGTTGCCGCGCTTGCTGTACTCACGGACCTTAGGCCGGACGCCGGCCAGGTAGACCGCCGCGGCGACGAACGCGAGGACCGACAGGAAGCCGATGGCGCCGCCGTAGGCGGCCGAGTACAGCCCGATCACGAAGGCCACGCCCAGGATGATCAGCCAGATCGGCTTGGTCAGCCGTCCCGCCGCGTTGTCGCTCATGGTCGCCGCGGCCGCGAACGCTGCCTTGGGCCTCATGATCGCGTCGACGAAGGCCCATGCCTCCACGACGAACGCCGCGACGGCGAGCGCTACGAAGAAGTAGTTGAGCGGGCCGTACACCCCGCTGCCGAGTATCGAGACCACGGAACTAACTTACCTCCCTGCGGCGGTTATGCGGGATCCGTGCCAGAAGGCTGGGCCGTGCTCTCCGATCAGGTGTCCTCGCCCGCGGCCTGCGGCCGCTCCGGCGCAGGCGTGTCCCTGACGACCGCCACGACCTCGGCGGAGTGCGAGTTGCGGCTCTCCCTGCGGAAGGACTCGTAGATCTCGATAAGTACCTGCTTCTGGCGCTCGGTGAGCTGCGGGTCGGTGAGCAGGGCCGAGCGGACACCGGAGTCGCCCGGGCGGTCTTCGAGAATGCCCGCCTGCACGTAGAGGGCCTCGGCGGAGATGCGCAGCCCCTTGGCGATCTGCTGCAGGATCTCCGCGCTTGGCTTGCGCAGCCCGCGCTCGATCTGGCTCAGGTAGGGGTTGGAGACACCGGCCTGGTCGGCTAGCTGGCGCAGCGAGATCTTCGCCTGCTCGCGTTGCTGCCTGATGTACTCGCCGATGCTGTTCATGTTCGCCATGATCACCATGCTAGCTCGCCTGCTTGCAATTGCAAATGCTCTGCAAGCAGTACCCGGGTCAGATGACGGGGACCGATGAAAGGTGCGTTCTGGCGAAGGTAAGCGTCTCCGCGAGGTCGGCGAGCCTGTCCTCCGCCGTCGCGGCGCGCCGCGTGTTCACCTCGGCGACCACCATGCCGCGGTAGCCGGTGGCGGCGACGCCGCGCAGCAGTTCGGCGCACGGCTGCTTCCCGCGCCCTGGGACAAGATGCTCGTCGGGAACCGGGCCGCTCGACACGCCGGTGCCGTCCGCCAGGTGGATGTGCGAAAGCCTGGCGCCGAGGTCGTTGGCCATCTCGATGGCGTCGGACGCGCTCGCTGCGGTGTGCGACAGGTCAAGTGTGACGTTGGGCACGTCGAGCCTGACCGGATCCCAGTGCGGCGCGTATCCGGATACCTCGGTGGCACCGGCACGGATGGGAAACATGTTCTCCACCGCGAAGATGACGTCGGTCTCTTCCGCCATCCGCCTGATGCCCTCCTCGAAGCCGCGGGTGTAGTCCCGCTGCCAGCGGAAGGGCGGGTGCACGACGACCGTCTTCGCGGCGAGCCGCTCGGCGAGTTCCTTGGCGCGCACCAGCTTCGCCCACGGCTCGCGTCCCCAGACAAGCTGGGTGAGCAGCAGGCCGGGCGCGTGCACCGCGAGGACAGGCACCTGGTGATAGTCGACGAGTCTGGCCAGGGCATCCCCCGACTGGCTCACCGGGTCGGTGTAGACCATCACCTCGAGCCCGTCATAGCCGAGCCGGGCCGCGGCGGCGAACGCGTCAGTGGTCCGCTCCGGATAGACGGACGAGGTGGAGAGCACGACGGGAATCGCGGGCAGTCCTGGCAACGCCTTTCGTCCCTCCTCCGTGCGGCAGTCGTCAGACCCAGCTTATTCCGCGATCCGAATGTCGGTGCCCGCCGATATGGTGCCGTCATGGCGAAGTCGACGGCGGCCTTCCGGTGCACCGAGTGCGGCTGGCAGACGGCGAAGTGGGTTGGCCGGTGCGGCGAATGCCAGGCATGGGGCACGGTCGAGGAGAGTGCGGTGCCCCGCCTTGTCCGGGCCGGGATCAGGGCAGCGGGCTACCCGGGGGCTGGAGGCGGCGCCCGCCTCGGCGGCGGCCCGGTTTCCACCGCGGCGACGCCGATAGGCAAGGTCGACGCGGCGCACGCCGCCGCACGGCCGACCGGTCTCGACGAGCTCGACCGGGTGCTCGGCGGCGGACTCGTTCCTGGCGCGGTGCTGCTCATCGCGGGCGAGCCGGGCGTTGGCAAGTCGACACTGCTCCTCGAGGCCGGTGCGCTTGTCGCCGCGTCGGGCCCAGTGCTCTACATCACCGGCGAGGAATCCGCCGCCCAGGTGCGGCTGCGGGCGGACCGGATCGGCGCGGTGCACGAGAACCTCTACCTGGCGGCGGAGACAGACCTCGACGCGATCATCACCCACGTGTCGGCCGTGGAGCCGAAACTGCTGATTATCGACTCGGTGCAGACCATCGCCGCGGGCGACGTCGACGGCGTGCCGGGAGGCGTGACCCAGGTCCGCGAGGTGGCGGCCGCGCTGACCGCCGTGGCCAAGGACAAGGCAATGGCGACCATCCTGGTCGGGCATGTCACCAAGGACGGCTCAGTCGCTGGCCCGCGCACCCTTGAGCATCTGGTTGACGTGGTGCTGCACTTCGAGGGCGACAGGCACTCGCGGCTGCGGATGGTCCGCGCGATGAAGAACCGCTACGGACCGACCGATGAGGTCGGCTGCTTCGACCTCGGAGAATACGGCCTGATCGGCCTGGCGGACCCGAGCGGCCTGTTCCTGTCCAGGCACCGCGAGCCGGTGCCAGGGACCTGCGTCACCGTCACCCTCGAGGGTCGGCGTCCGCTGCTCGCCGAGGTGCAGGCGCTCGTGGGCCACTCGGTGCTCGAGGTGCCGCGCCGGGTGACCTCTGGGCTGGACGCGTCACGGATCGGCATGGTGCTCGCCGTGCTGCAGCGCCGTGCCGACGTCAAGGTCGGGAAGTCGGACATCTACGCGGCAACCGTCGGCGGCGTGCGGCTTACCGAGCCATCCGTCGACCTGGCCGTGGCACTCGCCATCGCGAGCTCGGTGGCCAACCTGTCCCTTCCCCAAGGCGTGATCGTGGTCGGGGAGGTGGGCCTGGCCGGAGAGGTACGCAACGTCGCGGGCGTGCCCCGCCGGGTGGCGGAAGCCGAACGGATGGGTTTCCGCCAGGCGATTGTCCCCGCCGGTTCGACCGGCGGTTCCTCCTCCGGCTCCGCGGTGGAGATCATCGAGGTGGAAGACGTGCGCGAAGCACTCAAGGCGGCCTTCCGCGGCTAACCAGGCAACGCGGCTATCCGGCGATTCTGAAGGGCCCGGCCGGGCTGGACTGGCCATGGCTCATCGCCACGGACTCAGTGATGGGCTCGGCGAGGGCGTGGAACTCGACCACCGCCCCGTACGCGGCCGGAGGAAGAGACTGCCGGGTTGCCGCGGCCGCCATGGTCCCCACCCGCCGCGGCGGACGTTCCGGGGTCCTGGCGGGCTCCCGGAAGCAGCCAGGCACACACCCCGGTACGATCGCGGCTTTTGCGATCAGGTCCGCAGGAACGGCGGATAATGCTCCTCATGTCCTCGCTATACGCTGACCGGGTGCTCGGCTGGTACGCGCTGCACGCGCGCGATCTTCCGTGGCGGGCGCCAGGCGTGTCGCCGTGGGCCGTGCTTGTCAGCGAGATCATGCTGCAGCAGACGCCGGTCAGCCGGGTCCTGCCCGCCTACCAGGCGTGGCTCGCACGCTGGCCGACGCCCGCGGCACTCGCCGCGGACGCGCCAGGCGAGGCGGTCCGCCAGTGGGGACGGCTCGGCTATCCCCGGCGCGCACTGCGGCTGCACGAGACGGCCACGATCGTGACGCAGAGGTACGCGGGCGAGCTGCCGCCGACCAGGGAGGAACTGCTCGCGCTGCCCGGCATCGGCGCGTACACCGCCGCCGCGGTAGCCGTCTTCGCCTTCGGCGGCAGGCACGCGGTCCTCGACACGAACGTCCGCAGGGTCCTGGCCCGGGTGGAGACCGGACGCGAGTTCCCGGGCGCCCAGCCGTCTGCCGCCGAGTACCGGCTAGCGGAATCGCTGCTGCCGCAGGACGAGTCGGTGGCGGCGCGCTGGTCGGTCGCCGTCATGGAACTGGGCGCGCTGACCTGTACCGCGGCGGCGCCGCGCTGCCAGGAGTGCCCGGTGACCGCGGCCTGCGCCTGGCTCGCCGCGGGAAGGCCCGCAGCGGCCGTGCGCCCGGCGGCGCAGTCCTACGAGGGCACTGACAGGCAGTGCCGCGGCCGCCTGCTCGCGGTCCTGCGAGACTCACCGGAGCCGGTCACGCAGGCCCGCCTGGACGCCGTGTGGCCGGACGCGGTACAGCGCGCCAGGGCCCTCGACGGCCTGGTGGCAGACGGCCTCGTCGACCCGCTGCCCGATGGCCGCTTCGCCCTGCCCGCGTGAGCGCCCGCGCCTGCCGCGGGACACCGGAACGCGAAGCGGGCCGGGGACGTGATGTCCCCGGCCCGCTTCGCGCTTGCGGACTGAGCGGTTAGCCGACTGCCTGGGCGGTACCCGGGCCGTCGCTCGACGACGAGCTGGTCGGGTTGGTCCCGCTCACCGGCTCGCTCGCCGTGGCGGCGACCAGGGCCGCCGCGTCCGGAACCGAGTCGGGCTTGGGCCGGCTGGCGAAGGTGAACTTCGCCTCCTCGCCGGTGCCCTCGGTGTCTACCGTCACGATCGTCCCCGGACGGAGCTCACCGAACAGGATCTTCTCTGACAGCATGTCCTCGATCTCCCGCTGGATCGTCCGGCGGAGTGGCCGCGCGCCGAGCACCGGGTCGTACCCACGCTCGGACAGCAGCTGCTTCGCCGCAGGCTGGAGCTCGATGCCCATGTCGCGGTCCTTGAGCCGCTCGTCGAGCTTGGCCATCATCAGGTCGACGATCTCGAAGATCTCGCTCTGATCCAGCTGGTGGAACACGATGATGTCGTCGACTCGGTTGAGGAACTCGGGCCGGAAGTGCTGCTTGAGCTCCTCGCCGACCTTCGTCTTCATCCGGTCATAGGACCCGCGGCTTTCGCCCTGCCTGGCGAAGCCGACCGACACGCCCTTGGAGATGTCCTTCGTCCCCAGGTTCGTGGTCATGATGATCACGGTGTTCTTGAAGTCCACCATGCGGCCCTGCGCGTCGGTGAGGCGCCCGTCCTCGAGGATCTGCAGCAGCGAGTTGAAGATGTCCGGGTGGGCCTTCTCGATCTCGTCGAACAGGACCACGGAGAACGGCTTGCGGCGGACCTTCTCGGTGAGCTGGCCGCCCTCCTCGTAGCCGACATAGCCGGGCGGGGAGCCGAACAGCCGGGAGACCGTGTGCTTCTCCATGTACTCGGACATGTCGAGCATGATCAGCGAGTCCTCGTCGCCGAACAGGAACTCCGCGAGCGTCTTCGACAGCTCGGTCTTGCCGACGCCCGACGGGCCGGCGAAGATGAACGACCCGCCGGGCCGCTTCGGGTCCTTCAGGCCGGCGCGGGTACGCCTGATGGCCTGCGACAGCGCCTTGATGGCGTCATTCTGCCCGATGACCCGCTTGTGCAGCTCGTCCTCCATGCGGAGCAGCCGCTGCGACTCCTCCTCGGTGAGCTTGAAGACGGGAATGCCGGTCGCGGTCGCGAGAACCTCGGCGATGAGCTCCTCGTTGACCTCGGCGACGACATCCATGTCGCCGGCCTTCCATTCCTTCTCCCTGGTGGCCTTCTTGGCGAGCAGCTGCTTCTCCGTGTCCCGGAGCGCGGCCGCCTTCTCGAAGTCCTGGGAGTCGATGGCCGACTCCTTCTCCTTGCGGACCTGGGCGATCTTCTCGTCGTACTCCCGCAGGTCCGGCGGAGCCGTCATGCGGCGGATCCGCATCCGCGACCCGGCCTCGTCGATCAGGTCGATCGCCTTGTCCGGCAGGAAGCGGTCGCTGATGTAGCGGTCCGCGAGCTGCGCCGACGCCACGAGGGCGCCGTCGGTGATGGACACCCGGTGGTGCGCCTCGTACCGGTCGCGCAGGCCCTTGAGGATCTCGATGGTGTGCGCGATCGTCGGCTCCGCGACCTGGATCGGCTGGAAGCGGCGCTCGAGGGCGGCGTCCTTCTCCAGGTACTTGCGGTACTCATCGAGCGTGGTCGCGCCGATGGTCTGCAGCTCACCGCGGGCGAGCATGGGCTTGAGTATCGACGCGGCGTCGATCGCGCCCTCGGCCGCGCCAGCGCCGACGAGGGTGTGGATCTCGTCGATGAACAGGATGATGTCGCCGCGAGTGCGGATCTCCTTGAGCACCTTCTTCAGGCGCTCCTCGAAGTCACCGCGATAGCGGGAACCCGCGACGAGCGCACCCAGGTCGAGGGTGTAGAGCTGCTTGTCCTTGATCGTCTCCGGCACCTCGCCCTTGACGATCTTCTGCGCAAGCCCCTCGACCACCGCGGTCTTGCCGACACCGGGAGCGCCGACGAGGACCGGGTTGTTCTTGGTGCGGCGGGACAGCACCTGCATGACCCGCTCGATTTCCTTCTCCCGGCCGATCACCGGGTCAAGCTTGCCCTCGCGCGCACCCTGGGTCAGGTTGCGTCCGAACTGGTCGAGCACGAGCGACGTGGACGGCGCTGCCTCGGTGCTGCCCGCGGCGGCCGATGTCGGCTCCTTGCCCTGGTATCCGTGGAGCAGCTGGATGACCTGCTGGCGAACCCTGTTGAGGTCCGCGCCAAGCTTGACAAGGACCTGTGCGGCAACGCCGTCGCCCTCGCGGATCAAGCCAAGCAGGATGTGCTCGGTTCCGATGTAGTTGTGGCCGAGCTGAAGCGCCTCACGAAGCGAAAGCTCAAGCACCTTCTTCGCACGCGGGGTAAATGGGATGTGCCCAGAAGGTGCTTGCTGGCCCTGGCCGATGATCTCCTCGACCTGCTGCCGCACCGCCTCAAGACTTATCCCAAGCGACTCGAGCGCCTTGGCCGCAACACCCTCGCCCTCATGGATGAGGCCGAGCAGGATGTGCTCCGTGCCAATGTAGTTGTGATTGAGCATCCTGGCTTCTTCTTGCGCCAGGACAACAACCCGCCGCGCCCGGTCGGTGAACCTCTCGAACATGTCGTCGCTCTCCTCACAGCGGGGATCCGGCAGGGGTTCGGCCTTCCTGCCTGCTCCGCATGGTAGCCGCGTGCCCGACCCTGTACGTAACGCGATTGTGCGCCAACTACAGGAAACGTTCCCCGGACACAGCGCCTTCACCCCATCCAACAGCGTCAAATGGCGACGTAGTTCCAAGTACGCCACCAGCGAACGAGGCTGGCTACGCCCCCAGCGAACAGGGGATCTGCTGCGGGTACGCCGGGCAGTCGGTGACCGGAGGTGCAGGCCGCCTCCGGACCGCGGACCGGTCACCTGACATGCCTGACGGCGAGGAGCCGGGACGAACGTGGCGACTGGCGCAGGGGGTGGAATCGCGGTTCGCCGTATGGTCTACCCGGAAGAAGAGAGCCGGATTGCCGGCTAGTGGGCCGCCTCGTACTCGGCAACGATGTTCGCGGGGATTCGGCCGCGCTCATTCACCTTGTGCCCGTGAGACCGGGCCCACTCGCGGATTCGCGCGCTCTGCTCGCGCCCGGCGCCGTTGCGCTGGCGGCGACGGCGAACCAGTGCGCCACCGGATTTCCGCGCGTGTTCCACATACTGGGCCAGTTCGGTGCGCAGCGCGCTCGCGTTGCCTGAACTCAGGTCGATCTCATAGGCGACACCGTCGAGTCCAAAGCTCACGGTCTCAGTTGCCTCACTACCGTCGAGGTCGTCGACCAGTAGCACCTGTACCTTCTGCGCCATGTACTTTCAGCCCTTCTGCGGAGAGACCATTTCGAGTGCTAAACATATACCCAGGTCTTGACCCAGACAATTCACGCGTACGCACTTTTCGTGTAGTCAGATAGTCGCGCGGCGAACTGCATGCGGCGGCACCCGCACGGGAAGTTCACATCTTGTATCGGCTAAGTGACGTATCGAACAATGGGCACACACTTGGCATATCACCCAGACACGGACGTGGATGTGTGCAAACTCACCGCAACGCCGACTGAAGCGGGCGCGTGCATACCAGGACCCTGGAACTAGAGAAATCGCAGATGGTACGAAATGTCAGGTTCCGTCTTGATCGCGGTCTTGGGCGTGCTCCGCACTTGCCGTTACCGCGTCCCTGCGCGCTCGGCGCTTTGGCGCCAGTTCCTTGCGCACGAGTACCCACGCGCCGACCAGAAAGGCGGCACAGACAATCGCCGGCGGGGCGAGCGCGGCGAGATCCTGCAACATGGAAAGCACTCTACCCGCCGCCACCTGGCGGCCTGATGACCGCCGGGCGCCGCCTCTGCCTCCGCCGGACCCCGGCGTGCGCATCTAGTGCCGCCGCGAGCGGCAGGAAGGCGCCGCAGGAAGGATTGCCGATAACAGCCGGAGCAGCATCCGGGTGTTTCCGAGTGTGTTCGGCTTCACGCGATCCAAGTCAAGGAACTCCGCCACGCCGTCGTCGTAAGAGCGAAGCAACTCCGCGTACACCTCTGGCGCAACCGGCGTGCCGCTGATTTCGCTGAAACCATGGCTCGCGAAGAAGGGCACGGCGAAGGTGAGCACGAAAACGCGTGACACGCCGACGTCCCTGGCGCGGTCAAGCAACTCGTCCACGATGAGGTGCCCGATGCCCTCGCCCCGCCTGCGCTCGTCAACCGCGACGGTCCTGATCTCGGCCAGATCGTCCCACATAACGTGCAGCGCGCCGCATCCGGCAACAGCGCCGTCGGCCGCGGCCTCGGCGACGGTGAACTCCAGGATGTCCTCGTAAAGATTCACCGTGGGCTTGTCGAGCAGCCGGCCAGAGTCGACGTTCTGGTCGATCAGCCGCCTGATTACCGGGACGTCTCTGGTGCGCGCATGCCTCACTATGTACTCCATCGCTGCACCACTGTAGCGCTTAAATACAATCGCGCGGCAACGCTGGGTATCGGCGTGAGAACGCAGAAAATGTTTCACCCGGCGATCAGTCCGTTACAATCCGGCGTCATACCGGGCGTCCCTTACCACAATCCGCCAATCAGCGCGGCAGAACGTTTGCACCGTCAGAATGGCAAAACTTCTCCCGAGTCGGTTGGCAGCGGGATCTGCATCTAATATTGTCCATCGACGTGCGTATAGTCAGTGGGCGAGTCGCGCCGCTAGCCGTAGCTGCGGCCACCGTTGCCGTCCTGCTGCAGGGCGGCGCAAGCGATGCGCAGACGGTCCGTTCCCAGCCAACCCTCACCCAGCTTGTCGCGCAGGCGAAGAAGCTGACGAACGAGGTCGACTCGCTGGGCCAGCAGTATGACGGACTGCGCATTCAGCTGGCCCATGCCAAGTCCGAGGTCCGCATCGCGAAGCTGGCGGCCGACAGGGCCCAGCGGGCGATGGAGGGCAGCCAGAAGGCCGTCGCGCAGCTCGCCGCCATGGGCTACATGAACGGCGGGATGGACCTGACGCTCCAGATGCTCACCAGCGGGGACCCGGAGCATTTCCTCGGCCAGGCGTCCACCGTCGAGCAGCTCAACGCCGAGGCGGGCATGCGGCTGAGCACGCTGCAGAAGGAGCAGATCGCCGCCGCGCGTGCACAGGTGACCGCCAAGGAGCAGATCGCCACCGCGAACCAGCTGCAGTCGGAGATCAACGGCAAGGTCAAGTCCATCCACGCCAAGCTCGCACTGCTGAACAGCTCGGCGATGACACAGGCGATGGCCATCTTCGAGAAGACAGGCTCCTACCCCGACGTGGTGCTGCCCGAGGCCACCACAGTCGGCATCACGGCGCTGCGCGCCGCGCTGACGCAGCGCGGCAAGCCGTACGTCTGGGGCGCCGCGGGCCCTGACTCCTATGACTGCTCTGGCCTGGTCGTCTGGGCCTTCGCCCAGGAGGGCATCTCGCTTCCGCACTACACCGGTTCGCTGTGGAACTCCGGCATGCACGTATCGCAGGCCGACCTGGAACCCGGCGACCTGGTCTTCTTCGGGGCCGACATCGGCCACGTCGGTTTCTACATCGGCAATGGCCTGATGCTTGACGCGCCCGACACCGGGGCGGTCGTCCGCGTCGAGCCAGTCTGGTGGACCTCCTACGTAGGCGCCGTCCGCATCGCCTGAGCCCGCAAGGCATCGCCTGAGCCCGCAAGGCGGGCTCAGGCGACTGAGACGAAGGCTTAAGCGCCCGGCCTGACGAACGGGAACAGGATGGTGTCCCTGATGTTCTCGCCGGTCAGCATAATCATCAGCCGGTCCATGCCCATCCCCATGCCGCCGGACGGCGGCATCGCGTACTCCAGGGCGAGCAGGAAGTCCTCGTCGAGTTCCATCGCCTCCGGGTCGCCGCCGGCCGCGAGAAGCGACTGGGCGGTGAGCCGCTCCCGCTGCACCACCGGGTCGACCAGTTCCGAGTAGCCCGTGCCGAGCTCGGTCCCGAACGTGACCAGGTCCCAGCGCTCCGCCAGCCTCGGGTCAGTGCGGTGCTGCCTGGTCAGCGGCGACACCTCGACGGGGAAGTCACGGTAGAACGTCGGCTCGACGGTCTGCTTCTCCACTAGCCGCTCGTACATCTCCAGGATCACCTGGCCGCGGTTCCACGACGGCTGGAGCGGGATGTCGAACTTCTCGCAGTAGGCGATCAGTGCCGGCAGCTCGGTGTCCGGCGTGATCTCCTCGCCGAGCTTCAGCGAGATCGCCTCGTGCACGGTGACCGACCGCCACTGCCCGCCGATGTCCCACTCGGAACCGTCGGCCCGGCGGATCACGGTGGAACCGAAGGCGGCGACCGCGGCGTTCTGCACCAGCGTCTGGGTCAGCTCGCCGATCCCGTTGTAGTCCGAGTACGTCTGGTACGCCTCGAGCATGGTGAACTCGGGGTTGTGCGTCGTGTCCACGCCCTCGTTCCTGAAGATCCTGCCGATCTCGAATACCGACTCGATCCCGCCGACGACCAGGCGCTTCAGGTAGAGCTCAAGCGCGATGCGCAGGTAGAGACGCGAGTCGTACGCGTTCCCGTGCGTGATGAACGGCCGCGCGTTGGCGCCGCCGTGCAGGCTGGTGAGCACCGGCGTCTCCACCTCGAGGAACCCGCGGGAGATCAGCGTGGACCGCACGGAATGCGCGACCGCCGAGCGCATCTCCGCGAGCTGCCGCGCCCGCGGGTTGATGATCAGGTCCACGTAGCGCTGCCTGACCCGGGACTCGGGGTCGGTAAGCCCGGCGTGCTTGTCCGGCAGCGGCCGCAGCGACTTGGCGGTGATCGCGAACGAGTCAGCGAGCACGGAAAGCTCGCCGGACCGCGAGGTGATCACCTCACCGGTCACGCCCACGTGGTCGCCGAGGTCGACATCCCGCTTCCACCGGGCCAGCTCCGCCTCGCCCACCTTGGCAAGCGAGATCATCACCTGGATGTCCCCGGTGCCGTCGCGGAGCGTCGCGAAGCACAGCTTCCCGCCGATCCTGAACAGGATCACCCGCCCCGTCACGCCCACGGTCTCGCCGGTGGCGGTGTCCGGGGCGAGCGCCCCGTGCCTCGCCCGCACCTCGGCGATGCTGGCGGTGCGCGGGTAGCTCACCGGATACGGCTCGAGGCCCGTCTCAAGCATCCGGGCACGCTTCTCCAGCCGGACGCGTACCTGCTCAGGAACGTTGTCGTCAACCACGACCGAAGGTTACCGGGGATCGCTCCCCGCGGTCACATCGGTTTCAGCATGTGCGGCATCACCGCGGAAGGAATCTGCTCGCGCGCCCGCTCCGTGGTTGCGTTCCCAGACCAGCCGCAGGCCGATCAGCGTGAGCCACGGCTCGTGGGCGTCGATGAACGGCACCTCGTCGATCACCAGCGGCGCGAGTCCGCCGGTCGCGATCACCGTCACGGCACTGGGGTCCTCGGGGGACAGTTCCGCGGCCATCCGCTTCGCGATTCCATCGACCTGCCCGGCGAACCCGTACACGATTCCCGACTGAAGCGCCTCGACCGTGTTCTTGCCGACCACCCGCGGCGGCCTGGTCAGCTCGACCTTGAGCAGCTGCGCCGCGCGCCGCGACAGCGCGTCGACGGAGATCTCGATGCCCGGCGCGAGCGCGCCGCCCACGAACTCGCCCTTCGCGCTCACCGCGTCGAAGTTCGTCGAGGTGCCGAAGTCCACCACGATGGCGGGGCCGCCGTACAGGTGCACCGCGGCGAGCGAGTTCATGATCCGGTCGCTGCCGACCTCCTTGGGGTTGTCCATCCGGATCGGCACCCCGGTCTTCACGCCCGGCTGAACGATGATCGTGGGTATGTCGGGGTAGTACCTGCGGCACATCTCACGCATCTCATGCAGCACAGACGGCACCGTGGAGCACAGCGAGATCCCGTCGAGATCCTCTTCCTTGATCGCGGTCGACCGTGCGAGCAGGCCGTGCAGCAGCGCCGCGATCTCGTCCGCAGTCCGGTCGGGCACCGTGGCGATCCGCCAGTGCTCGATGATCGTGTCCCCGCTGAACACGCCGAGCACAATGTTGGTGTTCCCGATGTCAATCGCCAGCAGCATGCCGCTCCGTCCCGAATTCAATAACAACATTGTCGATCAGCCGGGTGCTCCCGATCCTCGCGGCAATGGCAAGTACAGCAGGCCCGTGAAAATCATCATCATCCCGAACGGGTCCGTAGCTTTGCGCGTCGGCCAGTGCGAGATAGTCCACGGTGAACAGGGCGCCCTCGTCGGCGAGCACCCGCCAGGCGGCGTCGAGCACGGCGCGCGGACCGCCACCCGCAGCGGCGGCACCCGCCGACAGCGAACGGTACAGCGCGGGCGCCGCCACCCGCTCCTGCTCTGACAGGTACTTGTTCCTGCTTGACATTGCGAGCCCGTCCGCGGCCCGCACCGTCGGCACCGCCTCCACTTCGATGCCGAGCCCGAAGTCGGCGGACATCCGGCGCACGAGCACGAGTTGCTGCGCGTCCTTCTGCCCGAAGACCGCGATGTCGGGACGGACCAGGCTGAACAGCTTGACCACCACGGTGAGCACGCCGCGGAAGAACCCGGGCCTGAACTCACCCTCGAAGGTCTCGCCAGCCGCCCCTGGATCGACCGTGACCAGCTGCTCTTGCGGGTACATATCGCCGACCCCTGGCGTGAACACCAGGTCCACGCCCTCGGCCTCGCAGGCCGCGAGGTCGTCCTCGAGTGTGCGCGGGTAGCGGTCCAGGTCCTCGTTGGGACCGAACTGGAGCGGGTTCACGAAGATGGAGGCAGCCACCACCCCACCGGGCCCGGCGAGTTCCCTTGCCCTGCGCAGCAGCGCGAGGTGCCCGTCGTGCAGCGCGCCCATCGTGGGCACGAGAACGAGGGGTGCGCCCAGCTTCTCCCGCGCGGCGGACAGCTCGGCGCGGGTGCTTGCGATGATCATCGTTGGTCTCCGAGTACGTCGAGCAGGCGTTCCGCGTCGCTCGCGCTGAGCATTCCCGCCGCGAGCGCCCGGTCCGCGGTCAGCCGCGCGAGCGCGAGATAGGCGGGGAGGGCGCCAGGCTCGGCGGCCGCTATGGCCGCCACGTGCGCGGCGACGGTGCCGTCGTCGCCGCGGGCCACCGGCCCGGTGAGCCCGGCGTCGCCGAACCGCAGCGCGTTGTCAAGCGCGGCGCCGAGCAGTGGCCCGAGCATCCGGTTCGGCACTTCAGCTCCGGCGTCCCGCAGCAGGGTGGCCGCCTCGGCGACGAGCGTCACCAGGTGGTTGCCGGCGAAGGCGAGCGCCGCGTGGTACAGGGAACGGTTCTCCTCGGCGATGAACACCGGCTCGCCGCCCATCTCGATCACCAGCGCCTCGGCGGCGGGCCGCAGCGGCTCAGGAGCGGTCACGCCGAAGCAGACGCCCTTGATCCTGTCGACGTCGTCCTCCCGGCCGGTGAACGTCATCACCGGGTGCAGCGCCAGCGGCAGGGCGCCCGCCTGGGTGGCGGGGTCGAGGACGCGGATGCCGTGCGCACCGCTCGCGTGCGCGATCAGCCGGCCGGCGAACGGGGCCTCGGTCGCGGCGAGGCCAGCGACGAGCCCGCCGAGCACGTCGTCGGGAACGGTCAGCAGCACCAGGTCCGCGTCCGCAAGAACCTGCGCGGGCTCGGTGAGCCTGGCCCGCGGAAAGTGCTCCGCCACCCGCTGCCGCGACTTCTCAGAAACGGCCGCGGCGGCGGTTATCTCGTGGCCTGCGCGCGCGAGAGCGCGCGCCAGCGCGGTCCCGGCCCGCCCTGGGCCGATGATCCCGATCCGCAGCCGAGCCGGATGCTCGCTCGTTCCAGTCTCCACAAGTACCGGGCAGTCCCCTCTTACCCTGGCCCCTCTTACCTGGCCAACGCCCTGACAAGGATAGCCACTCGCACCGCTCGCCTCCCGGCCATGTCACCCGTTGGGCCCTGTGCGCCCCAGGAACGAATTGGCCTTGTGTGCCACGGGGCCAATAGAGCTGGCCGCGTGTGCCACAAAGCCAGAATGAATTGGCCGTGTGTGCCACAAGGCCAGAACGCGGGATGTGACCGATGCGGCTAGGGGTGGAACGGGGACTGGCGTGGCGGGGGCGGCACCTCGTCGTCGTCGCCGTCGGGCTTCTTCGGCACCCGGCAGCAGTACTCGAGGAACAGCGCCGCGGCGAGCAGCACGATGCAGGCGCCGAACGACAGGCTCGCATCGACCAGGTCACCGCGCGGCGTCGGTGCGCTCGCCATTCCCGACAGGTAGATCATGAACCCGGCGCAGATCCCGGCGAGCAGGGCGGCCGTCTGCGAGCTCGCCTTGGCGAGCGCGACCATCCGCGCGACGAACAGCGGCGGCGCGGGCCGCGTGCCGCGCTTTCCCTGGATGCGTCCCCGCAGGTCGCGGCCCATCCAGACCTCCGCGCCCGCCGCGATTAGCAGGGCGGGCACGCCCGTCCAGGTGAGCGGCGGCAGGCTGGCGTACACGGCGGTAAGCACCGCCCAGGTCACGGCGGCGGCGATCACCAGGATGAGGCCGAGCGTCCATGACCTGGTGGGGTTCATGATCCAGCCTCCAGCACGAGGGGCGCAGCGGAGCGGCGGATGCCCGCCTGGTCTGCCGCCGCGAGCAGGTCCGCGACCGCGCCGTGCCCCGGCAGCACCGCGTCCGGGTCGGCGTCATGCCACGGCGCGAGCACGAAGGCGCGCTCGTGCGCCCGCGGATGCGGCAGCGTCAGCTCGGGATCGTCGCTGCGCTCGCCCGCCACGGTGATGATGTCGATGTCGAGGGTGCGCGGCCCCCACCGCACCAGGCGAACCCTGTCGAACGCCGCCTCTACCTCATGCAGCCGGTCAAGCAGTTCCAGTGACGGCAGGCTGGTGGTGATGAGCAGCACGGCGTTCAGGTAGTCGGGCTGCCGTGGGCCGCCCACCGGCGCGGTCTCGTACACCGGGGACGCCGCGGTGACGCGGACGCCATCGATCCCCTCGACGGCGTCCACGGCCCCCTGGATGATGTCCCGCCGGTCGCCGAGGTTGCTGCCGAGAGCCAGGACCACCGCCCGCTCGCCGCTCATGAGGACACCTCGCTGGCGCTCGGAGTCCGCATTCGCGGACGCACTGCACTTACCGATCCGCTCGCAAGCTCGCTCATGATCGCCCCCCCTTCAGGACCGCCGCCGCGCGGTAGGCGGCGGCGACACGGACGGCGTCGGCGTTGGCGGGCACCTGGTGGACCCGCACGCACCACGCGCCTGCCGCCGCGGACAGCGCGGTGATCGCGGCCGTCGCCGCGTCGTTCTCCAGGAACGGCCTGCCGCCGCCCTCGTCGTCGAACAACTTGCTCAGGTAGCGCTTGCGGGACGCGCCGACCAGCACGGGGAAGGTGCGGCCGCCGATGCTCGACAGCTCGCCGAGACCGGCGAGCAGCTGCCAGTTGTGTGCGTCGGGGCCCGATGCCGCGGGGTTCTTGCTGAACCCGAGCCCGGGGTCGAGCACGATGAGCGACGGGTCGACGCCCTCGGCGGTCACCGCGTCCACCCGCTGCGCGAGTTCGTCGTGGACCTCACGGACCACGTCGGCGTAGACGGCCCTGGAGTACATGTCATGACTGTGCCCGCGCCAGTGCATCACGACGTACGGGGTGCCCGCCTTCGCCACCAGCCGGGGCATGTACGGGTCGGCGAGCCCGCCGCTGACATCGTTGACCAGGCTGACGCCGGCCTCGAGCGCCCATTCGGCCACCTGGGCGCGCATCGTGTCGATGCTGACGACGGCGCCCGCCCTGACAAGCTCGGTGATGACCGGCCGCACCCGGTGAAGCTCTTCGTCGGCGGACACTCGCTGCGCGCCTGGCCGGGTTGACTCGCCGCCGACGTCGACGATGTCGGCGCCCTGCGCCATGAGCTCGAGGCCGTGCTCGATGGCGGCCGTCGCGCCGAACCACTGCCCGCCGTCGGAGAACGAGTCGGGCGTGACGTTCACGACGCCCATGACCAGGCATCGGCCGGCCGGCGGCGTCCCAGCGAGACCAGGCAGGTAGACCATAACGGGAATGTTAGTCAGTCCGCGGCCGTGAACGAGGTCCGCCGCTACGTCGCCGGGGGTTGTCTGCGCTGGTGCAGGCGGCGCCTGAGCTTGCCGGGACCAAGGGCGCGTGCGGCGCGCCGGGCGTGCCGCTTGACCTCGAGCTTCGGCCAGACCAGGAACGCCTCGGCCTCGAGGGCGGCGAACGCGATACGCGGCGCGTCCCTGCCGCCGGGGAAGACGAAGAAGCGCGGCTCCCACACCGGGGAGAACTTCGCGTTGAACTTGTACAGCGACTCGATCTGGAACCAGCGGGACAGGAAGACGAGCAGCCCGCGCCACGCCTTGAGTACCGGGCCCGCGCCGATCCGCTCGCCGCGCTCGAGCGCGGCGCGGAACATCGCGAAGTTGAGCGACACCCGTTTGATCCCGAGGGCGGGTGCGGCCTTGATGGCCTCCACGATCAGGAAATCGTTCAGGCCTGCCTGCGCGGTCTTGTCGCGCCGCATCAGGTCGAGCGATAGCCCGTCGTTGCCCCAGGGCACGAAGTGCAGGATGGCCCGCAGCACGCCGTTCTCCTTGGCCGTCACCAGGACGCAGGCCTCGTCGCCCAGCGCGCCAAGGCGGCCGAGCGCCATGGAGAATCCCCGCTCGACCTGAGTGCCCCGCCACAGGTCCGCCTCCCTGATGATCCCGTCGAGCTCCTGCCCCGGGATGTCGCCGACCCGGCGCACCTCCGCGGCATACCCGTTCTTGGCGACCCGGTTCACCATCTGCCTGACGTTGCGCATCTGGCGTCCCGCGAGGCTGAACTCGCCCACGTTGACGATCGCCTCGTCGCCGAGCTCGAGGGCGGTCAGATCGCCCTCCCTGCACCACACCTCGGCACCGAGCTCGCTGCACCCCATCACGGCGGGCCGCCAGGCGTGCCGTTCCGCCTCGGTGAGGAACGCCCCGATGGCGCCAGGCCATGCCTCGGGGTCGCCCAGCGGATCGCCGGAGGCGAGCATCACGCCCGCCACCACGCGGTAGCAGATACCGGCCTTGCCCGACGGGGACCAGATCACGCTCTTGTCGTCCCGCAGCGCGAAGTAGCCGAGCGAGTCGCGGTCGCCGTAGCGGTCGAGCAGTTCCCTGATCCGTACCGCGTCCGCCGCTGCCAGGCGCGCCCTGGGCTGTGCCGAGCGGAGGAACAGGTAGATGGTGACGACCAGGGTGAACGCGCCGAGCGCGCTCGTCAGCACGTGGTACAGGTCGGCGCGCCCGTCGACGGCCCACTGGACGGGGCCGTAGACGCCGAACAGCTCGTAAAGCACGTCCTGGAACCGCTGGGTGAACGTGTAGCTTCCGGCGAGCGGCCCCACCGCCAGGTAGCCGAGTCCGATCGCGAAGTCCATCACTACGAGGACGACGAATACCTGGAGCACGGTCCGCCGCGAGCGCGGATCGCCGACCGCGTAGAAGTCGCCGTGCCGCCAGAGCAGGACGCCGAGGAGGACGATTCCCACGAATGTGGAGACCGAGAGCAGATGCGGGAAATGCAGGAAGTGAATGACGACGTTGAAAGCGAGCAGCGCGATTACCGCCTGCCACGCCGACCGCTTGCGCCGCCGCAATCCCCTGGCGAGCATGAGCAGCAGCAGGCCCACGATGACATCGGAGGTGCGCGCGGCATTGGTCAGCGTCCCCGGCACTACCTCATTGAACTTATGCAGCCGCTGATGCCAGTCGGGCTTGAATACCGCGAGCACATCAGATACGCCGATGAGAAAAGTGAGCAGGGCCGCGACCGCAGGAATCCACGTGAGCCGCGTGCCGCTCGTGCTGGCCGGCGGGCCGGGCTTGGTGCCCCGGTCGGAGCGCTCGGCAGAGGTACTCTCGGTCATGTCAAATCTCTTGTCAGGCCCCGGACCACGGTGCAGCAGCGTAGTCATGACCGTCCCGCCATGTGCCGCTTCCCGGATCCACTGAAGATCTTCCTAAAATCCCACGGCAACGTTGCACCGCGCGGGACAGCGGACGCCGCCTCTGCACGTTCCCCACACACGGTACCCCCAAGGGTCCCCCGATGGCCTAACGACTAGTAAAGACAAGTCGGCAATTAATTTGACGGACGGGACATCCCGGTCGGTTCACACAATGAGCACCGCTTTCCGCTGCCCCGGCACAGACGTCTTAAACCCGGCATAGCGACCCGAGCCGAATACGGAGGAATCCTCCGGATTAGCGCGGCGGCTATTTACCGAAGAGCAGCGACATCGCCTCGGCGCGGGTCCGCGCCTCCTTGCGGAAGATGCCGCGAACGGCGGAGGTCACGGTCTTGGCGCCGGGCTTGCGCACGCCCCGCATGGACATGCACAGGTGCTCGCACTCGAGCACCACGAGCACGCCGCGCGGCTCAAGGATCCGCATCAGCGCGTCGGCGATCTGGCAGGTCATCCGCTCCTGCACCTGCGGCCGCCGCGCGTAGACGTCGGCCAGCCTGGCCAGCTTGGACAGGCCGGTGATCTCGCCCTTGGCGTTCGGGATGTAGCCGATGTGCGCCTTGCCGAAGAACGGCACCAGGTGGTGCTCGCACATGCTGTAGATCTCGATGTCCTTTACCAGGACGATCTCGTCGTGCTCGGCGTCGAAGACGGTGGTGAGCACCTCCTCGGGACGCTGGCGCAGTCCGGCGAACTGCTCGGCGTACATCCGCGCGACGCGAGCCGGGGTGTCCGCGAGCCCGTCACGCTCCGGGTCCTCGCCAACCGCGATCAGGATCTCCCTGACCGCGCGCTGAATCCGCGTCTGGTCGACCGGCCTCGAGGCGCCGTCGGCGGACAGCCGCTCCGCCTGTGGCTGATCGAACTCGAAGTGGTCAGCCACAGACTGATCGCTGCTCATGGTGCCGCCTAATCGTTGTCCGACGAGCCGCCGTCAAGCCCGTAGCCGAGCACCTGCCCGTTCGACGGACCGGGGATGCCGTCGACGCCCGAGCTCGCGGCGAGCGCCAGCTCCTTCGGCGACATGACCGGCGGGCGGTCGGAAGGCAGCCGCTTGCCGTAGCCGGTGTAAGTGCCGCGGAACGGTCGCTTCTGCACCGGGGCGAAGACCTCGAGCACCTGCTTGCGGGACAGGGTCTCGTGATCGAGCAGCTGGAGCACCAGGGCGTCGAGGACATCCCGGTATTCGACGAGCACTTCCCATGCCTCATCGTGCGCCGACTCGATCAGCCGCTTGATCTCCTCGTCGATCGCGGACGCGATCTCCTCCGAGTAGTCCCTGCTGTGCGACCGGTCCATGCCGAGGAACGGCTCCGCGTCGCCGCTGCCGAACTTCCGCGCGCCGAGCCGCTCGCTCATGCCGTACTCGGTGACCATGGCCCGGGCGATCTGGGTTGCCTTCTCGATGTCGTTGGCCGCGCCGCTCGTCGGCTCGTGGAAGATGATCTCCTCCGCGGTCCTGCCGCCGAGCAGCATCGCGAGCTGGTCCTGCATCTCGGCGCGGGTGGTGAGGAACTTGTCCTCGGTGGGCAGCGCCTGCGTGTAGCCGAGCGCGCGGCCGCGTGGAATGATCGTGACCTTGTGCACCGGGTCGGCGTTGGCCATCGCGTGCCCGACAAGGGCGTGGCCGCCCTCGTGGTAGGCGATCAGCTTCCGCTCCTTCTCCGACAGGAGCACGCTCTTGCGCTCGGGGCCGGCCATCACGCGGTCGATGGCCTCCTCGAGCGCGGCCATGTGAATCTGCTTGCCGTTGGTGCGCGCGGTGAGCAGCGCCGCCTCGTTGATCACGTTGGCCAGATCCGCGCCGGTGAAGCCGGGGGTCCGCCTGGCGATGATGTCCAGGTCCGCGTCGGGGGCTATCGGCTTGCCCCGTGCGTGCACCTTGAGTATGCCCTTGCGGCCCGTCAGGTCGGGCTGCGCCACGACGATCTGCCGGTCGAAACGGCCAGGGCGGAGCAGCGCCGGGTCAAGGATGTCCGGCCGGTTGGTGGCGGCGATCACGATGACGCCGCCCTTGGTGTCGAACCCGTCGAGCTCGACGAGCATCTGGTTGAGCGTCTGCTCGCGCTCGTCGTGCCCGCCGCCGAGGCCCGCGCCGCGGTGCCGTCCCACGGCGTCGATCTCGTCAACGAACACGATGGCCGGGGCGTTCGCCTTGGCCTGCTCGAACAGGTCGCGGACGCGGGACGCGCCGACACCGACGAACATTTCGACGAAGTCAGAGCCGGAGATCGAGTAGAACGGGACGCCCGCCTCGCCCGCCACCGCACGGGCGAGCAGCGTCTTGCCGGTTCCCGGCGGCCCGTAGAGCAGCACGCCCTTGGGGATCTTCGCGCCGATCGCCTGGAACTTGGCGGGATTCTGCAGGAACTCCTTGATCTCCTGGAGCTCCTCGATGGCCTCGTCGGCACCGGCCACGTCCGCGAAGGTGGTCTTCGGCGTGTCCTTGGTGATCAGCTTGGCCCGCGACTTGCCGAAGTTCATCACCCGGGAGCCGCCGCCCTGCATCTGGCTGAGCAGGAAGAAGAAGAACAGGGCGATGATCAGGTAAGGAACAAACGTCTCAAGGATCGAAAGCAGCGCGCTTGACTTGGGGATCTGCACGTCGTACCCGCCGGTCAGCTGACCGGCGTCGAACTTGGACTGGAGCAGTTCCTGCAGCTGCTGGCCCTGGCCGGAGATGAAGTCGGCCTCGTACTGCTTGCCGTCCTTCGTGGTGACCTGGATCGTCTGGTTCTTGTCAGTGAGGACGGCGGACTTGACCTCGTTGTTCTGGATCATCTGGACGATCTGCCCAGTGTCCTTCTGCGTGTAGGAGCTACCGGAGTTGGCCCAGCCCAGGGTGATCGTGATCACCAGCACCGCAAGCAGCACCAGCAGTAGCGGTCCGCGGAAAAAGCGCTTCAATTCCATTGCGAGCGACCCCCTCGGCCCGGGGCCGTTCCCTCCTGACCAGCCTCACGTCCCGCCGACCACCGGCGGCACTGCCTGCCCTGCTGTAACTGCCGGCCGGCTAGCCGACCGCACACAACGCACAGTGATTTCCCTGACGGTACATCAACGCTTTCTTCAGCGGGATGTGTTCCCCCCGTACACCTCAGGGGCCAGCGTCCCGATGAAAGGAAGGTTACGGTAGCGCTCGGCGTAGTCCAGCCCGTAGCCCACGACGAACTCGTCAGGCACGTCGAATCCGGTGTAAGCCACCTCGATGTCCATCTGCGCGGATGACGGCTTGCGCAGCATGGTGCAGATGGCAACCGAGGCCGGGTCGCGCGACCTGAGGTTGCCCACCAGCCAGGACAGGGTCAGGCCCGAGTCGATGATGTCCTCGACGATCAGCACGTGCCTGCCGCTGATGTCCGCGTCCAGGTCCTTCAGGATGCGGACGACGCCGGAGGACTTGGTGCCAGAGCCGTACGACGACACGGCCATCCAGTCCATCTCCACCGGCAGGTGCATGGCGCGGGCCAGGTCGGCCATCACCATGACCGCGCCCTTGAGCACGCCGACGAGCAGCAGTTCGCGGCCGGCGTAATCGGCGTCGATCTCCGCGGCAAGTTCCGCGGTCCGCTTACTGAGCTGCTCGGCGGTGATGAGCACCTCTTTCAGCGCGGGCCCCATGTCACCAGCGTCCACGTCCCGCTCCCTTCATCAAGTCACCCTGCCCATCGAAGACAATGCCAGTCGAAGAACTCAGTCGAAAACAATCAGGCCGGACCGGCGCAGTGCCCGGACGCCGCCCGGCAGGTCAACGCCGCGCTGGCCGTGCCAGGCGGTGACCAGTTCCTCGATGCGCGCGACGTGCGCGGCGGTCAGCGCACCCGCTGGGCACCCCGCCGCGAGAGCGGCCGAGCGCAGCACCCGGGTCCGCACCGCCGGGGGCAGCGCCGCCAGTGAGCCGGCGGACATGGGCGAATCACCACGAACCCGTTCGGCGGCTGCGATCTCTTCGAGCACCTCCGCATCATCCCGCAGCTGATCCGCGGTCCGCGCGAGGGCCTCGGCCACTCCGGGACCGAGCGCGTCCTCGAGCGCGGGCAGCGCGTCGAGCCTGACCCGGACCCTGGCGAACCGGCGGTCGGAATTGTGCGGGTCTGTCCACGGGCTGAGGCCGAGCGCCTCGCACGCCGCGGCGGTGAGCGTCCGGCGCACGCCGAGCAGCGGCCGCAGGAAGACACCGCGACGCGCGGGCATGCCCGCGAGCGACCGCGGTCCCGAACCGCGGGCGAGCCCGAGCAGCACCGTCTCCGCCTGGTCGTCGAGGGTGTGGCCGAGCAGCACGGCACTCGCGCCGAGGTCCGCCGCGGCCTTCTCAAGGGCGGTGTACCTGGCCGCGCGCGCCGCCGCCTCCGGGCCTCCAGGACCGTCGACCGTCACGGTCACCGCGCGCACCGGGTCGAGGCCGAGGCCGCGCAGCGCCGCCGTCACCTCGGCCGCACGCTCCGCCGAGCCCTGCTGCAGGCCGTGATCGACGGTGACCGCCCCGGCCCGGAGCCCCGCGCGCGGCGCGACGAAGGCGAGCGCGGCGGCGAGCGCCAGCGAATCGGGTCCGCCGGAACACGCGGCGAGTACCAGGTCCCCCGGCGCGAGGCCGTCAACCGCGGCGCGTACCGCGTTGCGTACCGAGGCCACGGCCGGGGACAGGGCGCCGCCCACGGTCAGGCGACCCGATCAAGCCATTCGCGCGGGCTGCTGATCTCGGCACGGGTGGGCAGCGTCTCCGGCGAGGTCCACACCTTGTTGAACCCGTCCATCCCCGCCTCGGCCACCACCGTGGCAACGAACTGCGAGCCCTGCTCGTACTGCTTCATCTTCAGGTCGATGCCTAGGATGCGGCGCAGGATCTGCTCCATCCGGCCGGTCGAGCCGCGGCGCTGCGAGAACTTCTCCCTGATCTCGGCCACCGACGGGACCACCCGCGGCCCCACCGCGTCCATCACGTAGTCGCCGTGCCCCTCGACCAGGGTCATCACGGCGGTCAGCTTGTCGAGCAGCGCCCGCTGGGCCGGCGTCTGCATCGCCTCGACCAGGCTCTCGCCGTCGCCGCCCCGCACCGCGCCCGCGACCGCGCCAGCGGCCGACCGCAGCCGGTCGATGATCGCGCCCGGGTCCAGGTCGGAGGCGAGCAGGAACTCGGTCATCATGCCCTGGACGTAGCCGCGCAGCCACGGCACCGAGGTGAACTGCACCCGGTGCGTCTCCTCGTGCAGGCAGACCCAGCGCCTGAAGTCGTGCGGGTCGACGCCGAGATCGCGCTCGACCATGACGATGTTGGGCGCGACCAGGGTGAGCCGGCCGACACCGGAGGAGCTGCCGTTCACCGCCGCGCCGTTGAGCCCGTTGGCTGACGCCGTTCCGCCTCCCTCGCCTGGCGGCAGGAACAGCTCGTACTGGCCGAGCACGCGAGAAGAGAGATAGGCCAGGATCAGGCCCGCCTGCGCCCCGGTGACGCGCGAGCCGACCGTGCCGATGACTGACCCCGGTGCGGGCGCACTGCCGCGCTCGGCAAGCTTTTCCGCGAGCGGTTCGAGCACCACCCGGAACCCGCCCACGTTCGCCCTGATCCACCCTGGCCTGTCGACCACGGCGACCGGTCCGGCAGAACCCTGGCTGGTCAGCCCGGTCAGCTCGCGGACGGGCTGCTGGACAACGGCGGTCAGCCCGCGCAGCTCCGCTACCACCGCGCGGGCGTCCGCGAGGCTTACCTGAGGCCCTTGCTTGGCGAACCGGACGCCGGTGGAGATCGCGGTGTCCCAGTCGATCATCTGTGCGCTGCTCACGTACCTACCGTACGTGCTCGCCGGAGTGAGTGGCAGTGGCCACCGCGTGTGCCGCCGTGTCGCGCCTCCCGTATGCGCGTCCAGTGCGCCTGCGGTGCGCGCCCGCGGTGTGCGCCGATCCGGGTTGCGTCAGCGGCAGCCGCACGCGGCGAGCTTCGCCGCCGCCGCGTCGATGTCGTCGGCCGCCTGCTGGAGCTGGAACGCGGTCGGAATCTGGGGTGCCATGATCGCGAAGTAGAGCAGCCTGCCGTCCTTGTCGTAGGCGAGGCCTGCGAGGGTCGCCACGGTCGCCAGGTTGCCGGTCTTGGCCCGAACGACGCCGCGTGCCGTCCCGCCGGCTATGCCGCCGATCGCGCCGAAGACGCTGCCGCCCTTGGACAGCGTCCCGTTGAAGCCGGCCACGGGAAGCCCGGTGATGGCGCCGGACAGCCTGGGCGTGCTCGCGGCGACCTCGATCGCGCGCACCAGGGTCTGCGGCGCGATGCCGTCCTGCGGTGACAGGCCGCTGCCGTCGACCAGGCTGACCGGGGTCGAGATGCCAAGCCGCCGCAGCTCGCGTATCTCGGCGGCGGCGGCGCCGCTGAACGTCGCGGGCATGCCGAGGGCGATCGCCACGTGCCGCGCCAGGTTCTCCGCGATCACGTTGTTGGACTCGAGCAGCATCTGCTCCGCGATCTGGACCAGCGGCGCCGAGCTGACCTTGGCGAGCACCGGGGCGGACGCGGGCGCGGTGGTCTGCTCGGGGCTGCCGGTGACCGTGATGCCGTCCTTCTCGAGCTGCGCGGCGAACGCGGCGGCGGCCATGCCCGCCGGGTCGGCGGTCCGCGGCCGGAAGTTCACCGGGTCGTCCTCGTCCTGCGGCTCGCCGCCGGTCGTCAGCCGCCCCTGGTCGACCTCGAGCGACACGATCGGTGTGACATTTCCCGTGGAGACCAGGTCGTAGGTCCATCCAGGCGCCATGTCGGACCCGCTGTACAGCGAGGTGTCATACCCTAGCCGGACGGACCGGCGCCCCTGTGACTTGAGTGCCTTCGCGGTGCTCGCCGCGAGCTGGGCGAGAGTGGCAGGCTGCGGGTAATCGGAGGAGGGGTATCCATTCACGGCCAGCGTGGGGTCGCCGCCTCCCACCAGCACGATGCTGTCGCCCACCCGGCGAACGACGGTGCTGAACCGGGCATTGGGCCCGAGCGCGCCGAGTGCCGCCACCGCCGTCAGCACCTTCGTGGTGGACGCGGGGGTTGCGGTCGCGGTGGCGTTGGCCGAGTAGAGCACCCGGCCGGACGTCGCGTCGGCCACCTCGATGCCGACGTTTCCGCCGGTCTCCGCGGCGGGCAGTGCCGCGGTGAGCACGTCCTGGAGGCCCTTGGCGGTGGGCAGCGTGACCCTTCGGGCCTGACCGTCAGATGTCCCGGCGGGGGTGAGTACCGATGTGGCCTTGATTACAGGCCCCAGGGCGGTGAAGGGGACATGCAGCCGCGCGAGACGAGACGGCAGCATATGCGCCACGACCAGCCCCGCGGCGAGCGTGAACACGTTCACCAGGGCAAGCGTCGCCAGGGCCGTGATCCGGGTACGGCGCACGAACATACCTTTCACGGGATGCGGGTGTGCACAGCTTAGGGCTCGCACCGAGGGCTGTCGTCCTCGCCACACGACCCGCCGTCCGATCGCACCGATGCGACGGGCGACAATGGAGTAAATCGGAAACTAAAGCGTGGAGTGATTCATGAACGTCGAAGTAGTCATCGAAATCCCCCGGGGTCAGCGGAACAAGTACGAGGTCGATCACCGGACCGGCCGGATCAGGCTTGACCGCATGCTGTTCACCTCGACCAGGTACCCGGCCGACTACGGGTTCATCGAGGACACCCTGGGCGGAGACGGTGACCCGCTTGACGCGCTCGTGCTGCTTGAAGAGCCGACGTTTCCCGGTTGCCTGGTCACCGCGCGGGTCATCGGGATGTTCCAGATGACCGACGAGAAGGGCCCGGACGACAAGGTCCTTTGCGTCCCGGCCAGCGACCCGCGGATGGCCCATCTGCAGGACATCTCCGACGTGCCTGAGTTCGACCGGCTGGAGATCCAGCATTTCTTCGAGGTCTACAAGGACCTGGAGCCCGGCAAGTCCGTCGAGGGTTCGCACTGGGCGCACCGCGTCGCGGCCGAGGTTGAGGTGGAGCGCTCACGCAAGCGCTTCGTCGATCACGAGGCGCTCTAACTTCTAATCCTCAACACCAAGGTCACTCTGAACGGGTGCATGCGCTGCCTTCCCGGCTCGCACGCACCCGTCCGCGTGCTTGCCGGCCTCCGCGGTTACCGCGGCCGCCCGCGCGGCGATCGCGGCGTGGACGTCGCGGAGCAGGTCGCCGCCCAGCTCGGCGAGGCCGCCGGATACGAGGACGGCGGTTCTCGCGGCCGTCGCGGCCCGCGCCAGCTGGCCTTCTCCGGCGTACAGGGTCATCGCCCGGACGGCGGCGGCCGCCCAGTCCGGTGCGGCGAGTTGCAGGTAACGGGGCGCCGCGACAAGCCAGCCGGCTTCCGGCGCGGGCATTTCCGGCTTGTCCGGGGTGTCGTCCCCTCGGGGGACGACTGCCAGCCGGTCAAGCACGTCCTCCGCCAGTTCCAGCCCGGCCTGCGTCTCGGCGAGCCCGTCGGCACCCTGCCCGCTGGCAAGCAGGCAGCGGCCGAGGTGGAAGCGCGCCCTTGCCAGGCCGATGTCCCGCTCCTCCTGGTCGGTGGCGGGCGCCTTCAGGTACATGCCGACGACCTCACGAAGCAGCCCGATAGCGTCGCCGGTGTTTCCCGCGGCGTCTGAGGCGAGGGCGATCCTGGTAAGGACGTCGATCCGCGGCACCTCATAGGCGGCGGGGTTGGCCTCCGCGAGGGCCGCGTAATGCCCGGCCGACTCGGTGAGCATGGCGATGGCCTGCCAGGCGCCGCCGCCATAGCGCGCGTGCGCGCACAGCGCGGCGGCGAGTTCCGGCGCGTGCAGCGCGGGATCCGTCGCGTCGGCGCACAGCTTCCTGCTGATGAGCAGCGCCTGCCCGGAATGGCCGGCCGCCTTGTCGTGACTGCCCTGCAGGCCGGCCCTGATCGCCTCGCCGAGATGGAAGTCGTACCGGCGCTTGAGGGTGTCGAATCGGTCCGGCTTACCGCCGGACGCACCCTGTGCGACGCGGGCCGCCGTATGGCGGTCCTGCCGCCCCTGACCCGCCATGAACATGCCGCGAACCTCTCACAGGGAAATTAAGCCCTTAGAAAGATCGTGACATAACAGCCGGTAACAGGCAATACACGGATTGAAGCGGAATTTCGCGCAGGAATTACGGCCGTGACAATCGGTATTCCATGAGTGGAAACGAATTCCGTGTTGCTGCTGTGACGCAGTACGGCTATGAGGCAGTACGGCCCGCTAGCCTGCCGCGGCGT
>Ga0335083_10001004_pt1 | contig 40028 bp, 35 predicted proteins | sample Lox_Sample_42_FD_206716 | JGI IMG/M metagenome (GOLD analysis project Ga0335083, IMG submission 206716) | Soil microbial communities from Loxahatchee National Wildlife Refuge, Florida, United States - Lox_Sample_4.2 | ecosystem: Environmental > Terrestrial > Soil > Wetlands | place: USA...
CCTGCCCCACGTGCCGGGGAACGGGCCAGGTCCGTTTCCAGCAGGGATTCTTCAGCGTCAGCAAGACCTGCAGCCAGTGCAACGGCGAGGGGAGGATCGTGGACAACCCCTGCCCCTCCTGCCGCGGTACCGGCAGCGTACGGGACCGCAAGACCTTGTCGATCAAGGTACCTCCCGGGATCGAGACGGGCAACCGCCTCAAGCTGGCCGGGGAAGGAGGACAGGGGCTCAAGGGAGGGGGGAACGGCGATCTGTATGTGCTCCTGCAGGTACGGGAGCATCCCCTTTTCACCCGGGACGGGAACGACGTGGTCTGCGAGATTCCCATCACCTTCACCCAGGCGGCCCTCGGCTGCGAGACCGAGATCCCCACCCTCGACGGCAAGGTCTCCATGAAGATCCCGGAGGGGACCCAGTCCGGCAAGGTCTTCCGGCTCCGCAGCAAGGGGATTCCGGTGCTCCAGGGGTACGGTCGGGGCGACCAGCTTGTGGTGGTCCGGGTGGAGACCCCCAGCAATCTCAACAAGCGCCAGCGCGAACTCCTCGAAGAGTTCGCCCGGATCGGCGGCGAAGAGGTGCAGCCGATGAGGAAGAATTTCTTCGACAAGGTAAAGGACATCCTCAGTTGAGAGTCCGGTCCGCGGGACACGGGCTTTTCCCCGCCACCGGCGCCATTCTCCTGGCGCTCTTCCTCTTTCTTGCGCCCCTGGTCACGGCCGGCCCGGCCCCTGCTGCCCCGGCCACCGACCCCCGCATTGTGCTCCTGAAAAACCGCGAGTACGCCCCCGCGCTCCTCAAGGGGATCAGGGAGGCGCGGACGAGCGTTCTCCTCTCAGCCTACCTCTTCAAGATAACCGATTCCCGCGGCAACCTCCCCCGCGCCGTTGCCGAGGAGCTGATCCGCGCCCGGAAACGGGGCGTGGACGTGACGGTCATCCTGGAGATATCGAAAAAAGAGAGCGACAACCTCAACCGGGAAAACCGCCATACCGGGGCCATCCTGACCCGGGGCGGGGTGAAGGTCTTCTTCGATTCCCCGCGGGTCACCAGCCATGCCAAGGTGGCGGTCATCGACGGCCGCCACATCTACCTCGGCAGCCACAACCTCACCCAGAGCGCCCTTTTCCACAACAACGAGCTCTCCCTCCTCGTCGACTCCCCGGAGCTGGCCGCCGAGGTCCGTGCATGGCTGGACCGCCTCTGACCCGGCTGTTGCCGACTTCCTTCCCCTGTCCGCCCTCTCCTCCTCTTCCGCCACACCGGCGGCAATTTACTATTTCTCTTTGCAATTCCGCATGATATAATCCTTCCCTGATTTTACGAACCAGGGGTAGCCGGATGGATGTCAAAGAGCTGAAAAACCTTCTCCAGAACCTAAAAAACGGCGACATCGACGTCGGCGATGCCCTGGAGCGCCTGAAACACCTCCCCTACGAGGACCTCGGCTGCGCCAACGTCGACCATCACCGGGGGCTCAGGCTGGGATTCCCCGAGGTGATCTTCGGCGCAGGGAAGAGCATCGGCCAGATCGAGAGAATCATGGCCGCCCTCCGGGAGAAGGGTAACAACATTCTCGTCACCCGGCTGGCAGAGGCCGACGCCCTCCAGATCCAGAAGAGCTTTCCGGCGGCGCGGCACCACCGGGATGCCCGCTGCCTCACCCTGGAGCAGCATCCGGTTGAGCCGCGGGGGAAGGGAAAAATCCTCGTGGTTTCCGCCGGCACCTCCGACATTCCGGTGGCGGCCGAGGCCGTGGTGACAGCCCGGTCCATGGGAAACGAGGTGGAACACATCTACGACGTGGGGGTGGCGGGACTCCATCGGCTCCTCGCCCGGAAAGAGCAGCTGTTCGCCGCTTCGGTCATCATCGTGGTGGCAGGGATGGAAGGGGCGCTCCCCTCCGTTGTGGCAGGGCTCGTGGACCGGCCGGTGGTCGGCGTACCGACCTCCGTGGGGTACGGCGCATCCTTTGCCGGTATCGCGCCGCTCCTCGGCATGCTCAACTCCTGCGCCGCCGGCGTCACGGTGGTGAACATCGACAACGGGTTCGGCGCCGGGTACGCGGCAAGCCTCATTAACCGATAAACCTGAAGATAATAGAACGCTGATCAAATCTGATCGAACGGATTTGCGCGGATTTTTACAGAATACTGAACCGTCTTTTTTTGCATATCCGCGTAAATCCGCCGAATCAGCTTCTTCCGCGTTCCATTGCCGTTTAGATTTCAAGTCTCACAAGAGGTTGCCGTGAAAACCCTTTTCTTCGACTGCTTTGCCGGCATTTCCGGCGACATGACCGTCGCTGCCCTCCTCGATCTCGGCGTGCCCCTGGAAGCCCTGCAGAGCGGGCTGGCCGCATTGTCGCTCCCCGCGGGCAGTTACCGCCTCGAAGCGGGAAGAACCAGCCGCCACGGCATCGGGGCCATGCAGTTCATCGTCCACGTGGCCCATCACCAGCCCCACCGCCATTATCGGGACATCGCGGAGATGATCGACCAGAGCCGGCTTCCCGCAAGGGTCAAAGAGCGGGCACAGCTGGTCTTCCTGCGGCTGGCAGAGGCTGAGGCCCGCGTTCATGGCGTGGAAATCGACCGGGTCCACTTCCACGAGGTGGGAGGGGTCGACTCCATCGTCGATATCGTCGGTACCGCCATCTGCCTCGAGCACCTGGGAATCGGGGCGATTCACGCGTCGCCTCTCCCCCTCGGGAGCGGTTACGTGGAGACGGCCCACGGCCGGCTGCCGGTCCCGGCCCCTGCGACCGCCGAGCTCCTGAAGGGGATTCCGGTCCACGGCGACATCGGTCCGGGGGAAAGGGTCACCCCCACCGGCGCGGCGATCGCGGCGGCTTTGTCGGCGGGCTTCGGCGGGGCTCCGGCCATGACGGTCCGGGGGATCGGCTGCGGCGCCGGGAGCAGGGAATTTGCCGACCTCCCCAATATTCTGCGGGTCGTGCTGGGAGAGACTTCCGCTTCCCTCAGCCGGGATGAGATCGTGGTGGCCGAAACCCACATCGACGACATGAACACGGAGATTCTCGGCTACGTCATGGAGCGTCTCCTGCAGGGGGGAGCCCTGGATGTCGCCTTCTCCCCCCTGCAGATGAAGAAAAACCGCCCCGGGGTGAAGCTGACCATCCTCTCCTCCCCCGAAAAGCTGGACGAGCTGGCCCGCCTCGTGCTGAGGGAAACGACGGCCGCGGGGGTCCGTTACTACCCGGCGAACCGGCTCGTCCTGGGACGCGCCGGTGAAGAGCGGGAAACCTCCCTCGGCCGGGTACGGGTAAAATCGTTCGATCTGGGCGGTGAGCCCCTCCGGATGGCCCCCGAATTCGAGGAGTGCCGGCGGATCGCCGAAGAGAAGCAGCTCCCCCTGAGGGAGGTCTATGCCATCATCGAGCGGGAAGCCTGCGGTCGCTGATGCGCAGCACGAAGTCCCTCCGGCAGCATACGAGGTGGCCGTGAACGTTGCAACTCTCTCCATCGGCGACGAACTGGTCTTCGGCGAGGTGATCGACACCAATGCGGCGGTCATCGGGGCAGCCCTCCACGACCACGGGCTGAAGGTCCGCCGGCACATGACCGTGGGGGACGCGGAGACCGAGATCATCGATGCCCTCCTCGCCCTCGCCGGAGCAAGCGATGCCGTCATCGTCAGCGGCGGGCTCGGCCCCACCTCCGACGACATCACCGCCAGGGCCGCGGCACGGGCCACGGGAAACCGCCTCGTGCGGAATGAAACGGCCTTGGCCCATCTGCAGGGGATGGCGGAAAAGCTCGGCAGCGACAATCTCCCCCTGAACGAAAAACAGGCGTTTCTCCCGGCAAGGGCGACCGTCATCCCGAATCCCGTCGGAACGGCATGCGGCTTTCTCCTCAACCACGAAGGCCGTTTCTTTGCCTTCCTGCCGGGAGTCCCCGGCGAAATGGCGAGGATGCTGCACGAGACGGTTATCCCCTTTCTTCTGGCACGGGTGAAACGACAGCGCGTTCTCCGGACCGGCACCCTCAAGGTGTTCGGCCCTTCCGAGGCAAGGGTCAACGAGCTCCTCCACGGCCTGGTGCAACCGGGCACCGGCGTCTCCCTCGCGTACGGCATCACCTTCCCGGAAATCTTCGTGAAGGTAAGGGCCGAGGGGGATGACCCCCGGCTGGTGGCCGAGGCCCTTGAAGGAACCAGGGGGGAAGCCCGGAAGCGACTGAAGGCCTTCATCTACGCCGAGGATGACGGGTCCATGGACAGTGAAGTTGCCCGGCTGTGCGGTGAGAAGGGCATAACCCTCTCCCTCGCCGAATCGTGCACCGGTGGGCTCCTGGCGAAGCGGATCACTGATGTCGCCGGCAGCTCCGCCTATTTCCTCGGCGGAGTCGTCGCCTACGCCAATGACGTCAAGTCCCGGGTGCTCGGGGTCTCTCCACGGCTCCTCGAAGCCCACGGGGCGGTGAGTGCCGAGGTGGCCCGGGAAATGGCCCGGGGGATACGCGCCCTTACCGGAAGCGACATCGCCCTGGCGATTACCGGAATTGCCGGCCCCGCCGGGGATACACCGGACAAGCCGGTCGGAACGGTGTTCATCGCCATGGCACGACAAGACGGCTGCGGGGTGGAGGAGCACCACTTTCACGGCAGCCGGGAAGAAATCCGGACGATCACCGCTTTTGCCGCGCAGGATTGGCTGAGAAAATACCTGACAGCCCTCTGAAGTGCCCGAACCATCGGCCGGAATCCCTGCCGGCCGATGGCAACCGGAGGAGGAACATGAAGCTTCCCAACGACCGTACGGTGTTCTTGGCCCTTTCCTGGACCGTTGGCGGACTCGTCGTCATGCTGGGCATGGAGGCATGTTTCCCGTTGCACCTGGAGGAGCACTATCCTCTCTTTGCGGCATTCCACGGCTTCGTCATCGCCATCCTCCTGCTGGTCATCCTTGTCCTCGGATTTCTGCGGGAACAAAGGCGCACCGTCCAGGCATCCGTCCACTCCCAGGAACTCCTGGCAATGCAGCGGGAAGCGGACCATACCGAGCGCCGCTACCGCAGCCTCCTTGAGTGCGCCGGGGTCGCCATCTTCGTCATCAGTTTCGACAACGGTCACCTGGAGGAAGTGAACAGGGCGGGGACCGAACTCCTCGGGTTCGACCGGGAAGAACTCGCCCTGCAGCGGGCGTGGGACCTCGTCATCGACGGGGAGCAGAAGGAGTTTACCTCCTTTGTCCTCCAGGTGAAGCGGACCGGTCAGGCCGGCCCCCGCTACATCACCTTCCGGCGCAAGGACGGAAGCGTCTTTCTGGGGGAAGTGACCGCCCGGCTGATTGAATTGGGCGACGGAAAGGTTGTCCAGGCCATCGTCAGGGACGTTACCCTCCAGCGGCAGGCCGAGCTGGAAATTCGCCTGCGCAACCGGAAACTGTCACTGCTCAACAGCATTATCGTCAGGGCAAGCCAGAACCCGGACCTGCCGGCCGTTCTCGATGTCACGCTCCGCGAAACCCTGATCGGACTTGGCGCCGGGGCGGGGACCGTGCATCTCCTCGACAGCAACGGCAAGCTCGGGACGCTGGCCGCAACCAGCAACATCAAGGAATCGTTCCTGGCAACGGCCAGGCCCGGAGAAATTCCCGGCAAGGGGCCCTGCCCCATGCTGGTGAGCGGGGCGTGTCACTCCCATGCCCGTTCCATCGCAGCGGTCTGCGGCATGACGGAGTTTACGACGGACCAGGGGTTCCCCAGCGTCGTGGGGATTCCGCTCTTCGCCAAAAAACGGCTGATCGGCGTCATGCACCTCATGAACGCCGCGGAGCGGGAATATACCCCCGACGACATCAAGTTTTTCACTACCATGGGAAACCAGATCGGCATGGTCATCGACCATGCCCGGCTCTTTGCCGAACTGAACTGGAAGACCGAAGAGCTGTTGCGCTCCCATGGCCTCCTGGAGAAGAGCAGCCATCAGCTGGCCCATTCCCAGCACCGCCTCAGGAAGAACCTGGCCCTCGTCGAGGAGGCCAATGCCGAACTGGAGCGCCTCAACGGCATGAAAAACAGTTTTCTCGGAATGATCTCCCATGAATTCAAGACCCCATTGACCGGAATCCTGTGCAGTGCGGAGTTTCTCCAGTCCAACCGGGAAACCATCAGCCGGGATGAAGAGTGGCAGCTGCTGGAAACGATTCACCATTGCGGATCGAGGCTCAACGGGATGGTCAGCGACCTCCTCAAAGTGGCCCGCCTCGAGGCGGATACCACGCCGGTCAGAAAGACCCCGCTCCACCTGGCGGAGATCCTGGAACACGTGCAGGAACAGCTCGCACCGCTCATTACGCAGCGACGGCAACAAATCGGTGTTTCCGACCTGACTCCCCTCCCCTATTTCGGCGGCGACCGGGAATCACTCGTCGACGTCTTCACCCGCCTCCTGGAGAACGCCATCAAATTCACCCCCGACGAAGGGGAAATCGTAATTTCGGCACGGCTGACCGACCGGCTCGCCCTTGCGGACAAACGGGACATCCTCTGCCGCTTTTATCCCCGGTTCTCCGAGCAGATGGGAGGCGCCGCCTTCCTCCAGGTCGAGGTGCGGGACAGCGGCGTCGGCATTTCTCCCGAGGAGCACACCCTGGTCTTCGACAAATTCTACGAGATCGGCGATATCAGATTCCACTCCAGCGGCAAAACCAAATTCCAGGGAAAAGGAACCGGCCTGGGGCTCACCATCGCCAAAGGAATGGTCGAGGCCCACGGCGGCATGATCTGGGTGGAGAGTCACGCGAAAAACGGTCATCGCGGCGGGGGAACATCATTTTTTCTCCTTCTCCCCCTGGAAGAAAACACGAACCAGCAGACCTTCTCGTTCATGCATCCCGAATCGACGGTCCCTCACCAGCGGAGTTTCGAGGAGTATCACGAAACCTTCAGCAAGGTGATCGCCGAACGGTACGCGGCCCGCCGGGTAGAGAACAGCTGGGAACGGCAGAAAGAGGAGTGACCGGCCACGCCCGTGCTCCCTCGCCTCCCTGACGGCAGGGTGCCCGGCGGGCAGGGCCCGTGCCAAAGATACCCTTGATAATCCGGCGGCACCTATGCTATGTATGAACGCATTTGCACGACAACACCATCACAGCAGGTGACATCGGCGCGGGACTCGGAATCCGTGCCGGGAAGGCCGGGAGGAAAAGGAATGCTGGAACGGGACAAGGCGATTGACCTGGCATTGAGCCAGATTGAGAAACAATTCGGCAAAGGGGCAATCATGCGGCTTGGCACCGACGAGCCGTTGCCGGATATCGCGGCGATTTCCACCGGCGCCCTTTCCCTCGATGTGGCCCTCGGCGTCGGCGGGGTGCCGCGGGGAAGGATCATCGAGATCTTCGGTCCTGAATCTTCGGGGAAAACGACCCTGGCGCTCCACATCGTGGCCGAAGCGCAGAAATCCGGCGGCATCACCGCCTTCATCGACGCCGAGCACGCCCTCGACATCGGGTATGCCCGGAAGCTGGGGGTGAAGACCGACGACCTCCTCGTCTCCCAGCCCGATACCGGCGAGCAGGCCCTCGACATCGCCGAGATGCTGGTCCGCAGCGGCGCCATCGATGTCCTCGTCATCGACTCGGTGGCGGCCCTCGTCCCCAAGGCGGAGATCGAGGGGGACATGGGTGATTCCCACATGGGGCTCCAGGCCCGGCTCATGTCCCAGGCGCTCAGGAAGCTGACCGCAATCATCGCCAAATCGAACTGCTGCGTCATTTTCATCAACCAGATCCGGATGAAGATCGGGGTGATGTTCGGCAATCCGGAAACCACGACCGGCGGCAACGCCCTCAAGTTCTACGCCTCGGTGAGGCTCGATATCAGGAAGATCGCCTCCCTCAAGCAGGGGAACGATGTTATCGGCTCGCGGACACGGGTCAAGGTGGTGAAGAACAAGGTCGCTCCCCCCTTCAAGGAGGTGGAGTTCGACATCCTCTACGGGGAAGGGATTTCCCGGGAGGGGGATGTCCTCGACCTGGCGGTGGACAAGGGGATCGTGGAGAAGAGCGGCGCCTGGTTCTCCTACGGCAAGGAACGGATCGGCCAGGGGCGGGAGAACGCCCGCATCTACCTGAAGGAACATCGGGATATCCTGGCGGAAGTGGAGGGCAAACTCCTCGAGCACCTCGGTTCCGTGCCGGCCGCGGCCGGGGCAAAGGCGTAGACGATGGAACTGAACGAGATCCTGACCATAGCCGTCAAGGCACGGGGATCGGACATCCATATCAAGGCGGGTCTGCCGCCGATCGTCCGGATCGACGGCAAGCTGCGTCCCATTCCCAATGCATCCCGGATCCCTCCGGAAACCGTGAGTTCCATGGCTGCCGCCATCATGAACGACCGGCAGCGGAAGCTTTTCGAGGATAACTACGAGGTGGACCTCTCCTACGGCGTGCCGGGACTCGGGCGATTCCGGGTGAGCGTCTACTCCCAGCGCGGCACCGTCGCCATGGTGTTCCGTGCCATCCCCTTCGGCATCCCGTCGATGGACAGCCTCAATCTCCCGCCGGTGCTGAAGAAGATCGCCGTGGAAGAACGGGGCCTCATCCTGGTTACCGGCACCACGGGGAGCGGCAAGTCCACGACGCTCGCCTCCATGATCGACTACATCAACGAGCACCGCACCTGCAACATCATCACCATCGAAGACCCGGTGGAGTATCTTCACCGCGACAAGAAGAGCATCATCAGCCAGCGGGAGGTGGGTTTCGACACCCCTTCCTTCGCCACCGCCCTGAAGGGTGCCCTCCGCCAGGACCCCGACGTCATCCTGGTGGGGGAGATGCGGGATTTCGAAACCATTGAGACCGCCATGACCGCCGCCGAGACCGGCCACCTCGTCATGTCGACTCTCCACACCCTCGATGCCGCCGAAACCGTCAACCGGATCATCTCCGTCTTTCCCCCCTACCACCAGCAGCAGGTGAGGATGCAGCTCTCCGGCGTCATCAAGGGGGTCGTCTCCCAGCGACTGGTCCCGCGAGCCGACGGCAAGGGACGCGTGCCCGCCGTGGAAGTCATGCTGGGGACGGCGCGCATCCGCGAATGCATCGACGACAAGGACAAGACTAAGCAGATCCCCGAAGCCATTGCCCAGGGGGTGGTTTCCTACGGGATGCAGACTTTCGACCAGTCGCTCATGCAGCTTTTTACGAAGAAATTCATCACCTACGAAGAAGCGCTGCGCCAGACATCCAACCCCGACGATTTCGCCCTCAAGGTATCCGGGATTTCCTCCACCTCCGATTCCACCTGGGAGCAGTTCGCCAAGGAAGAAGTGGAAGGCGACGAGGGGGAAAAGCTCGAAATCGAAAAATTCTGAGATGGACGACACGAACCGGGCATGCGCGGCCGCCGTCAGTTTTCTCGCCCGCCGCGACCGGAGCGAAGCCGAGCTCACCCGAAAACTCGCCGACAAGGGATTCGCCCCGACGGACGTGGAGCAGGCGATTGCAAGGCTCAAAGAGACGGGATACCTGGATGACCGGCGATTCGCCCGGCTCTGGGCCGAATCCGCACTCCGCAACGGCCGGGGATTCGGCCCCCGCATCCGGAAGGGTCTTCTGCAGCGCGGCCTCTCGGCGGAGATCGCGACGGAGGTGATCACCGAGCTGGCGGAACAGCATGACGAGATCTGCCTGGTCCGGGAGCTGGTGGCCAGAAAATTCCCCTCCTTTTTACCGAACCTGGCGGGGGACCGGGAAACACGGCGGGTCATGCACTATCTGCAGCGACGCGGTTTTTCCCCGGGAGCGATCTTCACCATCTTCCGGGAGCTCCAAGGCTCGTGAGTACCGGGCTGCATATTTCACACACCGAGGTTTACATGACAGGGAAGGAAATCAGGGCACGCTTTTTACACTTCTTCAGGGACCGCGGTCACACGATCGTCGCCAGCTCCAGCCTCATCCCCCGCAACGATCCGACGCTCCTCTTTGCCAATGCCGGGATGAACCAGTTCAAGGACCTCTTCCTCGGCCTGGAAAAGCGCGAGTTCACCCGGGCCTGCAGCTCCCAGAAGTGCGTGCGGGCAGGGGGGAAACATAACGATCTGGAACAGGTCGGACGTACTGCCCGCCACCATACATTCTTCGAGATGCTCGGCAATTTCTCCTTCGGCGACTACTTCAAGAAGGAAGCCATCGCCTACGCTTGGGAATTCCTGACCCGCGAACTCGGCCTTCCCAAAGACCGCCTCTACGTCACTGTGTACCAGGACGACGACGAGGCGGCCGACATCTGGCACCGCCAGGAAGGAGTGCCGAAGGAGCGGATCTTCCGCTTCGGGGAAAAGGACAACTTCTGGTCCATGGGAGATACCGGCCCCTGCGGCCCCTGCACCGAGATCTTCTGGGACCACGGGCCGGGAGTCGGATGCGGCAGGCCGGAATGCACGGTCGGCTGCGACTGCGACCGCTACATGGAAATCTGGAACAATGTCTTCATGCAGTTCAACCGGGATGCCGCGGGCACTCTCACCCCACTTCCCAAGCCGTCGGTGGACACCGGTATGGGGCTGGAACGGATCGCCTGCGTCCTGCAGGGTGTCCATTCCAACTACGATACCGACCTCCTCCAGGGAGTGATCACGTTCCTGGCCGACCTGACCGGCAAGACATACGGCGCCGACCCCAAGGACGACGTGTCCATGCGGGTGATCGCCGATCACGCCCGGGCGGTCACCTTCCTCATCTGTGACGGCGCACTCCCCTCCAACGAGGGGCGCGGTTACGTGCTGCGCCGCATCATGCGCCGCGCCGCCCGCCATGCCAAGATGCTCGGCTTCGGCGAACCGGTGCTCTATCGGACGGTGGCCGCGGTCAACGCCATGATGGGGGAAGCGTATCCCGAGCTGATGGAGCGGGAAGGGTACATCCGCAAGGTCATCCTGGCCGAGGAGGAACGTTTCGCCGAGACCCTCGACAGGGGGCTGGCGATCCTGAACGAGGCGGTGGACCACCTCAAAGGCCGGGGAGAGTCCGTCATCCCCGGGGAGACCCTCTTCAAGCTCTACGACACCTACGGCTTTCCCATTGACCTGACCGCCGACATCGTCGAAGGGGAAGGCTTCACCATCGACGAAGCCGGCTTCAATGACTGCATGGAACGCCAGCGGGAGCATGCCCGCGAGCACTGGAAAGGCTCCGGCGAAGAGGGGCTCGCCGAGATCTACAAGGTCCTCCATAACCAGGGGATAACCAGCCACTTCGTGGGGTACACCGAGCAGTCGGTCTACGCACCGGTAACGGTTTTGCTGCGAGGGGGGACACAGGTGGAGAGCGCCGTGGCCGGTGACGACGTCGAGATCATCACGGAAGCCACGCCGTTCTATGGGGAATCGGGCGGACAGGCCGGGGATACCGGCACCATTTCCACCGGAAGCGCCCACGTGGCAATCACCGGTTCGCTGCGCCCCTATCCCGACCTGATCGTGCACCGTGGCATCGTCCAGGAAGGCCTCCTCAAGGCTGGCGATGCGGCCGATCTGAAAATCTCCGTGAGCGAGAGGATGGCGACCGCCAGGAACCACACGGCCACGCACCTCCTCCAGACGGCCCTCCGGGAAGTGGTGGGGGAACACGTCAAACAGGCCGGTTCCCTGGTGACCCCGGAGCGTCTCCGTTTCGATTTCACCCATTTTTCCCCCCTCACCGCCGACGAGCTGCGCCGCGTGGAGGAAATTGTCAACGGCTTCATCATGGACAACACCGGCGTGAGCGCCGTGGAAATGTCCGTGGGTGAAGCACTGGAAAGCGGTGCCACCGCCCTGTTCGGGGAGAAATACGGCGACCGGGTCAGGGTGGTCACGGTCGGCGAGGTGAGTTCCGAGCTGTGCGGCGGGACCCATGTCCGGGCCGCCGGTGACATCGGATTTTTCAAGATCGTCACTGAAGCCGGCATTGCCGCCGGCGTCCGGCGTATCGAGGCGCTCACCGGCAAGGGGGCTGTAACCTACGCCCAGAGACTGGAGGACGACCAGCGGAAAATTGCCTCCCTGATGAAGGTCGAGGGGGGCGACCCGGTTGAGAAGCTGGAGAGGCTCCTTGCCCGGCAGAAGGAACTGCAGCGCGAGATCGACACCCTGCAGGGAAGGTTGAATGCCTCGGCGGCCACATCCCTCCTGGCGGGGATGAAAGAGGTTGCCGGCATCAACGTCCTGGCCGTCAAGGTGGAGATGGCCGATCCGAGGGGGCTGCGGGAGTTGGCCGACACCCTGAAGGAGAAGGTGGGTTCCGGTATTGTCGTCCTCGGCTGCGCCAATGAAGGGAAAGCGAACCTTCTGGTTGCCGTCACCCGGGATCTCACCTCACGCTTCAAGGCCGGTGATATCATCCGGGAGCTGGCGCCGGTCATCGGAGGAAGCGGCGGCGGCAAGCCCGACCTTGCCCAGGCCGGGGGGAGCAAACCGGAACAACTCGATGAGGCGCTTCGGGCAGTCGCCAGAATCATCGGCTGACACAATCGCTCGCCCCCCGCGACGGCGCGGAAAAACTTGTAACCGCATTGGTACGGTGTATATTTACGGGAACTCGACGGCTCCGGCCCCGGAGCCGCCCGTACAGATCGCCCCGATAGAGAAACCGCATGCTGGAGATGAACCAAAACCCCGCCATGGAACTCGTGCAGGAGCTTCCGCGGAAGACGATCCTGATCGTCGATGACGAGGCGATCATCAGGGATCTCTGCGCCAGGGCCCTCAAGGGATACCGGGTTCTGGAAGCGGCCGAAGGCGAGGAGGCCCTGTTGATCTTCGAACAGGGGGGTATCGACGTCATCCTCACCGATGTCATGATGCCGGGGATGGGAGGGATCGAGCTCCTCAAGCGGCTGAAGGAGCTGGAGCCTACCCTTGTGGTCATTGTCATGACCGGCTTTGCCGAGAAGGACGTGGTTCTCAACGCCCTCAAGGCCGACGCCGACGACTTCATCACCAAACCGCTCAATCTCCTCCAGCTCAAGACCGCGGTGGACAATGCCCTGGTGAAAAAGGCCCTGAAGGAAGAGCTCGCCAACCTGAAGAGCCTCGACCGCCTCAAGACCAACTTCCTCTCCCTCATCTCCCACAAGTTCCGCACCCCCATCACCGCCATCTCCCTGTTCCTGCAGAACCTGGCGTCGGGCGTCTACGACTGCGAGGACGAGACCTTCCGGAAAAACCTGCAGCTGATTTACCATGAAGCATGGTACCTGGAACGGCTCGTTGCCGAGCTGCTCGCCTTCAGCCAGGTGATGGATACCGGGAGGGGGCTGAAGCTCGAGCCGTGCAACCTGGAGGTCCTCATCATCCAGCTCCTCCAGGAGATCAAGGCGGCCTCCGGAAAAGCGGGACTCGAAACGTCCTTTTCCCACGAACAGCTGCCTCCCCTTCTCCTCGACCGGGAAAAAATCACCTTCGCCCTCCGGCACGTCATCGACAATGCCTGCAAATTTTCCGGAGACGGGGGGACGGTGGATGTCTCCCTCGCCCAGGCGGGGGCGAACTGCCGGATCGTCGTCAGCGACAACGGGATAGGCATCGCCCGGGAAGACCTCCCCAAGATCTTCGAGAAGTTCTACCAGGTGGATGTCGGCCGGACCGGACAGATCAAGGGATTCGGTCTCGGCCTCTACTACGCGAAGGAGTTCATCCGGCTCCATGGCGGCACCATCACCGTTGACAGCGAACCGGGAAAGGGAACCCGGGTCACCATTTCCCTGCCGTTGCCGGCCGCCTGAACCCTCACCGCGTCCCCTTCCCCTTCCGTCCCCCGCACGCACTCGATATATGACCATAACCCCTCTTTAATGTTGATTATTGTACCCTTTCTGCTATAGTACGTTTTTTTACGGTTTCAATCCGGCGGCAGGAGAACTGGCATGCAGAAGCTCATCGAGAAGGCCAATACCCTCATGGAGGCCCTCCCCTATATCCGGCGCTTTTCCGGGAAAACCATCGTCATCAAGTACGGCGGTCACGCCATGGCCGACGAGAACCTCAAGAAGTCGTTCGCCCTCGACGTGATCCTCCTCAAGTCGCTCGGCATCAATCCGGTCATCGTCCACGGAGGCGGTCCGCAGATCAACGAGACCCTGAAGCGCTACGGCATCGTGTCCGAGTTCGTGAGGGGAATGCGGGTCACCGATGCCGCCACCATGGCGGTGGTGGAGATGGTGCTGGTCGGCCAGGTGAACAAGGAGGTGGTCGGCTATCTGAACCAGCACGGCGGCCGGGCCGTGGGACTGTCGGGAAAGGACGGCAATCTCCTCCTCTGCGAGAAACTGCTCCAGGAGGTAAAAGGGGACAACGGCGCCATCGAGCTGGTGGACATCGGCTTCGTCGGCAACGTAGTGGAGGTGAACCAGGAACTGATCCAGACCCTGGAGCACGGCAAATTCATTCCGGTCATCGCCCCCGTCGGAGTGGGGCGCGACGGCGAAAGCTACAATGTCAATGCCGACCTGGTGGCCGGCAGGGTGGCCGGTGCGCTCCGGGCGGAAAAGCTCATGCTCCTCACCGATGTCGAGGGGGTCAAGGACAAGGAGGGCCGGCTCCTCACCGGCATCGACCTCGCCGACGTGCCGCGCCTGGTGGACAACGGGACCATCTCCGGCGGGATGATCCCCAAGGTCGAGTGTTGCGTCGATGCCCTGAACGAAGGGGTGAAAAAGGCGCACATCGTGGATGGCCGCCTGCAGCATGCAGTGCTTCTCGAAATATTCACCGATGTCGGAGTGGGAACGGAGATGCGGAAATGACGTCGCAGCAATGGATCGAACGGGCGGACAAAGTCATCATGTCGACCTACGGCCGCTATCCCATCGTGCCGGTGCGGGGAAGCGGGAGCCGGCTCTGGGATGCGGACGGCAAGGAATACCTCGACTTCCTGGCGGGGGTGGCAGTGAACAATCTCGGTCACTGTCACCCCAAGGTGGTGGCGGCGCTGCAGCGACAGGCGGCGGAGCTCATCCACTGTTCCAACTACTACCACATCCCCCAGCAGATCGAGCTGGCGGAACTCCTCTGCTGCCATTCCTTCGCCGACAGGGCCTTCTTCTGCAACAGCGGCGCCGAGGCCAACGAGGCAGCCATCAAGCTCGCCCGCAAGTACAGCCGCGACACCTTCGGTCCCGAGCGCTTCGAGATCATCACTGCCACCGACTCGTTCCACGGCCGGACCATGGCGACGGTCTCGGCCACCGGCCAGGAGAAGGTGCAGAAGTTTTTCGACCCGCTGCTCCACGGCTTCCGGCATGTCCCGTTCAATGATGTGGCTGCCCTGGAAGGAGCAATCGGTCCCCAGACCTGTGCGGTGATGCTGGAGCCGATCCAGGGAGAAGGAGGAGTGAATGTCCCCTCCTCCGGCTACTTCCAGGAGGTGCGGCGCCTCTGCGACGAAAAGGGGATTCTCCTCATCTTCGACGAAGTGCAGGTGGGGATGGGACGGACCGGCAAGCTCTTCGCCTACGAGCACTTCGGGGTCGTACCCGACATCATGACCCTCGCAAAGGCCCTTGCCGGCGGCGCCCCCATCGGCACCATGCTGGCGAAGGAAAAATACGCGGCCGCCTTTAGCCCCGGCACCCACGGTTCCACCTTCGGCGGCAATCCGCTGGTGACCGCCGCCGCCCTGGCCGCGGTACGGGTCATTCTCGAAGACGGCATCCTCAATCGCACGGAGGAAATAGGCGACTATCTCCTCGGGGAACTGACGGCCCTCGCCGGAAAGTACCCCTTCGTCAAGGAGGTCCGCGGCATCGGCCTGATGATCGGGATGGTGCTCACCATTCCCGGTGGGGACATCGTCAAGAAGGGACATGCCCGGGGCGTGCTCCTCAACGTGACCCACGACACGGTGCTCCGTTTCGTGCCGCCGCTGGTGGTCACCAGGGAGGAAATCGACAGGATGATCGCCATTCTCGACGGCATCTTTGCGGAGATCGAGCCACAGGAGGGGAGATGAAACGGCATTTCCTGGCATTGCACGATTACAACGAGGTCGAGCTCTACGGCATGCTGGTGCTGGCAAAGGAGCTGAAGCATCATCAGAAGCAGGGAGTCCCCCACCGGCTCCTGGAAGGCAAGAGCGTGGCCCTCATCTTCGAGAAGGCCTCCACCCGCACCCGGGTCTCCTTCGAGGTGGGGGTCTGGCAGCTGGGGGGACAGCCCCTCTTCATCTCGTCCGGCACCTCCCAGATGGGGCGCGGCGAGCCGATCAAGGACACCGCCCGGACCATCGCCCGCTACTGCGACGGCGTGATGATCCGCACCTACGGCCAGGAGATCGTGGAGGAATTCGCCCGGCACAGCGCCGTCCCGGTGATAAACGGCCTCACCGACCGCTTCCACCCCTGCCAGGTGATGGCCGACATCATGACGGTGATCGAGCACAAACGGACCTACGAAGGGCTGAAATTCGCCTGGATCGGCGACGGCAACAACATGGCCAATACCTGGATCGAGGCGGCCGCCATCTTCGGCTTCGACCTGACGCTCGCCTGCCCCAAAGGGTACGAACCGGATGCCGACGTCCTCGCATGGGCCCGCGGACGGAACTCGGCGAAGATCGTCGTGACCGACGATCCGTTCGAGGCCGCCCGTGAAGCCGACGTCCTCAACACCGACGTCTGGGCCAGCATGGGGCAGGAAGCCGAGCAGAAGGAGCGGGAAAAGGCCTTTGCCGGCTTCCAGCTGAACGAGGCGCTCCTGGACGTTGCCCGGGGAAACTGCATGGTCCTCCACTGCCTCCCGGCCCACCGGGGCGAGGAGATCACCGGCGACGTCATCGAAGGGCCCCATTCGGCGGTCTGGGACGAGGCGGAGAACCGCCTCCACGTGCAGAAGGCGATCATGGCGACCCTGATGAAGTAGAATCCGATACGTACCATCGACCACAAAGGAGAACAGCATGGCCAAAAAAGACGTACAAAAGATCGTCCTCGCCTATTCGGGCGGACTGGATACCTCCATCATCCTCAAGTGGCTGAAGAACGAATACGGATGCGAGGTGATCACCTTCTCCGCCGACCTCGGCCAGGGGGACGAGCTCACCCCGATCCGCGACAAGGCCCTGGCCACCGGGGCCGACAAGGTCTACATCGACGACCTGCGGGAAGAGTTCGTCAGGGACTTCGTCTATCCCATGTTCCGGGCAAACGCCATCTACGAGGGACACTACCTCCTCGGCACCTCCATCGCCCGCCCCCTCATCGCCAAGCGGCAGATGGAGATCGCGAAGATCGAGGGGGCCGACGCCGTCTCCCACGGCGCCACCGGCAAGGGGAACGACCAGGTCCGTTTCGAGCTCGGCTACTACCACTTCGACCCGGCCATCACGGTCATCGCCCCGTGGCGGGAGTGGAAGCTCAACAGCCGCAAGGCCCTCATCGCCTATGCCAAGAAGAACAACATCCCGATCCCGGTCACCAAGAAGCGCCCCTGGTCTTCCGACCGCAACCTCCTCCACATCTCCTTCGAGGGGGGGATTCTGGAGGATACCTGGTCCGAGCCGCCGGAGGAGATGTACGTCCTCACCGTCAAGCCGGAGAAGGCCCCGAACAAGCCGCAGTATGTGGAGATCGAGTTCAGGAACGGCAATGCCGTGGCCGTGGACGGGGAGAAAATGAGCCCGGCCCAGCTCCTCGCCCATCTCAACTACATCGGCGGCCAGCACGGTATCGGCCGGGTAGACCTGCTGGAGAACCGCTCCGTGGGGATGAAATCCCGCGGCGTCTACGAGACCCCCGGCGGCACCATCCTCCGCGAGGCCCACTCCGCAGTGGAGCAGATCACCATGGACCGCGAAGTCATGCGGATCCGCGACGCCCTCATCCCCCAGTACGCCTGGCAGGTCTACGCCGGCTACTGGTTCTCGCCGGAGCGTCTCATGCTCCAGACCCTCATCGACGACTCCCAGAAGACGGTGAACGGCGTGGCGCGGGTCAAGCTGTACAAGGGGCACTGCCGCACCGTGGGCCGCAAATCCGAGACCGATTCCCTCTTCAACCTGGACTTTGCAACTTTCGAGAAGGACAAGGTTTACAACCAGGCCGACGCCGAAGGTTTCATCAAGATCAATTCGCTCAGGATGCGGATTCAGGCACTGATGCAGGCGAGCAAGAAAATATGAGACAGGGGCGCCCCCTGTGGGCGCCGGCAATCAGGGGAGGCACGGCGATCAGCCCCTGAAGGTTCGCACACTTCGTAGGGGCACGGCAGGCCGTGCCCCTACAGCCTTTTCTATATGCCCCAGATCAAGTACCGCAAACAGCACATCGTCACGTCGGTGGTGGCGGTGATCATCGACGACAGCGAGCAGGTCCTCCTCACCCGGCGGAATATCCCCCCATTCCATGGCCTGTGGGTCATGCCCGGCGGGAAGATCGACCTGGGCGAGCCGATCCTCAAGGCCCTTCACCGGGAGGTGATGGAAGAGGTGGGGCTCGAGGTGGAAGTTGAGGGGCTGATCGATGTCTTCGAACACCTCACCCCCGGCATGGTGGAAGACCATTTTGTCATTATCTACTACCGTTGCCGCCCCCTCACCTGTGTTATTAATCACAATCCGGGTGAGGTATCCGAAGCCCGGTGGGTGCCGCGCCACGAGCTGAAAAATTACGCAATGCCGGAAGGGGCCTGTTACATCCTCAGCAGGATTTATCCGGAACTGGGAACATACGAGATCTATTGACAGGAATGGGCGGGATATTCCGTGGTAGGTTGAAAATTCACCCGCTCTATCGGTTGTGATCATGGTCCAGATCATCGACAAAAAAGTGAATCTGGAGTTTCCCCTGGGGCACCACCTCCACTGCCTCATCGCCCAGATTCCCAACCACCTGCGGCACTCGGAGTACGGCTTCGCCCTCGTGGAGCCCGACAGGAAGTGGGATCAGGTCTCGACGCTCCTCGACATGGTGGCGGAGGGTGCGGGCAACCTGAAAAAGCTCCACTTGCTCCTGTTCCCGGAAACGTCGATCCCCTTTGCCCGCTTTGACGACATGCTCCGGACCATCGGGGAGCGATTCCGACCCAACACCGTCACCATGTTCGGGGTCGAGCACGTGCGGCTTCGGACCTACCGGGAACTCCTGGAGCGCTTCCGGCACGACAACGGTGAGGCGATCGACCTCGTCGACCGGGACATCGACTCCGGCGACGTGCTGGAGATGCCGGTCAACTGGTGCTGCATCGCCGTCAAGGAGGCTGACGGCACTCTGCGCGTCTTCCTCGAAGCCAAGTCGCACCCGTTCCGGGGAGAGGAGTTCCTCGACAAGTTCCACGACCTCTACCGCGGCCGCCATTTCTACCTGTTCCGGAGCAGGCCGAGCTGCTTCAATTTCATGACCCTGATCTGCCTCGACTACCTCTACCGCGACCTCTACGCCTCCAACGTCAAGCAGATCATCGACCATGCGAACCAGCTCTACTTTACCACCCGCCAGGGACTGGACGCCCTCTTTGTCATCCAGTGCAACCCCAAACCGGAGCATCCGGCCTACCGGGAGGTGATCAGCGGTTTTTACGGCGAATACCTGGAGGACCTGCCGGGGGTGAGGGAGACCATCACCGTTTTCGGCAATACCTCCGAGGAGACGCGGCTGGAAGAACAGGATTCCCAAGGAGGGTTCGGCAACTCCTGCGTGGTGATCAACCGGCATCACAAACTGGTGAGTGTTCAGCTCTCCGAGTTCGCCACCGACGATTTCGGCGGGGCACCGGTCTGCCGGCTCCGGTTCGGCACCGGCACCCGCCTCTACTACTTCAACCTGCCGTTGCACCACGAACTCGACCCCCGCACCAGCCGGGTCCCTCTCAAGGTCCACGCCATCATGCGCTGGTCGCCCGACGGCGGCTGGCTGCGGGTCTCGGGAGAGGAGATGGTAGGAGGGTTCGAGATCGGGCAGGAAAGCTAGGCCTATCCCGTTAATTATTTCCGGCACGAATGAGGAGAATTCTCATGGCACATGAAAAGCTCTGGGGGGGCCGCTTCACCCAGCCCACCGACAAGTTCGTGGAGGAGTTCACCGCCTCCATCGACTTCGACAAACGCCTCTACCACCAGGACATCCGCGGCTCCATCGCCCATGCCCGGATGCTGGGGAAACAGGGGATCATCCCCATGGCGGACGTGGAGGAGATCGTTCACGGCCTCCAGGAGATCCTCCGGAAAATCGAGGCGGGACAGTTCGATTTCTCCGTCTCCCTCGAAGACATCCACATGAACATCGAGGCGCGGCTCTCCGCAAAGATCGGCGAAGCCGGGAAGAGGCTTCACACCGGCAGATCGCGCAACGACCAGGTGGCCCTCGACATCCGCCTCTACCTGCGGGACGAAATCGTGGAGATCGACGCCTACCTGGACCTCCTCATCGACGCCCTCCTCTGTCAGGCGGAACAGCACCTGGGAGTGATCATGCCGGGCTACACCCATCTCCAGATCGCCCAGCCGATCCTCTTCTCCCACCACATGCTCGCCTACGTGGAGATGTTCAAGCGGGACCGGGGCCGCATGGAGGATTGCGCCAGGCGGGCCGACGTCATGCCGCTCGGCGCCGGCGCCCTTGCCGGAACCACCTTCCCCATCGACCGGGAACATGTGGCCGAGCTCCTCGACTTCCCCGAGGTGACCCGCAATTCACTCGATTCCGTCTCCGACCGGGACTTTGCCCTGGAGTTCATGGGGGCGTCCGCCATCCTGATGATGCACCTCTCCCGCTTCGCCGAGGAACTGATCCTCTGGTCCACCAGCGAGTTCGGCTTTGTGGAGCTCTCCGACTCCTTCTGCACCGGCTCATCCATCATGCCCCAGAAGAAAAACCCCGACGTCCCCGAACTGGTGCGGGGAAAGACCGGCCGGGTGTACGGCAATCTGATGGCGCTCCTCACCGTGATGAAGTCCCTCCCCCTCGCCTACAACAAGGACATGCAGGAGGACAAGGAGCCGCTCTTCGACACCATCGACACGGTGAAGGGGTCCCTCAAGATTTTCGGCGACATGGTGCGGGAGATGCGCGTCAACGGCGAGACCATGCGGGCCGCGGCGGCAAAGGGCTTTTCCAATGCCACCGATGTGGCCGACTACCTGGTGCGCACGGGGATGCCGTTCCGCGATGCCCACGAAGTGGTGGGGAAAGCAGTCCGCTACTGCATCGAGCGGTGCAAGGATCTGCTCGACCTCTCCCCGGCCGAATGGCAGCAGTTCTCTCCAGCCATCGGCGTGGACATCCGCGAGGCCATTACCCTCGAGGCGTCGGTCAATGCCCGGAAAGCCACCGGCGGCACGGCCCTGGAAAGGGTGAGGGACGAAATCGAACGGGCCAAAACGGGGAAGTAAACCGGGTGCAATGGGCGGGGTGAGAGGTTGTGATTTCCTCCACCCCCGTTCCAGAGCGGGATATTCAATGAAACGGATCGGCAAAATTACCCGTTACCTCTTGTTCGTAGCGGCCATGACGGCAGCGGTGGCTGCCTGCGGCAAGAAGGGGCCGCTCATCCCCCCCGAGGCGATGGTGCCGGCGGCCATCAAGGATCTGCGGGTCACCCAGCAGGGAGAGCGTTTCCTGGTCACCTGGTCCCAGCCCTCCCGGGAAGAGGCCGGCCGGCCGCTCCAGGGGCTCGCCGGTTTCCGGCTCTTCCGCCGGGAGGTCCTCCCCGCCGGCGAGGACTGCGAGGAATGCACCGGTGCATACCGGCTCCTTGTGAATGTGGACCTGGAGTATCCCCAGGGGGTTGTACGCAACGGCAGCCTCTTCTCCTTCACCGACGTCGACCTGGAAACGGGGAAAACCTACCAGTACAAGATCGTCTCCTTCAAGACCGACGGCGCCGAAAGCAAACAGTCCAACCTGGCCCGGCGCAAGAAGGTTACGCCACCTTTGCCGCCGGTCATTGCCGCAACCCCGTCGGAAACCGAGATCACCCTCACCTGGCAGCCGGTCGCCGCACCGCCCAAGGGGTCGCTCCTCGGCTACCTCGTATACCGGGGCACCGGAGATTCCCCTCTTCTCTCCCTCAGGAAAAAGCCGTTCCCGGAAACCGTGTTCGAGGACCTCGGCCTGGAACGGGGGGTGAAATACCGGTACACCGTCACGGCCGTGGCGCAGGTGGAGGGAGAGACGGTGGAGAGCGATCCCTCCGCCGCCGCAACCGGTGAGCTTTCCGGGCGGGAATAAGACAACTGCGTAAAATTTTGACTTTTTCCGCTCCATATGGTACATAAAACCACTTTATCCCGATGGGAAAGGGCGCCCCTACAGGAGGAAATCATTATGTTCAAGGGAAGTATCGTCGCCATTGTCACTCCGTTCAGATACGGGGCCGTCGACTTCGAAAAGCTGCGGGAACTGGTGGAATTCCAGATCGCCGGCGGCACCGATGCCATCGTGCCGTGCGGCACCACCGGCGAAGCATCCACCCTCGACTATGACGAGCACATGGATGTGGTGAAGACCGTCATCGCCCAGGCGAACAAGCGGGTCCCGGTCATCGCCGGCACCGGTTCGAACTCCACCGCCGAGGCGATCGAGCTCTCCCAGAAGGCGAAGGCCGCGGGGGCCGACGGCGTGCTGCTGGTCACCCCGTACTACAACAAGCCGACCCAGGAGGGGTTGGTCCGTCACTATACCGCCATCGCCGACGCCGTGGCCATTCCCCAGATCCTCTACAACGTGCCGGGACGCACCGGGGTCAACATGCTCCCCGAGACCGTGGCCAGGCTCGCCCCCCACAGGAACATCGTGGCAATCAAGGAGGCGACCGGCTCTCTCCAGCAGGCTTCGGAAATCCTGGCGCTCTGCGGCGACAAGATCGATGTCCTCTCCGGCGACGACTTCATCACCTTCCCCATGATGGCCTGCGGCGCCAAGGGGGTGATTTCGGTCCTCGCCAACATCATGCCGAAGGAAGTCGGAGACCTGACCGACGCCTTCTTCGCCGGAGAGCTGGAAAAGGCCCGCAGCCTCCACCTGCGGACCCTCAAAATCGGCAACGCCATGTTCATCGAGTCGAACCCCATCCCGGTGAAGACCGCCCTGGGACTCATGGGCAAGTGCAGCGACGAAGTGCGCCTGCCGCTCTGCGAGATGGGGGCGGCCAATAAAGCCAAACTTGCTGAAATACTGAAAGAGTACAAGCTTATGTAATTCTATTTTGTACCGCAGAGAGCGCGGAGACTCGCAGAGGAAAACCGGGAAAAACGATAGAATCCTTTGAAAACGATTTTTGTATTTCCCCTAACCTCACGCGTTTTTTATTTTTGATTTTCTCCGCGTTCCTCCGCGTCCTCTGCGGTACGACAAGAGGTCTGTTATGATAAAAATCGCCGTCTGCGGCGCCGCGGGGCGCATGGGGGGGCGGATCATCGCCGCCGTTACCGAAGCCGACGGAGTCGGTCTCTATGGTGCGCTGGAGAGGCCCGGCCACCCCATGATCGGCATGGATGCCGGTATGATTGCCGGGGTCGGCGTGAACCACGTTCCCATCACGGACGACCTGAACGGCGTGGTCAAGGGGTGCGACGTCCTGATCGACTTCACCACCCCCAAGGTTTCCCTCAAAAACCTGGAGGTCTGCGGCCTCCACAAGAAGGCAATCGTCATCGGCTCCACCGGCTTCACCCCGGAGGAACGCCTTCTGGCCAAGGAACTCTGCTCCGACATCCCCTGCGTGCTGGCGCCCAACATGAGCGTGGGCGTGAACGTCTGTTTCAAGATCCTGGCCGACATCGCGAAAATCCTCGGCGACGACTTCGACGTGGAGATCGTCGAGGCCCACCACAAGCTGAAGAAGGATTCCCCCTCCGGGACCGCCGTCCGCATGGGTGAAGTTGTTGCCCAGGCCCTCGGGCGCGATTACAATGCGGTCGCCAACTACCATCGTGAGGGGATCTGCGGCGAGCGCACCAGGGAAGAGATCGGCATGCAGACCATCCGTGGCGGCGACATCGTCGGTGAGCATACCGTTTACTTCATCGGGATGGGGGAACGGATCGAGCTGACCCATCGGGCCCACACCAGGGACATGTTCTCCCGCGGGTCAGTGCGGGCCGCCAAGTGGGTGGCAGGGAAGGCGCCGGGGCTGTATGACATGCAGGACGTTTTAGGTTTGAAATAGAGAAAAAGTGGGCGGCTCCGGCCGCCCATTACATTACACCATACTCAAGAAACGAGCAATTTTTCGCAAGGCCAAGGCGGCCAAGGAGCGACGCGGAGGCGTAGCAGCGCTACGTCGCACAAGGAGCTCCGCCGGCCATCGCCGAGATTGCGGGAAAGGGCCGTTTCGCAACGGAGAGAAAATGGCAAAGATCAACGACAACTACCTCAAACTGAAAGCCGGCTACCTCTTCCCCGAGATCGGCCGCCGCGTGCGGGAGTTCTCCGCCGCCAACCCGGATGCCAAGGTGATCCGCCTCGGCATCGGCGACGTGACCCGCCCCCTGGCCCCGGCCGTCTTGAAGGCGTTCCACGACGCAGTGGACGACCTGGCCACCACCGACAAGTTCGCCGGTTACGGCCCGGAGCAGGGGTATGACTGGCTCATCAACGCCATCATCGAGAAGTCCTACAAGCCCTTGGGCGTCAGCCTCAAGACCGAGGAGATGTTCATCTCCGACGGCTCCAAGTGCGACTGCGCCAACATCCTCGACATCTTCGCCCTCGACAACGTAGTGGCCATCGGCGACCCGGTCTACCCGGTCTACAACGACACCAACGTCATGATCGGCCGCACCGGCGACGCCGACGACAAGGGGTACTACAAGGAGATCGTCTACCTCCCCTGCACCGAGGCGAACCACTTTATCCCGGCGCTGCCGAAGGAGAAGGTGGACATCATCTACCTCTGCTTCCCCAACAACCCCACGGGGGGCGTGGCGACGAAGACGGAACTGAAGAAGTGGATCGATTACGCCCTGGCCAACGACGCCGTCATCTTCTTCGACGCCGCCTACGAGGCGTTCATCACCAACCCGGAGATCCCCCACTCCATTTATGAAGTGGAAGGCGCCAAGCGGTGCGCCATCGAGTTCCGTTCCTTCTCCAAGACCGCCGGCTTCACCGGTGTCCGCTGCGGCCTCGTGGTCGTGCCGGAAGAAGTGACGGGGACCACCAGCACGGGGGAACGGTACAGCTTCAACAAGCTCTGGCTGCGCCGCACCACCACCAAGTTCAACGGCGCCTCCTACCCGGTCCAGCGTGCCGCCGCCGCCGTCTATTCTGATGAGGGGTGGAAGCAGACCAAGGAGATCATCGACTACTACATGGAGAATGCCCGGATCATTCGCGAGGGGATGGCGGCAGCCGGCGTCACCTGCTACGGCGGTGTGGATGCCCCCTATATCTGGCTCAAGACCCCGGGCGGCATGAGCTCCTGGGACTTCTTCGACAAGCTGCTGAAAGAGTGCAACGTGGTCGGCACCCCCGGTTCCGGATTCGGCCCCAGCGGCGAAGGGTTCTTCCGGCTGTCGGCCTTTGGCCATCGCGAGAATGTCATTGAGGCGGTTGAACGGATTAAGAAGAATCTCAAGTAGACAGAAAGGGCGCTGATTGCAGCGCCCTTTGTCTTTCAACAGCACCTCAACTTCTTAGTTGGAGCGAGATGACACTATGCAATTCCATTAGCCTGAGATAGGCGCTTGGGGAGAAGAGAAGTATCGTTTGGTTCGCAACTATGCTCAAATGTTTGCGACGTCCATGAAGGATAAATGGCAGTGCTAACTCAAGCCTTTGCCTTTGACCGGCATTTCTCAGTGATGAAATTTACGGTATTACCGGGAAGGTGAATTCGGGAATTTCAAAAAAAAATTCTAAAATTCTGGCAAAAATTCTTTCCCGAGTTCCATGTCCCGAGTTCCCGGGACATCATACTTAATTCAAAAGGCGGCCAATCGACCGCCTTCTTTGTTCTCAATCATCTCTGCCCGACGGCCTTCTTCAACACCTTCTGACAGTAGCTGTTCAGGCTTTCACCTGCCCGGAGCGCCTTGATCGAAATTTCCCGATGCAGTTCCTTGCCCACCCGCAGGACAAAACGCCCGGAATAGTCTTTGTTGGCGGTGGTCGGCGGCAGCGGCTCTTTGTCCGCTTCGTACAGCTCTATAGCTTCCGCAACCACCTGGCACAGCTCCTGGTAGACCTTCGCCTCGTCATCGCCATGAACTCCTCCATAGATGAGCCCCGGGCAGGTCCCCACATAGCATCCGTCTTCCTCGGACCACTCGACGATTTTCAGATAGTTATCGCTCGGCTTCATTTCCTGCTCTCCTCTATCGCCATGTGCACCTGGCGTTCCTGGTATGGCTTGGCATCGTCTCCAGGGTTGCCTGACAGGGTGACAGGCATGGGACAGTTCGGGTGAGTGAAGTTGCGATGGCTTCCCTTGCCTCCTCTGTCAAGAAAACCGGCCTTCTTGAGACGGCTGATCAGTTCGCGTATTTTCGGCGGCATAAAATGATGATACTAATATGATACTATCATGTCAACCGGGAAGTTGTCGAGTGGAATTCCCTGGACATCATATTTAATTATTCCTTGACTTGGGAAATTACGGAGACACCATACGTAATTCACAGGGCGGCCGATTGGCCGCCTTTGCTGTTGCGAGCTAAAAATTTCGATTGCCGGATTGCCCGACCTGTGGCATGATATAGATACCTAATAAAGTACTGAATGAGGTGCGATCATGAATACCATTCCCGCCCGGGAACTGAAGCGCCGCGGCATTGCCGCGGTCGACGGGCTGATCGAATCGGGTGACGTCCATGTCATCCGCAACAATCGCCCCGAGTACGTAGTACTGACCGAGGAGCGCTACCGGGAGCTGGTGGCCGAGGCGGAGGAGGCGTATGTGGCCCGGGTGAAGGCGTCGCTGGAGGATGTGAAGGCTGGCAGGGTGAAGCGGGGCAGTGCCGCTGATCTTATCAAAGAGCTGGGTTTGGAAGACTGAGCATGTACACTCTCGTCTGGTCTTCCGGCTTTACCCGCGCAGCCGGAAAGTTCATCGAACATCATCCTGAGTTGCGCGCCAAATTCTCCGCTATTCTGCGTGACCTGGAACATGACCCGTTCCAGCCCCACCTGAAGTTTCATCACCTGACCGGCAAGCTGAAAGCAATCCAGGCGGTGAGCCTTGCCCACAGCTATCGCATTACCCTGACGGTCATGGTCACCGAGAAAGAGATCATCCTGCTCGATATCGGCAGCCACGACGAGGTGTACCGGTAGACTTCCACAAATAATCACGAATGCGTCTTCCTTCCGAAAACATACAATCGCAGTTGCCGGGACTTTTTGGCAGCATCTACACTGTGGTCCGCCGGATTCCGCCCGGCCGTGTCACCACCTATGGCAGCATCGCCCGGCATGTGGGTTGTACTGCCCGTACTGTCGGTTTTGCCATGGCGGCGCTGCCGTCCGAACTCGATGTCCCTTGGCAGCGGGTAATCAACAGTCAGGGAAAAGTCAGTCCGCGCCGAAATGATGACGGCGATATCATTCAGCGGCAGTTGCTGAAGGCGGAAGGGGTGTTCTTTGACCCCCAAGGGCGGATCGATCTCGTCCGGTACGGCTGGGACCCTGGCATGGCCGAATCCGGATAGCCGGCCAGGCGCACGTCACGTTCCGTTGCATACGCGTCTAGACTACTAAACGATGAGGCCTTACAGTTTCTTAGCGTCTCACGCTAAGAAACTATCATTGCATAGCGACAGGGCAGAAAGTACAAAGGCGGCCAATCGGCCGCCTTACCTGTTTCCGGAGCAAAATTCTGCGATAAACTACAGCTTCACATCCAGCTCATTCTGTACCAGCTGCTCCCGCACCTGCTTCTTCCTGATCAGCACCAGTTCGCCGTTGCGCGTCTTCATCACGGCCCCCGGTTTGCGGTGCGAGTTGTAGTTCTCCGGCGACATACTCTCGGAATAGGCCCCCGTCCCGCCGATGACGACATAGTCGCCGATTTCCGGCTCGACGATCAGCACCGGCACGATGTTCCCCTCCTTGTCGAGACGCACGGAGTCGCCGCTTTCGCAGCAGCGCCCGACGATGCCGAAGGATTTCAGGCCGGTCGTCGGCTTCTGGTCATACTCGCTGGAAAGGAGCGTACCGTCTTGGCGCACGATGGCGATGGGATGCTCGGAGCCGTACAGGAGCGGGCGGGTCAGCAGTTCCATGCCGCCGTCGACGATGAGGAAGTTCATCTCGTTGGTCAGCTTCTTGTCGATAATCCGGGTGACGATGTGCCCCGAGTTGGCCACCACAAAGGTGCCCGGCTCGATCTCCATCTGCAGTTCGCGGCCGGTGGCCGCCTTGAATTCCTCGATCCGCTGCTTGGCATAAGCGCCCAGCGAGGCGATGTCGGCCTGCTTTTCCCCCGGCATCCGGGCGACCTTGAGCCCGCCGCCGAAGCTGACGGTGGTGGCATCGGGAAAATAAGCCTTCACGAAGCCCAGCTCACGATCGATGTTCTCCCGCCATTTTTCCGGGTCGCCCCCGGAGCCGATATGGACATGTACCTGGGTGAAACGCAGCCCCTTCTCGTCGGCCAGGGCCTTCACCGTGGGGACATCGTTCAGGTGGACGCCGAAGCAGGAGTATTCGCTGCCGGTGTCGCGGGTGGCGCTTTCGCCGCCGCCGGCGGCTCCCGGGTGTACACGGATGGAGAGATCGACCTTGTTCTTCCTGGCAAAGTCGGCAACCAGCTGGAACTGCTGCATGGAGCAGACGTTGTACTTGAGTCCCGCCCTGATCATCTCCTCCAGTTCGGCGCGCTCCGCACCGGTCGGCACCTCCTGGGTGGTGAGCATCATCCGGCTGTAGGGAATGCCGGCGGCATGGGCACGGGCCGCTTCATCCAGCGACGAGCAGTCCAGGTCCAGTCCCTTGTTGGTGACGACCCGCAGGACGGTGCGATCCGAGTTGGCCTTCATGGCGTAGCGGACATGCAGGCCGTAGGGATTGGGCATGCTCAGAAGTTGCTGACAACTGTTCTCGATGTATTCCTGATCGTGCAGGTAGACCGGTGTACCCCACTGCCGGGCAATTTTCGGGATAAGCGTTGCGTCCAGCTTTGTCGGACCAAAGTGTGTCATTGTCATTGTTTCAACCCCATGCATGTGATATGACCCGCATTCCCCACTCCCTTCAGGCCAACGGAAGAGATGGACATATCTATGTAGCATTTTTGACCGGCGTGACGCAACATTTCTCTGTAAACGAATAGGATGAGTATTGCACTATTGCACGATGATTTCCGTGACGGAGCATGCAAAATGCGGCCGCTCGGCCGCATTTTTGTTTCCTGGAGATGTGTACACTCGAAATGGAGAAAATCACCGTGACCCGACTATTGCTTCACACTGTAGCGTTGTCATTGTCATGGCCGCGACAGATGCTACTTTGCTACTGGAGAGGAAAACAACCATGTCAGCACACGGAACGATAGAGCAGTGGCGCCCGTGACGGGAGAGACCCCGACGACTCGCCGATGAATGTCAGACGCTGACATGAAGGGGCGCTGCCTCACGTCTCCCTTACCCGTCCCTGAACAGTTCCGCCCCGGCCATCCGCATCCGCGGGATCAAGGCCGGGTCCAGGTCTGCCATCCGCTCCGGTCCCAGGGCGGCCAGCGCCTCCCGGCAGCGGTCGGCGTCGGTGACTAACGTCGCCACCTCTATCCTCTGGCATACGGGTGAGACACGGCGCAGGTAGTCCGCGCCCCGGGTCAACAGATGAATGGCCCCCCCGTAGTTGCCGTTGCGCCAGTGATGGAGGGCAACGGCAATCTGCAGGAGCCCCTGGTAAAAATGCTGCGCCTCCCCCTCGCTGCCGACCCACAGGTCTTCGAGGGTTTCGTGGCATTCGAACCAGTCATGGCGGTTGAACTCGCCGAAAGCCCGCAGAAGCTCACCCGACGGGGAATCGGTACAGCAGCGTCCCCCTGACTTTCCGGACATCCGTCCTCCCTTCCCCCCGCACGTACGTATCCCGTGCTCCGGCAACCCGGCAAAACCGGCGTGAATCCCACAATCCCCGCGTAGCACCATATACTTTACTGCATTGTACTCCCTGCGGCAATGGTCGTACAGTCGTTTCGAGGCGGTTACGGAGACGAAACTCCGGGACAACGAACCTGCGCTGCGCGGGCGAGACACCCGGCCGAGCCGGCACGAAGTATCCTGCCGAAGGTCTGTTTCGCACAAATCGACTGGAAAGCCGTCACCCATATGATATACATGAAGGGACACCGTGCATTCGTGACGCACAACTTGCCGAAAGGAGATTTACATGAGAGTGCGAGAGAAGAGTCGTTGCAAGAGCTGTTTGCGGGCATTGACCGGAATATTCCTGGTGACAATACTCCTCGGGAGCCTTTCCCCGGCAATTGCCTCGGATAAGGATGAGGCACAATCCATCGTCGACAAATCGAAAGGGGCACTCCTCGATATCACCAATGACGAGTATTTTTCCTGGGTGCACGAATATCTCAAGAAAGCCAGAGGCGTGCTAATTTTCCCCCAGATTATCAAGGGAGGTTTCTTCGTGGGAGGATCGGGTGGCACCGGTGTTCTGCTGACGCGAAACGCGGCGACCGGAGCCTGGAGCGCGCCCGCTTTCTTCACGCTTGGCTCGTTGACGTTCGGTTTTCAGATCGGCGGTGAAGCGGATGAAATCATCATGGTGGCCATGGACCAGAAGGCCATTGACTCGCTCCTCTCGTCGTCGGTAAAGCTGGGGGGCGATGTCTCCGTTGCCCTCGGTCCGATCGGCGGCGGAGCGAAAGGCGCCATGAACGTTCCGGAGGTGACCGCCGACTTCGTTTCCTTTACCAAGGCGAAAGGTCTGTATGCCGGGCTCAATCTCGAGGGGTCGATACTGCAGGTCCGGGACAGCCTGAACCAGGCATACTACGGCAAGGGGATCCAGCCTTCGGATATCATCCTGAAGAAAGAAGTGAGCAACCCCGGGGCCAACGAACTGCGGGCATTGTTGGGGAAGGCGTCGGCTAAGTAGTCGTCCCGCCCGGCTGGCTCGCAGCGATTCTCATGGTAGCGCTTCGCAACTGCAGCACTGGCGGCATGGCCCCGAAGACGCGACGCGGATCACTTGCCCGGGATGGTGATGCAGAGGCACTCCCCTTCGGCATACACCGCCTTGCCGCAGAAGATCCGACCATGGACCATCACCTTGCGTCCCTCGGCCGAGACGACCCGGCTCTCGACGGTCACCACTTTCTGCAGCGGCAGCATGTTACGGAAACTGACGTTCAGGTTGCCGACCACGATGGGATACCCGGCCGCCCAGGCGGCAAGCCCCAGTACCTCATCCAGCACCGCGGCGACTGATCCGCCGTGGGCATGCCCCGGCGGCCCCTCGGTTTCGGGACCGAACCAGATCCGTGCCTTGAGGTGCCGCTCCTCGTCCCGGTAGTAGCGGGCCCGGAAACGGTTGCCGTCCGGTTCGCCGGAGACGAAGCGGAGAGATTCCCCGACCAGTGACGGCGCATCGAAGGGGACCCAGCCGGTTTCGCCTCCCAGGTCGACCGGCGGACAGAGGGAAATAGTTACTTTCGTTTTTGGCACCGCTATATTCCTCCGATACTCTTTGATTTTGTTCGGACTATTCCTCGACGCGCCACAATACCAGATTCTGCCGCCCAGGGTAACCCCCCTCTGTCCATGTTCCCGAAAATCCCGCCTGCGTTCCCTGCCATGCTCCAGGATGAGCCGCCGGGAACACGCAGGATACAGCTGCAGGAGGATTCACCCCAGGCACATACCGTCTGGGGATTCTCGCGGAACGGGAAAGGGGGCCTGCCGATCGGCAGGCCCCCTTTCCATTGCTCCGTCTCTCATCGCGCCGGAACCGGCGCATCAACCTTCCCGCTCCTAGTGGGAGCCTCCCGCAACGAAGGCATAGATCATCAGGATGAGGAGGGTTATTCCGGTGAAGAGGGCAATGAAGCCGAACCCCTTGAAGCAGAAGTCGTAGATCACCCCACTCGTCTTGGGGGCCTTGAACTGATCGGTTATCCCCATTTCTTCGTAGCGCTTCCACTGGTCGCCACGCTCTTCGATAAACTCTTCCTTGGACATCTGGCCATTGAAGATGACGAAATCCATGGGGAACTTCTCCGGCCGCCCGTGGGTGTTGAAGAAGTGGACCGTGAAGATGAAACCGGTGGCAAGGAGCGCCTCGTCGGAATGGACGATGGTGGCCACATTGAACATCCAGCCGGGGAGGAACAGGCCGAAGAATTCCGGGAACCAGAGCATCAGGCCGGAACCGCCGATGGCGAACATCCCCCAGAAGACCGCGATGAAGTCGAATTTCTCCCAGTAGGTCCACCTCTCGAAAGTGGGCTTTGCCCCCTTGAAGAAGAACCAGCGCACCATGCCGGTCACATCTATGAGGTCCCGTAGGTTGGGGCAGAGCGATTCGGGGCCGAACAGCCTCTGGAGGAAGTTCCCCTTGAGATCTTTCCTGATGAAGAGGAAATGGATGCTCATGAGGATGGCGGAGGCAAAATAGATGAAGGTGATACCGGCGCAGAGCCGGTGGATGAGACCAGCATTTGCCGAGCCGCCGTAGAAGGACATGAAGACCTTCGCCCACTCCTGGTCGCTGAACTTGAGAGGAAGGCCCGTCAGGGAGAGGCCGAGGAAGCTGGTGATGACCAGGAGGTGGAGGAAAATGTGGCGCCGGGTAAAGCGTCGGTACTGCTTGTGGGCATCGGGGATCACATGTCCCACGTGTCCCTGTGCGAGTTCGTCCGCCTTCTCGCGGTTTTCCACGAAGCCGCGGAACATCCAGAGGAGGGTGTGTATCCAGAAGACGGCGAAGGTGCCGACAAGGAGACCGGTCATGGCCATGAAGGTGTAGAAGAGGATGGGATACTTCTCCCGGTCGTTGTGCTCGCCGTGGGCGTAGAACTTGGCAAAGAACGGCGTCGCCTTGGGATGGCACTGGGCGCACATCTTGACCAGGTTGGCGGGGTTCACGCTCGACTTGGGATCGGCCGGGGGAAGGACCTCGTGGGCGGTGTGGCAGTCGGCGCACCCTGCCACCTTCTCCGGGAAGCCGAGACGGTAGTTCTTGCCGTGGTAGCTTTCGAGGTAGGACTTGACCGCCACGGTGACGACATTGTTGCGCTTCATCAGCTTCTCGTCGGCATGGCACTTCATGCAGACCTTGGTGTGGAATTCCCGGTTCGACTTGGAACGGGGATCCCCGAGAGGCTTGATGTCGTGGAGGTTGTGGCAGTCATTGCAGGCCGCCGAATCCTGGTTCCCGGCGGCAACGCCTTTGCCGTGGATCGAGTTGCGGTACACCGACTCCTTGTCGTGGCACTGGACACACTTGGCAACCACGACCCGCTTGTCGCCCTTCCAGTACTTGTGGGAATGAATATCGGTATGACAGTCCGCACACCGGACATCCTTCTGAATGTGCACGCTGTTGTAATGCTCGGCGGTCTCCTTCTTGTGGCATCTTTCGCAGTGAACCTTGCCGACCTTCACGACGCCCGTCATGTGTTTGGTAAGATCGATGATCTCCACGTGACAGCTGGTACAGGCGTTCTTGCCGTGCACCGAGGCGGCAAATTCCGCCGCTGAGATCTTGTTGCTGTGACAGCCGAGACAAGTGGCCGGATCGATGGCCATCCCCTGTTCGGCCGCCACCGGGCGGGTAACGGCCAAGATCACCATCAGGACGGGGATCAGTCGGGTGAGAATCCGCAGCATGCAACTCCTCCTCTAACGCAGTATCGTATGGCAGATGCCCATATCGTGCTTTCGGGCATGAATACGCAATTTCTCATTAAACCATTGGTTATTGGTAGAAAGAAATGAACCGGAATCAATGGAGGATATTAATACGGGGGGGGACAAAAAGCAACAACAAAATGTATACTGTATACATTTTTATACACCACGTCAGGACAGGCACGACAAGGGAATAGAGCCCCTGGAGGGGAGGAGTGTATACCGATTATATACACATTCTCATGAGAAGAATCGGGCGAGATGGAGAGGGACGCGGTCTTTGCCCATCAGGATGGGGTTCGGCAGACGATCCCCTCTGCAGCGGCAAATTCCGCAAACGACGCCGCTTCTTCAGCGGGAATGCCGAGGGCGGCGGCGATGTCTCCCGCCGTGGCGACGCCGTCCAACCTCTCCAGCAGCCGATAATACGGGTCGATGAGGGATTCGGTGAAAACATCCTCTCCCCGGGGATAGATGGCTGCCGAGGAACCGAGGGGGGTGAAACAGGCGGAGAATTCCCGCAGGTCGACATCCCCCGCCTCCAGGATATCGAAGATTTCATAGTTGAAACGGGCCAGCCTGGTCCCCGGCGCCAGGATGAACCGTTCCGCCAGCAGGTCCAGTCCTTCCAGTTCCCGATCGGTGGGAAGTTCCGGCCGTGGCGCCAGGAGTGCAGCGGCATAGTGGGTATGATAGTCGATGAGGTCGAATGCCGCCGGGAGCAACCGGTTGACCTTCCTTCTTCCGTACAGATGTTCCACAAACCGTCGCTGTACCTGCCATATCTCATCGTCGCCGAGGTCGGCCTCCGCAACTGCGGCTCCCAGCTCCCCGTCAAGCCATATCCGGAACTTCCGGAGAAATTCCGAGGGGGCCATGCCAAGGGGAGCAATGACGGCGCCGAACCAGGCAACGGCTCTCCCCCTGCTGTAAAAGATGTCGCAGGCCCTGGCCAGACCGGCGGCCTTCGCCAGCCCGGCAGGAGGGAAATCGGGAGTTCCGAGAACGGTGTAGGGAGGGGTATCCAGGTGCCGCACCCGCAACGCGCCGGCATTGGCGGCCAGAGGCGTGCCGGGGAGCACCGCCAGCGGAAAGATATCCAGATGGTTGGGAGAGAGGCCGAGGGCAAAGTCGAGACTGGCGGAGAAACCGGCTGGAGTGTCGCCGGGGAGACCATAGATGAGGTCGAAGCCGAAAATTGCCCCCGCCTGGTTCAGCAGGGCAACCTTGTCGCTGAAGCCGTGCCGGTCGAAGTGCCTGCCGACCCGGCGGTTTACTTCCGGGTCGGCGCTCTGGAGCCCGAGTTGCAGGGAGCAGGTCAGCCGGGCAAAGAGTGCTGCCATTTCGGCATCGATAAATTCGCTGCGCACCTCGAAATGGAAATGAATGTGGGGAGCCAGCCGGCCGATGAGGCGGAGGATCGACTTGGCCCGAATCCTGTCCCGATTGAAGGTGGAATCGAGCACAAACACCTGGGAGACCCGCTTGCGGACGAACAGGCGAAGTTCGGCCTCGATTCTTTCCAGGGAAAAACGGCGGACTCCCCCCTCTCCGTGCCGGTCAAAGCAGAAATCACAGGTGAAGTCGCAGCCTCGAGCCAGCTGCCAGAGGACTCCGCCATACCTGGCCGGGTCGAGAATCCCCGTCAGGTATGGCGACGGAATGGTGTCGAGGAAGGAAACCGCCGGGGCCGACGCATGACTCCTTCCCTCTCCGTCAGGGAGGGCGACCCCCCTGATGCCGGACAGGCTTTTCCCCTCAACGAGGCATCCCAGCGCCTCGACAAAGGGGACCTCCCCTTCGCCGACGATGAGGAAGTCATAGGGGGCATCGCGCAACACACCGACGGGATCGCCGGTCGCCTCGGGACCTCCGGCGAAGATGATCAGCTCCGGCCGTTGCCGGCGAAGCGCATCGACGATCCCGCGACACAGCTCCCGATTCCAGAGATAGAGGGAGAAACCGACGGCATGGGGGCTTTCCGCAAGAATTGCACCGGCGGCCGCAGCCGCTTCCTGGTGGGCGAAGCACTCTGCCAGGCTCACGGAAACCCTGGCGGACAATCCCTCATCGGTTGCAAGGACGGCTTTGAGAAAGGCCGTTGCCAGGGGCACGGCCTGGGGTGACGGCTGGGCATGTATGGAGGCAAGGATAACGTGCACGTTTGTTCCCTGGAAAGGAGGTGCCCCATCTTCGGCGCAACGGGGCACCCGCGGTCCCCCTCGCCGTAGGCCGGTGCTATGTTTTCGGCCGGACCTTGATCTTCGGCTTTCCGTCTTCTATCACCACGTTGACCTCAACCTTTTCGCACTTGTGCTTCTTGATGATGGCGGGTTTCTGCTTAGCCAGGGCGATTGCAATCAGGTCGGGAGTGACATGCCGGGCAGGCAGGTTGCACTCCTTGCAGGCCTCCAGGTACTGCCGGTACACTCTTTCAGCCTCGGGACTATTGCCTGCAGGCCGCTCCGGCGCGGGCGGCTTTTTCCCCTTGTGCATTTCCAGCTTGAAGCGGTCCCGCGAATACTTCCCCTCCTCCATCAGACGGTTGATGCGGTTCCAGTACTGCTTGTACGAACTGAGCCGAGCCACGAGGGAATTGTATTTGAACTTCATCATGGTGTTGACGATGGTTATGTTCGCATACTGTCGCGCGCACGAATCCACGTCGGCAAGAAGCTTCAGGGGCTCCCGTTTCTCCATCCCGAGAAAATACTGCTCGTACCTGATGATGAGTTGCTCGAGGCTCTGCTCGAACAGCGCCAAATCTTCCTGAATTCCCATGGGTTTTCTCCGGAACGCACTATAGCAGAATAGCGCAGGGCGGTAAAGGAGAAACCACCCACCCCGGGGCGGCGAGGGAGACTGGACGCGGGAAGCTGCCAATGGACTTGACGCACCGGCAAGTTATCGTTTAAAGTGGTTATTTACGCATGAGACACTATCCTCACCCAGGGAGGGAGGAATGGACAAGACAGCGGCCATAATCCTGGCGGCAGGCAAAGGGACGAGGATGAAGTCGAACCTCGTCAAGGTCATGCACCTCCTCGGCGGACGTCCCATGGTCGCCTGGCCGATCGAGGCGGTCAGGGATGCAGGAGCCACCCGCATTGCCCTGGTCACCGGTCATCAGTCTGACGCGGTCCAGGACTACCTGCACGACGACCCGTCGATTACCTTCGCGCTCCAGGAGGAGCAGCTGGGAACAGGCCATGCCGTGGCCTGCGCCGAACGGGCGCTGCAAGGTTTCACCGGCAGGGTCCTCATCCTGTGCGGCGATGTGCCCCTGATCCGTCCCGAAACACTCAGGGGGCTGCTGGAGTGTCACGTCAGCCGGCAGGCAACGGTCACCGTCCTTACCACCCATCTGGAGAACCCCCACGGCTACGGCAGGATCGTCAAGGGATACCATGGACAGATCCTGCGGATCGTCGAAGAAAAGGACGCCACAGAGGTGGAACGGGAGATAGGCGAAATCAATTCCGGCATCTACTGTGCGGAGGCATCCTTCCTGTTCGAAGCGGTCGCCACCATCGGCAACGACAACGCCCAGGGGGAGTACTACCTGACCGACATCGTCAGAATGGCCGCGGACCGGGGCCAAATCTGCGTTTCCTATCCGGTTGCGGACTCGGAAGAGGTGATGGGAGTGAACGACCGCGTGCAGCTGGCAGCCGCCGAGTCCGTACTGCGGCGGCGGATCAACGAGGCCCTGATGCTGGCCGGCGTGACCATGGTGGATCCCTCCTCGACCTACATCGACAAGGGGGTGACCGTGGGAAACGACACCGTCATTCATCCCAATGTCCACATTTCGGGAGCCACCTCCATCGGCAGCGGCTGCCACATCGAGACCTCCGTGGTCATCAGGGGCTGCACCCTCGGCGACCGGGTTACGGCCAAGGCGGGGTCGGTCATGACCGATTCGGTCCTCCATGACGACGTGAGCATCGGCCCCATGGCCCACCTGCGCCCCGGGACCGAACTGCTGGATTATGTCAAGATCGGCAATTTCGTGGAAACGAAAAAGGCCGTCTTCGGAGAGGGGTCGAAGGCCTCCCACCTCTCCTACCTGGGGGATGCCTCCATCGGCCGCAACGTCAACATCGGCTGCGGCACCATCACCTGCAACTATGACGGCGTGCACAAGCACCGGACAGTGATCGAGGATGAGGTCTTCGTCGGCAGCGATGTGCAGCTGGTGGCGCCGGTAACCGTCGGACGCAATTCCCTCATCGCCGCCGGCACCACGGTCACCACCGACGTCCCTGCCGACTCTCTCGCCATTTCCCGCACACCCCAGGTGAACAAGGAAGGGTGGCGGCTCAAGAAGAAATAACGCCTGTCCAAGGTTCCCTGTTTTTTCTGAACCCGAGACCTGGGCCATTGGACAACCAACGGAGTAGAAATGTGCGGTATCGTCGGATACATAGGACATCGTGAAGCAACGCCGATCATCCTCGACGGCCTGAAACGGCTGGAGTACCGGGGGTATGATTCCGCCGGCATCTGCACCATCCTCGACGGCCGGTCCGGCATCAGGCGCAGCGAAGGGAAACTCGTCAATCTTGAGAAACTGCTGGCCGTCCAGCCTCTCGCGGGAAGGAACGGCATCGGCCACACCCGCTGGGCCACCCACGGCAGGCCATCGGAGACCAACGCCCATCCCCACCAGGCGGGACCGGTGATCGTCGTGCACAACGGCATCATCGAAAACTACCTTCATCTCAAGGACGAGCTCCGGCGGCTCGGCCACATCTTCAAGAGCGAGACCGATACCGAGGTGATTTCCCATCTCATCGAAGAGCGACTCAAGGAACACGGCACCTTCGAACAGGCGGTCCGGCTCGCCCTGGGCGAGCTGCGGGGAGCATACGCGGTCTGTATCCTCTCCGAGAGCGAACCCGGCACCCTCATCGCGGCGAAACAGGGCTCTCCCATGGTCGTCGGTCTTGCCGACGGGGAGTACTTCGTCGCCTCGGATATCCCCGCCATCCTCTCCCACACCCGGGAGATGGTCTTCATGGAGGACGGCGAGATGGTGGTCTTCCGGGAAGGAAAGGCGGCCTTTTCCACCATCGCCGGCGACGCGCTGGAGAAGAAGACCCGTCATATCGACTGGTCACCTCTCATGGCCGAGAAGGGGGGCTTTCGGCATTTCATGCTGAAGGAGATCTTCGAGCAACCCCGCGCGGTGCGGGACACCATTGCCGGCCGGCTGGTGGCGGATGAGGGGACGGTCTACCTTGAGGACCTGAAACTGACCGACCAGGAATTGCGGGGCTTCCGGCGCATCTGCATCGTCGCTTGCGGCACGTCGTGGCATGCGGCACTCGTGGGGAAATTCTACCTGGAAGAGTACTGCCGCATCCCGGTGGAAGTGGACATCGCTTCCGAGTTCCGCTACCGCAACCCCATCATCGACGACGCCACCCTCACCATTGTCATCTCCCAGTCGGGGGAGACCGCCGATACCCTGGCGGCGCTGCGGGAAGCCCGGGCGCGGGGCGCACGGGCCATCGCCATCTGCAACGTGGTGGATTCATCCATTGCCCGGGAGGCCGATGGGGTGGTTTACACCCACGCGGGCCCGGAGATCGGGGTCGCCTCCACCAAGGCATTCGTCACCCAGCTCGTGGCCCTCTACCTCTTCACCATCAGGATCGGCCAGGCGCTGGGCCGCATCGACCGGACCCGGGGCCAGGAGATGATCGCTGCCCTCGTGCAGGTCCCGGCCCTTCTCGAAGAGGCCCTGAAACTCAATCCGGAAGTGGAGAAGCTCGCCCGCAACTACATGAATGCCCGGGACTTCCTCTTCCTCGGCCGCGGCATCAACTACCCCATCGCCCTGGAAGGGGCCCTCAAGCTCAAGGAGATCTCCTACATCCATGCGGAAGGGTATCCGGCCGGCGAGATGAAGCACGGGCCCATCGCCCTCATCGACGAGGAGATGCCGGTGGTCATCCTGGTGCCGCGAAACAGCAGTTACGAGAAAGTGGCCTCCAACATGGAGGAAGTGATCGCCCGGGGCGGGAGGGTGATTGCGGTCGCTTCCCGGGGAGATACGGAGATCAGGAAGAAGGCGGAGGCAGCCATCGAAATTCCGGCGGACAATGACGACCTGACCCCCTTGCTCCTGTCGGTGCCTCTCCAGCTCCTCGCCTACCACGTGGCCGTCCTCAAGGGAACCGATGTGGACCAGCCCCGAAACCTTGCCAAAAGCGTCACCGTAGAATAAAAAAGGGGGGGGCCGATCGGCCCCCCGCGT
>Ga0335083_10001005_pt1 | contig 40017 bp, 35 predicted proteins | sample Lox_Sample_42_FD_206716 | JGI IMG/M metagenome (GOLD analysis project Ga0335083, IMG submission 206716) | Soil microbial communities from Loxahatchee National Wildlife Refuge, Florida, United States - Lox_Sample_4.2 | ecosystem: Environmental > Terrestrial > Soil > Wetlands | place: USA...
TTCGGATCTCTGACGTAGCGCACGATGATGGAATTGCCGAACATCGTACCCTGCCCATGACGCTTGACGAAATCGTCGAGCACCGCCTTGAGCTGCGGGCTGCCCTTGCGGACCATGAACGCGTTCTCCGCGCCGTCGTGCAGGATGACATCCCAGTGCAGATCCAGATCCTTGAGTACTCGATTCCACATGACCGCCTTGTAGCGATCGACCACAGTGATCTGGATCAGCCCCGAATTGACCATCTCCAGAATGTCCTCGGCTTCCAGATCCTCCGGGGCTTCGCGAATCTTCACCGGCGCCTTGCCGGCCGAGGCGAATCGCTGGTTCAACTCCTGCAGGTGTTCGTAGTAGCTTGTGCTCTTGCGAACGAACACCTCCTTGCCCGAAAGGTCGTCCAGCGATTCGATCTGCGGCCCGCCCGGACCCGTGACGACGATCTCCTTGATGCCCGAGTACATCGGCGTGGAGAAGTCGACGAGCTTCTGCCGTTCGGGCGTGATCGTCAGATCGGCGAAGATCACGTCACCCCAGCCGTCGACGAGCCGCGAAATGATTTCGTCGCGCCCGACCGGCAGATAAATTACGTGCATCTTGATGCTTTTCTTCGACTTGAGCTTCTTGTTAATGTCGTCTTCGAGCGCCTGGAAGACCTCGTACGAGATGCCGCGCTGGCGTCCCTTCTCGACGTAATAGAAGGTCTTGGAGTAGGGCACGAGCGCCCGAAAGATGCGGCGCTTCTTCATGCCGTCGAAGTCGCCCTTCCACTGGCGCGTCCCCACCTGGAGCTTGTGTACCTCGTGGTGGAAGACTGTCGTGTCCTCTCGGGACGACTGCGCCAGTGCCGCGGTCGCAGTCGCCACGGCGAGCGCGATCAAGCCCGCAGAGATCGATCGTCCCGCGCGAAGGAGCACGCTCTCAGCCATAAGCGGTTCCCCTACCGGTCTAGCCAGTCCCGATCACCGAGGCATGTACTTGAACTTCTGCCCGCCAATCGCCGCCTCGTACATCAATCCGCCCTTGGCCACGGTGAAGGTCGCCATGCCCTTGTGGTATTCGCCCGCTGTTGTCGCTGCGTGCTTGGTCGCGCTCGCCCCTGCCGATGCACCGGTCGAGCCGGCTTTTGCGCTCGCGCCGGCCGTGATGGCGACAGCGGATGCATCGGCGCCAAATTCGAAATTGCCACTCGTGAATTCTTTGAATGAGCGCTCATCCTCGAAGAAAATGATCTCGCTGTAGGCTTGTCCGCCCAGCTGGAAGCCGACAGTCAGTTGGGCCATCGACGTATCGCCGACGTGTTTGCCCTTCGCGTAAACGCGGCCCTTGCCGAAGCCGCCTCCGATTCCAGCACCACCCTTGCCGATCGTCGGGAAGACGGCGTACCCGTAGGCTGTCTTGAAGAAAGCGCCGCTTTCGCCGGCTTTCTTGAAGATGTTGATCGTGTCGGTGTATTCATCGGCCCATGCCGCCGAGGCCAACAGCGCGATGGCCGGGAACACAACGATCGAGATAAGACGCTTGAACATGATCTGCTCCTTTCGTATTAGGGATTGGTGCTTGCTAGTGTGCCAGCCATTAGCGGCGGGCGAACTTGGACAGTATTGCTACTCCTCGGCAAGGGCTTTGATGCGACCCGACCGCACCGCCTTGACGAGAGCAGCATAATCCTTTTCGGTCTGATCGGCGTAAGCGATAGCGAACTTCGCCATCGCCTTGTCGAGCACATTGCCGATGATCCACTAGACGGTGGCGTCCGCCGGCTCCCTCGGCGACCTCCGGGAAGTGATGCTCGATGACCCGCTCGCGTGCCTCGCGCGCGATCTGTTGCCCGGATTTGTTTCGCTTCAGCAGCGGGCGCGGACGCGATGAACGCTTCCACATCGAGTCGCTGGTACCAGACTTGCAACGGATTCATCCGCGCGCATTCGCTCAGGTGCTCGCGATAGTCGCGCACGCAGCTCATTACCGCATCGCGCGCTTTTGCATCGGACAGCTTGTTGTCGCGCGCGGCGAGGACGAAGCTCACGGCCAATCGCTTCAGGTCCCACTCCCAGGGCGCCGGAAGCCTCTTTGCGCATCCGGAATACCCGACGAGTTGCTGCGTCGTCCGCGATGCGAGTGGTCTTCTCTAGGCCGGAGGTATGCGCAGCATCTGCCCCGGATAGATGAGGTCCGGGCTCTTCAGCATCGGCTTGTTCGCTTCGAAGATCTTCGTGTACTTGTTCGGATCTCCATAATACTGTTTGGAGATCTTTGACAGATTGTCGCCCTTGACCACGGTGTAGTACTGCGCTTCGGGCGCGCTCTGGTCGACCGTCATCTGATCGCTTACCGCCGCCACGCCCTGGACGTTGCCGCAGCAGAGCACGATCTTTTCCTTCGCCGCCTGTGTGTCGGCCACGCCGTACACCGTCGCAGTAGACCCGTCGAAGGTCACCGTGAGGCCTGTCGCCTTCAGCCCCTGCGCTTCGACGTAAGCGAGAATCGCGTCGGCGGCCGCGTCGTTGGCGGCCTTGGTTTTCTCAGCGGAAGAAGGGTCGGCCTGCGCCGCGGCCATCGTCTCCTGAGCCTTTCCCTTGCCGAACAGCTTTTCGCCGGCTTCCTTGATGAAACTGAGCATGCCCATGGTCATCTCCTGGTTCGAACGGTATGGCAGGAAATCATCGTTCCCGCCGCTGGTACCCCGCGGTCGTGCGCCAAAGACGCTCGAGCGCCAGCGCCGCGACCGCGAGGAGCGCGGCCGTCTCGAAGCGCTGCGTCAAGCCTGCTTTGATCCGCCCATCGCTTGCTTGATCAAACCGACGATGATCATGACGATCGCGCCGCCGACACCACCGCCGGCGACCTGTCCGACGATCGAGCCCATGTCTAATCCGCCTCCCGCTGCGGCGCTCTGGAGCGCGGGGATGAGCATTGCAAGCAACTGGCCGCCGAGACCCCCACCGACAATGCCGGCGATGGAGTTCCCGACGGGTCCGAGACTGAGATTCTTGAGGAGACCGCCGGCGACGTTCCCGCCGACCGCGCCGCTGATCAGTTCTATGATCAAAGCCGTCATGTTCATGATTCCTCCGCTGCGTGTGGATGATTGCCCAACCTTCGTGGACGCGCCTCGCTGCGCCTGGGCCCGTCCTCCGAACCTTGCGAAGAACACCGAGTCGGCCTTCGCATCGAGTCTACACCGGCAAGACGCGGATTTGGCCATGCGCTCTGTGGGAGATTGTCACGAGGCTGTAACCCTGTGATCGGCTTCTCGGTACAAGCCTATAATCTCGGTACGTCGACCGCGGGCAATGGGGTGCGGCCGCAGACTGCAAGGCTCTGAGGTTGTCATGCCCAACGATGCCCGGCCCTCTCTCGCAGCGATCGCCTCCCGCCCGAGGCTGCGTCGTGCCTTGGCGTGGATCGCGGGGATCCTCGTCGCGATCGCCGTCATCGGGTTTCTCGTTCTTCCGTACTTCGCAAGACCCCCGCTCGAGCGCGCGCTGTCCGCAGCGCTCGATCGGAAGGTGACGATCGAGCGGCTGGCGATCGATCCGTTTGCTCTCTCCACCACGTTGAGTGGCGTCACGATCGCCACGCGCGGAGAAGGTCCACCCGTACTCAAGCTCGACGAGCTCTATGTGAACGCGGAGCTCATGTCGCTCTTCCGCTGGGCGCCCGTGATCAACGAGCTCAAGCTCACGCGCCCCACGCTGCACGTCGTGCGCAACGAGGACAAGAGCTACAACTTCACCGACCTGATCGAGAGGGCGCTCGCGGCGCCTCCTGGCCCGCCGCCGCGCTTCTCGCTGAACAACATTCAGGTGATCGATGGCAGCATCGATTTCGACGACCGTCCCGAGCACCGCAAGCATCAGGTGACCGAGCTCAACGTCGGCATTCCGTTCCTGTCGAGCCTGCCGAGCCAGACCGAAATCAAGGTCCAGCCGAGGTTCTCGGCGCGAATCAACGGGCAGGCCGTGGCGATGACGGGCGAGACGCGGCCTTTTCTGGACACGCACGAAACCGTGCTGCACTGGGATCTGGCCGGCCTGCCGCTGCCGCTCTATCTCGACTACGTGCCGGTCAAGCTGCCGGCGAAGGTCGAGTCGGGACGACTGGATGCCAGGATCGACTTCAGCTTCGTCGGCCGCGGCGCGAATCCGCCGCAGCTCACGCTCGCCGGCGACTTCGTGCTCTTGGATCTTGCGGTCAACGAGCACTCCGGAACTCCGCTGCTGCGCGTGCCCTCGCTCGCTGTCGCTGTCGATAAGCTCGATCTCACCGGCAACAACGCCGAGCTGCGCTCGATCAGAGCCGACGGTGTTCAGGTCGATGTCCGCCGCGAGCACGGTGGCGAAGTCAACCTCGCGACGCTGGTCCCGCCCGCCAGCGCTCCGGCAAAAGGGGAGAAGCCTTTTCGCTTTCGCATCGGAAGCATCGCGCTCGATCATGGCGTCGTACGCGTAACCGACTCGGCCGTCACGCCCGCGTTCGCGGCGACGCTGAACGATCTTGCAGTGGAGATCAGGAATCTCGCTTCCGGCGCCGAACAAAAAGCGACGGTTGCGCTTTCGTTCACGACCGATGCCGGAGAAAAACTGAGCCATCGCGGGACGCTGTCACTGTCCCCAGTCGGCGGAGACGGCCGACTCGAGATCGCAGGGCTCAAGCTCGCGCGGCTGTTTCCCTATTACGCGAGCGCGCTCAATTTGACGGTCGATGCCGGGACGCTCGACGTGGCGACCGACGTGCGCTTCAGCGCCGGTGCGTCGGAGCTGCTTCTGACCAATCTGGGAGGCTCTCTTCACGAGGTCAGCATGCGACTGCCCGACGAGAAGCAACCACTGTGGCGCATCCCGGCGCTAAACGTGCAGGGCGGGGCGGTCGACGTCTCGAAGCAGATGGTCAGCTTCGATTCCATCGAGAGCCAGGGCGCAGCCGTGAACATTCGTCGCGATGCGGAGGGCGCGTTCAACTTCGCGCGCATCGTGCGCAGGCCTCAGGGCACCGCCACGTCGGGACCCGGCGGCGAAGGCTGGCGCATCGACGCGCGCAAGCTCGCGCTCAGCGATCTCTCCGCAACCTTCAACGACGAAAGCGTGGCGCCGCCCGCGGCGATCGCGCTTACGCGTGTCTCCCTCACCGGCGAGAACCTGTCCAATGCGGCGAAGATGAAGGGACATGCTTCGCTCCAGGCGACGGTCAACAAGCGCGGCACGCTCTCGCTGTCGGGCCCGATCGAAACCGCTCCATTCGCGGGAAAGTTCAATGCGGTCGCGAAGAACGTCGATCTCCTGCCCTTCCGATCGTACATCTCACATGGAGCGCGCGTCGTGCTCACCGGCGGCAACGCGTCCGCGCAAGGCACCCTCGACGTCGCGATCGGCACGCCAATGCATGGAGGCTTCAAGGGTGATTTCATGCTCGCAGGAGTGAGCGCGCTCGACGAGGAGAACGAGACCGACCTGCTCAAGTGGAAAACGCTAAGGCTCGCAAGCATCGATGCGCAGCTCGAGCCGCTTGCGGTGACGATCGGAGACATCGCGCTCGACGATTTCTTCGCGCGCCTGATCCTGAACCAGACCGGCGAATTCAATCTGCAGCAGCTTGCGCGGGGACGCGCTCCCGCGACGGCGCCCCCGGTGCCGACCGGTGCGCCCAAGACAGTGGAGGTCGCGAGTCCTCCGACCACAGCAACGACCTGGCTCAAGCTCGGCAAGGCGACGTTGACGAGCGGCAACATCTATTTCACCGACCACTTCATCCGCCCCAATTACTCCGCCAATCTGACCAGTCTCGCGGGCGGGCTGTCTTCGCTCGCCTTCGACAAGCCCGCGGATCTCGAGCTGCACGGCCGCGTGCAGGAGAGCGCGCCGGTAGAGATCACCGGCCGCATCAATCCTCTGGCGAAGAATCTGTTCCTGGACATCGAGGCGAACGCCAGCGACATCGAGCTGCCGCCGCTGTCGCCCTATTCGGGCAAGTACGTCGGCTACGGGATCGACAAAGGGAAGCTCTCGATGAAAGTGCATTACCTCATCGACGAGCGCAAGCTCACCGCCGAGAACACGGTCATCCTCGATCAGCTCACCTTCGGCGGCAAGGTCGAGAGCCCCGATGCCATCAAGGTGCCGGTGCTGCTCGCGGTGGCGCTGCTCAAGGATCGCAACGGCGTCATCCAGTTCGATCTGCCGGTCAGCGGCTCGCTCGACGATCCGAAATTCTCGGTGGGTGGCATCGTGTTCCGCGCGCTCATCAACCTGCTGGTGAAGATCGTGACTTCGCCCTTCGCGCTGCTCGGCTCGCTGGGCGGTCACGGCGAGGAGCTGGCGTACATCGAGTTCGCGCCGGGTTCGGCCGCGCTCGACACGGCCAGCCAGGAAAAGATCAAGGCGATCGCGAAGGCGCTCACCGACCGCCCGGCGCTGAAGCTCGACATCGCCGGACGCGTCGATCCCACCGCGGATCGGGACGGATTGAAGCACGCAGCGATCGAGCGCCAGATCCGGCTGCTGAAGTTCAACGAGCTCAAGAGGCGCGGCGAGCCGCCGGCGTCGGTCGACGCCACCGAAGTACCTGCAGCCGAATACGAGGCTTTGCTTACGCGCGTTTACAAGGACGCCGAGTTCGACAAGCCGCGCAACGCGATCGGCTTTGCAAAGGATCTCCCTCGCGCAGAGATGGAGACCTTGTTGCTCGCCAACACGACCATTAGCGACGAGGATCTGCGTCTGCTGGCGGAGCGCCGCGGGCAGGCCGTTCACGCAAGCCTCGTCGACGAGCAGCATGTTCCCGGCGAGCGCGTATTCGTGGTTACGCCGATGCTCAACGCGCAAGGCATCAAGGACAAGGGCAAGACGACGCGCGTCGATTTCGCCTTGCGTTGAGGCGGATTGATATGCCGGCTACTACCTCGGTTTGAAACTGAGGCACTAGCGATTTTTGGCGCGGACGCGGATTGAGCGACTGGCGGTACCGGGCCAACCCCAGCAGATCGCTCCGAGACCGATCGGCTCGTTGCCAAAGCGGTCGCGCTGCGGAGGGCGGGGCGGCTCGACAAGCGCCTCATCCGCCTGAGGATTGGCCTGACCACTTGACCGCTTCGAGGTTATCTTGCTAACGTCTGACGAACCCCGCGCGGCTGTCGCGACGCGGGTTCGACACGGAGGAGGAATCATGAGCCGATCGTTCCGGGGCGTGCTCGCCCTCTCGATCATTGCGCTGTCCACGCTGGCGGCGCCCGCGCAGGCCGCCTATCCCGAACGCCCGATCACGATGATCGTTCCCTGGGGTGCCGGCGGAGGGACCGACGCAACTGCGCGCATCATCGGGAGCCTTCTTGAGAAGGAGCTGGGACAGCCGGTCAACGTCGTCAACCGCACCGGCGGCAATGGTGTGGTCGGCCATTCGGCGATCGCTCAGGCTGCTCCAGACGGGTACACCATCGGCGTGGTCACGGTCGAGATCGGCATGCTGCACTGGCAAGGCCTCACCGAGCTGAACGGCGCGTCGTACACGCCGATCGGACTCGTCAACGCGGACCCTGCTGGCTTGCAGGTTCGCGCCGACGCGCCGTACAAGAACGCCACAGAGCTGGTTGCCGCCGTGAAGGCCAACCCCGGCAAGCTCAAGGCCTCGGGCACGGGGCAGGGCGGGATCTGGCATCTCGCGATCGCCGGCATGCTGAAGGACCTGCACGTGGATCCGGCCGCCGCGCCGTGGGTGCCTTCGAACGGCGCCGCTCCGGGATTACAGGACCTCGTTGCGGGAGGCGTGGACATCGTGCCGTGCTCGCTGCCGGAAGCGCGCTCGCTGATCGACGCCGGCAAGGTTAAGAGCCTCGCCGTCATGGCCGGCGCGCCTGCGGCGCTGTATCCGAACGTGCCGACGCTCAAGGCTGCGACCGGCAGCAACTGGACGATGGCCGCGTGGCGCGGCATCGCGGCGCCGAAAGGCATTCCGCCCGAAGCGCGCGACAAGCTCGTCGCCGCGATCAGGAAGATCGTCGCGAGCAAGGATTACAGCGAATTCATGACCCAGCGTGGCTTCGGGATCATCTACGCCGCGCCGGACGATTTCGCCAAGTTCATGGGCAAATCGGATGCCGATCTCGGCGCGACGATGAAGGCAGTCGGCATCGTCAAGTGACGCGGATGTCCAAGAGCGCCGCGCGCAGCGCGAGCGCGATTGGAAACAGCCGCGTCATCCCCGCGAAAGCGGGGATCCAGTGTCTTAACGGCGCTGGGTTCCCGCTTGCGCGGGAACGACGTCAAGGTCAATGAAGCTCAACGACGCGGTCTGGGGCGCGCTGTTCCTGCTGCTCAGCGCGACGGTTCTTTTCCACGTCCGCAACTTCCCGACGATCCCGGGGCAGAACGTCGGTCCCGCCCTGTTCCCCGGTGTCCTCGCCACTGCACTTGCGGCCTGCGCGCTGCTGCTGATCGCGAAAGGGATCGTGGCTCGGCGCAGCGGCGGCGAGCGAGCGCAGTGGATCAGCTTCGACGAGTGGGTCGGGTCGCCGCGCCATGTCCTGGCGTTCTTCGTCGTGATCGGCGTCAACATCTTCTACATCCTGCTCGTCGACAGGCTCGGCTTCATTCTGACCGGCAGCATCTATCTCGCCGTGCTCTTCGCCGTGTTCGGCGTGAGAATGCGATCGATCCTGCCTCTCGCGCTCGTGATTACGCTCGGGATCCACTACAGCTTCTACAAGCTGCTGAAGGTGCCGCTGCCGTGGGGGCTGCTGCAAGGCTGGGCATGGTGATCCCGGTGCGGCGCGGACCTGGACGATGAGCCACGCCTGGGCGCAGGCCTTCGCGCTGGTCTTCGATCCGTACAACATCCTCGTGATGTTCGTCGCGTCGCTGTTCGGATTGTTCGTGGGCGCCGTGCCCGGCCTGACGGCGACGATGGCCACCGCGCTGCTGGTGCCGGTCACGTTCTTCATGGCGCCGATCCCGGCGATCGCGGCGATCGTAACGGCGACCGCGATGGCGATCTTCTCCGGCGACATCCCGGGCTGCCTCATGCGCATGCCCGGCACGCCGGCGTCGGCCGCGTACACGGACGAAGCCTACGCGATGACCCGCAAGGGGCAGGCCGAGCTTGCACTCGGCGCGGGGCTGGTCTTCTCCGCGTTGGGCGGGCTCTTCGGAACCGCGGTGCTGATGCTCTCCGCGCCCGCGCTGGCCGAATTCGCGCTCAAGTTCAGCTCCTTCGAATACTTCTGGCTGGTGCTGCTCGGGCTGACCTGCGCCGTGTTCATCACTTCCGATCGACCGCTCAAAGGCTTCGTCACCCTGCTCCTCGGCCTGCTCGTGGCGTGCATCGGCCTGGGCAATCCGGCGGCCTATCCGCGCTTCACCTTCGGCAGCACCGAGCTGCTGGGCGGCGTCGGCTTCATCCCGATGATGATCGGCATGTTCGCGATCTCCGAGATCATGCGCTACGCCGTGGACACCAACCCGGCGCTGGTCATCGTCGACAAGCCGATCGGCAACGTGTTCAAGGGCATGTGGGAGCTGACGAAGAAATATCCCGTGCAGATCTTGCGCGGCAACGCAGTGGGGACGCTGATCGGCGCACTACCCGGCGCAGGCGCCGACATCGCGGCCTGGATCACGTACGCGATAAGCAAGCGCTTCTCCAAGGAACCGGAAAAGTTCGGCACCGGACACGTGGAAGGCATCGTGGAATCGGGCTCGGCGAACAACAGCGCACTGGCCGGGGCCTGGATTCCCGCGCTGGTGTTCGGCATTCCGGGCGATTCGATCACCGCGATCGTTATCGGCGTGCTGTACATGAAGAACATGAACCCCGGGCCGACGCTGTTCACCAACAATCCGCAGAACATCTACGCCGTGTATCTGCTGTTCATAATCGCCAACCTGATGATGGTTCCGCTCGGCTGGTGGTGCATCAAGGTGGCGAAGCAGATACTGAAGGTGCCGCGCTCGGTGCTGATGCCGATAATCATGCTGTTCTGCGTGGTCGGTTCGTTCGCGATCAACAACACTGCGTTCGACGTGACGGTCATGCTGGTCGCCGGCGTCGCCGCATTCTTTCTCGAGGCGAACGGCTTCCCGATCGCGCCAGCGATCCTCGGCGTCGTGCTCGGCGGCATGCTCGAGGAGAACTTCATCACCTCGATGATCAAGTCCGAGGGCCACCTCGCGGCCTTCTTCGAGCGGCCGATCGCCGCGACGCTGGGCGTGATGACGCTGGCGGTCTGGTTCCTGCCGCTGCTCATGCGTCGTTTGCGGCGGCTGGCCGGCGTCGAAGAAGCCGTTTAGCCGGCGGATTGCTGCGCCGCAGCGCGTTGACCCCACCTGAGCTGGCAGGGTAAAATTTATCGTTTTTTTCGAGCCCGCGCCTTTCGGGGCGGTTCGTACAGGTTTTCTCGGGTGTGCCATGCGCGGCAAGCTCGTCGTCGGTAACTGGAAAATGAACGGCGGCTTGAAGCGGAACGACACCCTGCTTGCCGACCTCCGTGCGGGCTGGACCGCGCCCGAAGGGCGGGCGCTGGCGGTGTGCGTGCCGTATCCGTATCTGTGGCAGGCGCAGGCCGCCCTGTCGGGCTCGGCGATTGCGTGGGGCGCGCAGGACCTGAGCGAGCACGCTGCTGGGGCGTACACCGGCGACGTGTCCGCGGCGATGGCGGCGGAGTTCGGGTGCACGTATGCGATCGTCGGGCATTCCGAGCGGCGCGCCGTCCACGGCGAAAGCGATGTGCTGGTGGCCGAAAAGGCGGCGGCCGCGATCGCGGCGGGATTGAAGCCGATCGTCTGCGTGGGCGAAACATTGGCCCAGCGCGATGCGGGCGAAACGGAGGCGGTGGTGTTGCGACAGCTCGAGGCGGCGGTCGCGCGGCTCGGCGCGAAGCTCGCGAGTGCTATCGTGGCGTACGAGCCGGTGTGGGCCATCGGGACGGGGCGCACGGCGACGCCCGAGCAGGCGCAGGCGGTGCATCGGCTGCTGCGGCAGCGGCTGCGGGCTGCCGGTCCGGACGCGGGGAACATGCTCTTGCTGTACGGCGGCAGCGTGAAGGCGGACAACGCGCCAACGCTCTTCGCCTGCCCCGACGTCGACGGCGGACTGGTGGGCGGCGCGTCGCTCAATGCGGCTGAATTTTTGACGATCGCCCATGCCTAAGCGCCTGGGCGGCGAGGAAAGCGGATGATCTGGGAAACGTTATTGTTAGGGATGCACGTGCTCGTTGCGGCGGCGCTGATCGGATTCGTTCTTCTGCAACACGGCAAGGGCGCCGACATGGGCGCGGCGTTCGGCAGCGGCGCCTCGGGGAGCCTTTTCGGCGCCGCGGGGTCTGCCAACTTCCTGTCACGTACGACCGCGATCCTGGCCACCGTCTTCTTCATGACCAGCATCGGACTCACCTATTTTGCGAGCACGCGCGGAGCGCCCAAGGAGCTGATGAAGCGCGAGCTTCCGGCGACGACGGCTCCGGCGCCGGCGAAGGACAGCAAGGCGGGCGAAGTGCCGCAGGGCGCCGCACCGGCGGCGCCGTCGAGCGCGCCGGCGGAGCCGGCAGGCAAGTCGGATTCGAAGGCAGGCGACGTACCGAAGTAGAGAGAGGCACGCGAGCACGCGCCGACGTGGTGGAATTGGTAGACACGCTGTCTTGAGGGGGCAGTGGCGTAAGCCGTGTGAGTTCGAGTCTCACCGTCGGCACCACAGCAGGACGGTTGTGAGGAACGGGCAGGACCGAAGCAAGACTCGCCGGGCGTGATCGGCCGGCGCACGAGGACAGGCTTTTTCAGAACATGCTGGAACAATATTTCCCCGTCCTGCTCTTCATCATCGTCGGCATCGGCCTCGGAGCGGTGCTGCTTGGGCTCGGCAGCTTCGTTTCTCCGAACCGTCCCGATCCCGAGAAGCTTTCTCCCTACGAGTGCGGCTTCGAGGCGTTTGAAGACGCGCGCATGAAGTTCGACGTACGCTATTACCTGATCGCGATCCTGTTCATCCTCTTCGATCTGGAGATCGCGTTTCTCTTTCCCTGGGCGGTCGTGCTGCCCGACATCGGGATATTCGGTTTCTGGTCGATGATGATCTTCCTCGGCATTCTCATCATCGGCTTCGTCTACGAATGGAAAAAAGGCGCGCTGGAGTGGGAGTGATCGCCACGGAGATCGGCCATGCCCATTGAAGGCATCCTGGAGAAGGGTTTCGTCACCACCTCGCTCGATTCGCTGATCAACTGGGCGCGCAACGGCTCGATGTGGCCGATGACGTTCGGGCTCGCGTGCTGCGCGGTGGAGATGATGCATGCCGGCGCGGCCCGTTACGACCTCGACCGCTTCGGCGTCGTGTTCCGTCCGAGTCCCCGGCAGTCCGACGTGATGATCGTCGCCGGGACGCTGTGCAACAAGATGGCGCCGGCGCTGCGCAAGGTCTACGACCAGATGGCCGAGCCGCGCTGGGTGATCTCGATGGGCTCCTGCGCCAACGGCGGCGGCTACTATCACTACTCGTACTCGGTGGTGCGCGGCTGCGACCGCATCGTGCCGGTCGACATCTACGTACCTGGCTGTCCGCCGACCGCCGAGGCGCTCCTCTACGGCATCCTCCAGCTCCAGAACAAGATCTGGCGCACCAACACGATCGCGCGCTAACAGGCCCTAATGGCCACGAGAATAGAGACGCTTTCCGCCGCGCTGGCCGCGGCGCTTGGCGAGAAGCTCAAAAGTAGTACTACGGCGCTGCGCGAGATCACCATCGTGATCGCGGCCCCCGATCTGCGTGCGGCCATGCGCACGCTGCGCGATGCGCCCGAGCTGCACTTCGAGACGCTGATCGATCTCTGCGGCGTGGATTATTCGGCCTACGCGGGCGAGGCGGAGGACATGGCGTACTCGAGCTCCGACGCCACGCCGGCCGAGCCGCTGGTGACAAGGCCGCGCGACGGGCGCTTCGCAGTCGTCTACCATCTGCTCTCACTCGCCAACAACCAGCGCGTGCGCGTCCGCACCTTCGCGCCGAACGACGAGTTTCCAGTGTTGCCCTCGGTGATCGACATCTGGCCGTCGGCCAACTGGTACGAGCGCGAGGCGTTCGATTTCTTCGGCATCGTCTTCGAAGGGCATCCCGATCTGCGGCGCATCCTCACCGACTACGGCTTCGTCGGTCATCCGTTTCGCAAGGACTTCCCGCTGTCGGGACAGGTCGAGATGCGCTACGACCCGGAGCTGGGGCGCGTCATTTACCAGCCGGTCACGATCGAGGCGCGCGAGGTCACGCCGCGGATCATCCGCGAGGAGAGCTACGGCGAAGCCGAGGGATTCCGCAAGGGTTGAGCCGTGGCCGAGATCCGCAATTACACGATGAATTTTGGGCCCCAGCATCCGGCGGCGCACGGCGTGCTGCGGCTCGTGCTGGAGCTCGACGGCGAGGTGATCCAGCGCGCCGATCCGCACATCGGTCTGCTGCATCGCGCGACCGAGAAGCTCTCCGAGTACAAAACCTATCTGCAGGCGCTGCCGTACATGGATCGGCTCGACTACGTGTCCATGATGTCGAACGAGCACGCGTACTGCCTCGCGGTCGAGAAGCTCCTCGGCGTCGAAGTTCCGATCCGCGCCCAGTACATTCGCGTGATGTTCGACGAGGTGACGCGCATCCTCAATCATCTGCTCTGGCTCGGGTCGCACTCACTCGACGTCGGCGCGATGACGACCTTCCTGTACTGCTTCCGCGAGCGCGAAGATCTGATGGACGCGTACGAGGCCGTCTCCGGCGCCCGGCTGCATGCCGCGTATTACCGTCCGGGCGGCGTGTACCGCGACCTGCCGGACAGCATGCCGCAGTACCGCGTGACGGCGATCCACGACGAGAAAGCGGTCAAGCGGCTGAATGCGAACCGGCGGGGGAGCCTGCTCGACTTCCTCGAGGACTTCACCAGCCGCTTCCCGGGCTACGTCGACGACTACGAGACGCTGCTCACCGAGAATCGCATCTGGAAGCAGCGCACGGTGGGCATCGGCGTGGTTACGCCCGAGCGCGCGATGGCGCTCGGCTTCACCGGGCCGATGCTGCGCGGCTCGGGCGTGCCGTGGGATCTGCGCAAGAAGCAGCCGTACGCGGTTTACGACAAGATGGAGTTCAACATTCCGGTCGGCACCCACGGCGATTGCTACGACCGCTATCTCGTGCGCGTGCAGGAGATGCGCGAGGCGAACAAGATCATCAAGCAGTGCATCGCCTGGCTGCGCGAGAACCCGGGGCCGGTCATCACCGACAACCACAAGATTGCTCCTCCTTCGCGCGAGGAGATGAAGGCGAACATGGAAGAGCTGATCCATCACTTCAAGCTCTACACCGAGGGAATGCACGTGCCGCCGGGCGAGGCGTATGCGGCGGTCGAGCACCCGAAGGGAGAATTCGGCGTGTACATCATCTCCGACGGCGCCAACAAGCCGTACCGGATCAAGCTGCGCGCCGCAGGGTTTGCGCATCTCTCGGCGCTCGACGAGATGTCGCGGGGGCACATGATCGCCGACGTGGTGGCGATCATCGGGACACAGGACATCGTATTCGGGGAAATCGACCGATGAGCGTCATCGATTCGAAAGTCGTCAACATCGACGAGCTGAAGCTGGAGCACTTCGAGAAGGGAAAGCTTTTCGAGTGCGATGCCGTGCGCATCGGCCCGCTGCTCGGGGCGAAAGATCTCGGTTACTCGTACGACGTGGTGCCGCCAGGCAAGCGTTCGTGTCCGTTTCATAGCCACCGAGCCGAGGAAGAGATGTTCTTCATCGTCAAGGGCACCGGGACACTGCGCTACGGCAGCGAGACGCGGAAGATCCGTGCCGGCGACGTCATCTGCTGTCCCACCGGCGGTCCCGAGACCGCGCACCAGATCGTCAACGATTCCGAGGCGGACCTCGCCTATCTTTCGATCAGCACGATGATGCCGGCGGAAGTCTGCGAATATCCCGACTCGAAGAAGATCGGCGCTTACGGCGATGGCGGCTTGCGGCACATGACCCGGGCCGGCGACGGCGTCGACTACTGGGTCGACGAGATTTGAGAGCGTTTCGATGCTGAGCGCCGAAGCCCTGAAACGCATCGATCGCGAGATCGCCAAGTATCCGCCGGAGCAGAAGCGCTCGGCGGTGATGGCGGCGCTCGCGGTGGCGCAGGACGAGAAGGGCTGGCTCGCCACCGAGACGATGGACTTCGTCGCCTCTTACCTCGGCATGCCGCCGATCGCGGTGTACGAGGTGGCGACCTTCTACGAGATGTACAACACGGAGCCCGTCGGAAACTTCAAGCTGGCCATCTGCACCAATCTGCCCTGCGCGTTGCAGGGGGCGGGCCGCGCGGCGGAGCACCTCAAGAAGAAGCTCGGCATCGGCTTCGGCGAGACCACCGCCGACAAGATGTTTACGCTCAAGCAGGGCGAGTGCTTTGGCGCCTGCGGCGATGCGCCGGTGATGCTCGTCAACGACAAGCACATGGCGAGCTGGATGAACGATGAGAAGATCGACGCGCTGCTAGCGGAGCTGTCCGGCAGGGGCAAATCGTGAACGCGCCCGCCGAATTCCTCGACTACGGTCCCGACGCCATCATCATGGCGGGACTCAACGGCCGGAACTGGGGACTCGAGGATTACCTCAAGCGCGGCGGGTACGAGGCGTTGAAGAAGATCCTCGCGGAGAAAATACCGCCGGCGACGATCATCGCCGAGGTGAAGAAATCCGCGCTGCGCGGACGCGGTGGGGCGGGCTTTCCGACGGGACTGAAGTGGAGCTTCATGCCGCAGCAGTATCACGGACCGAAATATCTCGTGTGCAACTCCGACGAGGGCGAGCCGGGCACGTTCAAGGACCGCGACGTCCTTCGCTACAACCCGCACATCCTGATTGAGGGCATGGCGATCGCGGCTTACGCGATGGGCTGTCAGCGCGGATACAACTACGTTCATGGCGAGATCTGGGAAACCTACGAGCGCTGCGAGCAGGCGGTCGACGAGGCGTACCGCGCCGGTTACCTCGGCGACAACATCCTCGGCAGCGACTTCAGCTTCCACCTCTACAACCACCACGGCTTCGGCGCATATATTTGCGGCGAAGAGACGGGACTGCTCGAATCTCTCGAGGGCAAGAAGGGCATGCCGCGCTACAAGCCGCCGTTCCCGGCGAGCTACGGGCTGTACGGCAAGCCCACGACGATCAACAACACGGAGACCTTCGCCGCAGTGCCGTGGATCATCAACCACGGCGCGGAAGCCTTTCTCGCGCTGGGCCGTCCGAATAACGGCGGCACCAAGATCTTCTCGGTCTCGGGCGACGTGGCGCGTCCCGGCAATTACGAGGTGCGGCTCGGCACGCCGTTCGCGAAGCTGCTGGAGATGGCGGGCGGCATGCGCGACGGCCGCAAGCTGAAAGCCTGCATTCCGGGCGGCTCGTCGATGCCGGTGCTGCCGGGCGAGATCATGATGGGCGTCGACATGGACTACGACTCGATCGCCAAGGCGGGATCGATGCTGGGCTCGGGCGCGGTGATTCTCATGGACGACACGCGCTGCATGGTGCGCTCGCTGCTGCGGCTGTCGTACTTCTACTTCGAGGAATCTTGCGGGCAGTGTACGCCGTGCCGCGAGGGAACGGGCTGGCTGTGGCGCGTGGTCGACCGCATCGAGCACGGCAAGGGAAAAGACGAGGATCTCGATCTGCTGCTTTCCGTGTCGGACAACATCGCGGGACGGACGATCTGCGCGCTCGGCGACGCCGCGGCGCTGCCGGTCAAGAGCTTCATCAAGCATTTCCGCGGCGAGTTCCAGCACCACATCGATCACAAGAGCTGCCTCGTGCCGGATTACGTCTGATGAGCACGATGCTGAACGTCGAGATCGACGGCCGCCAGGTGCAGGTGCCGAGCGGCAGCACGGTGATGGACGCCGCGCACAAGCTCGACATCTACGTTCCGCATTTCTGCTGGCACAAGAAGCTCACGATCGCGGCCAACTGCCGCATGTGCCTCGTCCAGGTCGAGAAAGCCCCGAAGCCGATGCCCGCGTGCGCCACGCCGGTAGCCGAAGGCATGAAGGTCTGGACGCACTCGGACGCGGCAGTCGATGCGCAGAAGGGGGTGATGGAGTTCCTGCTCATCAACCATCCGCTCGACTGCCCGATCTGCGACCAGGGCGGCGAGTGCCAGTTGCAGGATCTCGCGGTCGGCTACGGCGCATCCAGCTCGCGCTACGAGGAACCAAAGCGCGTCGTGCTGAACAAGAACCTCGGGCCGCTCATCTCCACCGACATGACGCGCTGCATCCACTGCACGCGCTGCGTGCGCTTCGGTCAGGAGGTCGCCGGCGTGATGGAGTTGGGCATGATCGGCCGCGGCGAGCACGCCGAGATCATCACCTTCGTCGGCAAGACGGTCGACTCGGAGCTTTCCGGCAACGTCATCGATCTGTGCCCGGTCGGCGCGCTCACCTCGAAGCCGTTCCGCTACACCGCGCGCACCTGGGAGCTGGCGCGGCGCCGGTCGGTAAGCCCGCACGACGGGCTCGGCAGCAATCTCGTAGTGCAGGTCAAGAACGACCGCGTGATGCGTGTCGTCCCATTCGAGAACGAGGCGATTAACGAGTGCTGGCTCTCCGACAAGGACCGCTTCTCCTACGAGGGGCTCAACTCCGAGGACCGGCTCACCAAGCCGATGGTCAAGCGCGACGGCGCCTGGCACGAGACCGACTGGCAGACCGCGCTCGAGCACGTCGTGCACGAGCTCGAACGCATACGCGAGCGGCATGGCGCCGAGTCTCTCGGCGCGCTCGTCTCGGCGCACGCGACGCTCGAGGAGATGCATCTCGCGCAGAAGCTCGTGCGCGCGCTCGGCAGCGACAACGTCGACTTCCGCCTCCGGCAGACCGACTTCAGTGCCGACGGTGCCGGCGTGCCCTGGCTCGGCATGCCGATCGCCGAGTTCGCCGCGCTGGAGCGAATCCTCGTGATCGGCAGCTTCCTGCGCAAGGATCATCCGCTGCTCGCGCACCGGCTGCGGCAGGCGACGAAGAAGGGTGCACAGCTCTCGATGCTCGGCTGCGCCGACGACGAGCTCTTGATGCGCGTGGCGCACCACGAGACCGTCGCGCCGTCGGCGTTGCCGCGCGCGCTAGCCGACATCGTTGCCGCCGCGGCGATCGGCGCCGGAAAGCCGCCGCCTGCCGCGCTCGAGCGGCGTGAGCCGCAGGCTGCAGCGCAGGTCATCGCGGCGAGCCTTCTCGGCGGCGAGCGCAGAGGCATCTTTCTCGGCAATCTCGCGCGGGCGCATCCGCGCGCGGCGCAGCTGCATGCGCTGGCGCAGGCGCTCGCGGAGCTGACCGGAGCGAAGCTCGGCGTGCTCACCGAGGCGGCGAACTCGGTCGGCGGCTACATCGCCGGAGCCCTGCCGCAGCGAGGCGGATTGCACGTGCAGGCGATGCTCGGCGGCGCGGAGCCGCGCAAGGCGCTTCTGCTTCTCCATGCCGAGCCGGAATTCGACAGCGCGAATCCGGTTGCGGCGCGAGCCGCGCTCGCCAAGGCCGAGCTGGTAGTCGCGCTTTCGCCGTTCAAATCGAGCGCGAGCGAGCACGCGCATGTCATGCTGCCCATCGCGCCGTTCACCGAGACCGCGGGGACCTTCGTCAACTGCGAGGGCCGCGCGCAGGCTTTCCGCGGCGTCGTGCCGCCTCTCGGCGACACGCGTCCCGCATGGAAGGTGCTGCGCGTGCTGGGCTCGATGCTCGGGGTCGCGGGATTCGACTTCAACGCCATCGATGCCGTGCGCGCCGAGCTGCCGTCGCAGCGAGAGATCGCAAAGCGCCTGTCGAACGCGACGAGCGTCGCGATCGAGGCGCCGTCGGCGGCCGTCAACGGCGTCGAGCGCGTGGCCGACGTGCCGATCTACTTCAGCGATCCGCTGGTGCGCCGCGCGACGTCGCTGCAGAAAACGGCCGACGCGCGCGCTCCGCTCGTCCGCGCAAGCGCCGCGACGCTCGCGCGCCTGAAGCTTGCCGCTGGAGCGGCCGCGCGATTGCGGCAGGACGGCGGCGAGGCGATGCTCACCGTCGCGGTCGACAACGGCGTGCCGGACGGCTGCGTGCGCATCGCGGCAGGGCATCGCGCCACCAGCACGCTCGGCGCGATGTTCGGTCCCATCACGGTCGAGGTGCTGTGATGGTTCCGCTCGAGTCCTTCCTGGGTCACAACCTCGCGCTTCTCGTGTGGACGGTCGTCAAGATCCTCGTCATCGCGATTCCGCTGATCCTCGGCGTGGCGTACCTGACGCTCGCCGAGCGCAAGGTGATCGGCTACATGCAGGTGCGCATCGGGCCGAACCGCGTCGGTCCCTTCGGGCTGCTGCAGCCCTTTGCCGACGTGTTGAAGATGCTGTTCAAGGAGATCATTGTCCCGTCGGGCGCGAACCGCTGGCTCTTTTTCATCGCACCCGTGCTATCGCTCGCGCCTGCGCTGGCGGCGTGGGCGGTGATCCCGTTCGCCGATGGACTGGTGCTCGCCAACATCAACGCCGGACTCCTCTACATCATGGCGATGACGTCGATGGCCGTTTACGGCGTGATCCTCGCCGGCTGGGCGTCGAACTCGAAGTACGCGTTCCTCGGCTGCCTGCGCTCCGCGGCGCAGATCGTCTCCTACGAGATCGCGATGGGCTTCGCGCTGGTCGGTGTGCTGATGGCTGCGAACAGTCTCAACCTCGGCGACATCGTTAGCGGTCAGGAAGGCGGCGCGGCGCACTGGTATCTCTGGCCGCTCCTGCCGCTCGCGGTCGTCTACCTCGTCGCCGGCATCGCGGAGACCAATCGCCACCCATTCGACGTCGCCGAAGGCGAGTCGGAGATCGTCGCCGGATTCCACGTCGAATACTCGGGGATCGGGTTCGCGCTGTTTTTCCTCGCCGAGTACATGAACATGATCCTCGTGGCCGCCCTGTGCTCGATCATGTTCCTCGGCGGCTGGCTCTCGCCGTGGCCCGGATTGAACGACTACGTGATCGCGTCGTCGGTTCCGATCATCGGCGGGATGGCGCCTTTCGGCGACGGCATCGGCTGGCTGATCGTGAAGGCCTGCGTGATCCTTTTCATCTTCCTGTGGATCCGCGCCACGTTCCCGCGCTACCGCTACGACCAGATCATGCGCCTGGGCTGGAAGGTGTTCATCCCGATCACGCTCGTGTGGATCATCTTCCTCGGCGCGATGATGCAGACGCGCTGGGCCTACCTGTTCCACTAGAGATCATGTTCGAGCGCATCAAGGACTTCGTCAACGCCTACACGCTCTGGGAGCTGTGGAAGGGATTGTGGGTCACGCGGCGCTATTTGTTCACGCGCAAGGTGACGGTGCAATACCCGGAGGAGAAGACGCCGATGAGCCCGCGCTTCCGGGGCCTTCACGCGCTGCGCCGTTATCCGAACGGCGAGGAGCGCTGCATCGCCTGCAAGCTCTGCGAGGCGGTGTGCCCGGCGCTCGCCATCACGATCGAATCGGAGGAGCGCGCTGACGGAACGCGGCGCACCACGCGCTACGACATCGATCTCACCAAGTGCATCTTCTGCGGCTTCTGCGAGGAGAGCTGCCCGGTCGACTCGATCGTCGAGACGCACATCCTCGAATACCACGGCGAGCGCCGCGGCGATCTCATCTACACCAAGGAGATGCTGCTCGCGGTGGGTGACCGCTACGAGACCGAGATCGCGGCCGCCCGCGCCGCCGACGCCAAGTATCGCTGACCATGGTCCAGACGGTCATCTTCTGGTGCTTCGCGCTGATCCTGCTTTTCGCTGCACTGCGCGTGATCACGGTGCGCAATCTCGTGCAAGCCGCGCTGTGGCTCGTGCTTTCGTTCTTCACCGCGGCCGCGCTGTGGCTGATGCTGCAGGCGGAGTTTCTCGCCATCGCGCTGGTGCTCGTCTACGTCGGCGCGGTGATGGTGCTCTTTCTGTTCGTGGTGATGATGCTCGACATCGACGTCGAGAAGCTGCGCGCCGGTTTCCGCAGCTACATCCCGGTCGGGGTGACCGTCGGCATCCTCATCCTGCTCGAGATGATGCTGGTGCTGATTGGCGGCTATCTCGGGCCGCGCGCGGTGCCGGCGCCGCCGGCCGCGGCGGCGGGCTACAGCAACACCCGCGCACTGGGCCTGCAGATCTACACCGACTACGCGTACCCGTTCGAGATCGCGGCCGTGATCCTGCTGGTGGCGATCATCGCCGCGATCGCGCTGACGCACCGCAAGCGTCGCGAGACCAAGCACCAGAATCCGAGCGAGCAGATTCGCGTGCGCCGCGACGAGCGCCTGCGCATCCTGAACATCCCCGCCGAAAAGCGGGAGCCTTGAATGCCTTGAGCGTAAGCCGCGGCGCGTCGCCGCCGCGGGAGCAGGGGGGAATGTAGTGTCGTTTCTGACGCCGACGCTGTCGCACTACCTGGTGCTGGGGGCGATCCTGTTCGCGATTTCCGTGATCGGGATCTTCCTCAACCGCCGCAACGTCATCATCATGTTGATGGCGATCGAGCTGATGCTGCTCGCGGTGAACCTCAACTTCATCGCCTTCTCGAGCTCCCTCGGCGACACGGCGGGGCAGGTTTTCGTGTTCTTCATCCTCACCGTGGCCGCCGCCGAGTCGGCGATCGGGCTCGCCATTCTGGTGCTTCTGTTCCGCCACGTCGGCTCGATCGACGTCGAGGACCTGGGCCAGCTCAAGGGATGATTGACGTGATGCCCAACAGCGGATTCCTCGCTGCGCTCGGAATGACATCGCGGCAATGAGCATGCAGCACCTCTATCTCCTCGTGCCGCTGGCGCCGCTCGCCGCGTCGATCGTGGTCGGGCTGTGGGGGGCGAGGATCGGTCGCGCGTCGTCGCACCGGCTGTGCATTCTCGGCGTCGCCGTCTCGACGATCGCCTCCGCATTCATCCTGCGCGACGTCATGGCCGGGCACTTCTTCAGCGGCGACGTCTACGTCTGGCAGACCTCGGGCGATCTCAAGTTCGCGATCGGCTTCCTGATCGATCCGCTCACCGCGCTGATGATCACCGTGGTGAGCTTCGTCTCGCTGATGGTGCACGTCTACACCATCGGCTACATGGCCGACGACGACGGCTACACGCGGTTCTTCAGCTACATCTCGCTTTTCACCTTCAGCATGCTGATGCTGGTGATGGCGAACAACTTCCTGCAGCTTTTCTTCGGCTGGGAAGCGGTCGGGCTCGTCTCCTACCTGCTGATCGGGTTCTGGTACACGCGCCCGACCGCGATCTACGCGAGCCTGAAAGCCTTCCTCGCCAACCGCGTCGGCGACTTCGGCTTCGCGTTGGGGATCGGACTCATCGTTGCGTACTTCGGCTCGCTCGACTACGCGACCGTATTCAAGGCCGCGCCGGCGCTGGCCGGAACCACGCTCAACCTGGTCGGCACCGCGCAATGGTCGGTGCTGACCGCGATCTGCATCGGGCTCTTTGTCGGCGCGATGGGCAAGTCGGCGCAGGTGCCGCTGCACGTGTGGCTGCCCGACTCGATGGAAGGCCCGACGCCGATCTCCGCGCTGATCCATGCCGCGACCATGGTGACGGCGGGCATCTTCATGGTGGCGCGGATGAGCCCGCTGTTCGAGCTTTCCGAGACCGCGCTCGCCTTCGTCACCGTGATCGGCGCGACGACCGCGCTTTTCATGGCAATCCTCGGCGTCGTGCAGAACGACATCAAGCGCGTCATCGCGTACTCGACGCTCTCGCAGCTCGGCTACATGGCGGTTGCGCTCGGCGTGTCGGCCTACTCGGCGGCGATCTTTCACCTCATGACGCATGCGTTCTTCAAGGCGCTGCTTTTCCTCGCCGCAGGGTCGGTGATCATCGCGCTGCATCACGAGCAGGACATGCGCAAGATGGGGGGCTTGAGGAAGTACATGCCGATCACGTACTGGACCGCCGTGGTCGGAGCGCTGGCGCTCGCCGGCGTGCCGCCGTTCGCCGGGTTCTTTTCCAAGGACACGATCATCGACGCGGTGTACCTGTCGCATGTGCCCGGACACGCATATGCGGCCTTCGCCGTGACGGTCGGCGTGTTCATCACCGGGCTCTACACCTTCCGCATGCTGTTCATGACCTTCCATGGCGAGGAGCGCTTCCGCCACGCCGAGGCGCACGGAGAGCACGGTCCCGAGCATCATGCAGAGGAGCCGAGGGAGAGCCCGTGGGTGGTGTGGGTTCCGCTCGTTCTGCTTGCGATCCCTTCCGTCTACTCGGGCTGGGCGTACGCCGATCGCGTGCTGTTCGGGAATTTCTTCGGCAGCTCGATCGTGATCGCGCCCACGCATGCCTGGCTGGCGACGATGACCGAGGAATGGCACGGCCCGTGGGCGTTCGTGACCCACGGTCTCGCCACGCCCGGTTTCTGGCTAGCCCTCGCGGGCATCGCCACGGCATGGTTCTTCTACATGCGACGTCCCGAGCTGCCGCAGGTTCTCGCGGAACGCTTTCGCGGGGTTTATACCGTGCTCGTGAACAACTATTACATCGACCGCTTCAACGACTGGTTCTTCGCGGGCGGGTTCCGGCGCATCGGCGAGTGGTGCTCCGAGGTCGGCGACCGCTCGATCATCGACGGGTTCTTCGTCAACGGCAGCGCGCGGCTGGTTGCCATCACCGCCACCCTGATGCGGCATATCCAGTCGGGATACATCTACCACTACGCCTTCACCATGATCGTCGGCGTGCTCGCGCTGCTGACCTGGTGGGTGGCGCGCTAAGCCGGGTCCTAGATGCTCAATCACCTCCTGAGCCTCGCCATCTGGGTGCCGATCGTCGCCGGCGTGCTGGTGCTGGCGCTGAGCCGCGAGCAGGACGCACCCGCCGCGCGCTGGCTCGCGCTGGTCGGCGCGCTTGCGGGATTCGCCGTGACGATCCCGCTCTATACGCGGTTCCAGCTCGGCACGGCAGAGATGCAGTTCGTCGAGACGATCGAATGGATTCCGCGCTTCAACGCCAACTATCTGCTCGGCGTCGACGGCATCTCGGTGCTCTTCGTCCTGCTCAACAGCTTCATCACCGTGCTCGCGGTGTGGGCCGGATGGGTGGTGATCCAGACGCGGGTCGCGCAGTACATGGGCGCGTTCCTGATCATGTCCGGGCTCATCAACGGGGTGTTCGCGGCACTCGACGCGGTGCTGTTCTACGTCTTCTTCGAGGCGCAGCTCATTCCCATGTACCTCATCATCGGGGTCTGGGGCGGACCGAACCGGATCTATGCCGCGCTGAAGTTCTTCCTGTACACCTTCCTCGGCTCGGTGCTGATGCTGGTGGCGCTGATCTACCTGTATACGGTCAGCGGGGGCAGCTTCTCGATCCTCGAGTGGTATCAGCTCCCGCTCTCGCTCAAGACGCAGCTCTTGCTCTTCACGGCGTTCTTCATCGCCTTCGCGGTCAAGGTGCCGATGTGGCCCGTGCACACCTGGCTTCCCGACGCGCACGTCGAAGCCCCGACCGGCGGCTCGGTGGTGCTCGCTGCGGTCACGCTGAAGGTGGGAGCGTACGGCTTCGTCCGCTTCGTCCTGCCGATCCTTCCCGATGCGAGCCATTACCTCGCCGGCTTCGTGATCACGCTGTCGCTCGTCGCGGTGGTTTACATCAGCTTTGTCGCGCTGGTTCAGGCCGACATGAAGAAGCTGATCGCCTATTCGTCGATCGCGCACATGGGCTTCGTCACGCTCGGCTTCTTCCTGTTCAGCCAGCTCGGCGTCGAGGGAGCGCTCGTGCAGATGATCTCGCACGGCTTCGTCTCTGCCGCGCTCTTCCTCTGCGTCGGCGTGCTGTACGACCGCATGCACAGCCGCCTGATCGGCGATTACGGCGGTGTGGTCAACACGATGCCGAAGTTCGCCGCCTTCGCGATGCTCTTCGCGATGGCGAACGCGGCGCTGCCGGGAACGAGCGGTTTCGTGGGCGAGTTCATGGTCATCCTCGCCTCGATCACGGCGAACTTCTGGCTCGGCTTCCTTGCCGCGACGATCATGATCCTCGGCGCGGCGTACACGCTGTGGATGTACAAGCGCGTGTGGTTCGGCGCGGTGGCCAATGATAGCGTGGCCAAGCTCCCCGATCTCTCGCGGCGCGAGTTCTGGCTGCTCGCCACGGTCGCTCTGGCGGTGCTCGCGATGGGCCTGTACCCGAAGCCCTTCACCGACGTGATGCATGCGTCGGTGTCCGAGTTGCTCACCCACGTCGCGAAGAGCAAGCAGTGACGCCGCTCGGATTGCCGTTCGATTTCGGGCCGGCCCTGCCGGAAATGGCACTGCTCGTCACGGCCTGCCTCGTCCTGGTCGTCGATTTGTTCCTCCCGGATTCGCGCCGCGCATGGAGCTACTGGCTGGCGCAGATCGGGCTGCTCGCCGCGGCTTGGTTCGCGCTAACCGTGTTCCACGAGCAGCCGGCGCGGGCGCTCGGCAGGATGTTCGTTGCCGATGCGCTCTCCGACGTGCTCACGTTCTTCAGCTACGTCTCGGTGTCGCTGATGCTCTTCTACTCGCGCGGCTATCTCGTCGCGCGCGGGCTCTTTCGCGGCGAGACCTTCGTGCTCGCGCTGACCGCGCTGCTCGGGATCACGGTGATGATCTCGGCGGCGAGCTTCGTCCCGCTCTATCTCGGGCTGGAGCTGATGTCGCTGTCGCTCTACGCGATGGTCGCGTTGCAGCGCGAATCGGGCCGCGCGGTCGAGGCGGCGATGAAGTATTTCGTGCTCGGTGCGCTCGCCTCAGGGCTGCTCCTCTACGGCATGTCGATGATCTACGGCGCCACCGGTACCCTCGACATCAACGGCGTGGCGAGCGCGATCGTCAGCGGGGGCACCAACCGGATCATCCTCGTGTTCGGGCTGGTGTTCGTGGTCTCGGCCATCGCGTTCAAGCTCGGCGCCGTGCCTTATCACATGTGGGTACCCGACGTGTACGACGGCGCGCCGACCGCGATCACGCTCTTCATCGGCAGCGCGCCGAAGCTCGCGGCGTTCGCGGTGGCGATCCGGCTGCTTGTCGGATCGCTTTCCGCCCTCGCTTTCGACTGGCAGGGCATGCTGCTGATCCTGTCGCTGCTCTCGATGATCCTCGGCAACGTGATCGCCATCGCCCAGTCGAACATCAAGCGCATGCTCGCTTACTCGACCATCGCCAACATGGGCTTCATGCTGATGGGGTTCCTCACCGCGAACACCGACGGCTATAGCGCCGCGATGTTCTACACGGTAACCTATGTGCTTACGACGCTGGTCGCCTTCGGCATCGTGCTGCTGCTCTCGCGCGAGGGCTTCGAGGCGGAGCTGCTGGACGACTTCAAGGGGCTCAACCAGAAAAGCCCGTGGTACGCGTTCCTGATGCTGCTCGCGATGTTCTCGCTTGCTGGCGTGCCGCCGACGGTGGGCTTCTACGCGAAGTTCTCGGTGATCGAGGCCGCGGTGGACGTCGGCTTTGTCTGGCTTGCCGTTGTGGCGGTGATGGCCTCGCTCGTGGGCGCGTTCTATTACCTTCGCATCGTCAAGCTCATGTACTTCGACGAGCCCGTCGACACGACGCCGATCGAGGCGCGCGCCGATACGCAGGTACTTCTCTCGGTCAACGGGCTCGCGTTACTGGTGCTCGGCATCTTTCCCCAGCAGCTCATGGGGCTGTGCGTCATCGCGCTAACCCACTCATACTGAAATGTGAAATGCGAGTCGGCTTCTTCGCCACCTGTCTGGTCGATTCGATGCGGCCTTCGATCGCTTTCGCCGCGATCAGGCTGCTCGAGGCAGGTGGCGCGACGGTGTTCGTGCCGCGGACGCAGACCTGCTGCGGGCAGCCCGGCTACAACTCAGGCGACCGGGCAGGCGCCAGGGCTCTCGCCGCCAAGCTCGTTACCGAGTTCGAGGACTGCGACTATCTCGTCGCGCCGTCGGGCTCGTGCAGTGGCATGATCCGCACGCACTACGCGGACCTCTTCCGCGACGACCCCGCGATGCGCCCGCGGGTCGACGCGCTGTGCGCGAAGACCTTCGAGCTGACCGATTTCCTCGTCAGCGTGATGAAACTCACGCGCGTGCCGGGCACCTTCGACGGGACGATCACATACCACGACTCCTGCGCAGGACTGCGCGAGATGGGGGTGAAGCGCCAGCCGCGTGCGCTGCTGGCCAAAGTGCCTGGACTGAAGCTCACCGAGATGGCGGAGTGCGAGAACTGTTGCGGCTTCGGCGGCACGTTCTCGATCAAGTTCGGCGAGATCTCGACCCGGCTTGCCGACAACAAGTGCCGCGACATCGCCGCGACCGGCGCCGGCGCGGTCGTGCTCGGCGATCTTGGCTGCATGCTCAACATCGAAGGGCGGCTGCGGCGTCGCGGCGACGCGAAGACACGCGTGCTGCACGTCGCCGAGGTGCTCGCGGGGTCCGTCGACTGAGCCGGCCATGGAAATAGCATCGATGCATTTCAAGGAGCGGGCGCACGCCAACATGGCGAACGCGCAGCTCCAGGGCAACCTGCAGAAGATCAAGGGCAAGTTCGTCGCCCATCGCCGCGCGTCGCTCTCCGAGTTGGACGACTTCGAGGCGACGCGCGAAGCCGGCCGCGTGATCCGCCAGCGCGCGCTCGACGATCTCGACGTCTGGCTGGAGATCTTCGAGAGAAACGCGACCGCGCGCGGCGCGACGGTGCTGTGGGCGGAAACCCCGGCCGAGATCAACGCGCACGTGCTCGACATCGCGCGCCGGCACGGCGTCGGCAAGATCATCAAGTCGAAGTCGATGGTGAGCGAGGAGTCCGCGCTCGATCGCGCGATCGAAGCGGCGGGACTCGTCGTCGTGGAGACCGATCTCGGCGAATACATCTTGCAGATCAACGACTACGAGCCGCCGTCGCACATCATCGGGCCGGCGCTGCACAAGAGCAAGGAGGAGGTGGCCGATCTCTTCGCGAAGGCGCACGCGACGCCGCGCAAGCTCGAAATCAACGAGCTCTGTCTCGAGGCGCGCGGTGTCCTTCGCCAGCACTACCTCACGGCGGAGATGGGCATCTCCGGCGGCAACTTCTTCGTTGCCGAGACGGGCTCGGTCGTCATCGTTACCAACGAGGGCAACGCGACGCTGACGACCACGCTGCCGAAGGTGCACGTCGCGATCTCGGGCATCGAGAAGATCGTGCCGACGCTCGAAGACGTTGCGACGCTGATGCGGCTCCTGCCGCGCTCTGCAACCGGGCAATCGATCTCCAATTACGTGGACATTCTCACCGGCGCCAAGGGCCCGGGCGAGTTCCACGGCGCGGAGCACATGTACTTCATCCTCGTCGATGCCGGGCGCTCGGGCGTGCTCGGCGGCGAGCTGCGCGAAGCGCTGCGCTGCATACGCTGCGGCGCATGCATGAACCACTGTCCCGTTTACCAGAATATCGGCGGGCACTCGTACGGCTGGGTCTATCCCGGGCCGATCGGCTCGATCCTGACGCCTTCGTACATCGGTCTCGAGAACGCGCTCGATCTGCCCGAAGCCTCCACGCTGTGCAACCAGTGCGGAGTCGTCTGCCCGGTGAAGATTCCCCTGCCCGATCTGCAGCGCAAGCTCCGCGAGCAGGAGTTCGAGCGGGGCTTGCGGCCCTGGACCGAGCGCATCGGCTTGCGCGCCTGGTCGTGGCTGGCCACGCATCCGCGCCTGTACGCGCTAGCAACGCGGATCGGCGTGCGTATCCTGCGCTGGATGGCAGGCAGCGACCGCCTGCTGCATAGGCTTCCCTTCGCCGCCGGCTGGACCGACGGGCGCGACATGCCCGCGCCCTCCGGACGGACATTCCGCGATCTCTACGCCGAAACGAATTCAGAGGTTCAAAAATGAATGCACCCCACGTCGTGCCGCGAGTAAGCCGCCGCGGCGAGAGCCTCGGCACCGAGAATGCGTTCGTCGTGCTGGCGGAGGTGAACGATCTCGTGCGGCAGGGCCGCGACATCGTCTCGTTCTGCATCGGCCAGCCCGATTTCCCGACGCCGGAGAACGTCCAGGATGCTGCCATCGCCGCGATCCGCGCGGGGAAGCACGGCTACACGCCTTCCGCCGGCATCGACGAGCTGCGCGCTGCGGCGGCGCGCGACATGGGACGGCGGCGCGGGCTCGACATCGCGCCGGAGGAAGTCGTGGTCGGCGCGGGCGCGAAGCCCTTCATCGCCTACACCATCGCTTCGGTCACCGACTACGGCGCCGGCGACGAGGTGATCTATCCGGTGCCGGGCTTTCCGATCTACGAATCGCAGATCCTTGCCAACGGCGCCGTGCCCGTGCACCTGCACCTGCGCGAGGCGCGCGATTTCGCCTTCGATCCGCACGAGCTGGAGACGCAGATCACTCCGAAAACGCGGCTTTTGATCCTCAACTCGCCGCACAACCCGACCGGCGGGAGCCTGAAACGCGCCGATCTCGAAGCGATCGCCGACATCCTGCGCATGCACCCGCAGGTGTGGGTCTTCGCCGACGAGATCTATTCGCGCCTGCTCTACGACGGAGAGTTCGTCTCGCTCGCCTCGCTCGACGGCATGCGCGACCGCACGATCATCTCCGACGGCGCATCGAAGACCTGGGCGATGACCGGCTGGCGCATCGGGTTCGTCGCCAACAAGACGCTCGCTCCGGTGTTCACGCGCTGGATCACCAATACCGAATCCTGCGCCTCGCAGATCAGCCAGTGGGCGGCGGTCGAGGCGATCACGGGCCCGCAGCAGGCGGCCGAAGCGATGCGCCGGTCGTTTCTCGAACGGCGCGACCTCATCGTCGGATTGCTCAACCAGGTCCCGGGCATCGAATGCCGGACGCCGGGCGGGGCATTCTATGCCTGGCCCAACGTCACCGAGGCGTGCAGGATGACCGGCTGCGCCGATTCGGGAGAATTCCGCAAGCGGCTCCTCCTGGAGGCCGGCGTCGCGGTGCTAGCCGACATCCACTTCGGCCGCCGTGTGCCCGGCGACGGCCAGCACATCCGTTTCTCGTACGCGGCCTCGCCGGACGCGATCAGGAACGGCGTCGCACGCGTGGATGCCTTCGTGCGGGGCGGCCGCCGGGCTGGAAAATGAGCCACGCAATGAGCGACGCACGCGAGCGCGTCCTCGCGCGAGTGCGCCACGCACTCGGGCCGCGCGACGGCAGCGCGGCTGCACGCGCGCGCGCCGAGGACTATCTTGCGACGCATGCCCAAGGGCCGCGCCCGACGCTGCCCCCCGATCTTGTCACCCGCTTCATGCAGCGTGCGCGCGACATGGAGAGCACCGTCGAGCGCATCGAAAGCGTCGATGCCATCCCGACGCACGTCGCGCGTTACCTCGATGCGCTGAGATTGCCGCCTGCGCTCGCGGCGCAGCAATCCCACGCCGGGGTGTGCTGGCCGGAGTTCGCCGCGCTCGACTGGGCGGCTGCGGGACTGACCATCGAAGCCCGGCCGACGCTTGGCGACGATCGGCTCGGCATCACGAGCGCTTTCTGCGGCATTGCGGAAACGGGGACGCTCGTCATCCTCTCCGGCGCCGATACGCCGACGGCTACCACGCTCTTGCCCGATACTCACATCGCTGTGCTGCGCGCCGACCGCATCGTCGCCGGCATGGAGGAAGCGTTCGCGCTGATCGCGCGCGAGCGCGGCCGACTGCCGCGGGCGGTCAACCTCATTTCAGGACCGTCGCGAACGGGCGATATCGAGCAGACCATTGTGCTCGGCGCGCACGGTCCGTTCAGGGTGCACATCCTCGTCGTCTAGGGGCCGCCTCGGCAGCCGCCCTACAGGTTCGCGCAGAAGTCCTACACGCGAATCAGCCGCTCTCCGATTGTCACGCGCAATGCGCTAGAGCACATTGCCTGTCATCTTTCTTTCATTAGGAGGAAATATGTCGAGACTGATGTTGGCGTTGCTGGTTGCTGCCGGTGTGGGTGTTGCAGGCTGCGCGGCGCAAACGAACGCGCCGAGCACGTCTTCCACCGCGATGGCCCCGATCACGAAGGAAGCCTACGACCAGAGGATCAAGAAAGCGGATGCGCATTACAAGGCCGACAAGGACGCCTGTGCATCGCGCAGCGGCAACGCCAAGGACATCTGCCTGGCGGACGCCAAGGGCCGGGAAAACGTGGCCAAGGCCGACGCCGAAGTCGCGTTGGTCAACACGCCGAAGGCTCGCGAAGATGCGCGCGTCGCGCGGGCCGAAGCGAACTTCAACGTCGGCAAGGAGAAGTGCGACGATCTTTCGGGCAACGCCAAGGAGGTCTGCGTGAAGGAAGCGAACGCCCAGCTCACGAAGGCCAAGGCCGATGCCAAGGTGGATCGCGTGGCAGCCGACACCCGGCAGGATTCGTCGATGAAGCAAGCCGAGGCGCGTCACGAGGCGACCGACGCCAAGCGCGATGCTGATTACAAGCTCGCGATCGAGAAGTGCAACTCGCTGAGCGGTCCCGTCAAGGACGCGTGCATCAGCGACGCGAAGACGTACTATGGTAAGTGAGCGGTAAGTAAGCGATACCGTCGCTGACAGGCATCGGCTTGTCGGCATTCAGATTGCGGGTCCCTATCCCGTTCGGGATGCGGACCCGCATTTCTATCTCTTGCGCGGATGAGAATTTCTGAGGAGGACATCAACATGTCTATACGCCGCATCGTGCTTCGCCTGCTGATCGCCGGCGCAACCGGCCTCGGGATCAACCCAGGCCAGGCTGCGCCGGTGGTCGTCGACGTCGAGGTCGCGCCGCCCCCGCCGCGGGTAGTGGCGGTGCCGCCGCCGCGCACGGGCTATGTGTGGGCGGAAGGATACTGGCGCTGGAACGGCTACCGCCACGTCTGGGTCAATGGTCACTGGGTACGCGCCCGCCGCGGCTGGCATTGGGTGCCGGACCACTGGGCCCCGGCCGGCTCGAGATGGCACTTCGTGCCCGGACACTGGGCGCACTGAGGCGCCACAAGCGGGCCCGACTCCCGTCGGCGAAATTCCTACAAGATCCTACAAGAACCAGGCGATTTCTCCGAAACAACGCCACGGTCTTCCGGTCACACCAACAGTGCGGGTGTGCGCGGGCGTTGAAGTAATGTGCGCGCCGGAAAGGATCGATGGAAGCGCGCCTGCCCGTGCGCTCCCGCACGTGGTGCATAAGAATTCAGCAAAGAGAGAACCGCAGGCCAGGCGGAACGACCGAAAGCGCGGTTCTCCGCTAGTGAAAGGAGTGAACATGAATTGGCGCAACGGAATTGCCTTGGAAGCGATTGCTCTCTGCACGGTGGCGACCCCTGTCGCTGCCCAGCAGCTTTACTACCAAGCGCAGGCCGCGCCGCCGGGACGCATCGAAACCGTCACCCCGGCACAGCCTTACGTTTATCCGCCCGGCCACTGGGAATTGCGCGGCGGCGTGCACGTGTGGGTGGATGGCCCCTACGTCGTCGAGCGCCCGGGCATGTACTGGGTACCGGGCCGCTGGCTGCAGCGCGGCGATGGTGCCTGGGTCTTTGAAGACGGCCACTGGGAACGTTGAGGCCATCGGCTAGACGACCGGCTGCAACGTTCCAGCAAGCAGAAGCAGCAACAGGAGCGCGGCGTACGCATCGCGACGCCGCGCTTTTTCGCGATTGCCCGATGTAACTCGCTCGGGATCAACGCGCCTGCTCAGGCGCCGCGAGATGGATCGGGCCCTGGTGCTTCGGTTGCGGCACCCAGGCAAGCACCGCAAGCATCACGAAGAATCCGATGACGTAGGCGACGGTGACGTGCCAGCCGCCGCGCAGCCAGGCAATCGCATTCTTGGCTTCAGGATACATGTTCGAGAGCGCCACGCCGGCGGATGAGCCGAACCAGATCATCGAGCCGCCGAATCCGACCGCATACGCGATGAAGCCCCAGTCGTAGCCGCCCTGCTTCAGCGCCAGGGCGGTGAGCGGAATGTTGTCGAAGACGGCGGAGACGAAACCGAGTCCCAGCGCAACATGCCACGATGCATCGGGCAGGCGCTCCACCGGCATCATCGAGGCGGCGGTCACCAGTGACAGGAGGAAGATCGTCCCCTTGAACGTTTCCGGCAGGACTTCCCAATCCGGCCTTCGCAGCGGCAGCGAAACGAGAATCGCGAACCAGACGGCCGCGCCGATGAACGGAAAGCGATCGGCGACCTCCGGAAATTCAACGTTCATCACGACGTTGGCGACCACGGCGCAGACAAGGATCAGCGCGACGATGCCGACGCGTGCCCAGTCGACGTGCACGTGCTCGTGCGTATGCTTGAGGATCGGCGAATATTTCTGTTGCTGGATGGCGGCGGGGATGCCGAAGATGAATATCGCCACGCCTGCTGCGATGTAGGCTTCGAGCACCTGCAGCGGGTGCACGCCGTCGATCCACATCATGGTCGTCGTCGTGTCGCCCACGACGCTACCCGAGCCGCCAGCATTCGACGCAGCGACGATCGCCGCGAGATAGCCGATGTGCACCTTGGCCCGAAACAGCTGGTGCGCCATCGCGCCGCCGATCAACGCCGCGGCGATGTTGTCGAGGAAGGAGGACAGCACGAAGATCATCAGCAGCAGCACGAAGCCGCCCTTCCAGTCGTCGGGAAGCAGGCGCGGCAGCTCTAGCGGGACGCGGCTCTTCTCGAAGTGGCGCGACAGCAGCGCGAACCCCATCAGCAGGCAGAAGAGGTTGCTGAGCACCACCCATTCGTGCCCGAGATGCGCAAAGAGCCCTCCGATGCCGGACCCTTCCTTGAAGCCCGTGAAGGCGAGCTTGTAGATCGTGATGACGGCGAGTCCCGAGACGGCGATCTTGAGCGTGTAGTGATGGAAGAGCGCGACCCCGATCAGCGTCAGCCCGAAGAGGATGAAGTCGACCGGAATGCCGGCGACCGCCGGAAGGTGCGACATCGCAGCGCCAGCCGCCGGCGCTGCCACCAGCAGGGCCAGGCAAGGCAGCGCAAAGGCGAGGGCACGCAGGCGGCGAGGCAGCATGGTCTTGTTCCCAGGGGTGAGGGGCCAGGACAGGTGCCGCCCGGCGTGTTATTGTGCCGCCGATTGTAGCCTGCACGTCGCCGCGGGCCAAAGTAAGGTCTCATTCGGCTCCTTGCCCGGGCGGAAAGGCCCGCCGACGCGGCTTCCCGCGTGGCAAGCTCCTTGCTTGTCAGTACCCGGTTCGGCCCTTAGACTGCTTGCTTCGCGCCCGAGGGAACCAGGGAGGGGAGCAGGCAGCAGCCAGCCCGTGGCGATGGCGCTCACCAAATCACTGACCCGCCTCGACCACCCGACGCAGCAGACACACGGCGAAGGAGTGGAGCGAGAGGCCCTGCTGGCGCTGTCCCAGCGCAAGCTGAATGCGCTCGCCCTGCCGGTTTGCTACATCGACGCGGAACAGCATTTCCGCTTCGTCAACCGCGCCTACGTCGACTGGACCGAGAGGTCGAGCAGCGAGGTCATCGGCCGCGAGATCATCGAGGTCGAGGGCCGCGAGCTATATCAGGTCTACCACGCCTACATCGAGGCCGCGCTCTCCGGCGAGCGGGTGAGCTTCGAGCGCCAGCTCTCCAGCGCCAAGCGCAACGCCTTCTGGGTTCGCGTCGACTACTACCCCGACAAGGGACCGCGCGGCGAGGTCCGCGGCTTCCTCGCCACCTACACCGACATCGACAGCATCAAGTGCCTCGAGCTCGAGGCGGGGGAGCGCGAGCACCGCCTGCGGCTCGTCATCGACAGCGTGGGCCTGCCGATCTTCTACTTCGACCGCGCGTTGCGGCTGCGCTTCGCCAACAAGCCGTACGGCAATTACATCGGGATACCGGTCGACGACCTCCTCGGTCAGCCGCTCAAGAATTTCATCGCCGCGGACGCGCTCAACGAAATGCACGGCTACGTCGAGCGTGCGTTTGCCGGCGCGACGGTCGCCTACGACCGCCGCGAGCGGCCCGCCTCGGGCGATCTGCGCTGGGTGCGCATCTCGCTCTTCCCGGACCGCGAGCCGGGAGGACGCACCGGCGGCGCGTTCGTGGTCATCAACGACATCGAGGACGACATTCGCATTCGCGAGGCGCTGAAGGCGCAGGAAGCGCAGTTCCGGCTCTTCGCGGACAACATCCCCGGTCCGATCGCCTACCTCGACAAGTCGCTGCGCTATACGTTCGTCAACCAGGCGTTCGCGAACTGGGCTTGCCGGCCGCAGGAACAGATCTACGGGCGCACACCCTACGAGGTGATGCCCTCCGACGTGACCGCGTTCCTGCGCCCGATCATCAAGCGCGCGCAGGAAGGCGAGAACGTCGAGTACGAGCGCGTCGGCGTGTCGGTCGACAACCAGCGCCGCTGGATGCACGGGCGCATTGCGCCAGACCTCGATGGCACGGGCAAGGTGCGCGGGCTGTATTGCACCGAATACGACATCCACGATCTCAAGCTCACCGAGCAGGCGCTTGCCACGCGAGAAGAGCAGCTTCGCCTGTTCACCGACAACATTCCCGAGCCGGTCGTCTACGTCGACCAGGGCCGCAGCTACACGTTCGTAAACGACGCCTTTCTGCGCCTGGTCGGGCTCGACCGCGAAGAGGTGATCGGCAAGACCGCCGAGGACGTGCTCGGACCCGACGTAGTCGAATTCCAGCGGCCGTACCTCGAGCGCGCGGCCAGGGGCGAGTCGGTGACCTACGAGCGCGAGAGCACCGACGCCAACGGCCGCGAGCGCTGGCTGCGCAACCGCATCGTGCCCGACTTCCGCTTCGACGGGACGATCAAGGGTTACTACATCGTCGGCCACGACATCACCGACCTCAAGGAAGCACAAAATGCCCTGGCCGCGCGCGAATCGCAGTTGCGCGCGATCATGGACGGCGTGCCGGCGCCGGTGGCCTACATCGACCGCGACGAGCGCTGCCAGTACGTCAACCGCACCTTCCTGCATTACTTCGGGCTCGCTGCAGAGCAGGTGACCGAGCTACGCCTGCGCGACGTCGTTGGCCACGGCATCTATCAGAGCGCGCAGGTGATGCTCGCGCGCGCGTTGCGCGGCGAATCGACTTCGTTCGACCGCCTCGTCCCGGGCGCCAACGGCGAACGCCGCTGGATGACCATCCGCGTCGTTCCGGACATGAGCGCGGAGCGCGAGATCGCCGGCGCGTTCGTGCTGATGAACGACATCCATGGGCTGAAGCAGGCCCAGGAAGCGTTGCGCGCGAGCGAGGCGGAGTTGCGCCTCATCATGGACAACGTGCCGGCGCGCGTGGCCTACATCGACCGCGATTACCGATTCCGCTTTCTCAACCGCCACAACGAGGAATGGCTCTCCGAGAGCCGCAAGGAGCTGACCGGGCGGCGCATCGGCGAAGTCGTCGGCGAAGCGCGCGGCCGCCAGCTGCAGCCGCTGCTCACGCGAGTGCTCGCGGGAGAGACGGTCTCGACCGAGCAGCTCCTCGCGCAGCCGAACGGGGAGCAGCGCTGGGAATCGGTTCACTTCGCCCCGAACCGCGACGCCGAGGGCAACGTGATCGGCATCTACGCGGTGCACACCGACATCCACGATCAGAAGCGCAACGAGGAGGCGCTGCGCCGCGCCAACTGGATGCTCTCCTCGCACATCAACAACACGCCGCTCGCGGTGCTCGAATGGGACCGCGATTTCCGTCTCGTGCGCTGGTCGCCGCAGGCGGAGAACATCTTCGGCTGGCGCGCCGAGGAAGTGCTCGGCATGCCGCTAACCGGAAGCCAGCTCACGCACGAAGCCGACCGCGACCGCGTGGTCGAGCTGATCGACAAGCTGATGGCGGGCGAGCAGCCGCGCGCGACCGGCCTCAACCGCAACCACCGCAAGGACGGCGAGACGATCTGGTGCGAGTGGTATCACTCGTGCCTGCTCGACGATCAGGGCCGCATCGTGTCCATCTTGTCCTTCGTGCAGGATGTCTCGTCGCGCATCCAGGCCGAGGAGCGGCTGCAGTATCTGGCCACGCGCGATGCGCTCACGGGGCTCCCCAACCGCGTGCTGCTGCAGGAGCGCCTCACCCAGGCCATCGCGCAGGCGCGGCGCAGCGGCAAGCGCGTCGGCGTGATATTCATCGACCTCGACCGCTTCAAGAACGTGAACGATACGCTGGGGCACCGCATCGGCGACGAGCTGCTCAAGCGCGTCACCGCTGCGCTATCGCATGCCTTGCGCGAAGCGGACCTGCTGGCGCGCCTCGGCGGCGACGAATTCATGGTCATCGTCGAGGACTTCGACGACCCCGGCGTGCTCAACCGCATCGCGCAGAAGCTGCAGGATGCCGTGTCGCAACCCTTCGAGATCGAAGAGCACGACATCTACATGACTTCTTCGATCGGGATCTCGGTCTACCCCGACGACGGCGACGCGCCCGAGGAACTGCTCAAGCATGCCGACGTGGCGATGTACCGCTCGAAGGAGCTGGGCCGCAGCACCTACCAGTTCTTCGACGCAGGTCTCGCCGAGCGCCGGCTGAAGCAGCACACGCTGGAAACGGCGCTGCGCACGGCGGTCAAGAACAACGCGCTCAAGCTGCACTACCAACCGGTGGTGCGCGTCGCAGACAAGACGATGGTCGGCGCGGAAGCGCTGCTGCGCTGGCACGACGAGGAGCATGGAGACGTCGCGCCGCAGGTCTTCATCCCTCTGGCCGAGGAATCGGGTCTGATCCACGTGCTCGGCGAGTGGGTGTTGCGCACTGCGGCGCAGCAGTGCGTCGCTTGGCGGAAGGCGGGACTCGTGCTCAACGTCTCAGTGAACCTCTCCGGCCGGCAGTTCTACCGCGACGATCTCGCGCACCGCATCTCCACGATCGTGCGCGAGTCCGGCTGCGATCCGAAATGGATCGAGCTGGAGGTTACCGAATCGAGCCTGCTGCACGACCTCGACGCGATCCGCAGGGTCCTCGAGCAGTTGCGCGAAGAAGGCTTCGGCGTGGCGATCGACGATTTCGGCACCGGCTACTCGAGCCTGTCGCACCTGAAGCACTTGCCGATCGATACGCTCAAGATCGACATCTCGTTCATCTCCGACATCGAGACCGATCCAGGCGATGCGGCGATCACCGAAGCGATCATCGCGCTCGCGCGAGGCCTCGGGCTGCGCGTCGTGGCGGAGGGCGTAGACGCGCGCGAGCAGCTCGAGTTCCTGTCCGCGCGCGGCTGCCACTGCTTCCAGGGCTTCCTGCTAAGCGAGCCTCTGCCCGCGGATCAGCTTCTCGCCTTCGGCAAGGCGAAGCATTAGCCTGCTAGCCTTCGGCGGGCTCCTTCCCGCTGCGAAGCGCGAGCCTCAGCGCGAGGGCAATCGCTCGAGCCATTTCAGCAGCGGCTCCGCCGCGCTCTCCCACTGCCGTTCCAGCATCATCATATGCGCAAGCCCGGGCACGATGGCCGCTTCGGTTTCGTACAGGGCCGCGGTCGCGCGCGCATCTCCAGGGTGGGAGATGCGGTCGCCCTGCGCGCCGAGCACGAACGGCGTGACCCTGACGCCGGAGCGGTCGCTGTGCCAGCGCAGCGTCAGATCGAGAATGGCGCGCGGCGATTCCGGGCCGAGGTGGAACAGCGCTTCGGTGAGCACCGCGGGCGCGACATCGTCGCTGAAATAGAGGGGCCGCAGCGCAGCGAGCACGTCGCTGGCGAAATGCGGCGCGTCGAGCCGCTGCAGGTTGACCAGATACTCGGGTTGCACGGCGAGAAGGCGTCCCGCCATCGGCCCGAGGCCGCCAGGCGGCACCGGGGCGAGCAGCGCCGCGGCTCGGACGGGCCCTTTGACGAGCAGGTGCTCGACAACCGAGGCGCCCATCGAATGACCGATCAGCACCGGCGGCTCCTCGAGACCCGCCGCCACGCGCTCCACGTCGATCGCGTAGTCGTCGACGCCGGCGACGAAGAGCGTCTCGCGGCCCCCGCTTGCGCCGTGTCCGCGCAGCGAGAGGGCGTGGGCGGGGTAGCCGTGCGCTGCGAACCACGGCAGAAAATACCGGTCCCAGCACCAGGCGTCGCAGTAGCCGCCGTGCACGAATAGAAGGGGTGGCTTGCCGGTTGCCCGCGCCGGGCGATGCGAGCGCACTTCGATGTTCGGTTCCGGTGGCAGCATCGTGTCCGAGAGCGAAGTGCGCGACGGCAGCGTGCTAAGATGACGACCGCTGCGGGCGGCAAACGGTTCGCCGTCGCATCGCAATACAGCGCGCAAAGCGCATGCGCGAAAGAGCGCGCTATTCTACATGACCCGAACCATGCGCCGCGGCGCCGCGACTTTTCCGATTGCGATCTACGACCCCGAATGCCGGCGTTGCGCCCGGCTTGCGCACTATCTCGACCAGGTCCAGGCGAAGCACCCGACCTATCACTGCCGTCCCGTAGCGCCGTTCGGAGCGATGGATGCGTTGCTCGTCATCGTCGGACTCGCTCCGGGCATGCACGGGGCCAACGCCACCGGCCGGCCGTTCACCGGCGATTATGCCGGGAAGCTGCTCTATGCCACGCTTCACAAGTTCGGCTTCGCATCGCGGCCGCGTTCGGTTTCGGCGAACGATGGGCTGCGCCTCATCGATGCGCGGATAACCAACGCAGTGAAATGCCTGCCTCCTGCCAACAAGCCGCTGCCCTCGGAAGTCCGCAACTGCAACGCCTATCTCACCGCGGAGCTTGCCACACTTCCCGACGGCGCAGCGGTGCTCGCGCTGGGACGCATTGCTCACGACGCCGCGGTGCGCGCGCTCGGCGTCCCCGGCGCGCGGCACAAGTTCGCGCACGGCGCGGTGCACGTGCTCGAGCGCGGTGTGCGGCTTTTCGACAGCTATCATTGCAGCCGGCAGAATACAAACACGAAGCGGCTCACCCCGGCGATGTTCGAACGCGTGTTCGCCGCGATCGCACGCCATCGAGGAGGTGCGAGGGGCCGGTCGACGGTTCGAGACACGGCCGCGACGCTCTAGAGACATGACCGAGACGAAATCGCGTCCGGAAACCGACGCCGCCTTCGACGCGCGCGAGCTGATCGCCTCGCTGCCGAACCGGCCGGGCGTGTATC